>Ga0315903_10001188_pt1 | contig 39318 bp, 45 predicted proteins | sample LakEriMetagenome_7_FD_203524 | JGI IMG/M metagenome (GOLD analysis project Ga0315903, IMG submission 203524) | Freshwater fungal communities from buoy surface, Lake Erie, Ohio, United States - Buoy 2 MA119 | ecosystem: Environmental > Aquatic > Freshwater > Lake | place: USA: Lake Erie, Ohio... | reverse complement strand
AATGGAAGTTCCAATCCAAGGACTTTGTAACAACAATGCAGTCTGACAAACAACTAGGTGAAGAAATTTACTTGAAGATTTGTGATGCTGTTATTATGAAGTACAAAGATCCTAATAGTCAGATCGTTGAAGATGCTGTAGTAGATACTGACGAAGGAACTACTGGAACGGAAGAATAAAAACATGAGTGGATTCAGTTCATCTGAAAAGAAAAGACTGTTTTCTCTCTTTGAAAATATCAAGGAGGATGTTGGAACGGGTCTCCAAAAGAATACCAATTCTGACATCCTCCTTGTTGACGGTCTTAATACCTATATTCGTAGTTTTATGGCTATTCCATCTTTGAATGAAGACGGATTGCATACGGGTGGTATTGCTGGATTTTTAAAGAGCGTTGGCTTTGCAATTAAATTACTTTCTCCTACTAGAGTTATCATTGTGTTTGATGGTAAAGGTGGTAGTCAAAAGCGTAGAAAGATATATCCTGGTTATAAGAATGGAAGAAAAACAGATATTAAACTTAACCGTAATTATGAAGAATTATCTTCTTCACAAATTGAATCCGTCAATTTCAAGAAAGAACTAATTCGTACAGTAAATTATTTGGACACATTGCCTGTTACAGTTATGGCAATTGATCAAATAGAAGCCGATGATACAATAGCTTATTTAGCTAAAGATACATTCAAAGACAGTAATGTAACCATTATGTCTACTGATAAAGATTTCCTACAATTGGCTAGTGACAAGATTAAAATCTGGAGTCCTACTAAAAAGAAGATTTTTGGTTGTAAAGAAATTGTTGATGAATATGGAATTACTTGTAATAACTTTATTTTCTATAGAATTATGGAAGGTGATACGAGTGACAATATTCCTGGTTTAGATGGGGCTGGTCTAAAAAGAATTAGTAAAGCATTTCCATTTTTAGCAAATGAACAACAAACTTCATTGCAAGAAATCTATAATTATTCCGAGAATTATAAAAGTAAGTATAAAATTTATGAAACTGTATTGAACAATAAGTTATTGCTTGAACGCAATTACGAATTGATGCAGTTACAAAATACTCAGATACAGTCTTTTACACAGTTACGTGTAGAAGAAATTATTAATACCCCCGTCAAGAAAATTGATAAAATTAGTTTTTCAAAGCTAATTACAGAAGACAAAATGTGGAATAATATCCCCAATTATCACATTTGGCTAAATGAATGTTTCGGTAAATTAAACAGTTTCGTAGAATAAAAAAAAGTTGGTAATAAAAGTTGAGGTACACTTAAAACAGTGGTAAAGTAGTATTATCTTATGGAAAATAAAAAAGCAATTGATTCATTAATTAAATATGGTCGGGATTTTCAACTCAAGTGCATTTCATGCCTAATATCAGATCGTTCGTTTATTGAACGTATTCATGATATTATTGAAGTTGAATTTTTTGAAAGTGACGCTAATAAATGGATTTTAAAGGAAAGTCTAGCATACTTTAGTGAGTATAAAGATTTGCCTACATTAACAGTATTTAAAATTAAAATTGATTCTGTATCCGACGATGTTCTTAAAAAGAGCATTGTAGACAATCTTAAATTGATTTATCAGAAGGTTACTGATAACGATCTAAAGTTTGTAAAGGAACAGTTTCTAGAATTCTGTAAAAATCAAAAGCTAAAGAATGCTATTATTGAAAGTGCAGATCTACTAGAGATCGGTCAATATGAAAAGATCAAACACGTTGTAGACCAAGCTATGAAAGCTGGTATGGAACGTAATATCGGTCACGATTATACTGAAGACGTTGAAAAGCGTATGAGTGTAATGAGTCGTAATTGTGTTAAAACCAATTGGGTTGAAATTGATACAATTATGGATGGTGGATTGGCAGCTGGTGAACTTGGTATTATCACAGCTTGTGCTGGTAGCGGTAAGAGTTGGGTACTAAGTAAGTTGGGTGCTGAAGCTATGAAACAAGGTAAGAATGTAGTACATTTTACTCTAGAGTTGAATGAGAACTACGTTGGTCTTCGTTATGATAGTTGTTTTACCGGCATCGATTTCCAAAATATCCGTAACAACGTAGATATCGTAAGAAATAAGATTGCGGAAGTGCCTGGTAAATTAAAGATTAAGTATTTCCCAATCAAGACTGTAAGTGCATATAGTCTAAAAGCACATTGTGAACGATTGGCAGTACTTGGTACCAAAGTAGATATGATCATCGTTGACTATGCTGATATTCTACGTCCATCACAAAGTGAACGTAATAGTAACAGTTATAGCGAAGCTGGTGGTATTTATGAAGAACTACGTGGTGTAGCTGGTGAATTACAAGTTCCAATTTGGAGTGCTTCACAGAGTAACCGTGCTGCTATGGATGAAGATATTATTCAGGCTAACAACATCGCTGACAGTTATCGTAAGATTATGACTGCTGACTTTGTTATGTCACTTAGTCGTAAGGTAAATGATAAACAAGCAAATACAGCACGATTCCATGTAATTAAGAATCGTTTCGGTCCTGATGGTTTGACATTTCCAAGTAAGATGAACGCTGGTTGTGGTCAAATTGAAATCTATAGTGAGAATTCTAGGGAGGGTATGGGTATTCTTAACGAAATGATGGACGGTGAAAATCAAGTTAAGAAAGCACTCAAGTCCAAGTGGAATGTTCACAATAGTGATGACGAAGAATAATTTATAGTATGTAACGACTAGAAAACGTATAAAAAAATTATTAAAAAAGTTATAATGTAAAGACAAAATGAACTATCCACACGATAGTTATTTTTTACCCGTATGAATAAAGAAATTTTTATAAAGAAGAGAAATGGTAATACTGAGAAATTCAACGCAGACAAGATCAACAAGATCTTACAATGGGCTACGGAGGATATAAAAGGTGTTTCTTTTGAAGAAGTTGCAATGAATGCTCATTTGTCATTCTTTGATGGAATGACATCCAAAGATATTCATTCTATGTTGATTGAGGCTTCTGCTAATCTAATTACAGAAGAAAAACCAAATTATCAATTCGTAGCATCTCGTCTGTTAAATTATCAATTGAGAAAGAATGTTTGGGGAGGTAAAAATCCACCTAAACTATATGATCTGGTAAAGACTAATATTGATGCTTTGGTTTATGATGGTAGTATTCTTGATTGGTATAGTAAACAAGAGTTTGATAAACTAGACGAGTTTCTAAAGCATGATCGTGATTTTAATTTCACTTATGCTGGTATCAAACAGTTGTGTGATAAGTACTTGGTACAAAATCGTGTAACTAAGACAATTTATGAAACTCCACAGTTTGCATATATGCTTATTGCCATGACTTTCTTTAAGGACTATAAAGAAAAGAGACTTGATTATGTAAAGAAGGCTTATAACTACTTTAGTAAGCATAAGATTAATCTGCCAACGCCTATTATGGCGGGTGTAAGAACTCCTATGAAGAGTTACGCTAGTTGTTCTCTGTTTACAGTAGATGATGATCTACGTAGTATTTTCAGCAACAATAGTGCTGTAGGTTTTGCTACAGCTAGTCGTTATGGTATCGGATTGAACCTATCCAGACTACGTGCTACAAACGCTCCTATTCGTAACGGAGAAGTTGTACACACAGGTCCAATTCCATTCGCTAAAGCATTTGAATCTACGGTAAAGAGTTGTCACCAAAATGGTATTCGTGGTGGTAGTGCTACGGTAAACTTTGCTTGGTTCCATTATGATATTCTAGATATTCTTGTATTGAAGAACAACCAAGGTACCGATGATAATCGTGTTCGTAAACTAGATTATTGTGTTGGTTTGGATAAGTTAATCTTTGAAAGATTTCTACAAAATAAAGATGTAACACTATTCAGCTATCACGAATGTCCATCACTTTGGAATACCTTTGGTATGGAAGGTTTCAAAGAAAAGTATGAAAAGGCTGAAGCTAACAAGAACATTAAGTTTAAAAAGAAAGTACCTGCTCGTGAATTGATGGGACTACTTGCCAAAGAACGTCTTGAAACAGGCCGTATTTATACAATGTTTGTAGATCATGCTAATGAGCACGGTAGTTGGTTGGATCAAGTAGATACAAGCAATCTATGTCTTGAGGTAAATCATCCATTGACTCCGATTTATGACGTTAATGATCCAAATGGTGAAATCGGTGTTTGTGTATTGGCAGCATTAAATTGGTTGGAGATCAAAGACGATGATGAAATGTCAAGTGTATGTGACATCATTGTCAGAATGTTGGATGCTTTGATTGATCATCAAGAATACTTTGTACCGGCAGCAAAGAACTTTGCTACTAAACGTCGTAGTCTTGGTGTAGGTGTAAGCAATTTGGCTGCTCTATTGGCTAAAGAAGGTTTGAAGTATTGGGATCCAAAGTCTCCAAACTTTGTTGCTAAGTGGATGGAAAAGACCAGTTATCACCTAATTAAGGCGAGTGTTGAAATGGCTAAAGAAGTTGGTAAGTGTGAGAAGTTTGAACGTACTAAGTTTAGTCAAGGAGTTTTGCCAATAGATACTTATAAGAAGGATGTAGATGAGTTTATTACAGAACCTCTACATTGTGACTGGGAAGCTCTACGTGAAGAAATCAAGAAGTATGGTATGAGACACAGTACACTTACAGCTTGTATGCCTGTAGAATCTAGTAGTGTAATTCAAAGTTCTACTAATGGTATTGAACCACCTCGTAGTGCTATTAGCTTCAAGGGCAGCAAAAGCAACATTTTGCCTGTGGTAGTTCCTAATATCGACAAGTACAAGGATGATTATACTTTTGCTTTTGATATGCCAAGTAATGAAGGTTACTTGAAGGTAGCGGCGGCTATTCAAAAATTTACGGATATGAGTATTAGTACAAATACTTACTATATTCCATCTCGTTATGATAAAAATAAAGTTCCTGTTCAAGAAGTAATTAAGGACATGTTATTGGCTTACAAATATGGTCTAAAGAACTTGTATTATGCTAATACTGATGACGGAGACAAACAAACTGCTATGGAAACAAAAGCAGTAGAAGCAAAACCAAAAGTACAAGAAGAATCTGGTTGTGCCAGTGGCGCTTGTGCTCTATAATAGGAGGAAGAGATGAAAACAGTATTGAATAAAAAAAACATAGACCAGTTAAGAAATCCAATGTTCTTTGGAGAGGATCTATCGCTACAACGATATGATTTGATAAAGTATCCAAAGTTCTATGAACTATATGACCAACAATTGAATTTTTTCTGGAGACCCCAAGAAGTTTCACTTGTAAAAGATATCAGCGATTATAAGAATCTTTCTCCCGAAGAACGATTTGTATTTGATAGTAACCTTAAGTTTCAAACTATGACTGATAGCATGTTGAGTCGTAGCATACATGAACTTATGAAACATGTTACTAATAGTGAATTAGAAATTTGCATGAATGCGTGGAGTTTTTTTGAAACTATTCACAGTAACAGTTATACATACATTCTTAACAATGTTTATCCAGATGCTACCAAGTTTTTTGATAGTGTTTTGGAAGACCAAGAAATTGTGAAGAGAGCTAAGGCTATTAGTAAAAAATACGATGAACTACTAGCGCCGTCAGATGATGTTAAACAACAATTGTTTGATGCAGTATTAGCTACTCAAATTACTGAGGGGTTGATATTCTACGTATCATTTGCTTGTAGTTTCTACTTTGGATATCGTGGAAAGATGGAGGGTAATAGTAAGATTATTAAGTTTATCAGTCGTGATGAAAATCTTCATGTTGCTATTACCCAAAACATTATGAAGAATTGGATTAACAATCCAGATGAAGGATTCCAAGACGTTGTTAAGAAAAACGAAGACAAGATCTATGCCGCTTATGAAATGGCAGTAAATGCAGAAAAAGATTGGGCAGATTATCTATTTAGTAAGGGTAATCTAGTAGGTCTAACAAGTGAAAGTCTAAAACACTATGTTGAATGGCTGGCTAATAATAGACTAAGTAGTCTTGGATTTAAGAAATTATATTCTAATGCTAAGACTAATCCACTGAGTGGATGGTTGGATAGTTACTATGATAGTAAGAAACTACAAGTAGCTCCTCAAGAAACTGAATTGAGTAGTTATGTAAAAGGCGTTGATAATACTATCACAGAAGGTGCGTTCGACGACTTTAAATTGTAAATTACAATTGTAAATAATTCAAAAAATGTAACGAGTACTTTAAATAGTACTCGTTTTTTATTATATTTATATTCATCTTATATGGAACAATTTTTTTATTACTTAGAAAAAGTACTGGTAATAAGTGCTTCAGGTGGTATTCTTTACGGCGCATTTAAATGGATTTATACATTGAATAAAAATGTTAAAGAAATTTTAAAGGAAGTAAAACCCAACTCAGGTACTTCTTTAAAAGATAAAGTAGATAAAATAGAAAAACAGGTCTGTCGGGATAGTGATTTAATCAATACTATATGCATTCGTCAAAAATGGATATTAGATAATAGACCCGAGCCAATATTTGAATGTGATACGAATGGCAACTGTACTTGGGTAAATGAAAAGTATTGTCAATTATTACAACACGATGTAGAGTATTTTCTTGGTAATGGCTGGAAAAATGGAGTACACGGTGAAGATCTAGAGATGGTGGAAAAAGAATGGGAGAGAGCTATTAAAGATAAAAGAAGTAGTACTAGTACACATAGATTGATAGATAGAGAAGGAACTGTATATAATGTTAAGGTAATAGCTACTAGAAATGATAGTCATGGGTATATAGGACACATTGAGATATTAGACAATAAAAAAGATTAATAATTAGATACCCAATACTATTTATATGTATATTAATATGAAGCCTTCCAAAGAACTAGTTAAAAGACTTGTAAAAGAAACCCTAGAACAAAAATACACAAAAGCAGCTGCTTCTTGGGGTGATTTAATTGATGAACTATCCAAAGAAATCAAGAAGCCAATTGTGTTGGATGATGCGGGTAATTACAATGTATGTGAATGTGAACCATATCATATTAGTATTCGTCCAATAGTACACGGTATATGTGACGTACAAGCCTTCAAAGATTATAGTGATAGAACAAAGAAATTGTTTAGAACATTCGATGAAGTTAAAAAGTTTGTAAAAGAATACTTAGAATCAAAGGATTTGAATTACGTAGATGCGGCTTTACAAAAGAGTGTAGATAATGCTAAGGACAAACAAGGTGGTACTTCAGCTGATAAACAAGAAGATATGGAACATATGGTTGATTTTAAAGACAACTATAAGGTGATAAAGAATATTAAAGCTGAACCTATGAACAAAGAAATTGATAACCCAACAGAACCAATGCAAGTTGTTGGTAAGTTTATCAAAGCATCTGAGTACAAGAGTGTTACTCCAAAACACACCCCTCCTACACTACCAAAAGCTTTACAAAAACTAGTTGTAAAGTATACTAAAAACGGTAAAAAGAAAAAGAAGTAATTGACATTTTCTTGGTTTTGATATACAATAAAAGTATATCTAAGAAAAGGATAAATATGAAAAAATTAATTACTATCGCAGCATTGGGTGCAACTTTAACTTCCCAAACGTTTGCTGGCGATAGAGAATGGGCAACTGTAGGTAAAGTGTTAACCGGAGTTGCAGCAATTCATGTTATTGATCGTGTACTTAATCCCCCAACACAAGTTGTATATGTACAACCACAACCAGTTGTTTATTCACAACCTGTAGTAGTACAACCTCAACCGGTAGTATATGTTCAACCACAACCTGTGGTTTATGTACAACCTAGTTATTATTGTCCTCCTCCGGCGATAGTATACTATCATGGTTATCATCACCATCACGTACATCACATTCATCGTTAAAGTAACCTAAACCACCATAACTGGTGGTTTTTTTATTTTCTCTATTGACTTCTTATAAATCCGTGGTAAGATGGATTTACGGTAAGAAAAACATATGAAAAATAAAAACTCACTAAGTCTGGTTACTGGCAAGGATTTTGATATCAAACAGTATCTAAATACTTGTATCAATCTACGTCCATCTTCGTTGATCATGGATGATCTAAAGTGGAAGTACATGGTACGTAGTGCTATTCGTGGCAAGAACATTTTGCTTCTTGGTCCAACTGGTTGTGGTAAAACTCTATCTGCACAGACTGTAGCTAAGGCTATTGGTCGTGAAGATAACTTCTTCTATTTTAATCTTGGTGCTACACAAGACGCACGTAGTGCTTTGATTGGCAATACCCATTTCGATAAAAAGACGGGTACTCTATTCAAGGAGTCTAGCTTTATCAAGGCTATTCGTACTCCTAACGCAATTATTCTTCTTGACGAAATTAGTCGTAGTCACCACGATGGTGTTAATATTCTAATGACTGTTTTGGATGATCTTCAACGTTATCTACGTCTTGATGAAAAGGACGATTGTGAAGTTGTCAAGGTCGCTGACGGTGTTACCTTTATTGCTACAGCTAACGTGGGCAATGAATATACTGCTACCCGTGTAATGGATCGTGCTCTACTTTCACGTTTTCCAGTCAAGATCGAAGTAACTCCACTTGACAAGGATAGTGAATTCAATCTACTAAAGAATCGTTTCAATATTTCAGATGAAGATCAGCTTGACATTCTCAAGGCTGTTTGTGAAATTGCTGAACATACACGTAAACAAGTCAAACAAGATGACAGCAAGCTAACGAATTTTATTCCCACACGTTCAACGGTTGAGATCGCTGAACTTATTGTTGATGGATTTAATTTGCTTGAAATTGCAGAGTCAACCATTTATCCTAACTTTAGTGATGATGGAGGTGTGGATAGTGAACGTACTTATATTCGACAGCTTGTACAAAAGTACATCAAGGTCGAGTCTAAGGACAAGTTGTTCAATGATCCACTAAAGACTGATCAGCCTCCTTTCTGATCCGTATAAATAAAAAAATAAACTATTATGAGTAACTACAGTGATTTCTGGCTTAAAGACAACCATTACGAATGGGATTGGGAAGATGAACTAGACGTAGCTATTGCTGAAGAAGATGGCAACGATGCTACAGTCGATGCTGAAGATCGTGTAAGCGAGAACACCGCTCGACTGATTCGTCTATCCTCTGCTCGTCGTGCTGTTGCTAATTATGTCAGTATTCTGACAAATCAGAATGTACCTGTAGTGTTCAATGATAGTGCGGTAAATTGTACTGACGGTAAGGTGGTTTATATCAGTAGCGATATTACTAAGAAGGATAATTTTGATGTGGCTGTCGGACTAGCCTTACACGAAGGCAGCCACATCAAATATTCTGATTTTGAATTGTTCAAGACTGTATGGATGAATGTACCCCGTGACATTTATAACTATACTGAAAAGTTGAATATTTCAAAAGATGAAGTAGGTAAGACTTGTCAGACCATTTTAAACTATGTAGAGGATCGTTTTATTGACTATACTGTACATCGTAATGCTCCTGGCTATCGTGGATACTATGATGCTTTGTATGACGCATATTTCAACAACAAGGTAATTACAGATGCCTTGGAAAGTGATCTATATCGTACATTGAGCATCGAGTCTTACTTGTACCGCATTATTAATCTTACAAATCCAAGCACCAATCTAAAAGCACTACCTGGTTTGTATGATATTGCCAAAGAATTGAATCTTACCAATATTAGCCGTTTGACTACTGCAAAAGATCGGTTAAATGTTGCTTATAAGATTGCTGAAATTGTATTTAAGAACATCAACGAACATAATCAACAGCCAAGTGAAATGGTCTTGGGACAAGAAGGAGGTATCGGAAAAGGCACTTCTTCTGGGGTTTCTATGTCTACTGATAGCAATAAAGATGTATCTGATGTACTTGGTGGTACAGAATCAACAGTAACTACTGATAATACACCTGTTGTTTCGGATATTGGCAATGATGCTAATGTTAGCAAGACCAAACAAACTAAGATTACAAAGGCTTTTGAGAAACAGAAGGATTTTATTGCTGGTAAAATTAAAAAGAAGAAGGTTTCTAAACGTGAAAAGGCATTATTGGACGTTCTAGAAAAGAGTCAAATTGATCTAGTACCTGTAGCGCAAGAAATGCTTAAGGCTAATGGTATGATTGGAAATATCGAATGTATTCTTGTAAAGAATATGACCAAAGACCTTATTATGTCTGAAGAATTTCCCATGGGAATTGGTGTTAACAATGAAAATACACACAAGGAATTTCAGAAGAATGTAGATGACGGTATTGTACTTGGTACAAAGCTAGGTCGTCGTCTTCAAATTCGTAACGAAATTAACGTTGACAAATTTACCCGCCGTAATTTGGGTAAGATTGATAAACGATTAATGCATGAATTGGGATTTGAAACCGATAGCAATATCTTTTATAGTACATTCACAACCAAATATAAGAAGGTTAACTTTCATATTAGTGTGGATGCTAGTGCTAGTATGCGAGGTAGTAAGTGGAATCGTACAATCAAGCTATGTGTAGCCCTAGCTAAGGCTACATCTATGATTGATAATGTTGATCTTACTATTAGTTTTCGTACAACGATGAGCAACAATCCATATATTCTAATTGCTTATAATTCTAAAGTAGATAAGTTTTCTAAGATCAAGAACTTGTTTTCTTACTTGGTACCAGTAAACACTACTCCAGAAGGATTGTGTTTTGAAGCACTAATGAAGTTTTTGCCAAAAGCTGATAGTAGTACAAATAGTTATTTTGTTAATATTAGTGACGGTGAACCTTGTTTTTATTATAACAATACACAAACCGGAATCTCATTTAATTATCGTGACAAACAAGCTTGTGAACATACTCGTAAGCAAGTAAAAATGATTAAGGAATCTGGTTATAACATTATTTCTTACTTTGTAACTGATTATGATACTTTTGGACTTGAGGTAATTCGTAACAACTTCAAGACCATGTATGGTAGTGATTCACATTTTATCAATGTGGAGAATCTAAATCAGATTGTAAAAACAGTCAATGGTAAGATGATGGAAGCTATTGACATATAATATAACGATGGTATAATATATCTATAGTGATTTGTTCACTAAACAACTATAAACAGAAAGGATAAAACATGAAAAAGACAGATCGAAAGAATAAGACAAACCTAACAGTAACATGGCCCTCAAACGTCTTTACTATTAAAGAGTTGAATGCCAATAACCCAGACTTTGTAGAAATTACACTACGAGTACGTCTCAAGAAAGCACTGGACTCTGGTGAGATTACTGATATTGGTGTACTACACAATGGCAAGGGCCGACCAACTCTTGTATTTGTACATGGTACTCCTACCAAGGAACATATCGAAGAAGCTAAGTCTCGACAGGTTATCTTGAAGGAATCACCAACTGTGAATGTGATTAAAATCACAAATGTTCCAACGGCGGTTGATATCTTTGATAGAAAGTCAACCGAGACAAGCATCAACGTACAAAATAATAATGCCGTTGGCGCTTAATAAGAGTTAAGGAACGTAGGACCAAAGCGGATTGTATTTAAGCAATCCGCTTTTTTCTTTTGTATAGTAGTTTATTGTAGCTTTTGGCATTTTATCTTTTATTGATCTTATAATACCAGAGGTCATGTTCCAGCTACCATAATAAATGGGTTCATCCATCTCACTATCCAATATCAAAAACTTTGTGGATGATATTTCAAATATATAAAAGATCTTTTCTTTTGGATTGATTTTCTTAAATGCCATGGTATACTAGTTATAAATATGGATGCATTACAAGAATATTTTGGTATACAGGCGTTTGACTTTAACACTAACAAAAAGAAATTGATAGATAATCTCAATTTTCTAAAATCTATGTCTGTAGAAGAACAGACATTTTATAAGAAGTGGTTGGAAGTACAACACTATCGTGATTTAGCTAATAAATTAAATACAATAAAAGCTCGTATTTGGAGACCAACTGATTTTAACGATGAATCGGGTACAATCAAAGAAATCGAAAATTGTCAACCAGAGTTAGTATATGTTGAGTCAAAACAACAAGTAGAAGATTGGAACTTATTGAGAGTATTCGTAAGTACCTTTGAGTTTAGTCAAACGCCAGGTAGATTTCTTAAGTTTTTAATAATTGATAAAAATAAACCAGAAACTCCTTATATTGGAGTACTAGCTGTAAGTAGTGATGTAATTACAATCACAGATCGTGACAATTATATTGGTTGGAGTTCTGACAATAAAATTGTGGATAAAAAGCTAGCACACAGTGCTATTGGTAGTAGTATTATTAGTACACAACCATTTGGATACAATTTCTTGGGTGGTAAACTAGCAGCTGCAATGGTTGTTAGTAGTGGTGTAAGAGATTTATGGAAGAAACTCTATAATCAAACTCTTGTAGGTATGACCACCACATCGTTGTACGGTAGCTACAGTATGTACAACAGTTTAAAATGGTGGCACAAGTGTGGTACTAGTGCTGGTAAAGTTGCCATTAAGCCTGATGATGAGATTTATAAAGTATGGCACGATTGGGTAAAAGAAAATTGTACTGAAAAGTATGATAAAGCCATGACACAAAAAGAAGGTGTAAGTGGGCCTGTAACAGGTGCTAAATCCAGAGTTATAGGAATGATCTTTAGTAAGTGTGATATAAAACAGAGCCATTATATGCATGGTTATGAACGAGGTGTATATTACAGTTGTTTTTATGAAAACAGCAAAGAATTCTTTCAAAATAAAATTACCGAAGATAAATTGGTGATGAAGAAGTTATTTGCCGATGATAATAAAGCCATTATGGAATGGTGGAAACCCAAAGCAATTGAAAGATATAAAAAATTAAAGAGTGAGGGTAATTTAAAGACTGATATACACTTTTATAATCAAATGATTGGTATGACATATGATGAAGCAAAGAGTGTTTATTTTCACGAAGTTGGTCGTTGACATTTTATAATTTGTGATGTAATATTATAAAATGATGAAAAAATCACTATGTTGCATCAGTCTCAAACTTCAAGAGCAAGGAATCAAAGGGTCAACCATGACCAAAACACGATTTCTTGCTCTTGATCGTAAAAATGCAGAAAAAATTGTTGCTGATCGAACTCTCAACAATGTTTTTGTTACACGCAAAACTCTAGAATTATGTGCATCTAAAAATTGGAACTATCGTGTTACAAGCGGAATGATGCCATTGGAAACACTTCCAGAAGCAAATTTATTGTTGGAATCTGCTTATAATTTCAAGTCTATCAAAAACGAATTTGATTTGTGTGCTAAAGTAATCAAGGATAACAATATTCGTTGTAGCACACATCCAGATCAATTTGTTGTACCGGCTAGTTCAAACTCAGCGGTAGTAACCAAATCTATCGAAGAACTAAAGATGCATGCCAAAATGATGGATATGCTTGGTTTGCCTCAATCATATGAAGCTCCTATCAATATTCATATGAACTGTTACAAAGGTGATGTAAAAGACATCGCCTTGCGTTTTATTGATGTCTATAAAACATTTCCTGACAATGTGAGGTCTAGACTGGTTTTGGAGAATGAAGACAAACCTAATAGTTGGAAAGTTGAAGAACTATATGATTTGGTTTATTCTCAGACTGGCATTCCAATTACCTATGACAATCTTCATTTTCGATGTAATCCAGGTAAACTATCACCTAAAGATGCAGTAAAACTAGCTAAGTCTACATGGGGTAAGTACACACCGTTGTTTCATTTCAGTGATAATGATCTAAACAATACTAATCCACGCGCACATGGTGACTATGTACGTAACATTCCTGATGAATATGTAGGTGAATATGATGTGAATTATGAGTTTGAATTCAAGGCAAAGGACTATGCTCTTGAACGGTTTGAAAAAGAATTCAAAATATAATTAAAAAGTTGTTGACAGTTTGATAGTTGGGTGTTAAGATAAATTTAAGTTAGTGATGAAACTAACGAAACAAAAAAACAAACAAATAAAAAAGAAAGAAAAAAATAATATGTATACTCGTACAAATGCTCGTAATAAGACTAACTTCGTAGGCCATAACTCCTCTGGCGTTGAGATTTATCTCTCCACCCCGGTTGCTAAGGCGAAGAAGGCCTCGCGTTTGACTCTACGTTCTGGCAAGACCCGCGTTGATCTCGACGGTCGTCAGATCAAGGCTCTACGTGAAGTCTTGAGCACTGCTTATAAGAATGCCTGATAATCAATCCAGTTCATATATATTACTATGGACTGGAACATTTATAACATAATGTTATGGTTGCTGACCACGTTGGCAACCATAACTTCTTTTTTATCTATATACTTGGTTTTACGTGTTATCAAAAAATTTGATGAGTTTCAAATTATTACTAGTGACGCTATAGAGTTATTAAACTCAGAAAGAATCAAGTTATTAAAACAAGTTGAAAATTTACATCGTCGTAGTAGAATATTAAATAATGAAACGAAAGAAAACATCCGAAGAAACCAGCAGTAAAACCCGTGGATTGTTTGATCATATCAATCATATACGTGAGGTTAAAAGTCCAGATTATTACAACTCTCTTACAGATGCAGAAAAAACATCATTCAACAAGTACATGCTTATTCGTTTTTTGAGTATGGATCCGGATCTTGTTGAGGATATGGCATTTGTATCTAAATATTTTCAACTTGTTCCGAATGAACAATTTTATAAGGTATTAGTTGAAGTGGTACCAAAAGGTAGAAAGTTTTGTAAATATATTAAAGGCAGTACTGAAAATATCAATCAGACCGTATTGGATTGTATTTGCAAAAAGTTTTCCGTAGGAGCATCTGATGCTAAAGATTACTACACAATATTGGTATCGTCTGAGAATGGTATCAAAGATTTAATTAATTTAATTGAGGGATTTGGTTATTCTGAAAAAGAAGTGGAGAAGATGTTATCATGAAAATTATTGGGGTATCTGGATTTGCTAGAAGTGGTAAAGACTTGTTTACTACAGTAGCACAAGAGATTTTATCTGAACATGGGATTAAATCAGAAAAGTATGCTTTGGCATATGAACTTAAAAGTGATTTGAAGGATCTTATTAAAGAAAAAGTAGGTATAGATGTATTTACTGAAAATACGTCTGAAAAGAATATTATCAGACCACTATTAGTTGCATATGGCGATGTTATGCGAAAGACCAGTGAGGGTAAATACTGGACTCAAAAGGTAGAAAATCGAATCTCCAATACTAAAGCTGATGTAGTGTTCATAACTGATATTCGATATGATCATTATCTAGAAGATGAATGTACTTGGTTACAACGTAAAATGACGGGTAAGTTGGTACATATTACCAAATATAAATTAGCACCGATACCATCAGGTAAACGTTTTAGTAAAAACAAAATTACCAAGATATATGATAGTGCTCCAAATGAACATGAGTTATTGAATAATCCAAAAGTTTTAAAACGAGCAGATGTTGCCATAGAATGGCAAGATTATTCAGATTGTTCTGATATTAAAAATCATCCGACGATTCGGACTACTGTATTGGAAGTACTAAAACAAATCAACGTAGTGTAATTGTTGATATAATATGATTGCTACCATGCGTAAATGTTATGGTAGCATCATTTGTTTTTGACTTGAAGTATTCTACCATATTTGGTGCCACTGTACTTGCAAAATTTATATAAAGCACATTACATTCTTCTCCTTTTTGTGCTTTTCTAGATTTTTGACAATTACAGATTTTACTCAACTGTGATACACAATCACGTAGATTATTCAATCCGGGTACTTGATCATTACCCACAAAGTTTAAACATGCTTGATAACTTCCTATATTCATCGTTCTAAAATTGGTTTGAGTAAATCTGTTAAACAATCTACAGATTTTTTACAATGTGTACCTGTAAATAAACTTAACTCGGCATTTAATTCTTTTACAAGTTCATAATAGTAAGAAACCTTCGGTTCTAGTTCTCTTACTTTATTTATATCATGTGTAGTAGTTCCACATAATATATGAAAGTCTTTCCTTAAATTATTTAATTTAAAATCTTCCCACAAATATAATTCAGCACCTTCTATGTTAACTTTTAGTATATTAACACTATTTTTTAAATCGACGTTATTTTCAATCAACCAATTTGAAAATGTATCTGATTCTACTTCATAATATTTAAAAGGACTTACATTATTTTTTGATGGAAAAATTGAATTACCTAATCCTCCATTATCGGACTTGTATAATTTTACATTTCCTTTTGAATTTGAAATAGCAAGATTGTTAATATTAACATTCGTATTATCTTTATAACGGTCTTTAATTACTTTATAGGAATCTGGATCTGCTTCAAATCCATATACAGTATAGGTAATATTTTTAAATTTGGGAACTACATGATTTACAAAAAGTTCTATTTCTTTTGCATCATAACACAATCCCATGTCAAAATAGTTTATGTGAATCATAACAGTTTTCTAACTATTAAATATAAAAACAAACTACTGATATAGTTGATTGGAAATAATAAATAAGCAAATAATGGATTATATCCATATGCAAGTACCAGTAAGTTAACAGAGAATAGTGTTGTCCAAAAACATAAACATATTGGACATGATAATAGTTTAGTTAAATAGCCTGGATACATACTATAAAGAAAGTTTGGATAATTAGACATTACATCTATTTCCAACTTATATTTACTAAACTCGTTTATTTTTAAAAGATTTCTCGTATTGGTTAAATTAGCAATCGTAGTAACGATATCACTTTCAAACCAAACGACCATGACAAATGCTACCCAACATATCATAGGAATATTAAAATCGGTAAAGTTCATATATTCTTTTTCAATTGTTCTTTGTTACTTTCTAGTACTGTCTTTAATATAGATAGATCAATGCCAACTTTTTCACCCAATTTAACCATAGCTTTTGTATCTTTTGGAAAACATTTACCGCCGAATCCACGTTCTCCCGTAAATACAGCTGTATGTGATTTGGTTGTACGAGGATCCAATAACCACAAATCACGCACTTCATAGTAATTGGTACCTAACTTTTCACATAGATCGTATATTTCATTACAATAAGCAACCTTCATTGCTAAATGTGTATTTGTTACATACTTTGCAATTTCAGCATTGATTGGATCCGTAACTCTATATGTTTTGCTTGGGCCTGTTATTGGTGTATAGATTTCTATCAATTTATAACACAATTCTTTTTTACCACCAAAGATAAAGAACGGAGTTTGTTTTACATCATTGGTAAATCCATCCGGAGTCCAATATTTTGATTCACCGGCAAATTCTGGACTAAATACGATTTCTTTATTGTAAGTTTTGATCAATCTATCAGTAGTACCAATTTCAACTGTAGACTTCAATAGTATTAACGGAGTATTCAACCACTGTATCGTTTCTTCTACTATACTGGTATTACAACTACCGTCAGCATTTTCAGGCGTAGGTACACATATAACGGCTAAATCACATTTATTGATATCTTCTTTTGTACAAGACATTATATACGATGGATCGTAAATCGATACATCATAATGATTTTTAAAAAAGTTATCAAACGCCCTACCTACGTAACCATAACCAATTATACCTATTTTTGTCTTTTTCATGTTAATTTATTAGAATACCAGTTATCTTTTATATTAATTAGATTCTTGTTGTAGTCTGATAATTTATTTATTTTTAATTTGAATATTTCATACTCAAATTCTCCGACTTGACCACTATCTTCCAACATCAACTGTAACATATTGAAGAATTCAAAACTTTGATTGGTTATTTTTGTTGCGTCAAATTCAATAAGTACGTCATTTGTTCTTTGATCATCATAACGTTTCAATTTCTTTTTAAGATCAAATTTTGTATTCTTTTGTTCTGCTTGAATATAACGGTCATAAGGAACATCTGTATATATTGAATCACACCACGGTTCCAGCAACATCAATTTATATTCATCACAGTTACGAACTATGAATCCCACATCATATCGTTTTGGTACAATAGGTTTCATGGTATCATTGTGTTTTACAAAGTGACCCCATTTACGAATGAAGTTTCTTGCACTACGGTTATTTTGTGCTAGCCACTCGTCACTTTCTTTACCAACAGTAGTTAGAGTAGGATTGTATCTACTGCCTCTACAAGTCATGTGATAAACACATCCTTCCCATGTTTGTACAAACTTATATCCGTTTAGTAGAAAACGATTGAAGATGTCGCTATCTTCTTTACTTTGGGGAGCGTATAGATCATCGTGACCTCCTATAGATTGAAAATCACTCTTATAAAGGGCCCAAGGCGCAAAAATTCCTTCTGTGGTTTTATCTTTTCTTGTCAGACGGGTATCATTGAACCATTTCAAGAATCCAGCTTCATTAAACTCTTCTGGCTCAGTACCAAATGCTTGTACAATTTTTTCTGGACCGGGAGGATGTAGAGGTGGTTCAATGCGGGTTAGACTAACAATTGTACCGGGTGCAATATATTTTTCAACATATTTGTCGAAGTTAGGACAAGCATACATGTCAGCGTGATAGATCATTACCACATCGTTAGTAGCTACTTCATTGATGAGACGATCATATAGGATTGTATGACCCAATCGGGTTGGACCGTCGTTACGGATGAACTTGAAATGTGGGTCTTTTTCTGCTGTTTCTTTACACCATTCCAATGTACCGTCGTTACTAAAGTCGTCGGCAACGCAAATTTCATGTTCTTTATGGCTTAAGTTTTTACGAATAGCTTCGTAACTCCACTTAAGATATTTTAGGTTGTTTCTACTGGGTTGGATAAAACTAATTTTCATAATAAAACTTTTTCAACTCTATAAGCTGATTTTCTAATGATTGTAATGTGTAATCCGTCTGTAAACACTTATTTACACAGTCTACATTAATAGATATTATATTCTTGTTACATTCAAATATTTTATTTATCAAACACAACAATTCATACTTGTTTATTTTATTCGTTCCTATTTGATTTATTGTATCATAACGATCCCAATTTTTGATAATTTTATAAGCCTGTTTTGACCATTCTAACGTTGTTATTCCATTCCAATAATGATTCGTATATCCATTTACATTTTCAGATTGTTTAAAAAACCATTCCATGAGACAAACTTTATTTTTTAATTCTGGTCCTATAATAGAGGAACGTATTTGTTTTACATTATTTTTAAATCTTAAAATTGAAGATATGTATGCTTTGGATAATCCGTAATCATCCAAAGCAGTAGGCAGTTCATTTTTACTGTAAAAATAATGTTCATTAACTTTTCCGTCAAATTCGCCATCGGTTGACGGATTAATTATTTTTCCTGTAAAATTATTTGACAAAAACATTGGAAGTGATATGTTGATGGATTTATATTGTTCCCACGTATACTTTTTTTGTGGTATACATCCAATACAGTTAATCATATATTCACATGTACACTTTTTTATATACTCTTTTAATTCATACGTTTCCCACTTTAAATCCGTAGTAATAACTTCTATATTTTGTGATGTGAGATATTTAAAAACCACATGTCCTAACATGCCGTTGTGGCCTAATACCAATATCTTCATAATTAAATTAACTTTACAGATGGAAACGGAATTATGTATTTGTAATTTTTATTTTTTAATTTTTCCATAATCATATCACTATAATTCCAAGCAAATATCAAGATATAATCTGGGGAATCAACATCTAATATATTTTTATTTACAATCGGTATATCGGTGCTACCTACGTACCGATTATATCTTTCTGGAGATTCATCTATGATATATGAAATATCACTTGAATTAAACTTACATACATTAATTAATACGTTACCTCTGCCAGATGCACCATATCCAATTATCTTTAAGTTTTGATTTTTAATATTGTCAACGACTGTTTTTAGCGATGAGATATGATTTTTTACAATATTACTAAAGTTTTTGAAATATTCGAATGATGTTAATCCTACATTTTCTTCAAATTTCAATCTATCAAGTACTTTTGTTGATATGTTTTCTTGTTTCGATGCGTACACTCTGATACTGCCGGAATGAATAGAAATTTCCTCGAAATCAACTATTTTAAACCCATGTAAATTGAATAAATAATTTAGAGTTGAAATTGAGTAATAATACAAATGTTCGTGATATATAAAATCATATTGTAACTGATCAATTAGATTCTTTAGATAATGTACTTCAATAATAAATTGGCCGTTTGGTTTTAAACAATAATTTACGCCTTCTAATATAGAATGAATATCATCTATATGGGCGAAACAATTATTTGAACATATAATATCAAATTCGTTTTGTTTCAAGTGTTTTATTGCGTTTTCTTTATTGAAATAATCAACTATTACATTACACCCACGTTTTTTAGCTATTTCAGAAATGTTTATAGATGGATCGAATCCCACACACTGTACGCCAAGATCCATTAAAGGCTTCAATAAAACACCATCATTCGACCCAATTTCAAGTACTTTGCTTTCAGAAGATAGATTAAATTTTTGTTTATAAAGATTGGCAACTGACGTAAAATGTTTAGTTAATCCTATAGACGAAATATATCTATAATCTTTAAATAAAAAGTCTGAATTTATAATACTGTCGGTTTGTACCAATTTACAGGTGTCACAATATTTTAAAGAAAGAGGATATTTTCTACAATTGTCAATTTCTTCTTTTGTAGGAAAATTTCCAGCTAAGGATATTTCTCCAAAATCAATAATTGTGTTTAAATTTGCGTTTTTACAAACTGCACAACTTTTTCGTAATTTATATTCAGAATACATGTTATTTAAAGTAGTTAAACGATTTTAATACATTATTTAATTCTTCTTTGGTGATACATACATCTTTACTAGAATATTCATTATTTGTAAATTTAACACCGTTTATGCAAGTATTTTTATAATGCATATAGTAGTAATTGCCTAATTCTAAAACTCTGGGTTTTTCTTCTTCGGATATCATAATCTCATGTATTTTTTCCGATATTCTAGGAACATCTAAAGTATACTGTAATCCGAATAATTCTTTATAAAGTTCAAATAAATCTAAGATTTTGAAACTTTTAACCTTGGGTATCACATTATAGCCATTGACTTTTAATCCAGCTTCGATTAAATCAATCGCTTCATCTACCGTGATCATGAACCGTGTCATTTCAGATGAGTACAATTTTAAACTGTATTTATTTTCTATAGCGTTCCATATCAATGGAATTATACTTCCAGTCGAATTTAAAACATTTCCATATATGGCGGTGCTTAAATTGATATTATTTTTATCTGAGTTGACTATGAAACTTTCACCGGCTACAAATTTCATAGATCCATATAATGTTGTAGCTGATCTACTTTTATCGGAAGATATAAAACAAGAAGATTCAAATCCATTTTCTTCAGAAATTCTTCTGCTATTAATTGCACCGTGTATTATAACATGTAAAGCTTCTTCAACATTTTGATCTACAGATTCGATTTGTTTTAAACTCGCAGCGAATATTCCAATATTATGATTTTTACTAACTCTTTTTAATAAATCATAATTACGTACATCTCCTACAATGCAGTTTATCTTTGGAAATTGTTTTTTAAGATAATAATGTTTTGCCTCATCTCGGCTGAAGATTGTTATATCGTTGTTATCGTAATATCGTTTTACAATGTGTTTACCTAAAAACCCAGCTCCACCGGTTATGAATATTTTTTTATTTTTCATACAATTTATTATACGTCTTTGCCATATAATATTCTACTTTGTTACCATATGTGTTATCCGGTATGCCATTAAAATGATATATCCATCCCAAATTTGTATATACAAGGTCTTCCGTTAAACCTTCTGATAGATTTAACCCAGTCATATTATACTCATATGGCAATATTGTAGTTTCTACATTGTTCATTTGTAGAAAGAAATTCATAGGTGTTTGATCCGTACCCAATTTTATTTTTGATTCTACTTCATATAGAACATCACGGTTATCAATATAAAACTGTTTAAACTTGTTGATATGATCTTTGTGTGATTCGTTAAATATTTGAAATCCACCATTGATATAATTCCATATGTTTAACTTATAGTCATTAAATACGTATTTACTATAACACTCCACACTTCTCATTACCCATTCATACACAACACCGTCGTGTACGCCTGTGTATTTATGGTTTGTCATTTCAAAGAAGTTAGGACAGTTTGGGTGAACAATAGTATCAGCATCTACAATTAGTACTTGGTCATAATCGATGCCACTATTTTCCAATATATCCAACGCATAGTAACGTTGCCATGCCATACTGGTTATATTTGAATCCATAATTGGCTGATCCAATACAACCACTTCACAGTTATTTTTGTTTGCGAAGTGTTTCCAACTGTTTATGCTATATTCAAATATTTTGTTGATAAGAGGAGTACTACGTAACTTTTTTTCTCCTTTGTTAGAAATTACCGCTGGAATAAAAATTATGTTTTTTTTCATTAATATAAATGTTTGGTTTGATTCCAGATATCTTGAATCAATTGTGTACGTTGTTCAATTGAAAATCCAGTAAAATGCCATATATTACCATACTTTACAAAGAATGGGGTAGGATCATTCAATTTATCGTTATAAAAGAAATATCCCTTTTTGATCATTGCAAATGTGTTCCATGAGTGGGGTAGATACTTTTTGTTTACATTATTCTTTTTTAGTATAAGATTTAATACAGTTTGATCTCTGCCTGTATTCGGCACATTCCAATTATCTATCTTTTCTTGATTGTTTAGATAAAACTCTTTAACTTGATCAAAGACGTATTTGTGTTTTTTTGTAAAAAATAACACTCCACTATTGACATATTCACTAATTTTTATATCAACATTCAATTCTGGAAAAGCTGATTTATAAGATGTCAAACTGTTGTTAAGCCAGTATAAAGAAGAGTTATCAATTACTCCACAAAATTCATCGGTATACAGATTAAATGGATTTGGACAATTCCAATGTGGCATAGTATCAAAATCTACCATGCCTATTTTTTCATATTTGTCTCCCAAATAATCAAACACATAATGTTTGTTCCACTTTGCGTGTTTTACTCCGGGTAACTTTTCTGTAATCAAAACAAAGTCTATATTGTTTTTGTCACAATACTTTTGCCAGGCTAGTTTTGTTAATTCGTAATATGATTTATGTTGATGCTTAGAGTTATTATCCTCTATAGCTATCATTATTATACATTGCTGCCTGTTGTTCATAAATATTTTGGAAAAATTGTCTAAAAATGTGTTCCCATTTATGGAAAAATAGTTTGCGAGATTTCTCTACGTTACGAATCAAAGAATCCGGTGTCGGAGATTTTTTATCAAAACCAATCAATTCGTGTTTAAAATTCAGCCATCGGCCTGGTATATAGATATTTTTATAACCACGTTCTAAAGCTCTGTAACAAAAATCATTGCTTTCACAGTCTCCGAAAAATTGTTCATCAAAATAACCAATTTCATCGAATAATTTTGTACTGAAGAACATGATACCATCTGACCATAACACCTCGTACATTTCATTAATCCCATTAACTTTTACATGTTTTATTGGTACATGATATCTTTCAAATGCACTGTGTGGTCTGGTACCAATCACTCCTACATTTCCATGTGTTTCGTATACCTCTATACATTTTTCAATCCAACTTTCATTTTCAAAGAATACATCCGATTGTACAAAACAAAAATAGTCAAAATCTTTTGTGTTTTCTTGTCTGGCAATAACATTTAATGCTCTAGAGATACTATGCATCAAATTAGAAACGTGTTTCTTAATTTCTTTATGTTCCGGTTTCCATTGTTCAAATTCTAGACTGTCAAAATTACAAACCATGTGTACTTCGTTTTCTGAATTGTGTTTTAAAGCCTGGTGACAAATTGCTTCAACACACTTAATTTCAGTTTCTTTTCTAGCGAATACTGTTGGTATTACAAATTTAATTTTACGACTCATATATTATCAACGATTTTATTCCAGTTATTCAACCAAACCTTTTCGGTGTAGAATATCTTATAATTATCCTTAGCATTTTGTGAACAGTAATTATAAAACTCTTTGTCTATTTTAAGTTTATTAGCTAATATATTTGCTTTTTCTATATCTCCTATATCTACAGATAGTTGTGGATGTAATGTTTCTTGTGTATCTAGTCCTTTATATCCTATACATGGTATGCCTAAATAAGCGCAATTTAGAGCGAATGTACCCGCAGCGTGTGTTCTCATTAGATGTATACCAACATTAAAATTGGCAAGTGCTTTAATCCATTCATTCCACATCATATATGGTAAGTGATGTAAACCTGGGAATTGTTCTTCGTTTTGTATCTTACGTCCCATACTTGGAATAAAAATGGGTTTATCAAAGTTTCTTGCCACGAAGTAACTATCTACACCACCATACCAACTACAGAAGTTGCCACCTATGATAGGCATATTATTATTTTCACGGGGTACATCTTTTACTGTATCTTCAATCATAAGTGACTGTAGATTGAATGTTGGTTTTTTAAATATACCTTTGAAATATGAAATGTCACTTTTATTGTGAGTTAATAGAAAATCCATCTCACTTAAGAAGTTGATATAATTAACTTGATTGACATAATCATAGTCTTGATAATACCAAGCCGGACCTTCCTGCATCACGGTTACTTTTTTGCCAATTGCTTTAACTAAATCTAATAATCTTGAACTGTTATAATTTTCTAATTTTTTAGGTAGTATAACAATTACTAAATCATACTGAGATACACCTTTAAATGGTTTGCTTAAAATATAGTCTATAGGTAGATGATCGGCATCAAGTGCAATCTGCCAAGAAAATTCTGTACGACAATTTTGAAAATTTCTTGGCAACTTACCTGTATGACCGTTTTGACTTACGAAACAAATGTTCATTGAATTAAATTGTTTAATTTATTGAAAAAGTCTTGATGTTTTTTACGAATGAAATTCTTTGATTCGTTGGATTTTGTTTTTAAATCGGTTTTTAACAAATTGACTATATCATTTTTGTTTTCGATAAAGTTGATATATTGTTCTCCACCAAACCAATTTATTGTATCGTACTTTAAGCTAAAGATAGGTACTCCACAATACATCATTTCTGTGTATCTATTATTTATCATACCCATACTACGTTGACCCGATCCAATAATACCTATAGCCGATCTAGCACTTGAATATAATTTACCAATATCATCCGGTGGTAGCAGTCCCCGATAATGTGGCAAACTTGGCCATCCATTGCCATATATAGAAAATCTTATATTAGGTATGCCGTCAAAGAATAAATTACGTTCACTTTCATAGTGTTTATCATTTACTCTAGCAAATCCCATTCCCAAAAAGACACAATCATTAAAATATTTTGGGGTAAAAACACATTCTTCATCAGTTAAACAGCTAAAATAGTACTCAAAATGTTCTGATGGTATATTTTTTGATACAAATAGTTTATGTAAGTTGTAAGAATTTGTATAGATGTGAGTAAACCATTTGCCATAATAGTTTACAATTTCTTCAAAGTTTGGAAGTATACCTCTACTAGCATATACCAAAACCTTTTTACAATTTAATTGTTCAACGGCTTTGAATGTTTCTTTATCCAACATTTCAAAGTATAAAACATCAGGATTGACAGATTTTATTTCTTCAACAAATTCAGATGTACATTTCATACCATTTAACTGTTGTAACAGATATACAGTATGACCTTGATCTTTGAGATGTTTAGCTACATACTCATTTAACTTGTAATTTCCCTGTGGATATGGTTGATGAAAAACTATAATATTCATACATATGCAATTAACATCTGATGTTGATAAGGACTTATTACTTCGATAATATAGTTTTTATTTATTTTAACGATTGCATCTTTTACCTTTTCAATCGTTATTTCTCTATAATCACAAATTTGTTCTTTTGTAGTATTATCATATTGTAATTTACCAAACAAATGTGCATCGTCGATTGCAATGAAATGATTTTTAATATGATGATTTTCTATTGCAGCAATTTCATCCAATAGAGGTACATCCTTTGGTCCTCTAGCATATTTAGCCGCACCGGCATGTGCATCCAACCAAAAACAACATCTTTCATCTATCGCAGGTAACAATTTTTGTAATCCACTTACACTATCAGAGTTGATCAGCTCAATTGTGTCATACATGTATGTATGTCTTGATTTAAATTCGGCATCTTTATCATTTGAATGTAAATCAAATTTGGTTGTGTCACCTTGGTATTTTTCAAACAGTTTGAATCGATTACTTGCTATTTGGCAGATTTCTTCACCCAATTCAAATGTATATAACTTTCTAAAAGGATCTACTGACCCATATTTTTCTAGAAACCGATATGCCAAACCACCTTTAAATGTACCTGTTTCAACTAAAATTCTAGGCATTTCACTTTTAGTAGTTCTTGCCATTTCCTCGTATATTTCTGGTAGAATATAACCCATATATTTATTGTAACGTATTTAAACAATCTTGATAAGTGAAAAACCTATTTTGATTGGTCTGAGAATACATATGTAGATTTTGTTCGTTCGTATTTCTTATAACTTTATACCAATCGCCTTTTTTACTTTGAGTACTTTCTTGACCTTGAATATTTAAAGCATAATTACGTTTACGAGGATGTTCTCTATTATGTACTTTTAAGACGTTTTTAACTACATACTGTACATATTGATTGCCCATGGTCTTTCTACACGATTCCATCATGAAAGTGTCATCTGATGCTATGCCAAACGCAGCCAGAGGTATATTGGCTCCGGCTTTTATTAGATCCGTGGAGAATATAGCCCCAGAACCATCGAACCGAGGACTTTTTAATATACGAATGTCTAGATCAGTTGCTTTTGAGTTTATTGCATTCATTTCATCTATTGACATGACATATCTTATAGATGATTGTTCTGTAAAACATTTGGGTTCGGTCTTTTCGTAATATTTACAATTTTCAAAGTCAACATGTTCCAACGCAGACCAACTAGAATCCCACATCTTTCGTATTGCGAATGTAACTACATATTTCCAAATATTCTGTGAAGTTGAATATTCACGCAGTTGTTCTAAAATAGGAAAGGTCTCGGCAGGCATATAACAGTCGGTTTCACCCCATATCAAAACATCGTTATTTGTACAATTTAAATAATTAAAATCTCTACGGTAATTTGCCATACTATATGGTTCTTTACCTTCCAAGATATCATACTTTACGTTTACACCTTCTTTTTTTAGTCTATCTATTTGTTCTATAAATCTACGCTTTAATTCGTCTCTAGAAATTTTTAAAGTATCAATTAGTTCAAACGCTTCAGACATATTGAACGTAAAATGATAAGTAAGATTTTCTCTGTTGTCTACCAATTTTAAAGTGTTTATAATACCTGAAATGTTATCATCAAACATTTCTATTTCATAAAACATTACTTGTGTACCTGTAACATATTTGTTTTTGATCTTCATATCATTTTATTTCACTCAAACACTTTTTCCAACCACGTTGTTTGTCATGCATTAACCAACAGAAATTCAACACTTTACACTTAGCTCCTCGTTTTCTATTCTCTATGAATTGATTTTCTTGACCGTGCCATTTATTTATTGTCTGTTCATTTAAATATGTGTATTTAGTTGCACGATACTTTTCATAATGTTGTCTTGTAAAAGCGAAAGTAAATCCGTTCAGTACAGTTATTTCTTTAGTTCCTATCATCGGTCCATTTGATTTTTGTTCTTCACTTAACACTCCATTTGTTAATGGACCGTATATACAATCTAAACTTTCCGAGTCTCTTGATATAAACTCAACAAATTTATTTGCGGTGTGATTGAATTCTACATCATCACTGGTCACGATAATTACATCACAATTATCTTTATAAGCTTGATATATTCCTACATTATAAGCATGAGTAATACCGCCAATTGATTGATCTTCAATCCAAGTATAATGTACATTTGGATATGTATGAATATCCGATTTGTATTGACTTCCATTGTCCACGACATAGACGGTATGATCATATTTAACAGATTTATTAATAGAATCTGTCATTTTTTTTATAAAGTCGTTACCTTTGACTCTATATTTATCGGACCAATGCATTGGAGCGGTAATGCCTATTTTCATTCTGTTGTAACTCCTTTTATATTTTTAAACAAATTGTAATAGTAAGTTACCATTTTTTCTGGATTGTTTTCTTCAATAAATTTCTTTCTTAGATTTTCAGTATAAAACTTCTGCAAATTTTCATAATCGGACAGTACATAATCAATTTTTTCATTTATATCTGAAAAATCATGTTTACAAGCAACGTATGTTTCATTTGGAACATATACATTAGGTATCATTTCTAAATAAGACATATCTGGTTTAATTAAAACACAACCAAACATAGCTGCTTCTAAATCTCTAGGAGTAACTTCACCAAATCCATATGGTGATAGTATTATCTTACAATTGTACATCTTGTTAAGATATTCTCCCAACGCCAGTCTTTGTCCCTTTTCTAAAGAAGCGGTTTTGTATTTTTTATCTACTGTATTGAATAGATTATCTCTATGACTGTTATAGTGAGGCGTTTGATTTAAATTGTGTTCTAAACTGTCAGAATCTCTTCTACCCAACAATAGACTAACATCATATGGTTTATTTGGATAATAATCATACCACTCAGGCATCATGGTAGATAACCAATTAAAATGAGCCAACTTTACTTTTTCAAAGATGTTTAAGTTTGGTAAACTATAATTGCCTTCACCCCAATAAATTCGACCATTGACACTCTTTTTTAGATAATTTGAACGATCTTTGTATAGAGTAGGTTTTAATACATAGATAGGATTAGAACGTGTAGCAACTTCATACACGCCCATTAAAGTAGCTGCGTCTTGACCATCAAACAAAAAATAAGGTTCTTTTACTGACTTTAAAAATTCTAATCCTTTGTTTGTGGATTCACTCAATGATACTTTTTTATCAACTATACTTGCATGACCAACAAAAGCAAAATCCGCTTGACCTGAATTTACGAACTCTATACCAACATCATTGAATAACTTATGTTGTAACAATAATGGTCTAAACGTAGTTTCATTACGATGTTTGTCAAGTTCGTATATTTTAATTTTCATTATTTTACTGCATAACCCATGTTTTCCTCTTGAGTAAACATGTTGTTATAATTTAAGTTTGTCTGTCTTTGTTTTTCAATAGTCTTTTCATGAATAATTGCTATGTCTTTTTGTGGCGGAATAAAAACATAACTCTTATATCCTTCTACTTTTTCATGTAACCTACGTTGATATCTAATGTTAGGCTTATTACGATACAGACGAGATTGATAATCTGGAAAGTTAATCATACCATCATGTAACCGCCATCCCCAATCATTTACATCTTTATCAGTTACTCCGATGAAGTAATTACATCTAGGTAGCCAAATTACTTCATTAGTATTGTTAGACTCTAATATGGCATCGATGTTTTCAATTAGAATGTCTGTAGGTAGTTCATCACCATCAAGTTGAAATATCCATTCACCCTTACACAGTTCTATGCCATAATTTTTATGAGCACCATAATTTTTATTCAAACTATGTTGTTGGAAATTTACCTGGTCTTTATATTTTTGTATAATTTCCACAGTTGTTGGATTATCCGAATAATCATCAAGAAGAACAATTTCATGGTTATCCTTTCTGTATTTAATTAATTTAGATAATAGTTTTTCCAAACTATTTGTCTCGTTATGACATGTTACTAGATAAGATAAAAACATATTAGACTACTTTCAACTTGGGTAGAGTAATTTTATTTTCAGTGGTTCCTACCGCTTTTAACTTTGGTAGTACAAATTGATTTTCTACTGCGAATTGTGGTACATACTTATCAAGAATCTCCCACAAACGTTTATCCATAGCCGGAATACTAAACTTGTCAGCGTTTTCTTTACGTAAAAGTTCAGCATTCTTTGTAAACTTATCACCCTTACGAGCAAAGTAAACTTGTTTCATCTTGTCTTCTGCCAAAGAATAAGCTACCTTGAACCATTTGCTTTCTTTGATAATCCATTGATTGACTGACTTTTTATCTACATCAACAAGATTACCAGGCAACAAGTTTGCTAGTGAAGGATTTAGATAGTCTAAATGACCACTCCAATTAGGAGCTAGTAGTGGTTTACCACTAAGTGTGGACAATAACATTGGATGACCATATCCTTCACCATGTGTAAATGAAACATGTGCTATAATCTTCTCATGATTCAACAAAGCGTTCATTTCCGGTTCACTAAGTTCGCCATGTAACAAATATACGTTGGGAACGTTTGCACCAATGCTGTCACGAATCTTTTTAATCTTACTCAACATTTCAAATCTATCTACTGTAGAATAAGCATGTCCACTCGTCTTGACGATCAAACATGGACGATCATTTTCTGATTGATTCTTAAATGCTGTACAAAAGGTCTTGATTAGATTGCCAATGTCTTTACGGTCATTATACAATCCACCATGTGTCCACTGTCCAATAAACAAGAATGCGCTTGATTCTTTAATCTTTGACATCGACTCTTCGACCGTAGCTAACTTTTCATCTGTCTTTTTGAAGATGTTTGTATCAGCTCCCCAGAAACATACTTCGATTGGCTTTTCAACTTGAATACTTACTTGTTGACCATTTTCAAGTTGTTTAGCCATTTTAATTTCGGTAAAGGTTTTCTTTACGTGATTAGATAGACCGATTGTTAGATCCATTCTATTAACACCTTCAACCCAGCTGCCAGGTGGAATGGTGGTTTCTATACCAGCAGTCATGCCGATGTTGTATTTACCAACAGCGTGAAATTCTTCTGGAATTGTTAATTGAATAAACAATTCTGGTTGTTTATTTAAATTTCCTTGAAGGAACTTACTCGCTAATAGTTTATCTTCTGGATCTGTAAGATCTTCAAGAAAACGTTTGCTTTGACAGTTACCCCATCTAGTTGGAGCTACTTTGACATCAAACTTATCATAACGAATGATGCTTTTTGCAACTGTTGTTGCCCAGTCACCATATCCGCTACGGTTAAATACTGGACCTGAAATTAGACATAATGGTTTGCTCATATTATTGATTAAATTGTTTTGATTCTCTTTCGTGAATTAACTGACTATATTTTTTAGTTGGTGTTGGTATACCACCTAGATTGTTGTAGAGTTCTTCCATCTTGCTCATTTGAATCTGAGCAATCTCAGCTTTTTCTGCTTTTTTAGTATCGGTACTACCAAATCCACCATCACCTCTATTAGTAGAATCTAGTTCATTTACTAAAATGAATTCAACGTTTTCTACTTTGGTAACTTTGAGTTGACAGATTTTATCACCCTTGTTATAAACCTTAGTGAGATTTACGGTTCCTTCAATCAGATTATCAGTACTGATTTTATAATCTTCTGGCTGCCAGATATACTTAAAACGAAGTAATACTTCCCCACGATAATCGGCATCGATCAAGCCAATAGAGTTAGCCAAGGTGAGATTGTATTTACTAACACTGCTACGAGGAAATGCTAGTACATCATAGTCAATATCAGTATAACCGAATCCACTATATTGTCTTTCTTTTTGAACTGCTAGTTTCAGATTTGTTTTATACTGAATGTAGTCTATTCGTTTATACGTACCATTCTCATACGTTTCTCCAACTATCTCTGGACCACTTGTAGCGATTACATCATAACCAGTAGCACGTTCTGTACCTTTCTTCGGTAGATTTTCTATATCTTGATAATCTTCGTTTTTTAATACTTGAATTTTCATTAAATAGTTTGTTTAATAGATTCTAGATTTACTACGTGTAGATCAAATCCCAATTTACCCTTGGGTAGATTTTTAATATCATAACCATTTTCGGTAAAAATGTCAAATGTTTTAACCGGAGTAAAATTGTTTAGTGTGAAATCCATAGCTTTAATAAACTGGTCACACATATTTTTACTATTGATACCACCTTCATTCATTGCCCATCTACGACCTTCGGTACCACATTCTTCACGTTTCTCATTACCAATCACATACCAATAACCAATGGCATCAGCAATGTCTGTATAGTTTACTAAATCATCCATAATATATGGTGTTGGAGGACTACCTTGTAGATTTTGTACTTTAGCCCACACAGGCTTTGCCCATACTCCGTGTTTAGTGTATCGTCCTGTAACATTAGTACCAAACTCTAGATTGAATTCTACAGGTTTACCGTCATCTGTAACAATTCCGAGTTGATCTTGTAAACCTCCTGTGACTGTAGCGATTACCGGTGTGCCACACATGATACTTTCGGCAATACTTAGACCAAATCCTTCGTTTGAACTCACATTAGCAGTAACATCGGCTAGATTATAGAATGCTGTCATTTCTTCTGGGGTTCTACGAGATTCATCTAGTACCACTTTATATTCTGGACAAATAGCTTGAATTGTAGCAACTAGATCCGTACCAGCTTCACATACTTTGTCTGTATGCATTATCAATGCACATTTTTTAGCTTCTTCTTGATCAATGGATGCACAAAAAGCTTTGAATGCCAATATTAGATTTGCGGGATGTTTACGGTGTGCATTTCTACTATTGAATGCTACTACGAAATTATATTCTCCGTCGCCGAGTAACTCTTTCTTTAACTTGGCAACCGAAGAGTCTCCTTTTGGAAGAGGTTTAAATTCGTTACTATTAATACCGTGTGGTACATAGTGTAATAGATGTTTTCCTTTTACTGGCATATTAAATGTTCTCCTTGATTAAATTACCGTTGCTATCAAAATCACCTTCAACAGAGGTACATAGTTCTGGTCCAATTACCCACTTGTTGATATTGTCCGTTTGTTTACTGATGCTAAATAAAGCATCACAACTCTTATAGAATGGTTTATTCCACATTGGATATGGTAGATCGTCCCAAATATCAAGATATGTTAGTGGAATCTTACTGCGAATTTGATGTTCTATATTATACAACCAACCCCAGAAACGAGGATCTGTGAAGTGCATAATTGCATCTGGCTTTTCTAATGCCATGATTTGATACAACACTTCTTCATCACCATAACCATCGACTGGATATAACTTTAGATAATTATCTTTTCTACCATTAAGTTTGTCACAAGCATCCTTCATATCTACGATCTTACCCTGTTCAGGATGTTTAATAGCACCGGCAATTTGTACCCAATCATAGTGATGTAATGTACCCAATACCAATTCTCGACTCATAGTAGCTACACCACTATGCATTCTTAGATCGTCGCTTAATAATAATATCTTTTTCTTTTTCATTTAGAATCCTTTGATAATGAAAATGGAGCATTAAAACTTAACTTCTGTGAAATGCTTTCGCTAATCTCAGATTGAAAGTCAGAATCGTTTAAATATCTTTCTAGACATTTATTGACAAAATCTTGAAAAGATATTTTGCCTCTTATATTCAGTTCTTTAAACTGATTATATAATTCTTGATTAAGTTTTACTGTTGTAACAAATTGATCCATAACATATGTACATATATAGATATACACATATGTACATATTTATTATAATTTAGTGGCTTTGCCATCACAGATCTTTTTGTAGTGTACACAGTACTTACAATTCTTTTTACCATTACCAGGTACTTTTATATATTGATTGGTTTCGTTGTATGTACCATCTGGATTAAATCCATAATCTAAAAATTCAATGAATCCGTGAATACTTTCTTTAATAGCAGTTGGGCCAGCGGTTGGTTTGAATAACTGAATTCTGCTTTGGGGAAAGCTTACATTTTCATATAGTTTACGTTTAACAATAAAGAACTCTACATCAATATTATTTAGAGGTACATTGAATTTTTTACTATAAACACTCTTGTATAGATGTAACTGAGCAATCTTGCTTACATCTTCTTTCATATAGCTGTTCCAACCATTACTGGATGTCTTGAAGTCAATAATACGATATATCTCCTTGTCTTTTTCTTTTAATACTATATCAATAAATCCTACGAACTCTACATTGTTCTTAATAGGAATTTCTAGGGGAATTTCGATGCCTACCAACTCATATTCTTTGGTAGGAAAATATTTTAGTCTATTGGCACTTTTACAAAAGGTATCAATAATATCATTACCATCAAATACAAAGTCGGTAAATTCATTATCATCTACATCTTTTACCTTTTTGATTTCTTCATTGAATTTATCTAAGAACAGCTTCTTCACATCTAAAGTGTCAGCTACACCCACTCCTTCTTTATAAAGAGATGTAAGATATGTCTGAAACGCATGATGAATAGCAGTTCCAAACGTGGTATTGATATTGTCGTCTTTTACCCGAAGATTCTTAACATAATCTAAATACCATTTTTGGGGACACTTCAAATATGTAGAATATTGACTAAAACTGACTCGTTTCTTTTTTATTTCTTTAATTTCTTCAATTGACATTCTACCATCTTAAAGTATAATTAAGAAAAGTCAATCTATAAAAACTATATATTACATATGAAAAAATTATTAACTATTCTATTGACAGCTCTAAATCTACACGCCAACGATTTGTTTCTATATGATACGAATAATGAGGTAGAATTAACCGAGGTTATAAACAACAAACTAAATGTATTACCAACGGTCGAAGGTAAAACGTATAGTATTACTAATAGTCTCAATATAAATACTACTAACTCCAGTACATCATACATATTACCGTATCGTATTGCAGTATTTCAAAAAGAAAACACTTCTACGTACTTTAACCAGACAAGCACTGAATATGTAAATGATTTTAAATTACCCGAAGTGGTTAAAGTAAAAGATGCTATGTTTAACTTTACTGTTAATGGGGAACTATATTGTATTAGTGAAAGTACCAATGTAAATACGTTACTTACAACGTTGTGTAGTGTAGCATTTGGTCAATCGTCATTCTTTGTTAAATCCAATGAAAAGTACACACATTTGTACGTGGTAAGTGGCACAGTAACGGCTTTGGATAATAAGTCAAAGAAGAAGAAAGAATTAAAAGCTGGCGATTATTTGGTTGTTACTCCTCAGATTATTATGAGTGCTAGAGAAGCTAATGTAACTAAGTTGGGTAATAGTTTTAGTGTAAAAGAAGTAGAAGATGAAGAAAAAGAAGTTCATAACAAAGAACTCGTACTACTTAAATCTAAGTTGGATAATACATTGTTTGTAAATTATGGTCAAAATATATTTGGTTTTAAATTAAAATGAAATTAGAACAATTAGAATCACTAACAGAAGATGAATTGGCAATGTTATGGTTTTGTATTAATAAAGTAAATCCACCGGTTATTTCTGGTATTGAATTGGAACCAACTGTATTTGTTGCTATTAAACATAAAAGATTAATGGATAGAATATTGCAGTGTGCTCAACATGTAAAAGAAGACCATCGTGCGGTTTTTACTGGACTTGTGAATAAATTGAAGGTATAGTAGTGTTATCATGTATCAAAATATTTTCATTTCGAAGAAGGACAATACGGTCCATTTGTGGGACGATAAGAAAGGTTATGTAAAGTTTCCATATCAACCATATGCTTACCGTAAACGTAAGGGTGGTATGTATAAGAGTATTTATGGTGATGAACTGGAAAAGGTATATAAGTTCAGTCCTAAAGATCCAAGTCTATTTGAAAGCGACGTTCCAGCTGAAACTCGGGTTTTGATTGATGCCTATGAAGACAGTGATGATTCATCTGTAGGTCATCGTGTTGTTTATTATGATATCGAAGTTAGTACCGAAGGTGGATTTCCAAAAGTAGATGAAGCTGATAAAGAAATTACTGCAATTGCATTATATGATGCAGCTGCAGAACAGTATACTGCGTTTATTTTGGATAAGGAACGTCGTCTAGAAGACTATAAAAAAGAAAATGTAGAGGTTCGTGGGTTTCAAGACGAATCAAGTCTACTGATGCACTTTTTGACAAAGTGGGAAGAAATTCAACCAACAATTGCTACTGGTTGGAATATTGATGAATTCGATACTCCTTACGTATTTAATCGAATCAAACGTGTATTGAGTGATCGTGAGGCTAAACGATTGAGTCCAATTAATGTTTGTTATAAGAACGATTGGAGTGGTAAGATCGTTGTAGCAGGTGTTTCATTTATTGATTACATGGTTTTGTATAAGAAGTGGAATATCAAACAAGAACCAAGTTATGCATTGGGTGCAATCGGCAAGAAAGTGGTGGGTATGGAAAAGATTACCTATCATGGTAGTTTGGATGATTTGTATAAGAGTGATCTAAACAAGTATATTGAATATAACTTGAATGACGTAAAGATCATTGTTGCCTTGGAGAAGAAACTTCAATTTATTGAACAAGCAAGAGCTATCTGTCACAAAGGACACGTACCTTATGATTGTTTTACAATGAGTTCACGATTCATCGAAGGTGCTATTCTTATGTATCTTCGTCGTAAGGGTCAAGTGGCTAAAAATAAACCTGTTGATGGTAGAGAAGAATATGAAAACCAGATGGAACAAGGTGAAGAAGGATTTGAAGGCGCATACGTTAAAGATCCTATTCCTGGTCGTTATGACTGGGTGTTTGACTTGGATCTCACATCAATGTATCCGAATATCATCATCAGTCTTAACATTTCACCTGAAACCAAAATAGCTAAAGCTGAGAATTGGGATTTTGAAAAATATATGAAGGGTGAGATTGATACAATTCAGGTTGGATCGGCTTCATATACAAAAGAACAGTTTACTCAACTATTGAAATCTTCCAATTACAGTATTGCTAGTAATGGAGTAATGTATAATCAGTCATTTCAAGGTGTTATTCCAGAAATTCTAGTAAAATGGTTCGATGAACGTAAAGATCTTCGTAAACTAGCTAAAAAGCATGCTGATGCTAAAGAATGGGAAAAATATGAATTTTATGATCAACGTCAAAAAGTACAAAAAGTATTACTTAATTCAATCTATGGTGTATTGGGTCTACCGATCTTTAGATTTTATGATAAGGATAATGCGAGCGCTGTTACCTTAACAGGCCAAGATATTATTAAGACTGCTAATAAAGCAATCAATCAGTATTATAAGAAGACATTGAATGATACTGAAAACAAGGATTACGTTATCTATGTTGATACTGATTCTTGTTTTGCTAGTGCTTTGCCTATCATCAAACACAAAATGCCTGAAATTGATCTAAATGATGAAAAACAGATGACCGAGGCTATTTTGAAGGTTTGTACAGAAGCTCAGAAACACGTTAATGATACATTTAACGTAATGGCAGATCGTATGTTTAATGTTCAGAAACATCGTTTTGATGCAAAGCAAGAAGTTATTGCTAAGACTAGTTTCTGGTTGGCTAAGAAACGTTATGCTCAGTTCATTATTAATAAAGGTGGTATTGAGTGTGATGAATTGGAAGTCAAAGGTATTGACGTTGTGCGTACTAGCTTTCCAATTAGATTTCGTAAGTTTATGGAACAATTTCTACAGAATATACTTCGTAAGGTTCCTAAAGAAGAAATCGATGATTCTATTCTCAAGTTTAAAGAGAATATGTTTAGTTATCCAGTCATTGAAATTGCTAAAAATACAAGTGTAAAATTTGTTAGTCAAGATAAGGTAAATGACTATAATCCAAAGAGTCGTCAGCCATTTCAAATGATTAAGGGTGCTCCAGCACAAGTTAAAGCTGGTTGTTATTATAATGATTTGTTAAAGTTGTGGCAATTGGACAATGAGATCCCAGAAATCTTTCACGGTCAGAAGATCAAGTGGGTATATCTAAAACAAAATCCGTTTGGTATAGAATGTATTGCAATGAAGGCTGACGGTACAGACCCACAACGTATTTTGGAGTTTATTGAACAATATGTTGATAGAGATGCAATGTATGAACAAGAACTCAAGAGCAAGTTGATTGACTTTTATAATGTTTTGAGTTGGGATTATCCAAATGAAACAGATATGAAATTGGGAGAATTCTTTAGTTTTTAATTGTAATATGAATATATTGATTCCAATGGCAGGTGCCGGTAGTCGTTTTAAAGAACAAGGTTATAACCTTCCAAAACCATTAATTGATGTAATGGGAAAACCCATGATTCAACGTGTGGTAGAAAATTTTAATATTGATGCTACATATATTTTTGTTGTACAAAAAACTCATAGACAATTATATGATTTGGATAATTTATTAAAATCTATATCTAAAAAATGTAAGATTGTCGAAGTTGACGGAATTACAGAAGGAGCGGCGTGTACTACGTTATTAGCAAAACAGTACATCGATACTAACGAACCATTGTTTGTTTCAAATAGCGATCATTATTTTGAATGGGATTCTAATATGTTTTTATCAGAATGTCTAAATAATGATATAGATGGTAATATAACTGTATTTAATGACACAGATCCAAAATGGAGTTTTGTAAAAGTAAATAATGAGGGATATGTAACTGAAGTTGCTGAAAAACGAGTTATAAGTGATATTGCTACTGCCGGTATATATTTTTGGAAATGTGGCAGTGACTATGTTAAATATGCTGAACAAATGATTCGTAAAAATATACGAGTTAAAAATGAATTTTATGTATGTCCTGTATTTAATCAAGCAATTGAAGATGGTAAAAAAATTCGTATATTCAATATAGAAAAAATGTGGGGATTGGGAACTCCTGAGGATCTAAATAATTTTTTGAAAATAAATGAACATCGCAATATTATTAACTAATAGTATTAGGTTGAACCATAATATAAAAGAGAATATAGATTGGTTTTTATCAGATTTAGATTTATCTGTACATACAGTTGATATTTTTTGTAGTGCTTGGTATACTAAGGATATCAACTTAAAAGAAGCTGAAAATGCCTTAGACTTTAAAGTTTTTGATTTAGAATCTCAAAATGAATATACAGATTCCCTTATGTTAAATTATGAAAATTATAATAATTTTCTAAACACATATGTAAATGAAGATCCTTTGTACAACGATTATAGCAAATTTAATTTTACAAAAGGCGGTGGCATACATTCTTTATACGCAATATACAAAATTAACCGTGGATATAATATAATAAAATCATATTCTAAAAAGAACAATATTAAGTATGATTTTATATTAAAAACTAGATTTGATTTTGAATTCTGTCAAAAACTATCCGAATCACATTTAGTAGAATGTAAAAATGAAAATGCTTATTTTGGAAAAGATTCACGCGCTGAATATAATTTAGAACATAT
>Ga0315903_10001185_pt1 | contig 39383 bp, 35 predicted proteins | sample LakEriMetagenome_7_FD_203524 | JGI IMG/M metagenome (GOLD analysis project Ga0315903, IMG submission 203524) | Freshwater fungal communities from buoy surface, Lake Erie, Ohio, United States - Buoy 2 MA119 | ecosystem: Environmental > Aquatic > Freshwater > Lake | place: USA: Lake Erie, Ohio... | reverse complement strand
GCGCCGACGCCGAGCGCATCGTGCACGGCGCGGAACACGAAATCGTGGATCTGGCGGGCATCACGGAAACGCACTTCGAGTTTCTGCGGATGGGCGTTCACGTCCACCCACTCCGGCTCGATCTCGATATGCAGCAGGTACGCCGGCTGGCGCCCGTGATAGAGCACGTCGCGATACCCGAGCCGGATCGCGTTGGCGAGCAGGCGGTCACGCACCGCACGCCCGTTGACGTACGCGTACTGCTGGTCGCTCGCCACCCGCGCCGCCTCGGGCTGCCCGAGCCAGCCCTGGATCGACACCCGACCGGCCCGCCGCTCGATGGGCAACGCGCCGTCGATGAAGGACTCGCCCATGATGGCGCCGATGCGCGCGCGCTGCAGCGCCGGCGTGTCCGCCACCGGCGCATCGAGCAGCACACGCCCGCCGTGACGCAGCCGGAACGCCACGTCGAACCGCGCCAACGCGAAACGCTCGACCAGGCGCGCGATATGGCCGAGTTCCGTCGACTCGGCACGCAGGAACTTGCGCCTCGCCGGCAGGTTGAAGAAGAGGTCGCGCACCTCGACCAGCGTGCCTTGCGGTTGCGCCGCCGGCGACACCTCGTGCATCTCGCCGCCGTCGATCCGAAGTTCGGCGCCGCGCGCGGCCCCGGTGGCGCGCGAGGCGATGCGCAGCCGCGCGACCGACCCTATGGACGGCAGGGCTTCGCCGCGGAACCCCATGGAGCGGATCGCGGCGAGGTCCTCCGCGACCGCGATCTTGCTGGTGGCGTGTCGTTGGACCGCCAGCGCGAGCTCGTCCTCGACGATCCCATGGCCGTCGTCGAGCACCCGGACCAGCGCCGTGCCGCCCGCCTCGCAATCGACCTCGATGCGGCGCGCGCCCGCATCGAGGCTGTTCTCCACCAATTCTTTGACCAGCGACGCCGGACGCTCGACGACCTCACCGGCCGCGATCTGGTCGACGAGCGCGCTCGGCAGGAGCCGGATCGGCACGCGCAGCCCGGCTCAGAGACGGCCGGCGGGCGGAGTCGCCCCCGGGGTGGCCTTGGGGCCGCCGCCGGACGCCTCGGTCGCGCCCGTGGCGAGCACCGTGCGACCCGCGTCACGTTCCATCGCGAACCGCGAACCATCGGGCGGATGGTCGATGAAATACTGCCGCACGCCGTCGAAGATCGCCTCGGCGAGCGCGGTGCGCCGCTCCGGGATGCCGAGCAGCCGCTCGTCCTGCGGGCTCGAGATGAACGCGGTCTCAACCAGCATCGAGGGGATGTCGGGGCTCTTGAGCACGACGAAACCGGCCTGCTGCACCTGCGGCTTGCGCACGGTGTTGACGCGCCCGAGCGAGCGCAGGACCCGCTCCGCCGCGGTCATGCTCTGCCAGATCTGCGCGCCCTGCGTCAGGTCGACCAGCACGGACGCGAGCGCCGGGTCCTTGTCGTCCAGCGAGATGCCGCCCACGAGGTCGGCCGCGTTCTCGCGGTCCGCCAACCACCGCGCCTGCTCGTCCGTCGCGCCCTTGTCGGACAACACGTAGACCGACGAACCGGTCACCTCCCGGTTCGGTACCGCATCGGCATGCACCGACACGAACAGCTCCGCACCGGCGGCACGCGCGCGACGGATGCGTTCACGCAGGGACAGGAAGACATCGCCGTCCCGGGTCAGCACCGCGCGCATGCCGGGCTCGCGGTCGATGCGGGCCGCCAACTGCTTGGCGATGTCCAGCACCACGACTTTTTCTTTGGTGCCGCCGGGACCGATGGCGCCCGGATCCTGCCCGCCATGACCCGGGTCGATGGCGACCACGACGACGCGCCCCTGTACGGGGGGCGCATGGGCGGCCTTGATCGGCTTGAGCGGCACCGGATCCGGGGCATCGGCCGCTGCTGCGACGCTGGCCGCCGGTTCGGCCTCGCCCGCCACCTCGAGCACCAGCCGCTGACCGCGCGGACTGCGCGAGAGCGCGGGCTGCAGCGTGGCGCGCGACCCGGGTCGCAGTTCGATGACCACCCGCAGTACCCCATCGGGCTGCGGTCCGGTGCGCACGCGCAGCACGCTGCCCTGCGCCGCGGGCAGCGCCCCGACCACTCGCTCGGAGACGCCCTCGAGATCGAGCACCGCACGACGCGGATCTTCGAGGGTGAAGAACCGGTGCGGGACCGCCTCGCTGAGATCGAAGAACACGCGCGTGGTGCCCTGTTCGGTGGCGACGCGCACGGCCTGCAATTCGCTGACGTCCGCCACGGCCGGCCGGACCGGTCCGGCCAGCGCCATGCACAGCAACAGCGCCCGGCAAAGGGCAGTCGAGAGGCGCATCTTCATGGGTCGATACTGTAGGCCGAGACGGGAAACAATTCCAACGAAATTAGGGACATGTGAACGACGTCTCAGGGCGTCTGGCGACCACTGAAACGCGCGAGCCACGCCCGCCCTTCCACGCTGGCCGCACCGATCCGCAGCCGGTGGACCGGCAGCGCAGCCTCAAGTTCGATCCGCAGGTCCGGAGGCGGTATCTGCCCCCCGCCCTGTTCCGGCCATTCGATGAGCCAGACGCTGCCCGGCAGATCGTGGTCGCGCAAGCCGAGCGCCAACACCTCGGCGGGATCGCGCAGTCGATAAAGGTCCAGATGCAGCACCGACCATGGCGGCAAGGGATAGGACTCCAGCAGGCCGTAGGTCGGGCTGCGCACCGGCCCGGTCGCGCCCAACGCCCGCAGGAAACCGCGCACCCAGGTGGTCTTCCCGGCGCCCAAGTCACCGCACAGATGCACGCAGAGCGCCCGTGGAACGGCGGCCGGAAGCGCGCGCGCCAAGTCCGCGCCGATCCGCTCCGTGTCCGCATCATCGGCAGAGTCGAGTGCGAGCGACGCGGCTTGAGGCAACGCGGAGGAGTCCGTCACGATGACGCCCCGGCCGCGATCGTGTCCGCAGAGAGGGCCTCCGCCAGCGCGGTGGGCAACTCGGCCGCCACCTCGCCCGCCAGCACGCCGCGATCCACGGTGTGTGCCAGCCTCTCGCCCGCACGCGCGTGCACCCAGACCGCCGACGTGGTGGCCGCCCAGACGTCACCGGTCTGTGCCCATAGACCGCCGATCGCCCCTGCGAGCACATCGCCGGTCCCCGGTGCCGCGAGCACCGGATGCCCGCGGTCGCAGATCTGCGGCACCCGCCCGCGCTGTCCGATCAGGGTGCCGGCGCCCTTCAACACCACGACTGCGGCATGACGGTCGATGAGCGCGCGCAAGGCTGCAGGCCGATCCGCCTGTACCGCGGCGCTCGTGAGGCCGAGCATCGCCGCCGCTTCGCCGGGATGCGGCGTCAGCACACTATCGGCCGGCAGCCCACCGTCCCGCCCATCGTCGAGGAGCTGCAGCGCGTCCGCATCGAACACCGTCGGCTTGCCGCTCGCCCGCACGGCGTCGAGCATGCGCCGCGCCCAAAGATCACGCCCGAGCCCCGGACCGACGACGATCACGTCCGCTGCCGTGAACCACTCCGACGCTCGGGCGGCGACCGCCGCAGCATCCCCGCCGAGCGATCGCACCATCAGTTCGGGACGCGAGGCGGCGATGGCCGTCGCCGAGGACTCGGCGCAGACCACCGTGACGCGGCCCGCGCCGACGCGCAGCGCCGCTTCGCCGGCCAAGCGCGCCGCGCCCGGCATGCCCTCGCCACCCCCGACGACGAAGACGTGTCCCCCCTGCCCCTTGTGCGCGTCGCGACGCCGCCGCGGGATGCTCGCGCGCAGCTGCGCCCGGGTGATGCGCTGCCAGGCGATCTCGTGCGCCTGCGGCGGATCGACGCCCAGGCTGTCCACCGACAGCGCGCCGACGTGATCAGGCCCGGCGCCGAGCAGCAGACCGGCCTTCAAGGCGATGAACGAGACCGTGGCGTCGGCCCGCACCGCGACGCCCTGCACCCGGCCGGAATCCGCGCACAGTCCGGAGGGGACATCGAGCGCGAGCACCGGACGGCCGGCGGCGTTGATCGCCTCGATCGCCGCGTCCAACGGCGCGCGGACCGGCGCGGACAGCCCGATGCCGAGCAGCGCATCGACGATGACCTCGGCGCGCGACAACGTTTCCGTCGCCGACGCGGCGAACGCGTCCGCCGGCACGCCGGCAGCAAGCGCTTCGGCTGCAGCCTGTGACGCCTCGCCCCGCAAGGCGTCGGGCGCCGTCGTCCAGACCACCCGGGCATCGAAGCCCGCCTCGCGGCCGAGACGCGCCATCATCCAGCCGTCACCGCCGTTGTTGCCGCCACCGCAGAGCACGGTGAATCCGCGGGCCTCCGGCCAGTGTGTGCGCAACGTCTGCAGCGACGCCGCGGCGGCGCGACGCATCAACACGAGACCGCCCGCACCCGCCGTGGCGAGCGCCCGCGCCTCGAGTGCACGCACCTGGGCGACGGACAGCAGCGACGCGGGCAGTTCCATGTGCGTGAGTATACTGGCTGCATGGCGGCGCCCCCGGACATGCAGGCCCTGCGCGACGATCTCGAACGCCTCGCCGCCGGGCTCGGCTTCTCGGCGCTCGGTGTCGCGGACATCGCGCTCGGCGAGGACGAAGCGCACCTGCGACGCTGGCTGGAGGCCGGCCGGCACGGTGCGATGCATTACATGGCCCGTCACGGCATGCGGCGCGCACGGCCTGCTGAACTCAAGCCCGGCACCCTGCGCGTGATCAGCGTCCGCATGGACTACTGGCCGGCCGATGCCGCGCCCGCGGAACAGGTCCTTGCGGACCCGGAACGCGCCTACATCTCCCGCTACGCGCTCGGACGCGACTACCACAAGATCCTGCGCAACCGGCTGCAGGACTTCGCCGACCGCATCGAAGCGCGCATCGGCGCATTCGGTTACCGCGTGTTCGTGGACTCCGGTCCCGTGCTGGAGAAAGCGCTCGCCCGCGGGGCCGGGCTCGGCTGGATCGGCAAGCACACGAACCTGATCGCGCGCGATGCCGGCTCCTGGTTCTTCCTCGGCGAGCTCTACACCGACCTGCCGCTGCCGGCTGACGGCGCCGGTGGCAACCACTGCGGCAGCTGCGAGGCCTGCATCCCGGCCTGCCCGACAGGCGCCATCGTCGCGCCGTACCAGCTCGATGCGCGCCGCTGCATCTCCTACCTCACCATCGAATTGGCGGGCAGCATCCCCGAGGAGTTCCGGCCACTGCTGGGCAACCGCATCTACGGCTGCGACGACTGCCAACTGGTCTGTCCGTGGAACAAGTTCGCGCAGGCCGCCGCGCACCCCGACCTGCGGCAGGTGCGGCACGGACTCGATGCGGCGTCGCTCCCGGCGCTCTTCGCCTGGGATGCGGCGGAGTTCGAGGAGCGGCTCCGCGGGTCCGCGATACGCCGCATCGGCCACGAGCGCTGGCTGCGCAACATCGCGGTCGCGCTCGGCAACGGCGCGCCCACGCCCGAGGCCCGCGCCGCGCTGATGGCGCGACGCACGCACCCCTCTGCGCTGATCCGCGAACACGTGGAGTGGGCGTTGGCACGGCTCGCCGCGCGCGCCGACGGCGCCGCAGCGGACGGCCTCAAAGGACCGCGTGGCGCAGCGGATTGAAGTACAGACGTCCCTTGCCCATGCGCTGGATCGCGCCGAGGAACTCGGCGTAGTCGATCTCGTTGGACACCGGATCGAGCGTCGCCGCGTTGACGATCAGCAGCGGCGTCGCCTCATAGTCGTGGAAGAACCGCGCATACGCCTGGTTGAGCTTCTCGAGGTAGGCGCGGTCGATGAGCTGCTCCATGCGGATGCGTCGCCGCGAGATCCGCTCGAGCAGCACATCCACGGGCGCCTGCAGGTAGATCACGAGGTCCGGCTTCGGCGGATCGACCACGAGCCGCGAGTAGACCTGCTCGTAGAGCGCGTACTCCGCCTCATCGAGCGTGACCCGGGCGAACAGCCGGTCCTTCTCCAGCAGGTAATCGGCGACGCGCAGGGGCGCGAACAGGTCCTGTTGGCGCAGCGCTGCGAGCTGCTGGGTGCGTTGGAAGAGGAAATGCAACTGCGCCGGCAAGGCGGCACCGACCGGATCGCGGTAGAACCGCTCGAGGAAAGGGTTCGTGTCCGCCTGTTCGAGCACGAGCTCGGCGCCCCAGGTCTCGGCGAGACGCCGCGCAAGCGTGGTCTTGCCGACCCCGATCGGACCCTCGATGACGACGAAACGGTGCTTGGGGGCGGGCGTCAGTTCCACGGCAGGCGCTCCGCACCACGATCTTCGACCCGTCCAGCCAGTCGCCGCACGCGACCTTGGCCCGGCACCCAAAGATCCGGTGCGATGTCTCGCAGAGGATACAGAACGAAATCCCGCTGCGGAATGCCGGGATGCGGCAGCGTCAGCACGTCGTCCGACACGACGGCCGTACCATGCACCAAGAGGTCGAGGTCGATCTCGCGCGGCCCCCAGCGCTCGCGCGGCGGGCTGCGCCCGAGGCGCCGCTCGAGCTCGCGCAAGGCGGCGAGCAAGGCATGCGGATCGAGACGGGTCAGCAGACCCGCGGCCGCATTGACGAAGGACGGCTGCTCCACCGGCCCGAACGGCGCGGTGCGATAGAACGGCGAGACCCGCAGCGCCCGACAGTCCGGCAGTCCGCCGAGCGCATCCAGCGCGGCACGCAGCCGCGCCACGGGATCACCGAGATTGCTGCCGAGGCCGATGTAGGCGGGTTGCCAGACGACGTCGGTCACGCGGCGGTCCCGGCAGGATCAGCCCGCGGGCGCCCCGCCCCGTCCGCCGCGACGGTTGCGGCCACCGCGCCGCCGCCGGCCGCGACGCGGCCGGCCGCCGCCTTCGCCGTCACCCTCACCGGGGCCGTCGTCCTCGGCGCCACCCGCCGGAGCGCTGCGCCCGAGCGCATCGCTCATCTGCGAGCGTTGAACGGGAGAGGCGGCCTGCAACTTCGTCCACCACTCGACGATCGCGGGATCGGCCATGCCGAACTCGGCGCGCAACTGCAGCAGGTCGAACGCGGCGCGCAGCCGCGGATGCTCGAGCGTGCGCAGGGCGCGGCGGCCGCGCGGCGCTTCGAGGCGCGGCTGCATCAGGAACATCTCGCGCACGCCGAGCATGAAGCGCCGCGGGATGGCGATGCGTTCGCAGATCGCGCGCGCAGCGTGGTCGAAGGCATCGAGGATGGTGCCCGTGTCATGCCACATCCGGCGCGGCGCCTGCTCGATGCGCAGCCCCACCGGGCCGTACATGAAGAGCGCGAACAGGAACACCGGCGTGACCGGCCGACCGTCGCGCACGCGCTCGTCGGTGTTGGCGAGGCCGCGCAGCAGCATGCGCTCGGGCGGACTGCCCGGATGGCGACGCGCGAAATCCGCGACGTTGGGCAGCAGCATCTCGAGCAGGCCGCGGGCGCGCAGCACCTCGTAGCTGAGGACGCCATGCCCCGTGAGGAAGAGTTTCAGCGTCTCGTCGAAGAGGCGCGCCGGCGGCACGCCGCCGAGCAGCTCGCGCAGCCGCATGACCGGCTCTGCGGTCGCCGGTTCCAACGACAACCCGAGCTTGGCTTCGAACCGGGCCGCACGCAGCATGCGCACCGGGTCCTCGCGGTAGCGGGTCTCCGGATCGCCGATCAGGCGCAGCCTGCGGGCCTGCACGTCCTCGAAACCGCCGCAGTAATCCCACACCGAGAAATCGGCGATGTTGTAGTAGAGCGCGTTGCAGGTGAAATCGCGGCGCCAGACATCATCGTCGATGCTGCCGTAGACGTTGTCCCGCAGGATGCGCCCGCTCTCGTCGACCAGGCGCTCGCCGCTCCCCGGCGCGCCTGCCGCCGCGCGCGGCGGCGGCACATAGTCCGGATCGATGTTGCCGTCGATGTCGCCGTTCTCGTCGCGCGGCATCCCGTCGTCGAGGTCGTCCGCATCGAGGTCGTCCTCCCCGAGCACGGACTCGTCGAGGATGTCCTCTTCGGTGTCGTCGACTTCATCGGCGATCGGCGGTCCGCCCGAGGCGCGGAAGGTGGCGACCTCGATGATCTCGCGCCCGAAGAACACGTGCGCGAGCCGGAAGCGGCGGCCGACCAGACGGCAATTGCGGAACAGGCGCTTGACCTGCTCCGGCAGCGCGTCGGTGGCGACGTCGAAATCCTTGGGTTCGAGACCGAGCATGAGGTCGCGGACACAGCCGCCGACCAGGAAAGCCTCGAAGCCCGCCTCGCGCAACCGATAGAGGACTCGCAGCGCCTCCGGCGAGATCTTGGAACGGGAGATGGGATGGCCATCGCGCGGGATGACACGCGCCAGGCGGGGGACGGCCTCGGTGGAGGCTGGGGGGTGGTTCAAGAGTGACTCGTTTCCGCTTGAGGTATCGGGGCGGGTGCCTATAATACCGCGCCCTGAACCTCCGTACCCGGCCCGCGCTCCTTTCGTCTAGAGGCCCAGGACATAGCCCTCTCAAGGCTGTAACACGGGTTCGAATCCCGTAAGGAGCGCCATCTTTTCCGCCTTGGACGGCCCTCGACTCCCGCGCCGTCGGGGTGCCGCGCCTCAGGCGCCCGCGACCGGGGCGTCCGGCTGCCGCTCGGGCGATGCCGCAACGAAAGCCTCGATCGTGGCGCAGTGCGCCTCGATGGCGGCGATACGGGGATACCCTGCTGGATCGACCCCGAAACGGCGCGCGGCGTAGCACTGGGGGATCAGGCAGGCATCGGCCAAGGTCGGGCTGTCACCGACGCAGAACCGCCCGGCCGACGACGCCTGCAGCGCCCGCTCGACGGCCGCCATGCCGTTACCGACCCAATGCCGCAGCCAACCGCCGACACGCTCGGGCGGCCACCCGCACTCGTCCCGCAGATGCTCGGTCACCGAGAGGTTCTGCAGGGGCTGGATGTCGGAGACGATCATCTGTGCGATGCCGCGTACGGTCGCGCGGGCGTACAGGTCGACCGGCAGCAGCGGGGGCGACGGGAACCGCTCCTCCAACCACTCGAGGATCGCCATCGACTGGACGATCACCTCGCCCTCGGCCGTCTGCAGGGTCGGCACCCGGCCGCCGGGATTGAGACGCCGGTAGGACTCCTGACGCTGTTCACCGCCGTCACGCAGCAGGTGCACGGCGACGTGTTCGTAGGGGATGGCCTTCAGGGCGAGCGCGATGCGCACGCGGTACGCCGCCGAGCTGCGCCAATAGCCGTAGAGTTTCATGCGGATCCCGCGGACCGACGGAGGGGTGAGCGGGTCGACCTCAGATCGACCCGCTGCGCAATCTATCACCCCGCCACGCCGCCGGGCGACGGCCGCACCGCGATCGACTGGGCTTGATCAGATGGCTTTGATCAGCTGGCCTTGATCAGCTGGCCTTGATCAGCTGGCCTTGAGGGGCGCCTTTTGGGTCTGCATCAGGAACGCGGCCAACAGCATGATGTTGAGCACCAACAGCACCCGGGTATCGCCGGAAGGCGACCCCACCACCACCCCTGCCGCGAGGTAGGGGATGAAGGTCGCGAAGAACGCTTGCGGCGCACGCAACAGACCGCGTCCGTTCGCCCAACGCCGCCAGGCGAGCACGAAGTTGAAGCATCCGGCGAGGTAGAGAAGCGCGGCCAGCAGACTGGTGTCCACCGCCGGCGGGGACTTGCCGAAAGCGACCAACACGGCGGTCAGGCCGCAGACGAACGCGCCGACGGTCAGGTAGGCTCTGAGGACCAGGTTCTCCCAGCGATCCATGTTCCAGGCGGCTTTGATGTTCATGGTCGGCCTCCCCACGCAAGACGACGAATAAGACTGTGTTGCGGCCCTGAAGGCAGGGTCCCGCATCTTTTCAATACGCATCCCACCGGCCAGACCGGACATCCGTCCCGCTAATATCTGGCCCTGGGGTCCCTCCCCCTCCTCCGGAGCCGCACTTCGTCCATGTCCCAAGACCGACTGCACGCCATCCTGTCGAGCCCAAGCTACCGCCTTGCGGAGGATGACGGCGACTTCCTCGAAAGTGACGGCGCGCGGGCTGTACGCCTGGCACTCGAGTTCCACAGGGCGGATGCCTACCTGCGGGCCTACGGCATCGAGAGCACCGTAGTGGTGTTCGGCAGCGCCCGGGTGCCGGCACCCGAGTCGCCGGACGACGGCCATCCGCTGGCGGGCTGGTACGAGGAGGCGCGCCGGTTCGCCCACGACCTGAGCGCAGGCGCGAGCCATGCGCCCGGCTGCCATCGCCTGGTCGTCGCCACGGGAGGCGGCCCCGGGATCATGGAGGCGGCCAACCGCGGCGCGAGCGAAGCCGGCGCGCCGACCATCGGGCTCAACATCCGCCTGCCGCACGAGCAGGTGCCGAACGCCTGGATCACACCGGGCCTCGCTTTCCGCTTCCACTACTTCGCGTTGCGCAAGATGCATTTCCTGCTGCGTGCGCGCGCGTTGGTCGCGTTCCCCGGCGGCTTCGGCACCCTCGATGAGGTCTACGAAGCGCTGAACCTCGTCGCGACGCGCAGCATCGAGCCCATGCCCATCGTGCTGGTCGGCCGCGACTATTGGTCGCGCATGCTCGACCTCGGACACCTCGTCTCGCAGCGGCTGATCGGCCCCACCGAAGCGGCGCTGGTGCAGCAATTCGACAGCGGCGCCGAGGCCGCCGCGTACGTGCTCGCACACTGCGGCTGCGAGAAATACCCAGCGGCGTAAGCACTCCCTCCGATTGGCAGCGCCGCGGCAGCGGCCAGAATGCTCCTGCACGTGGCCCTTCGGCCGCGCCCATCCGATGACAGGAGCACTCCGATGAACATGATCAATTGGGAACCCTTCCGCGACCTCGAAGAATTCGTCAACCGGATGTCGCCCGCGCTCACGCGTTGGCGGGGCGAGGTCAACGGCGGCACGACGGTGCAATGGTCGCCCACGGCCGACATCAGCGAGACCGACCGCGAGTACCTCGTACGCGCCGAGCTGCCCGGCGTGGCCCGCAAGGACGTCAAGGTGACCATCGAGGACGGCGTGCTGACGCTGTCGGGTGAACGCCGCTTCGAGAAGGACGACAAGTCCGAGCGCTTCCACCGCCTCGAGCGCTTCCAGGGGTCTTTTGCGCGCAGCTTCTCGCTGCCGGACTGCGCCGATGCCTCGGCGATCACCGCCGAGTCGAAGGACGGGACGCTCATCGTGCACATCCCGAAGCTCGAGAGCGCGAAACCCAAGGCCATCGAGGTCAAGGTGGCCTGACCTGAAGCCGGATCATGGGGTGGCGCTGTTCCCTGGCGCGCCGCATCGTGGGTCTCGCCCCGATCGCGGTCGTCTGCGGTCCGGCAGCCGCAGTCGCACCCCGTGATCCAGCCCCGCCGTAGAGCACGGTCAGGGGCGACTCGCGCGATGACGGAGTGCCGGGCGGCGGGGAGGGGATTGGGTCCTGCGCGACTCGAACGCGCGACCAACTGGTTAAAAGCCAGCTGCTCTACCGACTGAGCTAAGGACCCGCTGCAGAGGACGCGGATTCTACCCGAACCCCCGGCGATAGAGGGTGGGGTCTGCGACGCCGGCCGCCGCGAAACCCTCGCGGCGCAGCCGACAGGACTCACAGCGTCCGCAGGCCTCGCCCGCCTCGCCCGCCTGGTAGCAGGATACCGTGAGCCCGTAGTCCACACCCAGCGCGACGCCGCGCCGGATGATGTCGGCCTTGCTGAGCGAGACCAAGGGCGCGAGCACCCGCACCGGATGCCCCTCGACCCCCGCCCGCGTACCGAGCCGCGCCAGTTCGTTGAACGCCGCCACGAACTCCGGCCGGCAATCGGGATAGCCCGAATAGTCCACCGCATTGACACCGACGAACACCGCCTCGGCCGCGAGCACTTCCGCCCAGCCGAGCGCCAAGGCCAGCAACAGCGTGTTGCGGGCCGGGACGTAGGTCGACGGGATGCCCACGGTCGGGGCTTCAGGCACCGCCACGGCCGCATCCGTCAGGGCCGAACCGCCGATGCCGGCGAGGTCCACTCCCATCACGCGATGCTCCGCAGCGCCGAGCGCGCGCGCCACGCGCGCCGCCGCCGCCAACTCGGCCGAATGCCGCTGGCCGTAATGCACCGACAAGGCGTGGCAGTCCCAGCCCTCGCTGCGCGCCTGCGCGAGCACCGTGGCCGAGTCGAGCCCGCCCGAGAGCAGCACCACTGCGCGTCGCACGCTCATCGCCCCGGCTGGTCTCCCCAAAGATATTTGTGCAGCTGCACCTGGAAGCGGACCGGCAAACGGTCCTCGAGCACCCAATCCGCGAGGTCGCGCGCCGGCAGCTCCGCATGGCTCGGCGAGAACAGCACGGTGCAACGTTCGGCCAGCCGCCGCTCGCGCAGCTGGGCGCGGCTCCACTCGTAATCGGCGCGATCGACGATCACGAACTTGATGAGGTCGGCGGCGCCCAGCCGGGCGAGCTCGTCGTAGCGGTTGCGGGATTCTTCGCCCGACCCGGGCGTCTTGATGTCGACCACCTTGACCACCCGCGGATCGACCGCGGCGAGCGGCATCGCACCGCTGGTCTCGAGCGACACGCGCCAGCCGCCGTCGCAGAGCGCGGTCAGCAGCGCGGCAGCCGTCGGCTGGGCGAGCGGCTCGCCGCCCGTGACGCAGACATGGCTGACCTCGAGCGCCCGCACGCGCGCGAGGACGTCCTCGATCGTCCACCACTCCCCGCCATGGAAGGCATACGCCGTGTCGCAGTAGCCGCAGCGCAGCGGACAGCCGGTGAGGCGCACGAACACCGTCGGGATGCCGACCGTATCCGCCTCGCCTTGCAGCGACCGGAAGACCTCGGTGATCTTGAGCCGCTGGGCGGCGCGCGCGGTCATGGGTCAGGGCGTCAGCAAGGCGCGCGCCTGACGCGCCGGTTCGCCGTCGGGATAGCGGGCGATGAGCTCGCCGAGCGTCGCTTGCGCCGCATCGCGGCGCCCGAGCTGAAGTTCGGCCTGCGCTTTCTTGAGCAGTGCATCAGGCGCGCGACCGGCATCGAGCGTGCCGCTCGCCAGCGCACCGGAGAACGCATCGACCGCGCGGGCCGGCTCGTTCTGCAGCAGGAGGCTGCGACCGAGCCAGTAACGCGCGTTGGTGGCGAGCGCATGATCGGGATAGCGGGCGATCATGTCCTCGAAGCCGACGATGGCCTTGGGGTGATCGGACGCGCGCAGCGCCTCGAAGGCGAGCTGGTAGCGCTGCACCGCACCGAGCGTATCCGGGCCGTCCGGCACCGCTGCAACCGGGCCGGCAGCGACCGGGGTGGCAGCGACCGGGCCGGCAGCGACCGGGGTGGCAGCGACCGGGCTGGCAGCGACCGGGGCGGCAGCGACCGGGGTGGCGGGCTCGACGGAGACGGCCGCGACCGGAGCGGCCGACGTCGGTGCAGCCAGCCGACGGTCGAGCTCGGCCGCCAACTCACCGAGCTGCTTTCGCAGCGCGGCCTGTTCTTGTGTCTGCGTCTCGAGCTCGCCGCGCAACGCGCGGAGCTGCGCGGAGAGTTCGTCGACGCGGCTCGACAACTCGCCGAGGGCCTGCCCTTGCAGCACCGCCTCGAGCTGCATCGTCCGCGCCTCCAAGGCGTCCAGACGGTCGCGTGCCGACTGTGAGGACGCGACCGGCGACGCGGTCGCGAGGGTCAGCGACACGAGCAGGCTCATGCCCGTCGCCGCGCGGTGCAGTCGCGAGACTCCCACGGTATGGCCCTCCCCGGATGACATCAGGGCGCCGAGTAGACGAGTTCGACGCGGCGGTTGCGCGCCAGCGCCGCATCGTCGCTGCCCGTCACCGCCGGCTGCTCCTCGCCGTAGCTCACCGTGGCAAGACGCGCATCGGAGATGCCTTGCAGACCGAAGGCGCGACGCACGGCCTGGGCGCGCCGCTCGCCGAGACCGATGTTGTACTCGCGGGTGCCGCGCTCGTCGGTGTGGCCCTCGAGGCGCAAGCGGACGCCGGGCTGGCCGGACATGAAGCGCGCATGGGCGGCGACCAACTCGAGCTCGGCGGCGCCCAAGGTGTCGCTGTCGTAGGGGAAAAAGATCACCCGGCGATCGACGAGCTCCGGCGGCAACTTCACCATGCCCTCGTTCGGCTCCGGCGCCACCCCCGCGCCGACCACGCCATCGGCATCGAGCGGCGTCGCGACCGCGCCGGCCTCGGTCGTGCTCGCCGCGGGCGCCACCGTGGCGGCGACCTCGGCGTCCTTGGCCCGGTTCGAGGAACAGGCTGCAAGCGCGGCAAGCGCGAGCAGGGCGAGCGGCAGACGGAGGGCATGGGTCATGACAGATCTCCTGACAGCAGGTCTCGAACGGTAAAAATTATGGCACGGTCGGCGGGAACGGGCCCCATGCAGGCTCACGGGCATCGAGCCCGGGCGACCCGAGGCGATAGCGCACCAACCCGTCCACGGTGACCGCCTCGAGCGTGCCGCTGCCGCCCTGCCGCGTCGCGTAGAGGATCGTGCCCCCGTCGGGCGAGAACGCGGGCGATTCGTCCTGCGGGCCACGCGACAGCACGCGCCGCTCACCGCCCGCGAGCGCTTGCACGGCGATGCGGTAACCGCCCTCGTCACGCACCACCATCGCGAGCAGCCGGCCATCGGGGCTGACGCGCGGGCGCGCCGCATACGGCGCGCCGAAGGACACGCGCTGCGCACGCTCGCCCGCCCGCGCGGCGACGCGATAGACCTGCGGCCCGCCTGCACGGTCCGAGGTGAAGAACAGACTGCGCCCGTCGGGCGACCACACCGGCTCGGTGTCGATGGCCGGATCGTCGGTGATGCGCTCGAGCGTGCCGTCGCGCGGATCGAGCAGGAAGACATCGAGGTTGCCGCCGGCCGAAGAGAGCGTCAGCGCAAGCCGCGAGCCGTCCGGGGACCAGGCCGGCGCGCCGTTCACGCCGGCGCGCACCGAGACCGCACGCCGACCGGCCGTGCGCAGGTCCTGCACATAGACGGCGGCGCTGCGCGACTCGAACGAGACATAGGCGAGCTGACGCCCGTCGGGCGACCACGCCGGCGACATGAGCGGACGTCGCGACTCGAGGATCACGCGCGGCGCGGCGCCGTCGGCATCGGCCACCATCAGGCGATAGCGGCGCTGCGGCGGCGCGCCCTCGACCGTGACATAGGCAATGCGGGTCGCGAAGGCGCTGCGCTGACCGACCAGCCGGAAGTAGATGCGGTCCGCGACGCGGTGCGCACCTTGGCGCGCGGCGGTCTGCGGTACGGACAGGGTCTCCTCGAGCAGCGATTGGCCGGTGAGCAGGTTCTGCAACCGGAACCCGACGCCGAGCGGCGCGCCCGTCGCCGAGGTAGCACCGGTCACGCCACCCGTCACGCGACCCGTCACAAGATAATCGGCCTCGTTGCGCGGCCGGATGACGAACCGGCCGCTGCGACCGAGGTCCGCGGCGATGATCTGCGCGAGCTCGGCCGTATCGGCGTCGAACGGCTGCACCGCGATCGGGATCGGATCGGTCACGCCCGAGGTGATGTCGACCTGCAGCTGCGCAGCGCCGCGGATCGGCCACAGTGTCAGCGCCAGCACGGCAAACCCCGCCACGAGGGCGAGCAGGGACGATACCGGAGCGGAAAGACGTGACTCACGCATCGGGTCTGAACCTCAAGATGATCTCGCGCTCGAAGAGCGCAGGGTCGGGCGGTGCCGGCAAGGGCGATGCCCGACGGACCGCATCCTCGATCGACTGGCGCACGGCATCATCGCCGTTGCAGGCGCGCACCTCGACCGAGAGGACCGTGCCGCCCGGCGCCTGCGTGACCGCCACCGTGCAGTCGATGCCGCTGCGCGCCGTATCGGGACGGATCCAGGCACGCTGCACCCGACCACGGATCGCAGCGCCCCACTGGGCGGCCGCGGCGCTCGTGCGCAGCGCCGTGATCCGCGCCTCCTCGTCGAGCGCCGCCTGCAGTTCCCGCTCGGCCGCCTCGCGCGCCGCAGCATCCGGCACAGCGGGGACGGCGGCCGGCGCGGGCTTGGCAGGAACGGGTTTGGCGGCCGCCGACGGGACGGGCCCGGGTTTGACCGGCGCGGGATCGGCAGGCGTCGGCGTTTTGGCGGCAGACGTCGAGGGCGCGGGCTTGGCAGGCAGCGGACTCGGCGCCGGCGCCTCCGCTCGCCGCGGGGCTTCAGGCGGCGCGGCCGCGGGCTCGTCGGGCACGGGTTGTTCCGGCACGGGCTGTGCGGGAACCTGCGGTTCAGCGCGCGGCGGCGGTTCGGCGCGAGGTGCGGTCAGGCGTTGCAGTGCGGCGAGCGTCTGCGCGTCGACCACCACCGCTTCGAGGGCGAGCGCGGTCTCGGTGGGCGGCGCCATGCGCGAGAGCACCACACCGCCCGCGAGCATCATGACGAGCGCAGCGTGCAGCGCGGCCGACCACATCCAGGGCTGCCAAGCCGCCGTCGCGCGAACGGACAGCGCGCGCGGTGTGGGACCGGGCAGGCTCTGCGCCTGCGCCATCTCAGCGGCCTCCCGGCGCCGCGCTGCGATCCGGGGCGGCGCTCCCCGTCCCCGCCGGCTCGGTGATGAACCCCACCTGCGTCGCGCCTGCGCGCTGCAGCAAGGTCATCGCCTCGACCACGCGGCCATAGGGCACCGCGCGGTCACCTTTGACGAACACCGGCACACCGGGCGTCCGGCGCAACAACGCGGCGACGCGCGCTTCCAGCATGTCATCGGCGAGCGCGGCCTCAGGCGCAACGCCCTGGTTGAGGTAGAGACGCCCATCACGGTCGACGGACAACACGATCGGCGGGCGGTCGCGCAGGTCGGCAGGGTCGATGGCCTCCGCGGCCGCCTGCGGGAGTTCGACCTTCACGCCCTGCGTGAGCAGGGGCGCCGTCACCATGAAGATGATGAGCAGCACCAGCATCACGTCGATGTAGGGGACGACGTTGATCTCGCTCATCGGCCGTCGACGGCGCCGCCCTGCCGGCATCAGCGCGCCTCGGCCGCGGCGGCGCGCGGGACGCTGCGCTGCAGGATGGTGGAGAACTCTTCCATGAAGGCGTCATAGCGCGACTCGAGGCGCCAGACCTGGTCCGCGAAGCGGTTGTACGCGACCACCGCCGGGATCGCCGCGAGCAGACCCATCGCTGTCGCGATCAAGGCCTCGGCGATGCCCGGTGCCACCGTCGCGAGCGTCGCCTGCTGCACGGACCCGAGACCGACGAAGGCGTGCATGATCCCCCACACCGTCCCGAAGAGGCCCACGTACGGGCTGGTCGAGCCGATGGTCGCGAGCGTGGAGAGCTGGTGCTCCAGATGCTCGACTTCCTTGATCTGCTGCGCCTTCATGGCGCGGCGCGCGCCCTCCGACAGCGAGTCGGGCGCATCCAGACCTTGCTGACGCTGCCGGGCGAACTCGCGGAACCCCGCCTGGAAGATCGCCTCGATGCCCTTGGCCTCTCCGCGCGACTCGATGCTGCGGTAGAGCGCACCGAGATCGCCGCCCGACCAGAACTCGCGCTCGAACCGGGACTGGGTGTCGCGGGCCTCGCGCAGGATGCGGCGCTTGCGGAACACGATCGCCCAGGCATAGACCGATGCGGCGAGCAGCATCAGCATCACGAGCTGTACGACGATGGTCGCTTCGGCGATGAGGCGCAGAAAAGACAGGTCGTTCAAGGGACGTACTCCGAGATGCGGCGGGGGCGAAGCGTCTTCGCGTCCACGCACACCACCCTGACAACGGCTTCCACGAGGAGTTCCCGGCCGGCAGCGGCGCCGTCGGCAGGTTCGCGGAACACGCATTGGCGGAACAGCGCGGTGGTGCGCGTGTCCGGACGCGGTTCCACGGTGATGATCAGACGGTCGTCGAGCCGGGCTGCCGCGCGGTAATCGACCTCGGCGCGCAGCACCATGAACTGCAGGCCGCGTTCGGCCGCGAGCCGCTCCTGCATCACCCCGCGCGCGCGCAGCCACTCGGTGCGCCCGCGCTCGAGGAAGCGCAGGTAGTTGGCGTAGTACACGACGCCACCGGCGTCGGTGTCTTCCCAGTAGACCCGTGCCGACCACTCGAACGGCGCAGCGCTCACGGTCCCGCCCCCGGCAACGGGACGCCATCGCCCGACCGCTGGGGCGGCGCGAGACCGAAGTGCAGGTAGGCTGCACGCGTCGCGACACGGCCGCGTGCCGTGCGCATGAGGAACCCTTGCTGGATGAGGAAGGGCTCGACGACGTCTTCCAGCGTGCCGCGCTCCTCGCCGATGGCGACCGCGAGACTCTCGATGCCGACCGGACCGCCCTCGAACTTCTCGATGAGCGTGGTAAGGAGCTTGCGGTCGAGCGAGTCGAAGCCGGCGGGGTCCACCGCGAGCAGGTCGAGCGCCGCGACCGCGAGCGGCGCCGTGATGGCGCCGTCGCCACGCACCTGCGCGTAATCACGCACCCGGCGCAGCAGGCGGTTGGCGATGCGCGGCGTGCCGCGCGAACGCTCCGCGATGCGGGCCGCGCCGTCCTCGCCGAGCGGGACGCCGAGGATGCCCGCCGAGCGCCGCACGATGCTCGCAAGGTCGCCGACATCATAGAATTCGAGGCGCTGCACGATGCCGAAGCGGTCCCGGAGCGGCGAGGTCAAGAGCCCGGCGCGCGTGGTCGCCCCCACCAGCGTGAACGGCGGCAGGGCGAGCTTGATCGAGCGGGCCGCGGGCCCCTCCCCCACCATGATGTCGAGCTGGTAGTCCTCCATCGCGGGATAGAGGACCTCCTCGACGATGGGCGAGAGGCGGTGGATCTCGTCGATGAACAGCACGTCGCGCGGCTGCAGGTTGGTGAGGATCGCGGCGAGATCGCCCTGACGCTCGAGCACGGGGCCGGAGGTCTGGCGCAGGTTGACGCCGAGCTCGGCGGCGAGGATGTTCGCGAGCGTGGTCTTGCCGAGCCCGGGCGGCCCGAAGATGAGCACGTGGTCGAGCGCATCGCCACGCCCGCGCGCCGCATCGACGAAGATCCCGAGCTGCTCCTTGACCGGCGTCTGTCCGACGTAGTCCGCAAGGCGCCGCGGCCGGATGGCGCGGTCCTGCGCCTCATCCTCGCGCGCGCCGTCGGGGCTGACCAATCGCTCGTTCATGCGGCACCTGTGACCATGGCCCTACGCTCAGCCGCCGCCGCTGCGCGCCGCCGACTGCAAGGCGCGCCGGATCAGATCTTCGGTGCTCGCGGATGCACCGGCCGGATCGGCCTCGGCACGATCCACCATCTGCGTCGCCTCCACCGGACGGTAACCGAGCGCGACCAGCGCCGCGAGCGCTTCGCCGCGCGGCCCGGCCCCGGCCGCCGTGGTGAGCGTCGCGACCGTGGCGTCGCCGCCTGCGAGACGGTCCCGAAGCTCGACGATCAAGCGGTCGGCGGTCTTGCGCCCGACGCCCGGGATGCGCGTCAGCGAGGCGGTGTCACCCGCCGCGATGCAGGCTGCGAACGCATCGGCGCTGCTGCCGGAGAGGATGGCGAGGGCGATCTTCGGGCCGACGCCGGAGACCTTGAGCAGCAGGCGGAACAGGCGCCGCTCATCCTCGCGGACGAAACCGTAGAGCACGTGCGCGTCCTCGCGCACCACGAGGTGCGTGAGCAACGAGACCTCGGCCCCCACTGCCGGCAGGTCGTAAAAGGTGGACATCGGCGCCTCGAGCTCATAGCCGACACCGCCCACCTCGAGGAGCAGTTGCGGCGGCTGCTTGGCCGCGAGACGTCCGCGCAACGAGCCGATCATCCCCGACCTCCGGCGGCACGCCCGGCCTGCAGCGGCGCAAGCCGCCGGTGCTGGGCATGGCACACCGCGATCGCGAGCGCGTCGGCGGCATCGGCCGTGAGCTTGCCCTCGACCTTGAGCATCGCGCGCATCATGTGCGCGACCTGCAGCTTGTCGGCAGCGCCGAAACCCACCGTCGCGAGCTTCACGGCCCGTGGCGCGTACTCGGCGAGCTCAAGCCCGCCGAGCGCCGCGAGGGCCGCACCGCGGGCCTGTCCGAGCTTGAGGGCGCTGTCGACGTTGCGGCCGACGAACACCCGCTCCACGGCGACCTCATCCGGTGCCCACTGCGCGACGAGTTCTGCCACACCGGCGTGGATGCGTGCGAGCCGCTCGGCGACGGGCAGCCCCTCGACCTCGATCCGGCCATGGGCGAGGCAGCGGCTCTCGGGACCTTCGACCGCGATGACCCCGAAGCCGGTGCGGCGCGAACCGGGGTCGAGACCGAGGATGCGGCAGGCGTCCGCCCGCAGACGCACCGGCTCGATCGACGCTGCGGCCGCGACGGGGGCAGTCACGTCCGCCCCCGTGGACTCGGGGCGGAAGGCGCGCCAGGACTTCGAGCGGTAACGCGGCATTCGCTCCGGACGCCAGGGCGGCGATGAAAGACAGGGCGCTATGATAGCCCGATTCACCGTCGCACACAGGGTCGCGAGGTCGCCTTTGGAGGTCGTCGACAAGCTCTCGCAGGAGGCCGCTGCAGCTCTGGAATCGGGCGAGGCGCGACTGCGCGCGGCCGGTCTCGAAGACGCGGCGATCGCGCGCGGCGCGGCTGCGGGGCGCATCGCGGCCGCGCTGACCGACGATCCGGCGCTCGCGCTCGGGGTGCTCTTGAACGAGGCGCGTCCGCAGGGCGACGATGGCGCGTACGGCGCCGGACCACGCAGCGTCGATGTGGCCGCCGAACTCGCGCGCCTCGGCGAGTTCGCAGGCTCGGCGCGCTGGGCGACCGAAGGCGGCCTGCAGGGCGCCCAGGCCGAAGTGCTGCGCAAGATGCTGCTCGCCATCGTCGCCGACCCGCGTCTGGTGGTCGCCCGCATCGCGATCCAGTTGGCGAGGCTGCGGGCGGCGCGCGACCTGCCGCCGGAGGGACGTCGGCGGCTCGCGCAGGAAGCGCGTGCCGTGTTCGCGCCCCTCGCCAACCGGCTCGGCGTCTGGCAGGTCAAGTGGGAGCTCGAGGATCTCGCGTTCCGATGGCTGGAGCCCGACGCCTACAAGCGCATCGCCGAAGCCCTGGCGGAGCGGCGTGCCGACCGGGAACGGTACATCGCCGAGCTCTGCGACACGCTCCGGCAGGCGCTCACGGAAGCGGGCATCCACGGCGAGGTACAGGGTCGCGCCAAGCACATCTACAGCATCCATCGGAAGATGCAGCGCAAGCGCCTCGAGTTCGACCGCCTGTCCGATGTGCGCGCGGTGCGCATCGTCTGCGACACCGTCCCTGAATGCTATGCGGCCCTCGGCGTGGTGCACGGCCGTTGGACCTACCTGCCGGGCGAGTTCGACGACTACATCGCCACCCCCAAGGACAACTTCTACCGCTCCATCCACACCGCCGTGCTCGGCCCGCTCGGCAAGACCGTCGAGGTGCAGATCCGCACCCGCGAGATGCACCGCCAGTCCGAGCTCGGCGTCGCGGCACACTGGCGCTACAAGGAAGGTGCCGGCCGCGACGACAGCTATGCCCGCAAGATCGAATGGGTGCGGCGCCTGCTGGAGCCCGCCGAGCCCGGCGACGCCGGTGCGCGCGACGGCGAAGGGGACTTCATCGAGCGCGTGCGCTCGGAGCTCTTCGAAGACCGGGTCTATGCCTTGACGCCGCGCGGCGAGGTGGTCGATCTGCCGCGCGGCGCGACACCCCTCGATTTCGCCTACCAGGTGCACACCTCGCTCGGGCATCGTTGCCGCGGCGCGAAGGTGAACGGCCGCATCGTGCCGCTCACGCAAGCGCTCGCGAACGGACAAGTGGTCGACATCATCACCGGCAAACACGAGTCCCCGAGCCGTGATTGGCTGGTGCAGGACGGATACCTCATCTCGCCGCGCAGCCGGGCCAAGCTGCGGGCCTTTTTCCGTCGCGCGGATGCCGGCGACAACGAGAACGCCGGCCGCAGCATCGCCGAGCGTGAACTCGCCCGCCTCGGACTTGGCCAGGAACTGCTGCCCGCGCTCGCGCACGAACTGAAGGCCGGTGAAGTCGCACAACTGCATCGCTGGCTCGGCGAGGGGGAAGTGGGTGTCGCATCGTTCGTGCATGCGGCGACGCGCCTTGCGGCGCAACGCGCCGGGGCGCTCGCCGAAGCCTCCTCGCCCGCGCCCTCCGGCGCGGCGCAACCGGGCAGCACATCACCTTTGCCGCGCGCCGCCCGACGACGCACCCGCGCCGCCGACGCGCGCCGGCGCAGCGGCGGACCGGTCCTCATCGAAGGGGTCGGCGATCTGCCGATCACCCTCGCGAGGTGCTGCGCACCGATCCCGCCCGAGGCGATCGCGGGCTACGTCACGGTCGGTCGCGGCGTCACCGTGCATGCGTCGCGGTGTGCCGGGCTCGCGCGCATGCGCGACATCCACCCGGAGCGGGTGCTGCGGGTCGACTGGCAGGACGATGGCAGCGACGGGCTGCCGGTGGGGATCCGCATCGAGGCTTGGGACCGCCGTGGCCTCGTGCGGGATCTCAGCGACATCGTGGCGGCAGCCGGACTCGGCATCGAGCAGCTGACCACCACCACCGACCGCAGCGCCGGCACCGCGACGCTCGAACTACGCACCGCGGTGCGCGATCTCGAGGAGTTGTCGAAGGTGCTGCGCGCGCTCGCCCGGGTGCCGAACGTGATCAGCGCCCGGCGCAGCGCCTGACCGTCAGCGGTTCGGCATGTCGATGGCGCGCTTGTCGGCGGCCAGCGCCGCCTCGTGCAAGGCCTCGGACAGCGTCGGGTGCGCATGGATCGTGCGTTGCAGGTCTTCGCTGCTCGCCGCGTACTCCATCGCCAGCACGGCCTCGGCGATCAGCTCGCCGGCCATCGGCCCCACGATGTGCACACCGAGGATGCGGTCGTCGTCCTGCGCGGCGATCACCTTGACGAAGCCCTGCCCCGCCTCCATCGCCCGCGCGCGGCCGCTGGCGAGGAAGGGGAAACTGCCGACCTTGTAAGCACGGCCGCTCGCCTTGACCTGCTCCTCGGTCGACCCCACCCACGCGATCTCGGGCGCGGTGTAGATCACGGAGGGGATCACGTCGTAGTTGACGTGCGAGTACAGCCCCGCGATGCGGTCGGCGACGGCGACGCCCTCTTCCTTGGCCTTGTGGGCGAGCATGGGGCCGCGCACGCAATCGCCGACGGCCCACACGTTCTCGACGCCGGTGTGGCAATGCTCGTCGACCTTGATGAATCCGCGCTCATCGAGCGTGACGCCCGTGCCCTCGGCCAACAGCCCTTCGGTGTACGGCCGACGGCCGATGCAGACCACGAGCTTGTCGACGGTGACCGTCTGCGCGGCGCCCGCCGCGTCGGCATAAGCGACCTCGACGGCGCCGCCCTTGACCTGCGCGCCGGAGACCTTCGCGCCGAGGCGGATGTCGAGCCCGAGCTTCTTGAAATGTTTGAGCGCCTCCTTGGCGAGCTGCTGGTCCGCGATCGACAGGAACGCCGGCATCGCCTCGAGCACCACCACGTCGGCACCGAGCCGGCGCCAGACGCTGCCGAGCTCGAGGCCGATCACGCCCGCGCCGATGATGCCGAGCCGCTTGGGCACGGCGTCGAACTCGAGCGCGCCCCAGCTGTCGACGATGTGCTTGCCGTCGAAGGGTGCGGTGCGCAGCGGGGTCGGCGTCGAGCCGCTCGCGAGCACCACGTGCTTGGCCGTCAACGTGCGCTTCGCGCCGTCATGCGCGGTGAACTCGACCTCGCGCCCCGGAAGCAGCCTGCCGTGGCCCTGCAGCGCGGTGACGCCCGCCGCCTTCAGCAGCTGCACGATGCCGCCCGTCATGCCCTTGACGATGCCCGCCTTGCGCTTCTGCATGGTGGCGATGTCGATCGACACCTCGCCGGAGCGGATGCCGTGGGCGGCGAACTCCGACTGCGCGCGGTGGTAGAGCTCGGTCGATTCGAGCAGCGCCTTCGACGGGATGCAGCCCGCGTTGAGGCAGGTGCCGCCGAACGCCGTACTGCCGTCGTAGTTCTTCCAGCCGTCGATGCAGGCGACCTTGAGGCCGTTCTGGCCGGCGCGGATGGCCGCGGGGTAGCCCGCCGGTCCGCCGCCAATGACGATGACGTCGAATTGCTCGCTCATGTGGGGTGCCTCAGATTCCGATCAGCATGCGGCCCGGGTCCTCGAGCGCGTCCTTGATGGCCACCAGGAACTGGACCGCCTCACGACCGTCGATGATGCGGTGGTCGTAGGTGACCGCGAGATACATCATCGGCCGGATGACGACCTGACCGTTCACCGCGACCGGCCGGTCCTGGATCTTGTGCATGCCGAGGATGGCGCTCTGCGGGGCGTTGAGGATCGGCGTCGAGAGCATCGAGCCGAACACGCCACCGTTGGTGATGGTGAAGGTGCCGCCCTGCAGCTCCTCGAGGGCGAGGCCGCCCGCCCGCGCGCGCGCGCCGTAGTCGTTGATCTGCCGCTCGATCTGCGCGAAGCCCATCGTCTCGGCGTTGCGCAGCACCGGCACCACGAGGCCGCGGTCGGTGGAGACCGCCACGCCGATGTCGTAGTACTCGTGGTAGATGACATCGGTGCCGTCGACCGCCGCGTTCATCACGGGGAACTTGCGCAGCGCCTCGATGCTCGCCTTGACGAAGAACGACATGAAGCCGAGCTTCACGCCGTGCTCCTTCTCGAAACGGTCCTTGTGGCGCGCACGCAGCTCGCCCACGGCCGTGAGGTCGACCTCGTTGAAGGTGGTGAGCAAGGCCGCGTTGTGCTGCGCCTGCACCAACCGCTCGGCGATGCGCTGACGCAAGCGCGTCATCGGCACCCGCTGCTCGGCGCGCGCGCCGGGGACCGGCGCGGCGACGACGGGCGCCGCAGCCGGCGCGACCGTCGCAGCGGCCTGTTGGGCGACGTGCGCCGCGACGTCACCCTTGGTGACGCGGCCATCGCGGCCCGAACCCGCCACGGCGGCCGGGTCGACCTGGTTCTCCTCGACCAAGCGGCGCGCCGCCGGGCCGAGCTTCGCCGCGGCAGCGGGCGCAGCAGCGGCCACAGCGGCCGGTGCCGCCGTCGCAGCGGATGCGGATTCTTTGGCAGCCGCAGCCTTGCCGCCCTTGGCGGGCTTGGCGGGCGCCGCGCTGACCGCGCCTTCCTCGAAGATCGCGAGCAGATCGCCGCTCTTCACGGTGGCGCCCGGCTGCACCTTCAATTCCTTGAGGACGCCGCCCGCAGGCGCCGGCACCTCGAGCACCACCTTGTCGGTCTCGAGGTCGGCGAGGTTCTCGTCGCGGCCCACCGCCTCACCCGGCTGCTTGCGCCACGCCACCAAGGTCGCGTCGGCGACGGACTCGGGCAACTGCGGGACTCGGATTTCCATGGTCATCTTGGTTCTTTCCTGGACAGGTGTCTTTGCGATGGAGGGTCAGCCGGCAGAGAGCCGCGGGGTCTCGCGCTGGCCGACCTCGCGCACGGTGGCGCTGAGGGCGGCGCGGACGATGGCCGCCTGCTCCGCCTCGTGGACCTTGGCGATGCCGGTGGCGGGCGCCGCGGCGGGCGCACGGCCGGAATAGAGCAGTTCGCGCTTGCCGGCGAGCGGCCGCTCGAGCTGGTGGCGGATCTGGTACCACGCGCCCTGGTTCTGCGGCTCTTCCTGGCACCACACCACTTCGCGGGCCTTCGGGTAGCGCGCGAGCAGCGCCTCGTACTCCTCGATCGGGAACGGATAGAGCTGTTCGAGGCGGACCAGCGCGACGTCCGACTGCTGTGCGGCGCGGCGCGCCTTGAGCAGGTCGAAGTAGACCTTGCCGCTCGAGAGCACCACACGCCGCACCGACGACGGATCGATGGCATCGACCTCGTCGATGAGGTCGCGGAAACTGCCGGAGTGCAGGTCGGCGAGGCTCGACACCGACAGCTCGTGGCGCAACAGGCTCTTCGGCGTCATGACGACGAGCGGCTTGCGGAAGCTGCGCAGCATCTGGCGGCGCAGCATGTGGAACATCTGCGCGGGCGTCGAGGGCACGCAGACGGACATGTTGAGCTCCGCGCAGAGCTGCAGGAAGCGTTCGAGGCGCGCGGAGGAGTGCTCGGGGCCCTGCCCCTCGTAGCCATGCGGCAGGAACAGCGTGAGCCCGGAATAACGGCCCCACTTGGACTCGCCCGAGACGATGAACTGGTCGATGATGACCTGGGCGCCGTTGGCGAAGTCGCCGAACTGCCCTTCCCAGATGACGAGCACGCCCGGGTCGGTGGTCGAGTAACCGTACTCGAAACCCATCACGGCCTCTTCCGACAGCACCGAGTCGATCACCTGGAAGCGCGGTTGGCGCTCGGCGATGTGCTGCAGCGGGACGTGGATCTCGCCCGTCTGCTGGTGGTGCCAGACCGCATGGCGATGGAAGAAGGTGCCGCGGCCGCAATCCTGGCCCGAGAGTCGCACGCTGTAGCCGTCTTCGAGCAGGCTCGCATACGCGAGCGTCTCGGCGCAGCCCCAGTCGAGCGGCATCTCGCCTGCCATCATCTTCTGGCGGTTGGTCACCACCTGCTGCACGCGGGAATGCAGCGGGAAACCCTCCGGCACGGCGGTGATGCGCGCGCCGAGCGCGGCCAGGCGCTTCGCTTCCACGCCCGTGCGCAGCTTCGCCGCCCAGTCGATCTCCGTGTACGGGCTCCAGTCGACGGTGTACTTGTTGCCGATCATGCCGAGCGAGGCGCGCGCCTGCGGGCGGCCTTCGTCGAGCCCGGCGCGGTACTCCTCGACGAGCCCGTCGGCCTCGAAGGAGGTGAGCACGCCGTCCGCCACCAGGCGATCGGCGTAGAGTTTCCGGGCGGTCGGATGCTTGCGGATGGCGCCGTACATCACCGGCTGCGTCGCCGAGGGCTCGTCGGCCTCGTTGTGCCCGAGGCGGCGGTAGCAGACGAGGTCGATGACCACGTCCTTGTGGAACTTCATGCGGTAGCGCATCGCGAGGCGGGTGACGAACACCACCGACTCGGGATCATCGGCATTCACGTGGAAGATCGGCGCCTCGAGCATCTTGGCGATGTCCGAGCAGTACATCGTCGAGCGCGCATCGTCCGGACGGGAGGTGGTGAAACCGACCTGGTTGTTGATGACGAGGTGCAGCGTGCCGCCCGTGCTGTAGCCGCGGGCCTGCGAGAGCTGCAAGGTCTCCATCACGACGCCCTGTCCGGCGAAGGCCGCATCGCCGTGGATGAGGATCGGCACGACGCGCTCGCCCTTGGCATCGTCGCGACGCTCCTGGCGGGCGCGCACGGAACCCTCGACCACCGCGTTCACGACCTCGAGGTGCGAGGGGTTGAAGGCGAGCGCGACGTGGACGTTGCCGCCCTGCGTGCGCAGGTCCGCGGAGAACCCCTTGTGGTACTTCACGTCGCCCGAGCCGGTCAGGTGCGCCGTGTCGTACTTGCCCTCGAACTCGGAGAACAGCACCGACGGCGCCTTGCCGAGCACGTTGACGAGCACGTTGAGGCGCCCGCGATGCGCCATCCCGATCACGAATTCCTCGGCGCCGAGCGCGCCGCCGGTCTGGATCGCGTCATCGAGCAACGGGATCAGCGCATCGCCGCCCTCGAGGGAGAATCGCTTCTGGCCGACGTACTTGGTGTGCAAGTAGCGCTCGAGCCCCTCGGCGGCGGTCAGCTGCCAGAGGATGTTGCGGCGCTCCTCGCCCGAGAAGCGGTGGCCCATGCGGCCGGACTGGAACTCGTCCTGCAACCACAGCCGCTCTTCGGTGTCCGAGACATGCGCGAACTCGGCGCCCACCGTGCCGCAATAGGTGCGTTCGAGCATCGCGATGATCTCTCGCAAGGTCGCGCGCTGCGGGACGTCGGCCACTCGGCTGCCCGTGAAGAACACCCGGTCGAGATCGGACTCGGTGAGGCCGAAGTAGGCGAGTTCGAGCACCCGCGGCCGATCACGGCGCACCAACCCGAGCGGGTCCAGCTGGGCGACCAGGTGCCCGCGGTTGGCGTAGATCTGCACGAGGCGCGACACGGCACCCTGCCGCGCGCTCTCGTCATCCACGCCGGCCGCGGCGACCACGGCCCCTGCCTCGCGCGCCGCCCGGGCACGCTGCGCGATGGCGGACTGGATGATCCGGTGGGAGGCCTCTGGTGCGGAGGGCCGGGGCAACCGGGCGAAATAGTCCCGCCAGTGCGGGGCGACGCTCGACGGATCGGCGAGGTACTGTTCGTAGAGGGACTCGACGTAATCAGCGTTGCCGCCGTACAAAGCGGAAGTGGCGATCTGCTCGCCGCGCGTGGCGCCCATGAAAAAACCCAACCCCCGGGTATCGTTCGAAGGGCGCGTAGTCTAACGGAAAGGGGTCGCTGCGGTGTGGCACGCAGTGCACGGTTTCAGCCGGATTTTGGCGCCCCCGGCCGGAGTTGAACCGACGACCTACCGCTTAGGAGGCGGTCGCTCTATCCACTGAGCTACGGGGGCGTGCCCGGGAGACCGTCGACGCTGGCGCGGACCGGAAAAATGGTGGAGCGGAAGGGGATCGAACCCTCGACCTTCGCATTGCGAACGCGACGCTCTCCCAGCTGAGCTACCGCCCCACACGAGGGCGGCGATTCTAGCACCGAGCGGCGATTCGGAAAGGCCTCGTGGTGAAACCTGTATGAAAATACAGTCTCAGTACCGCAGTTGCACCAGCCCGGGCGGCCCGAACCGGGTGACCGTGACGATGAAGATGCGGTCGAATTCGTCGTCCTTGACCACCACCCGCTCCCGTCCGCGGGTCAACCGCTCGACGATCTGCGGGACGGTGTTCGAATGGCCCACCACGACCACGGTTCTGCCGACGTGCCTGTGACCGATGTCGTCGATCAGGCCTTGGATGTCGCCGCCGGCGCGCACGCTGACCGGCAGGCCAAGCGACGCCGCCAAGGGGCGGGCCGTGTCCTGCGTGCGCCGCATCTCGCTCGCATACACCGCGCGGATCGAGGAACTGCCGAGGAGAGACGCGAGGCGCTCGGCCCGCGCCTCACCTTGCGGCGTCAACGCGGGATCGCCGGCCGGCGCAGCCGCCTTCTCGGCATGCCGCAGCACGATCACCGTGGTGGTCTCGGCGGCGAACGCGATGGTCGCGCGCACCAAGCCATAGAGCAGCGCGACGCTCGCCACGGCGGCGATGCCCACCACCCAAAACGGGGCGAGGAACGGACGCCGACGGCGCAGGATGCCGGGCGCGTTCACGACCGCTTCCTGCGGACGGATTTCGGCAGAATGACTTTCGGCAGGTTGTCCACCGGATGCATGCGTGGAAGTTTAGGGCGCATGGTTTCTCTCGACAACGCGATGTCGAGCCTCCCGTCCGATCGGGAGCTCCCGCCGCACGGATGACAAGGCCGACGCCGCTGTGGTCGAATCGGCTCCGCCATGGACCCGATGCTCATCGCCATCCCCGTCTTCATGCTCACCATCCTGGTGGAAGCCTGGGTGGCGCATCGCCGGGGCGTTGCGGCCTACGACATCCCGGACGCCCTCACCAGCCTGCACTTCGGCGCGCTGAGCCAGGTATGGGGCGCCTTCACGGCGCTCTTGGCCTTCGGGATCTACGTCCTCGCGTACGAACACCTGCGTCTGTTCTCGTTGCCCGCCGACGAGGTCTGGGTCTGGGTCTTCGCGCTCATCTTCTATGACTTCTGCTACTACTGGGCGCACCGCGCCGGGCACGAGGTCAACCTCTTCTGGGCCTCGCACCAGGTGCATCACTCCTCCGAGTACTACAACCTCACCACGGCGCTGCGCCAGAGCTCGACCGGCGCACTGCTGAGCTGGCCCTTCTACCTCGTGATGGCGCTCTGCGGCGTGCCGCCGCTGGTGTTCGCGGTCGTCGGCCTCATCGACCTGCTGTACCAGTACTGGGTGCACACCGAACTCGTCGGCAAGCTCGGCTGGATGGACCGGGTGTTCGTCACGCCGTCCAACCACCGTGTGCACCACGGCCAGAACGACTACTGCATCGACCGCAACTACGGCGGCATCCTCATCCTCTGGGACCGGCTGTTCGGCACCTTCACGGAGGAGCGCGACGGCGAGCGCATCGCCTACGGCATCCGCAGCCCGCTCGCGAGCTACAACCCGGTCTGGGGCAACCTGCACACCTTCGTCGGCTTGCTGCGCCGCTCGGTCGCGGCCCGCGACTGGCGCAGCGCCCTCGCCCCGTGGTTCGACTCGCCCGTCGGGCGCGGCAAGGCCCTGCCTCACCTCGATACCTCGACGGTGCGACGCTACGACACCGGCACGCGCCCTGCCGTGCGCCGTCATGCGCTCGCCCAGTACCTGTTGCTCGCGGCGATGGTGCTGCATTTCCTCATCGCCGTATCCACGCTGTCCCTCGCCCAAGGCATCGGCTACGCGCTCGTGATCACGTCAGCGACGCTCGGCATCGGTTGGGCATTGGAGGAACGCGCCTTCGCGCGGCGCTTCGAGCAGTTGCGCATCGCCGCCACGGCGCTCGCGGTGTTGCTGCTGCCCGAGTGGTTCGGCAGCGACCTGCCGGACGCGCTGCGGGTGCTGGTGGCAGGTGCCGCCTTGGCGAGCCTCACGCTGTTGCCCGCACCGCGCTCCGCGAAGGAGTGACCCTCGCGGAGCGCTGGCGTGGCTGGCGCATCCGACTACCCGTCAGGGCAGATTGGCCGTCGCGGTCTGGCTGGCGCTCACGGTGATATCGCGACGCGACCACCCCATCGTCTGGTATCCCGGCGGCGCAGGTTGCCCGGGCAAGGGAGCGACGGCGGTCGGGTCGTACTCGCTCGCACCGGGACTGGCGTCGACGTCGTAGTCGCAGGTCGCGGCGACCGTATAGGCGCCCGCCTCCACGAACGGGATCGAGTACGGCACGGAGGTCGTGATGCCGTCGTTCGGCAGCCCGCGGTAGAGCACCGGATCCGCGCCATCGGTCGCGCTGCCATCCATGTCGTCCGGCGTCGCAGCGGCACCGGTGAAGAGATACAGCCCCGGTCGGCAGGCGGCACGTGTCTTGCCGAGGGCGGATGCGAGCGCGACCAGGTCGACGCTGCCTTCGACCCGGCCGACCTGCAGTTCATCGACCAGCCTCAACGCCGGTCGCAGCAGCCAGTTGGGCGCCTGTCCCGGCGGCGCGACCACGGATTTGCGCAGGTCGAAATCGATGACGAGGCGCGTCACGCTCCCTTGGGCGACCGTGAAGCGCCGCTGCAGCTTGAGCCCGGTCTCCGCGCCGCTCGGGATGTAGAGCGGGAACTGCCGGCCATCACGAAGACGGATGTACGAGCCGCTCTGCAGGTTCTGCTCGGCGGTGATCATCAGACGGACCCAATCGTACTCACCCGCCTCCACCGCGAGGCCCGACACCAGGTCGGTGGTGCGCCCGTCGCTCAACTGCAGCAGGTCGATCGCGCGCGGCGCGGCGAGCATCACGGTGCGGCGCGTACCGTCCCGATGCTGCAACTCCATGCCGGTGAACACCACCACCACCTCGGCGGCGTCGTCGACCGGTGCGTCGGTGAGCCGCAGCGTCAGTCCACCGGTCACCGCCGACGGGCTGTCATCGTCGCTGCTGCAGGCGACGAGGCCGGTCGAGACGATCACGGCCACGGCACAAGCCGTCCAACGGGTCAGGCGCTGACGGGTCGGACCAGAGGAACCAAGCGGGGGCAACAGGGTCATGAGCGTCATCCATTGCAGGCGCGACACAATCGTCGCCCCGACATTGGACCGCCCACCTCATAGCGGTGACAGACGCAGAAGACGCAGCCGACCCCGGTCGACTGCGTATCCGACGTGCGATGGCACGCCTATACTCGATCCCGCTTTACGCTTGCCGTCTCGACCCTGACCGCACGGACAGATCCTCACGTACCATGCGCCGCCTGCCCTTCAAGACCGTCGACGTCTTCACTGCCGAGCCCTTCTTGGGCAACCCGGTCGCCGTGGTGCTCGATGCGCAGGGGCTGGATGCCGAACAGATGCAGCGCATCGCCCGCTGGACGAACCTGTCCGAAACGACCTTCGTGTTGCCGCCGACCACGCCGGACGCCGACTATCGGGTCCGCATCTTCACCCCGGTTTCCGAACTGCCTTTCGCCGGTCATCCGACCCTCGGCACCGCGCACGCCTTGCTCGAAGCCGGCCGGATCACGCCCCGGTCGGCGGAGACAGGCGGCCTGCTTCTGCAGGAATGCGGCGTCGGGCTCGTTCGATTGTCGTTGGAGACGACACCCGCGGGCGCCCGCTGGCTGTCCTTCGAACTGCCGGACCCGAAGATCCGCGCTCTGGGCGCCGAGGAACGGGCGGATCTCGAGCGCATCCTGGCGACCGGCACGGGATCTTTGGCGGGCGCTTGCCTCATCGACGTGGGGCCGCGCTGGGTCGTGGCGCCGCTCGGCTCCGCGGAGGCGGTGCTCGCCTGCAGCCCGGATCTTGCGCAGCTCGCAGTGATGGACATGAAGCTCGACCGTACGGGCGTGGTGATCTTCGGCGAACATGCGCCCGGGAAGGCGGCACGGCTCGAGGTGCGCGCGTTCGCGCCGGCGCACGGCTCGCCGGAGGACCCGGTCTGCGGCAGCGGCAACGGCTGCGTCGGCGCATGGCTCCGGCAGGCAGGGCGCAGCCCGACCGACGGCACGCCCTTGCTCGTCACCCAAGGGGCCGTCGTCGGTCGCGCCGGACGCATCCGGCTGTCCCTCTCCGAGGCCGCCATCCGGGTCGGCGGCCAGTGCGTCACCTGCGTGACCGGCACGTTGGATGCGATAGCGCCCTGACCGGCTGACGGGTTTCGGATAACCTTGAGCCTTCCAGCCATTGGGAGGCGTCATGTCTTACTCGAACTTCGGCCAGCGTCTGGGCGCCTACCTGATCGACTTCCTGCTGCTCTCGCCGCTCTTCGCGTTGCAGATCTGGGCCAGCGGGCAATCCCGCGCGGTCGCCATCGCGGCGACGCTGCTCGTCACCATCGCCTTCATCGGCTACCGCGTCTACTGCCATGCGGTCTGGGGCCAGACGGTCGGCAAGCGCGTCGCCAAGTTGCGGGTGCAGCGCCTGACCGGCGAACCCATCGGTTGGCGCGAGTCGTGGCTGCGCAGCTCGGTGGAGATCGCCTTCACGGGCCTGACGCTCGTCGCCCAACTGATCGCACTGGCCGCGATCCCCGAAGCCGAGTACGTAGGCCTCGACATGATGCAGCGCGAATCCAACTTGCAGGTCTACACGCCCGGCTGGGCCGGCTACGTCATGACCCTGTCCGGCGTCTGGTACATCGCATCGCTGATCACGCTCCTCGTCAACGACCAACGCCGTACGCTGCACGATTTCATCGCGGGCACCGTCGTCACCCGGACCGACGCGACGCAGCCCGCTGCCCCCAGCGCTCCTGCGGCCTGACCGACCGCGGTGGCGCCGTCCTTCGGCACCCGACGGGCCCGAATTCTTCGGCGTCGGGGCGGGCGTGCTGTGCTTCTGATGAGCGGCTCGATGCCGTTATGCTAGCGGGATGCGCGATCGTGCTCGCCGCCGGGCTGCTGGTGGCCAGGGACGTCCGATCGCCACGACCCGAATCCGACTGAGGTACCGACCATGACGAACACCCCTTCGCCCAACGGCCCCGCAGCGACCACTCCCGAGCGGCGCGGCTGGCTCTCCCGCAGCCTCGATGCCGTGGAGCGCCTCGGCAACCGTCTGCCCGACCCTGCCGTGCTGTTCCTGCTGCTCATGGTCGTCGCGTGGGTGGTGAGCGCATTGCTGTCGCAGGTCAGCTTCGCCGAGATCGACCCGCGCAGCGGCAAGCCCATCGAGATCCGCAACATGCTCGCCGGGGAGTCGCTCACCGCCTTCATGGCGACCATGGTCGCCACCTTCACCAGTTTCCCGCCACTCGGCGTGGTGCTGGTCGCGATGCTCGGCCTCGGCGTCGCCGAGCACACGGGTTTCATCAACGCCGCGCTGCGCGCGGCGATGGCCGTCACGCCGCGGATGCTGCTCACCCCCGCGCTGATCGCGGTCGGCATCCTGAGCCACGTCGCGGTCGACGCAGGCTATGTGCTCGTGATCCCGCTCGGGGCGGTCATCTTCTATGCGGCCGGGCGCCATCCGCTCGCCGGCATCGCCGCCGCTTTTGCGGGCGTCTCCGGCGGCTTCAGCGCCACGATGGGCGTGCCGTCCAGCCTCGACCCGCTGCTCGCGGGCCTCACCCAGACCGCGGCGCAGCTGGTCGACCCGGCGGTCGTCATCAACCCTCTCAACAATTTCTACTTCACCACCGCCTCGTCGGTGGTGATCGTGCTGCTCGGCTGGGCGCTCACCGACCTCGTGATCGAGCCGCGCCTCAAGGCCACGGTCGTGGACGGCGACCCGAAGGAACTGCCCACCCAGGAACCGCTGCAGACCGCCGAACGCCGCGGCCTGCGCGCCGCGCTCGCCACCGCCCTCGTCGCAGGCGCGCTGTTCGCCTGGTCGCTGACCGGCGATACGCCCTGGGCGGCCGCGCCGGACGCCGAGGGCGTGCGCAAGCTGCTGGTCTCCGGCGCACCGCTGATGCAGTCGATCGTGCCGATCATCTTCGTCGGCTTCCTGTTGCCCGGCATCGCCTACGGCATCGCCGCCGGCAGCATCAAGACCCACCGCGACGTCGTCGCCGGCATGACCAAGGCCATGTCGGGCATGGGCTACTACATCGTCATGGCGTTCTTCTGCGCGCAGTTCATCTATGCGTTCGGGCAATCGAACCTCGGTGCACTGCTGGCGCTCAAGGGCGCCAACGCCCTGCGCGATGCGGCCCTGCCGCTCGGGGTCACGCTGACGGGCATCATCCTCCTCACCGCCACCGTCAACCTGCTGATCGGCTCGGCGTCTGCGAAGTGGGCGCTGATCGGCGCGATCATGGTGCCGATGCTCATGCAGCTCGGCGTGTCGCCCGACCTCACGCAGGCGGCCTACCGCGTCGGCGACAGCTCCACCAACATCATCACGCCGCTGCTGCCCTACTTCCCGCTGATCGTCGTGTTCTGCCGCCGCTACGTGCAGCGCGCCGGCATCGGCACCTTGGTCGCGCTGATGTTGCCGTACTCGATCACGTTCATCATCGGGTGGACGGCGTTCCTGCTGGTCTATTGGGGGCTAGGTCTGCCGCTCGGCATCGGCTCCACCTACGAGTACACGCCCGCGGTCGCTGCGCCCTGACCGACGCGTGGAGCTCGCGGTGAACCCTGTCGCGGGCTTTGGCCGCGAGGCCATCGTCGTCCTCGAATTCGTGGCGACGATGGCCTTTGCGCTGTCGGGCGTGATCGGCGCGCTGCGCAAGCGCATGGACATCGTCGGCATCTGTGCCTGCGGCTTCCTCGCGGCGTTCGGCGGCGGCACGCTGCGCGATGTCCTGCTTGATCGCAGGCCTTTCTTCTGGGTGGAGCACCAGTACGTGCTCCTCGGGGTGCTCGCGATCAGCGTCGCGGGCGCGACCTTGGTGAGCCGCAGGCGACTCGAGCGCGGCCAGCGCTGGCTGCAGGCGCCCGATGCGATCGGCCTCGGCCTCTTCTGCGCCACCGGCACGCACCTCTCCTTCCTGCTCGACCAGCCGCCCATCGTCGCGGTGATGATGGGCGTGATCACCGGGACCTTCGGCGGCGTGTTGCGCGACCTCGTGTGCAACGAGATCCCCGAGCTCTTCAGCGACCATCGTCCCTACGCGCTCTGTGCCGGGGCGGGTGCGATCGTGTACGTGATCGCGGCGAGCCTCGGGACCGAGGCGTGGATGGCGATGGCAGCCTGCGCCGTCGCCACGACCGGCCTGCGCGCGCTCGCGCTGCGCTTCGATGTCCGGTTGCCGCCGGTCGGGCGGGACTGACCTTCCAACCGTCCCGTCGGGCGCACCCATCGAGGTTGCGCAGACCCCGACTTGACAAGAGTATTGGTGTTTTATACAACTAATACACCATAAGTCGGAGGCTCGTCATGCTCTCGATCCGCGACCTCGCCTACCTCTACCCCAACGGCACGCGCGCGCTTGGCGGCGTCACCCTCGAACTGCCCGCCGGCATGTTCGGGCTGTTGGGACCCAACGGCGCCGGCAAGAGCACGCTGATGCGCTGCATCGCCACCTTGCAGACGCCACAGTCGGGCAGCATCCGTTTCGACGGCATCGACGTGCTCGCCGACCCCACCGCGCTGCGCCGGGTGCTCGGCTACCTGCCGCAGGATTTCGGCGTCTATCCGCGGGTGTCGGCCTGGGACATGCTCGACCACCTCGCCGTGCTCAAGGGCTACGCCGCGCGGGGCGAGCGCAAGGATGCGGTCGAGCGACTGCTGCGTCAGGTCAATCTTTGGGACGTGCGGCGCAAGGCGGTGGCCGGCTTCTCGGGAGGCATGCGCCAACGCTTCGGCATCGCGCAGGCGCTGCTCGGCGACCCGCGGCTCATCATCGTGGACGAACCGACCGCGGGCCTGGACCCCGAGGAGCGCAACCGCTTCCTGAACCTGCTCGCCGAGATCGGCCAGAGCGTGGTGGTGATCCTCTCCACGCACATCGTGGAGGATGTCGCGGAGCTCTGCCCGCGCATGGCGATCCTCGCCGGCGGACGCATCGTCGCCGACGGCGCGCCGGCCGACCTCATCGACGCGCTGCAGGGCCGCGTCTGGCGCAAGGTCATCGCGCGCGACGAACTGGAGCCGCTGCGGGCCGCGCGGAACGTCATCGCGACCCGCCTCGCCGGCGGAAAGACGGTGGTGCATGTGCTGGCCGATTCCTCGCCGGGCGAGGGCTTCGTGCCAGCGGCCGCAGGCCTCGAGGACGTCTACTTCGCGACGCTCGCCGCCGGGCGGCGGGCCGCCTGAGGCCGCCGCCATGCTGCGCCATGTCGCCGGCTTCGAGCTGCGCTACCAACTGCGCTCGCCCGGGTTCTGGGTCACCTTCCTCGTCTTCTTCCTGATGGCGTTCGCGGCTGCGGCCTCGGACCAGCTGACGATCGGCGGCAAGGGCGGCAACGTGCACGTCAACGCGCCGTTCGTCATCGCCCAGACCACGCTCATCCTGACGATGTTCGGGCTGTTCGTCGCAGCCGCGTTCGTCGCCAACGCGGTGGTGCGCGACGACGAGACCCGCTTCGGCGGCATCCTCCACAGCTCGCGCCTGACCGTCCGCGATTACCTCATCGGCCGGTTCGTCGGCGCCTGGTCCGCGGGCATGCTCGCGCTCGCCGCCATCCCGCTCGGCAACGCGATCGGCGCGGCGATGCCCTGGGTCGACCTGGAGACCGTCGGCCCCTTCCGCGCCAGCTGGTATCTCTACGCCTGGCTGGCGCTCTGCGGACCCACGCTGCTCATCACCTCGGCGCTGCTCTACTCGGTGGCGCTCATCACGCGCTCGCTGTCGCTCACCTATGTGGGCGCCATGGTGCTGCTGATCGGCTATCTCGTCACGCTCGGCCTGCTGAGCGATCCGCGTCACGAGCCGGTCATCACGCTGATCGATCCGTTCGGCCTCGCGGCGCTCGACATCCTCACCAAGTATTGGACCGCGGCCGAACGTAACACCTTGATGCCCGCGCTCGAGGGGCCGCTGCTCTGGAACCGCCTGCTGTGGATCGGCCTGACCGCGGCGATGCTCGCGACCGCGATGCGCCTCTACCGCATCGGCGACCGCTCCGCGAAGGCGGCGCCGGGCGGGGCATCCACGCCCGCAGCAGCAGCAGCGACGGCAGCAGCGGCGAAGTCGACAGCGCCGACGCCCACCGCGCGCATCGTGCCGCCTGCAGCGACGCCGCCGCCCCGACGCCGCGACCTCGCGGCGCTCGCCGCGCTCGTACGCCACGACATGGCCGCCGCCTTCCGCCATCCCGGTTATATCGTGCTGGTGTTGATCGGCTGCGCGAACGCGTTCAGCGCGCTCTGGTTCGCCGACGAGGGCTACGGCACCTCGACGCTGCCGGTGACCCGCGTGATGATCGAGGCGCTGACGGGCAGCTTCAACCTCATCCCGCTGCTGATCGCCATCTACTACGCGGGCGAACTCGTATGGAGCAGCCGCGACCGGCGCATGCACGAGATCATCGACGCCACGCCTGCGCCCGACTGGGCCTTCGCGCTGCCGAAGATGCTCGCGATCGCGCTGGTGCTCTTCACCACCATCCTGGGCGGTGCGCTGATGGCCATGGTCGTGCAGCTTCTCAAGGGCCACACCGACCTCCAGATCGGCCACTACCTGCTGTGGTACGTCCTGCCCTGGACCCTCGATGTCACGCTGTTCGCGATCCTCGCGGTGTTCGTGCAGACGGTGGTGCCGTCGAAGGCGATGGGCTGGCTGGTGATGATGTTGTTCATCGTCGCGCGCGCGACGCTCAGCAACCTCGGCTTCGAGCACCCGCTCTACCTCTACGGTGCCTCGCCGCCGGAGCCGCTGTCGGACATGAACGGTCAGGGGATCTTCGCCGCCGTCGCCGCGTGGTTCCGGGCCTACTGGGCGGCCTGCGCGCTGCTGCTCGGGGTGCTGGCGGCGGCGCTGTGGCGTCGCGGTACGGTCGATACGCTGCGCACGCGCCTCTCGCGGCTGCCGAAACGCCTCGTCGGCCCATCGGGCGCGCTCGCCGGCCTGGCGGTGCTCGCGATGGCCGGGATCGGCATCTGGATCTGGTACAACACCAACGTCCTCAATGAATACCGCACCGCCGACGAAAACCGAGATTGGGCGGCCGACTACGAGAGGACGCTCGCCGTCCACGAGGCCCTGCCCCAGCCGCGCATCACCGCGGTGACGCTGGCGGTCGACCTCTTCCCGAAGGAAGGGCGCGCCCACATCCGCGGCCGCTACGCGCTCGAGAACCGCAGCGGCATCCCGCTCGACGAGGTGCATGTCAGCCTGCCGCGCGACATGGAGGTGCAGAACATCGGCGTATCGGGCGCGACGCTCGCCCGCGAGCTGCCGCGCTTCAACTACCGCATCTACCGATTCGCGCAACCGCTCGCGCCAGGCGCCCGTGCGACGCTCGATTTCGGGCTGCGCCGTGCCCGGCACGGATTCCGGCACCGGGCGATCGACACGCGGCTCGTGGAGAACGGCACCTTCCTCGACAACTCGGAGATCGCGCCGACGCTCGGACCCGAACAGGGCAACTATCTCCAGGACCGCGTCGAGCGGCGCAAACGCGGCCTCGCGCCCGAGTCGCGACCGCCGAAACTGGAGGACGACAGCGCGCGCGCCTATAGTGCGCTGCGCCGCGACAGCGACTGGGTGGACGCGGACATCACGGTGTCCACGGACGCCGACCAGCTCGCCATCGCGCCCGGCTACCGGGTCTCGGAGACGGTGAAGGACGGCCGGCGCACGGTCCGCTACCGGACGGACGCACCGATCAACAACTTCTTCTCGATCCAGTCGGCGCGCTACGCTGTGGCCCGCGACCGCTGGAACGATGTCGAGCTCGCGGTCTACCACCATCCGCCCCACGACACGAACGTGCGGACCATGCTCGAGGCCATGAAGACCTCGCTGCAGCTCCTCTCGGAGGCCTTCAGCCC
>Ga0315903_10001183_pt1 | contig 39395 bp, 62 predicted proteins | sample LakEriMetagenome_7_FD_203524 | JGI IMG/M metagenome (GOLD analysis project Ga0315903, IMG submission 203524) | Freshwater fungal communities from buoy surface, Lake Erie, Ohio, United States - Buoy 2 MA119 | ecosystem: Environmental > Aquatic > Freshwater > Lake | place: USA: Lake Erie, Ohio... | reverse complement strand
CAGGACAAAAACTCACTCCTGAACAACGTTTCAGACTTAATGAACTCACTGAACGTAAAGCAGAGTTTGGGGTTGATAAAGCCACTCAGATAGAGCTGTCTAATCTTTATAGACAACTCGGTGCCTTACAGTCTAAAGATGCTACAGACTACTATGTAGATATTGTAAATAATTATTTTGGTAAAATGGGTGTAGCTGACCGTATTACGGGTGCTACAGCTAATGAGATTCTTCAACCTGGCAGGTATGTAGAGTTATTTAAAGAAAGCCCTGAGTTTAAAAAATGGTTTGAAGATAATCACATTAGAAAAGAAGTATTTGATGCTGCTACAAAGAAGAATATTGTAGTGTATGAAAGATTGTATGTTTGGAATAAGGTTAGACCTAATGACCCTTCTCACTTTGAAACAATTAAACTTGCCTCTGGAGAAATAATTGAGGGCAGTCCTAACCTTTCTTACTTTTATCGTAAGGTTAAAGATCAGTATAAGACAGAAAAGATTGTAGGTAAAACAGTAGACAATAAAGGAAACTTCTTACCTAAAACAATTGCTGAAGGTGCTAAGTCTGATTCTCCGTATATCAATGCTGAGTATGACAATCTAAAAAGATCAGATCGTGCTAAGTTTGATGTTCTTGAAAAAATGAAAGAATACCATCTGAAGTTTCAAGAAGAGATGCCTAGACAGAGTCGTCTGTATATGCAAGTACCTAGGTTTGGAACTCAGGCTATTGAAAATGCACAGCTTTCTAAAAAAATAGATGCTGGTAAAAGATGGTTTCTTAATATAAGAAAAACCTTCTTTACGGGTAAAGATGACTATGAAAAAGGATTAAACTTTAATCCAGGTCAGCTTGTAAATGCTGATATGTTTGATGAAGAACATAGACAAATTCCTATACAGGGTCTTTATGATATGAAGCCTGAGGAGGTAAGTATGAACTTTCTAGATTCTATGATGAGGTATATGCACTCTGGAATCACTCAAAAAAAACTGATTGAAATTAATCCGTTTGCAAAAGCTCTTCAAAGTGTAGTGACAGATCCTAAAAATTCTGTAGCTAAAACAGATAAGTTTGTAAAATGGATTTATCAAAAAACTGGTGAGAAGGTTGGTTTGAAACCTAAGAACATGTCTGTTCGTGCTAAAGCTATTCGTAACTTGTATGAGAGAGAATTTGAAGGTATCCGTATAACAGACTTTTCACAAAATATACCTCTTTTATGGAAGCTTAAAGCAATTGCTTCAAAAACAGTAAGCTTAGCATCTTTTGCATTAAATATACCATCAGCTATTAAAAATAGAAATGCAGCCGTTGTACAAGGATTTATAGAAGCTTCAGGAAGTAGATTCTTAGACCTTCCTAGTTATGCATTAGGTAAAGCTAGAGCTTTTAAAATGATGGTTGCAAATTCTACAGAGATTTATAGATTGAAGAATAAATCTTTGGATGTACAGTTGATGCAAATCTTTGACCCTGCTCAAGACTTTTTTAGAAAAACTGTAGAAACTCAATTTGGTAGATCAGCTATTGATGACGCTGCTAATCTTAGTTTCTTAATGTCACCTAGAAAGTTCTTACAGCTTGAAGCTACTACAGAGGTGATGTGTGGTATGCTCTACTTTGAAAAGGTTAAACAAACTATCAATGGAGCAACAAATGAAATTCCCTATATCAATGCTTTCCATCTTGTAAATGGGCAGATTGAATTAAAACCTGGAATTGATCCTGCGTATGCCCCAGGGGGTAAAAAGTTTAATGAGATTAAGAATAAGATTCATGAAATAGGTGACCGTTTAGAAGGTAACTATAGTAGATTTGGTCAACCTGAAATTAATAGATACTACTTTGGACAAATTGGTTTATTTTTTAAGAAGTACTTTACTTCTATGTTTATGAACCATGTTGCAGCTAAAAGAACCAGTGCTGCTTTAGGTACAGTGAGTTCTGGTAATTACACTGCATTTTTAAGAATGTTAAAGAATTTCATTGTATATGCTAAACATGGTGAAAACTACTATAAATTAATGGATGCTGACGAAGCAGCTGCAGCACGTAAGGTGGTAGGTCAGGTAGCTTCTCTTGCTATGATGTATATGCTCTTATCATACATGTTTGAGTATGATGACGATGATAGAGACCGTTTCAAAAAGATGGAAAGAAGACAAAAGGATGTGATATTTGGTAAAAACTTTAACTTAGAAGGATGGCTTGTAAATCAAGCAGCTGTTATCACACTTACTACTCTTACAGAGGTTCAGACTTTTTCCCATCCTAGAATGTTTTTAAATACTGCTAAACAGCTTCCTGATCCAAGTGCACTATGGGATGTGGGTGTTAAGCTTCCATGGCAAGTTATTGAACACACTTATGGTAATATAGTGGGGGATAATAGTTCCTACTATCAAAAGAATATACCTGGAGGTGTTTATCCATGGCAAAAAAGAGATGCATCTAAAGCTGTAGCCGACCTTGCTAAAATCTTTGGTCTTACTGGATCTAGCTTGTCTCCAAGAAAAGCTATGGAATCTGCTGAAAAAGCTCGTAAGGGACAGTATAAATAACCGTCCCTTACGTATAGCTTTAGAATTTTCGTTTATAGTAGGTGACATCTACTATAGCAAAAATAATTCCTATTCTGAGTCTGGTAAATGGAACCCACGTATCTTCTACAAGTTCAAATTCACCTTGGTCAAATAGAAATCCTAGTAGGCATTCTGATTTACTAATCAGAGTAACTTTTAATTCAAACATATTAGAGTGGTTTATATTTATTTGTTTTTAGGATTAGCTCATCCATTTCTTTTGTCTTTTGCCCTATTCTCACAGCCACATCTAATCCATATTTAGGAGAGTATAACCTTCTTTTAGAGGTCACTTTTCTATGAATTAACTCAGCTGATACACCAAGTCTTGCAGATGCTTTTTTATAGGTATCAAAAACAGCTATGATCTTTTGATTCACAGGATCATATACTTTTATACAAAGATTATCAGTTCCAATTCCTAGAGTCATACGTTTTAAAATATATAACGGATACCAGCCGGATCAAAATACCTACTATACAGGTTGGTAAAGTCCTGTATCATTTGTTTTTTCAGTTGCCACTTATAACGGATATTATCAGGAGCATATTGTGAATCTTTCTTTTCCTGAATATCTGGCTTCCAACAAAGATCATTTACCATAGGAGAGTTTCTTTCATGCTGTATATTGTTATACGTTAGAAAGATGCACTCACATTTGGTTTCAATTTCATTACATTTAATTTCTTGGAAAAGATCTTCATATTCTTTTAGCCAACCATCTGCGTAGATGATAGGGCTAAAGTTGATATGTACTTCCATATGTTGTTGAAGGTACGAAATTGATTTAATTCTTGTTGAAATCTTATCTGTATTAGGCTCTAATACATCAGAGTATTTCTGGGGCATCAAGCTCACCCTGATTCTATGTTTATTTTTATCTAAGTCATAGATGACAGGATTAAACATTGATGGATACTTAGTGGCAAATGTACTTTTAGCTTTTGGATTGTATACATTAAAGTATTCAAACACACTATTCCAGTCGTAGTGTTTTTTCATTAAAGCTACGTCTGTGCTACAGCCTATGTCTATAACGTAGTATGTATCATCAACCTGGTTTGGTGCTTTAGGCCAGGGTTGTGCATCCACCCATTTTGTTATAGAGTCTGCTATATCTTTTGTATTCTCATTTATATACACCTTATCGTTGTTATACCGTCCTACATAACAGTAGGAATTCATACATCCGCCCAAACAGCCATAGATAAAATTGGGAGAAATAGCGTCACTACTTCTCCCATTATCTCTAGTTATCAGGGTTTTAGTTTTCTGTTTTATTATCTTCATAGTATCTTTTCTTTCTTTAAAATGGTCTCCACTGTAAAAGCTAGGGCTGTTAAATCAGATCCATTCATAATTTTATAATCAAAGTTCCAGCTATCCAATGCTGTTTCAGATACGTGTTTATTTACAGGTTGAACACTAGGTCTATCTACTCTAATGATTATACCACCTTTTCTTTTTACAGCGTGGGCCTCATTTGGAAATCTGCAGTCTGTAATAATCCAGTTTGGATAGGTTGTAATAAACTCTGTAGGAATAACACTATTGTTTTCTGTAGTAGTATATTCTACATCATGCTCTGGTTTATAGTCTATCATTAGAGCGTTCACCCATACATTATCACATAGGTTGTTTCTGAGACCGTCTGTACCGAGCCTCTGTAAGAATTCTCTTACAGACATTGGCATACCATGTTTTGTCCATTCTTCAGGCATGTTGCCAACCTTAAACTCCCTATTCTCAAACATGTATTTGGGAATACCTGTAAGAAGCTCTGCTACTTGTTTTAGTTTACCAGCAAATTTCTTTACTTCCCAACCTGACTGATACTCTAACCACCAAGCATGCTTGTCATAATACTTGACAACATTTTGAATATCCAGGTCCCCTTTGTTAGTACATAAGAGATACTGAATAATAGCTGCTATAGTATCTTTACCAGATCCAGCATAACCGTTAAGTGCTATAATCATAAGATAAAATTTGGGAGGGGAACGTACCCCCTCCCTTTTTAGTTATAGAAAGTTTACACCAAATACATTAGTATCTTCTTCTACAGAATCTGTAACTTCTTCAAAAACTGGAGTTTCTTCTACAGCAGAGTAAATTTGAGATGCTCCACTGTTAAACTCGTTAACAAAGAATGTATGTAAATTCTGATGATCAGACAGATATCTCATAGGGTGAGAATCTTTTAGAGCTAGTGTCAAGTGGTTATATAAAGACCAAGCTGAGTTAGGATCTACATTGTAATTGTATGTAGGCTCTTCCATCTCTTTCTTTACAAGTCCAACTTGTGTAAGAGTGATAATTTCATTATCAGCATACAGTCTTCCAACAATAGCTGCCTGGTCTTTTTTACTTAAGATAACTTGTTTCAGCATTTCTTTATCTGCAATAAGATTGTTGTAATATTCTTTTGCTCCAGAAACCTGGGACAAAATACTATTATTTACGTCCGCCAAAGCTGTACCAGTGTGCTTACGTTTATAGTTAGCCAAATCTCCTGATACAACACCATTCATACAAACAAATACATGTGCACCAACTGCACACTTAAATCTCATCATCTTATTATAACTATTACTCCATGCAAACATTAATCCAATTTCTGGATCTGTTGCATAGTTCAGATGATAAATACCCTGAGCAATCTGCCCATCTAAAGTTGTTTTATATAATTCTGTTTTAATATCAAACCCTGCAGTTACAAGTTCGTTACGGGTCTGATCAATAATATGTCCATGAGATATCACCTGATATCTCTTACCGTGATTAGGAAGTTCAACATTTCTTAAATACTGTTCTGTGCTAAATTGTGTTTTTGCTGGCATAAAATTTGTTTTTAAAATAATGAAAGTTGTACACTAGATTTAAAAGTTACTTCTTCAATCTGTTCTATTTGTTTATAAATCTCTTCAAGATAATACTTCTTGTTTATATCATAACTAGCAAACGGCAGATTTTTATCTAGTTTATTAATTATTGTTTGTAACCATTCACCAGATTCTACCTGTATTTCTCGTCCGTCGTCATGACATTTTACTAGTTTGCTTCCAGTATTGGAAACATAATACCTTACAATCTTCTGTAGCTTATTTATAACTAATTGACTATTAACCACTTTTCTTTCTTCAAACCTCCAACCGGCTTTTGCTTTTACACCGGCACAATAATCATATATATTATTGTTCTGTTCTAAGAAATCTTCTGGTTTAGTACCATTAATGAAGTAAGCATTAATTGCTTTAGGAATAATCAGGAAGCTTTTGTTTTTATGAAACATAGCTACCTTCTTTTTGTCTAAGTCTTCCCACTCAAATGCTCCCTTACACTTTACTTTACCGTTCTTATAAACAGCCATATAGTTGTTTACATCACGGATGATCATCTTTTGATATTGATCGTGTTCTAAACTCAACTGTGTTAGAACTTCCCATTGTCTGCATACATCCATATATTTTTGTACATCAGATTCAGGAATCAGCATCTCAAGACCATCAGTATTTTGCATAAGAGGAATACCTTCAGGAATTGCTAATGTTAGCATTTCATAAAGCTTGCTTAGAAGTAGTTGACCATTAATAGTAATCTGCATTGTCATTTTAGGATCGTACAGAAAACTATTCTCATCACCAGTTAGCCCATAGGTAGAATTTAGAATAATCTTGTAAACATAGTTCTTTGGATCTGATTTTGGTATTTTCTTTCTTTCCTCGAAGATCCATTCGTACAGTTCACAGAATTCTTTCTTAGGCAGATGCTGTGGAGCAAACTGGTTTTTGATAGCTAGATTGGGATAGAAGCTAGTAACATCAGATGTCATAATTGTCCATCCTGGTTTTGCTTCATAGAGACCAGCGTCTATAGATCCGTGGATGCCGCCAAGACCATAGTCTGTCTTAACTCCTTTGTAGTCTACACTATACTTAAATCCTTCTTTTGTAGATGTAATCACCTTTGTACGGAAGTAGTCAAGTACCTTTTGAAACTCTGGAGTTTTAAATTCAACGTAGGGTAGGATACAATCAGCTAACACTATATAGGGACGTGGTGTCCTTAATTGTTTAATATCTGATTTATCAATACCAAGTTTTTGACTGAGGAAATGTAAAAACAGCTCTTTAGATATCCTTGGTTCAGAAGCAGAATAGAGATCTATTCCATACTCTTTGGTCAAAGTTTGTCTTAAGAGGATTTGTTCTTTAGAATGATGAAAAACTTCTTTTGTACTAAGAACATCATTTATACAATAGTTTATAATGTTCTCAAGTTCTTGCTCATTCTCTACAGGTTTATAATGAGGATGAGGCATGTCTTCAACATTCTCCCAATCCATAGAATATTGAACCCATTTCAAACCACTCATCTTAGCCCTGTTATCCCAGTGGTTAAGTTTAAATACATCAATCTGTTTGATCTTTAACTTATGTGGAGCATATTCTACAAACATTCCATTGTTACTTTTTTCTATTGTCTTTTGGGCATAGTTATATACCTCAGCAGCTACAGCCTCTGCCGACAATTTTAAAAGTCTCTTTTGATTGTTTAGAATGTGTTGTGTAATCTGGGCATCAAAGTTTAATCCATTAAAGGATATATGCCACTGACCTTTAGTTACACATTCATTTAGAAATGCTATAAATTCTGGGAAGTCTGTTCGCTGTTTGCAAACAACAAACACCTTTCTTTCTTCTGTCTTATAATGTTGGAATACTCCTATGAAACAGTTAGATAGTGTCTCATAGTCCATTATCCAATTAGGCTTTACATAATTTTCCATAATACAGTGTTCAGTTAAGCTGTTCCCCCTTTCGACAAAAAAGCAGATGTCTTTTGAACATCTGCTTTTAAAGCTAATAGTTATTCTTATACAGATTGGATCAGGCTAGGCTGATTAACTGTTTCAGATTTAGCATCGATGTATTGTTGGTAGTTGAATGTATCTGCATTAATAGCAAATGCTTTTACAAATTCTACCACCTCTTCTACATTCTCAACATAATACTCATAGAATGTTTCTACAAGTTTACGCTCTTCACTAAACTCTTTTCCATTAGCTCTTTTACCCACCTTAAGGTACTGAACGTCTCCGAACTCATTCAGTTTGGGTAACATATGCATAGTTTGTTTCTTCTCCTTAGAAATAAGTGCAAGCACTTTATTGTCTAAGTCAAAGATAGCTTCGTTATAAATACTATCTTTTGTAACAGGGATAAGTCTGAATGTTTTAGACTTTCCCCAGGTTGATGTAATTAGCATCATTGATTTACTCATAATAATAATTTTGTAACAAATTTATTCTATTTTTGTTAGTAATTCCAAATACTCTACAGGAATTTTTAATGTTTCTTTTTCTAAGTCACAAGCATCACAAAGCTCCCCAATATTTTCTAGGGTGGCTATGTCTACTTCCAAAAGGTTAGCATAAGTTTCAAAGTACTTTTCTGGATAGAGGTAGCTTTCTATATACTTATACTCAGCTGTTTTCTCACCATAATAGGTTTTAATTGCTCTTTTTACAGGGTTGGATAGTTTTGAGTATTTACCCAAGATGAAGTTGAACCAGTCAATCTTATAAGACTCTAAATCAAATATATAGATGTTTGTATTACTCACCTGCATCTTTTCTGAAAATAGGGGATTACCTATAAGCATTTGATTTTCAAAGGCTTTGAAGCCTTCAGATTCATTAACTGGATAGACACAGATCAACTTCATATCTTCAGGACCTATTAATCCCTCTAAAGAAATGTATGTTCCTTTAGGGATGTTAGCACTAGTCCTTTTTATACCTAATATGGGATAGAGAAAAGATCTAGACTTTTGAAAGTACTTTCCATAGAGTTTTTCTATCATGACATTTTTTTAAAGAATCACCTTATTTGTTGCAAATTCATAAGGAAGGGTGAAGTCTTTATTGGTATAATGCCAATCTGCTTTTTCTATAACACCTAGTAGTTTTTCCATCCAGTTACCTAGTGTAGTTTCACTAACAGGAAAAGCATATACCTGATAAGATTTATCAATTACAACAAAGCTGAACTTTATTTTGTAACCCTTCTCATATAAATTTATGAATTTTACTCCAACAATGGTGCAATAAATTACAGCTTGCAGCCAATAGTTATAAAATTCTACAGTTTCGGGGAAATCTTTGAGGTCTTTAGATGTAGTTTTAATATCGTTTATAGATATCACCTTTTGATCATGATCTATAACAATATTGTCTATAATTCCTTTGAGTCCAAAAACTTTGTCATTTACTTGACACTCTAAGTATAATTCATTATACACCTCTTTGTTGTCAAAGTCTGTTACGTCACAACCAATCAAGTTACAAACTTCCTTGTTAGTCTTTATTAAATCTACAGCATTCTTACAGAAGTCATATGACTCCTGGTCAATTAGCGTTTTAGATCCTTTTGTTTGTAAAAATCCCCAGTAACTGATTGTATCAGAAGTAATAACCTTGTCTAACCTTTGCTGATCTGTTTTTAGATTCTGAAAGTAGTTTATATCTCTCATTACATCCAGAATAGCTGCTTCAAATTCAGCCAGCTCCGTTCTTTGATCACCGTTTATTTTAAGTTCTGAGTGGTGTCTAAATACAGTGTCTACTACCTTTTTAGTATTACCTGTAGGTAGGCTTGTTGGGGCTATAACAAAGTTCTGATTAAACTTTTCAGGTTCTAGCAGTAAAGCATGTATAATTTTACCATTTACTAAATGAGCATCATCACGCTCTTCTCTGTTACCTAATACATAAATCTGATAAAAAGCCTGTGGGTTCCACAAAAGCTTACTTAAACTACTATAAGAGAAATAAAACTTCTTTTTATAGAAGTCTTCTTGCATTAACTTAATAGATTCTTCTAAAATTTCATTTAATTCCATAAACTCATTTTAATTTCCATGCTTCCAGTGTGTGTTTAAATGGTGACCCTGGAATATTTGTAACTAATTCTAACATCTGGCTAGCAATGTCTCTAATTTCTAATTGTGCATGCTCCGACATTCTCAGCTTTAAGAAGTTAGCAAAGCTTCTCATGTTAAACATAACGTCTGCCTGTATCTGTGAGTTATAAGTCTTGAAGAACCTAGCTGATTCTTTAGCCCTTTTTCTACCTAATACAGGTGTCAGTTCTCTTAAGCAGTCGTGGTAGAGTCTATTACCCATCTCTGTGTAGTTATGTAGAGCAATAGCCCATCTATTATCCCAGTCAGTAGGTATATAATACTTATCTTCTTTTAGCTCCTTATATCTAGCTGATTCGGCATTGATGGATGCAATTCTGTGTTTAAGTAGATGTATATGTGAAGCTATATCACAGTTTACTAAGAAGTGAACTGTACCCTTTTCAAAAGGAGTTTCGTGTCCTTCTGACCAAAGCATATTTATAAGCTTAGGTATACGTTCTTTCTTGTCTTCTGTAAGATCTCTTGACGTACTAGTCCATGCTGAGCAAGCTATTATTTCGTCAGACCCATAATACCCTAATAGTTGTACGCTATTTTCCATATTTTTCTGCTTTTGTTTTAACATCATGACAGCTGCTACAAAGCACTTGTAAGTTGTCAGCTTCACAAAATAAACGTTCTACAAACCCTGGAAGATCATTAGCAGATCTTAGTGTACCTGCTGGCTTTATATGATCAACGTTAATCTTCTTTTCAGGAAACCAGTTCTTACATTCATTACACTGGTATTCAAACTTTTGTCTTTTGTTTGGACCCTTATAAGTTCTTCTAGACTTTTGTTTACACTGTGTAATAGGTTTCCACCATCTAGACTTTTGTCTAAGTGCACTTCTAATAAAAGACCAAAAAGCAGACTCAGTCATTGTACCAGCATTTCTGGTTCTGACAGCTCTGATTACTTTTTTTCTTTTAGGCATTTATCTTATTGTTTAGTATGGGTACTAATCTACTACGAACTTCCTTAGCTCCAAAATCTTTTATACTGTCAGATACATCCTTACTCATAAAAAGTACAGCCGTCTCTATAAAAGGATAGCGTTCTTTATATTTCTGCATAGATGCTATACCAGCGTCGTCATTATCAAACATGACTATAATCTTCTTAAATCTTTTCTGTAAGTCTTCCATTACTTCTGATCTTATCATAGTGTTCTCACTATCTGGAGCAATTACATCTATTTTAAGCTTCAGAGACTTTACAGACATAACATCTTTTAAACTAGATGTTATCAAGAGATAATCTTGGTTATGAAGTTGTTCCTCACCTTGTATATAGTTACCAACTTTTATAAACTTCTTATCTAAAGTTTTGGGCTGATAAACTTTGTACAGGGTTCCATCTTGTTGAAAATAACCATATAAATAACTACCTCTTATTTTTAAAGAGGCAACTTGACCATCCACTTCTTTTTCTAGGACATAGTGTTCTAAAGCTTTTACATTGTGTTCTTCTAAAAGTTTACTACCAATATTAAACTGGGTCCAGAAATATTGATCCTGTGTTGACCAAGGTCTAACTTGATAGTTTTTAACTTTGTACTTAGAAGACTGTTTAAACTCTTTTACATCATATCCTCCATTATTATGAAGTATATAGTCGTTGTATTTTTCAATAATTAGGCGGGATGCTTCATGAAATTTAAGGCTGTTTAGTTCCTTTACAAGATCAATAGCAGATCCACCTTTACCTGAAGAAAAGTCTTTATACTTATACACCTTAGCATTTGCATCAAAATAAATGCACATGCTTGCTGTACGTTCTTTAGGATTAAAAAGACTTTTAATTTTTACATCTTGTCCAGTGAGTTTCTCTCGTAGTTTACAAAAATTCTCAAATATCCAAGATGCAGGTACATTTTTTACATTATGTACTAAGTTCTTTGTCTTAAACATTTTACTTGGAGTTAAAAAGAAAAGGGGGAAAGTAGACACAATCCCCCGTTATGTTATGCTACAAGAGGATTGTATTACAAATTAAAGTCGTTGTTTGCTGGTTCAAAACCACCAACTGTTTTGTTGGTATAAGGAGCGTAGTGATATTTGTTAGACTTATCAAACTTGTTTAGTTTAGTTTCGTCAGCAGAACAAAACTTAAACTTAGGGAGAGAGAGTCTTACAATAATCTTTCCATTATACTCATCTTCTTTTCCTGCTAGGAAAAAATACAGGTCATTATCTTTCAAAATGTCAATAGCTTTTACTACCCAGTCTTCAATTGTCTTGATACTAGCATCCTTAGATAAAGCATCTACTTTCTTTCTAAGACCTAGTTGATCAGCAATTACAAGCAGTTTGTACAGGATCTCATTTTTATTAATGTCGTCACTATTAAAATCACTTGTATAGATAGTAGCACTCACTCTAGCCATCTGACCTTTATACTTAGGTCCTTCTGGGTTTTCTCTGTCAATTGCCCATCCCTCAAAATTTGTAAGAGCTGGTCCTTCTAGAACTAATTCTAGAGATTTCTTACCTGTTTTTGATGTACGTACATTGCCACTAAAAATGTGAGCATAAACTACTCCGGGTTCAAAGTTTCTTGAAACACTTGAATTTTGTTTTACGTCTTGACCTTCTGTGTTGAACATGTTGTTTAATATTTAATAGTTAAAATTAATTTTCGTAATCTCTAATAGCAGATGCTACAAGGTTTAAATCATTTGGAATTTCAAAAGTGGGAAACATATCTTTTGGAGACTTGCAAGTATTTTCACCATTAGTTTGGGTTTCAAATACATACCTGATGTTTCCTTCCTTATCCTTCTTGGCTTTCCCAAACAAAACTATGGAAAATAATCCTTCCAGAGTTAGTTTTTCGTCAACCATTTTTCCAATTGTTTTTGCCTTAAATTTCCGTTTACCTTCCATATCTGTTGACTCTTCTGCATGAGTGAGAAAGAATACTAATAAGTCTTCTCTCATGTCTTTGGGCATCCGACTTATCCTAGCTAAATGAGCACCAATTTGAGTGAACTTCTCATAGCCTTTTTCTCCAGCTTTATCAAAGAACTCAAATGAACTCATATATTGGAAGTCATCAACGACTACGTTTTTAATTTCTGGACGTTTGTCATTAATATACTTAAGACAAGCTTCAATACTTTCAGGATTTGATTTATCATATACATTACCAGTAGGATTATCCTTACTCCATATTGTATACTTCTTTTTCCATCCTTTAAATGGCAAAGACTTGTTAGCTATATTAATAATAAACGTCTCTTTAGGGTTTAACGTCGAGATACTAGTAGACTTACCAGCACCTGACTCTGCAATAATTAATATTCCTTGTGCCATAATAGATTATTTATAGGTTCTGATAAGGTCGTTTAACCAGGTTTTTGTACTAACAGGCTTACCAGTATGAATAGCAAAATAATCCCTAATTGTCATATCTGCATATGGAGCATCTTCCATAGGAGCTGGGGCTTTAGGAACACTCATTCTAGCTTGAGCTGTTAGTTTAAAATCATCATCAGGACCTTCGGCAACTGCAGAATATTTACTGATTGCAACAGAAGATCTGTTTACCACTCTTAACTCTTCAATTGGAACAAGATATGAACCTTTAGCGTTTAGTTCATACTCTTCATCAAATGAATCATTCAGTGGTATACGATAGACTTTTCTTTCTGGATCTATTGGTTTTAAGTCTTTGTCGATTAACTCAAAGTAAAAACCTTTACTTTTTTTAAATTCTGATGGAAAGATCCCAACCACCAGTCTTCTCTGTTCGTCATAAAATTGACTCTTCATGTTGAAGTCGTAAGGTGAAATACCCAAATCTTCAATTAATGAGTGGTTGTAATCCCTCATTTCTTTGAGTTTCTGAGCTTTGTACCTAGCACGTTCTTCATCACTCATGCTGTGCATAATAGACATGTTACTCTGTTTTAATTGTTAATGTATATTGTTTAATTAAAGCTCTAGTCCTGCATCTGGTGCAGCAGAATTTCTTCTACTTCTTCTTTGATAGTTTCCAGATGGATTGTTTGCAGCTGGTTCAGGTACTTCTTGTAACTTTTGTTTACCAAAGTCAAACTTCATAAACAGAAGATTATTATCATCTGAACTATTTCTGGTTTTAATTACATGTACAAAACAGTCTTCCTTTCCACATATATATTCTTTTGGTCCATATACGGGAATATCTGACTTATATGGTCTATTTAGTATTAGCACCATATCTGATCCTTGCATCAAGGCATCACCACCAAAAATATCTGAACTAGTTGGGAAGTTAGAAATACTACCTGGAGTTTTTCTATGAGGCTCGTCAATACTTCTGTTTAGCTGAGTGATCATTACAATAATAACAGGTAGCTTATTTTTAAGCTGCATCAACATCTCTGTAGTGTTGTACAGAGTATTGATTTTTTCTCTGTCCTCTTTGTCTTTCTTAATTAGCCAGCTATGGTCAATTGTAATAATAAGAGGCTTACCTCCTAGAACATTGTAGTAATGGTACACTGCTTTTTCAATGTCTTTGTAAGACAGTGGTTCATTTATCTGAACTCTTACTACACCTTGATTCTGTAAATTTTTGCAGTCGTTTACATAGTTATTTATAACGTTCATTGCAAACTCAGACACTTCAAAGTCTGTACTTAATATAACGTTATAGTCTAATCCAGTTTGTGCAGCAAAGTCTCTCGAAGCTGTTTGCTTTGGAGCCATCTCAAACTGAAACTCAAGTATGTTAAACTCTTGTGTTGGGTTTAGAATTTTAGATTCTCTTAGAATTTGACTGACAAACATTGTCTTACCAGCCCCAGGTCTTGCACCAATAGTAAGCATTGACCCCCATTCCAGTCCTCCAACCCCCACCTTATTTAAACCTATCCAAGGAAGTTTAAAGGATTTGATCTTTCCAGTACGTCTATCTTTTACGTACTGAAGACCTTCCTCTAACACTTCTACGTAGGTTTTCCCATTGAATAACCTTGGTTGTGACATTTGTTTTTGTGTTTTGAGTCTGTAAAAATAAGCATGATTGTGTAAAAAACCAAATTTTTGTTTATAAACTATCCAAAATTTTTGGGTTGTCAAGTATTTCCTGACAGTAGTCGGCAAGCTTTGAACTTACCTCTTTTGTTATTGGGTCTGTCTTCTTTATAAAATAGGAAGAAGTTACCATGTACATATATCCTTTCTTTTCAAACACTGCATTATAGTAATCTGCAGCATCTAGGACCAAATCCCAGTCATACTCAGGGTAGGTTTTAAAGAACCAGATAAACTTCTGCTTTAGTTCTTCAGTAGACTGTCTAGCCAGTTGACCTGATGGTAATCTTTTAGAGGGAAAAATCTCTCTATACTCTTTGATTTTATCAGAAGACTCTGCACCTAATACTTCCGTTGCTACCTTTTTCTTAGTCTTAGTTAAGAATGTTTCAAATTCATTTAAAATTAAAGCTCCGGTGTTTGTTAGATTTCCTTGAGAATCAATTAGTTGTCTTTGTTGACATATTGAATTCTCTAAATTTTCGTCAATAATTTTAGTTGGTTTAATATTACTTCTATAGCAACTAAGCAGATAGATCTGGTTCGGACTTAAATTGTGTCTGATTAATACGCTCCATAATTGATGGCTCATTATATCTCTCTTTTAAATCATGTAGAATTAATAAATACTTCTTTTTAATTTGCTCATCTAGCTCCACTAGGTTTTTAAAACTATTAATGCTATGGATGATTGTTGTATGGTCTCTTTTACCTAGATAGGTACCAATTCCAACCAGGGTGTATTTCATTTCTCTAGCTAGTACACAGAAGATTTGTCTAAGTTCTACTAGTTCTCTGTATCTAGCTGAGTCTTTTAAGGATAGCTTTCTTCCTCTCTTTACAGGAAGGTATGGTTCAAATATCTCTTCAAGCTCTTCCATGGAAATTATAGGTATATTTCCTTCAGAGCTAACTGCAGGTTTTGTTATTACAATAGGCTCATACCCTATTTTACTTAGGAATTTTTCTTTGAATTCTTCTACCAACTTTCTTTCAAGCTTGGTTGCATAAGTCTCTAGATTCATAACTTTTAGAAGTTTAAATGTAAAATTAGGGGTTTTTTGGTCAAAAAATATTATATTATATTGTAGACTATGTTTACAAAGGACTATGATTATAACTAATTTTTATATATTAACTAATTTTCTTTTGAAATGCAACAAAAGAATGACTCTGTAGCAACTATTAAGACGTGGTTGTTTCCAGCTGTTGTTACTATTTTGGCAACAGTTATCTGGCAAGACGTCAAAGAACTTAAAAATGATGTAAAGCAGCTCTTAGCTCAGTCTAATATTGACAAAACTAGGATTGATGCTTTAGAAAAGCAAATTGACATCTTAAATAGATCTCTTTTAAAACCCACTGAACAAAGCCCAGTTAATCCAGTAGCTCATGTATACAGTTCTAAAGAATTTATTCTTAACGAAAAGAGGAAAAAGTATGCAAAGTACATCTAAGTTTATACAGAAAAATTTTTTGAACTTAGTTGTATTGTGTTTACTTATTGCATTACTATTAAAAAGCTGTAAGTCAACGCCTTCTGGTGATGTACAAGTTAAGGTGATCCGTGACACAACATGGATTATCAAAGACTCTACAATCTATAGTAAACCTCAGTTAATTAAGACTATTCCTATAGATGTTTCACGTGACACAATTATTAATCACTATATTCCTGATACAAACTATAGTAGATTACTTGCTCAGTATCAAGAAGTTGTAGGTAGATTTTTAGCTACAAATCTTTATTCTGATAGTGTTAGAATTGATACTATTGGCTATGTAAAGGTAACAGATACTGTTAGTCAAAATCAGCTTCTTAAACGTGGTTATAGAATCAATGTTAAGTATCCTATTATAACAGAAACAATTATTAAGCCTGCTCCAAAAGTTAGACAGCTTTATGCGGGTGGTCAAGTATCTGGGGTAGCAGGAAGTCCTGTAAACGGAATTAATGCAGGTTTATTATATAAAACTAAGAAAGACTACATTATAGGAGCTAATGCCGGATTTGATAGAGACGGTAACATTATATATGGAGTGCAGTCTTATTGGAAAATAAAACTTAAAAAGTAAAGTTTATGGTATTAAATACTGCTATATACGGATGTGGTTGTGGTAAACCTCGTCCTACATCTACTAAACCAAAAAAATAAACCAATGTTAGATTCAACTAAGGTGGTATTATCACCTACATGGAAACAAGCTTTTCATTTTGCTTCAGAAAGAGGAGACAGCCTCACCTGGACAATTATTGGAACAGTTTTATTGTTAGCTGCTCTTGCTACATTTATTGGTGCTGCTAGCAATGCCAAGTGGTTCCCTAAGATTGGAGCTATGAGTAATGTGGCTCTATTTATTCTTATTGTAGGAGGATTATCTTCACTTCTTTGGCAACCTAGTCAAATCAAATGGAACAATGATAAGGTGCTTGAGAAATCCCATGTAGATCAAATTATCAAGGATTCTGGATCTGTTAAACCTATTTGGGACAGCCTTAGAAAGAACTGCTTAATTGTAGGTGGACCTTATAATTGCTACCAGAAATGATATTCTCAGCAGCATTTCTAATTCTAGCAGCAGCATGTAATGCTCTGATGGATAGTGTAGAATATGAAACTGCATTTGAGAAGTCTATATTCTCCAAGCTCAATCCTAGATGGTGGTGTAAATCAATCAGTTGGGAGTATGTGAAGTTTCTTCCATTCACTAAATACAGACCAGATGCTTGGCATTTAGCCAAGAGCTCTATGGTGGTATTCATTGTTCTGGCAATTATATCAGCTGTTCCTGTATCAGCTAAACTTCCACATTTTGTTTTACTAGGATTGATTTGGAACATGTCATTTAATTTGTTTTACAATTACATATTTAGAAGATAGTGGCGGTCTGTAAAAAATATTATGCTCAAAAAGATAAATATGGTTTTCCTATACCGGGAACCATGGAGGGTTTTCATAAACCCTATCCATCTTTAAAAAGAGGGTTATTTGAGCTTAAGAATTTTGAATACACACCCCTTCCTTGTGAATGTAGAGAATATCATCCAGAAGGATTAAGGTTCTTTGTCAAGGTTGATAAATACGGAAATATAATTGCAAATTCTTTATTTGCAGCTAGAAAGAAACCATTAGGAGTTCATACAATAGAACAGATTGTTTACTGCGAGAAGTTTTCTTGTGTTATTATTCCTATGAAAAACTTTCTGAATATTGATACACCAGGTTACCCAGTGGGTGTTTGGAACATAACTGGTACATACCTAGGAACAGCTACAGATCAGGATGCTTACGTAACTCTTTGGAACTCAGATGTTACAAACCAAGCACAAGGAAAACTTTTTGCTGGACCCACATCTACAGAGTTTTATATAACAGATACGCCAAATCTTACAATTAGTTTTGTAAGAGGATTGAGATATTATAGATATACAGGTGCTCCTGGATTACAAATATTTATGGGCATAAATGATATAGTTAGATATGGATCTACAACAAGAACAGCAGCTAATGCTACAGCAGTACAGTCGGATACAAGACTTGAATGGAATAGACCTCTTTGGACAATTAACTACTTTACAAAAGTTCCAAATAAAACAGTATATGTTTTAACATGTACAGGTAATCCAGATAGCACACCTGTTTTTATATTTCATAATGAAGATACAGAGTATGTAGGACCAAAAGTATTTCCTCCAGATGGAGGTGTCTATACTATTTTTGGGGCTCTTCCTATTGCTACACAGGCATTTGAGGCAAGAACAGATGGAAATACTTTTGACTATAATGCAATAAATAACTGGCCTCAACTTACTTCTTTATGGAGTATTTGTAATTTTTCTGCAGGGGGTGGTAGATGGCATCAGACTGATCCTGCAAAATGGCCTGCTACTATAAATTCTACTCAAATTACACAGGTACAGATTGGTCAATCACTTAACAATCTTATTTCGACTGCTCCATACATGACTCAAGCTAATTATCCAAATGTTTCTGAACTTATAACAGATCAAAATAATTCTTCAGTGAACTTTACAGGATCAGAAAGCTGGTTTTTGAATATGCCAAAAGTAACTAAATATCTTGCTATATATTCAGGAGCACAAACTACAGCTACATCAGATCTTGTTTGGAATAATGTAGCTACAAATTTAACAGGAATTGTTCCTGTTGTAGGTAGTCAAAAACAACTTCGTATTAGAAATACTTCAGCTGCATCAGCTGCTTCGTTAGTTTCTAGAACCTACCTTGCAGCTCAAGGCTGGACTGTAACACTTAATTAATACTATACAATTTTATAAATAGTGAAAAACAGAGCATTTGTAAGGTATACTAAAAACGGAAAAATAGTTCCGGGTAGTATGATTGTTACCAATGGTAGCTATCCAGAAGGACCTGCTAAATGGGCTGAGATTACAACTGATTTGTGTTGTGATGATCCTGGTTTTTACACTACTAGTAAGGTTAAAGGATTTGTAAGATACACTAAAGACGGTAATATAGTTCCTGGATCGTTAGTATTAGGAAATAAACCTCCAGTTCGCAACGGGTCACTGTGGAGAGATGTAAGTATTAATTTATGTTGTGAACCTGTATTTAATCTTAGGACTTTCTTAGGAACAGACACCCCAGGATATCCTGTAGGAGTATGGAATGTTAATGATGTATATTTAGGAATAGCAGATAATGCAACTGAATATGCTGCTCTTTGGAACTCTGATCCTGATAATCAACTTGTATCAACAATTACTCCTATTTCTACAACTTCTACAAGTTTTAAATCTACATCACCCACTGATCCTGGACTTAGAGCTTTGAGGTATTATATGTACAGAGGTCCCGCAAACATTAGATTGTATGTAGGAACTAATGACATAATTAAATATGGTTCTACAACTTTAACAGGGGCTGTAAATGGATTTATTGTAGATTCTGATAGCACTCGTGACTGGAATAGATACTTACTTGGTTCAGGTCAAAGGTATAAAACTAAAATACCTAGAAGAAATGTATTGGCTGTAAACTGTACAGGATACACCACTAGTTCAGACTTGTATGTTTTTCATAATGAAGATACTGAATATCTAGGTCCAAGCTTTAGTTGGGGTGTCTACTATGTAGCAGGCAATCTTCCTATAAATACAAAAGCTATTTGTTTGATGGCTGCGTATTTTAATACTGATTACAACCTAATTACTAACTGGCAAGAGTTAACATCACTATGGAGTTTCCCAATGGAGCACGCTGGTGGGGGACCTTGGAGATATGAAAATGCTGCGTTTTTTCCAAATTTATACAGACCTTCCATCACTCAGCTTACGTTTGGTCAAATGATTGGAACTGGAAATCTTTTAGGTGTAGGATCATTTGTAAATCAAACGAACTATCCTAATGTTTCAGAACTAATGTTTACAATAAATAGCAGTCTATGGGGAATGGGTGGTAATGAAAGCTGGTTCTTGAATATGCCAAAGGTTAATAGATATCTCAGTTGTGTTGCTGGAAATACCACCCAGAATACAACAGCTGTATCAGATTTAGTTTGGAACAACATTGCTACAAACCTTACAGGAATCACTCCTGTGGTCGGTAGTCAGGCTGAATTAGCGGTAAGAACTACAACCACTGTCTCTGCTGCTTCTCTTGTTTCAAGAACATATCTTGCTGCACAGGGATGGACAGTTACACTTAGTTAAAAATATATAAAATATAAATTATGAACTTCTACAAAACATCGACAGGAACTTACATGGGTCTTAATGCTACAGAGTTTTACCAAGTGACATTTGGTAAGCGTGATGATGGCACATTCTATTTCTCTCAAGAGACATTTCCCGCTGAAATGCTTCCTGAGCTAGAAGAAGTGTATCAAAATGCTGAGCTTATACCTGTAGATTGGACAGATAGTCCTGTAACACAAGCTCAAGTGGAAGCACAACTTGAACAAAATCTACAATTAGGAAATTTAATTGACTAAAAATGGCTATTAAAAAGTATAAACCGTTAAGTCCTGATCCTTATGTAAATAAGATCAAAGGAGACACTGAGTTTGCAAGGCTTGCTCATTTAAATGACTTAGTCAATCAGGTACAAACTGAGATTGATGCTATTGTACCTACATCATATACACCAGGATCTGTGTTATTTACAGGTTCTACTGGTACTATTAGTGAAGATCCTACACAGTTATTTTGGGATAATGTAAACAATAGACTTGGTATTGGTACAAATACACCTAGTGTAGGATTAGATGTTTTTGGTGGGGTAGATGTTGGAGCAATTAATGGTCCTATTCCTCTTACATATAGGGGTGTTGCTCCTCTTCAAAAATTACCACAATTAGTTATTGAAGCTCCAACAAGAGCTGATGCTTTAATTGATAGAAATTATATTCGAGCTGGTGGATGGCATACTTCTACTTGGTTTGGTGCAGAAGCTTGTAATAGTTGGCAGTATACAGGTGGAGCTGATTCTACACAAAATGATGCTTTTGGATATAGAGCATTGTTTAGCTCTACTACTGGTAATAATAACCAAGCATTCGGTGGGTGGGCATTATTTGCATTAACTACAGGAGTTCAAAACTGTGCTTTTGGATTAGATAGTTTGTGGAAAATGACTACTGGTGTAGCTAATACTGGTTATGGTTATTTTTCTGGTGAATCTTTAACTACAGGAAGTTATAATACTTTTATAGGACAACGTGCGGGAAGAGGTATTACCACAGGTAGTAGCAATACAGTAATTGGTGCACAAGTTCAAGGATTATCTGCAACTTTAAGTAATCATATTATTATTGCTGATGGTTCTAATAATAGAAGAATTGTATCTTTCAATGATGGTAATACATTTGTAGGAGGTTCTACTGCACTTCCTACAAACGCAGGATATAAACTTCAAGTAGCTGGTACAGGTTACTTTGAGGGAAGCCCTGCAGCATTTGACTATACAAAGAGTGTTCTTACTATCAAGAACATGAACACTGCTCCTCAGAACACTTATGGACTGATTACGCTTGATAACAATGACTCAAGCACTCAAAGTTATGCGGATATTCGTCTTGGTGATAACCCTACAGCTATCAGATTTTATGCTGCTCCCCTAATAGCTGCTGTTGCTAATGGAGCAGCATTCCAAGCATTTAGAAATACAGACGTAAACTTCCCTGGTCAAATGTATTTTGACTCTGGGTCAACTAACAATGCTGCTATTATTTTTAGAACAGCCCCTAGCTTAGTTGCATCCACTGAAAGAATGCGTATTAAATCTAATGGTTCTGTTAGATTTCAACCTATGACACAACCTGCTACAGCACAAGCTGGGGATGTGTATTATGATAGTGGAACAAACAAACTACGTTGTTTCAACGGTACTATCTGGAACGATTTATTCTAAACCTTTATAAATAAATATATATTATGAAAGCGATTCAACCCGTAACACTTTGGGTAAACGGTCAACAGCAAACAGCAAATCATCTTGAGTTGTATATTGTTAATGACAACCTGACTAACTCAGCAACTTTCTATTTTGAACTCATTAATCAAGTGATCACTCCTAGTGAAGATCCTGATTCTGAGCCTCAGGTTAGTAACATCATGCTTGCTAAAGGAAATTCTGCACTAGAGGGAACTGAATATAATGAGTGGGGAAATAGTGCAGACATCAATGAAGATGCTTATGTGCGTATTGCTGCCAAGCTCAACATTACACTTCTCTAAAATATAGGTTATGCAGTTCGGTTGGAAACATTATTTCTCTCCCACTCCTAAGAGACTTAGGGTGTTTGGAGACAGCCTAGCGGCTGCTGGTACATTTGGTGCTACAATTGTAATCCTTAACGGACACCCTATAGCTGGTACAGTTATTATGGTGGTAGGTGTTGTAGGTAAATTCATTTCAAACTTTTTTACAGATGAACCTAGTACAAATTGATTTTCCGTCTAGTCAGTATGTAAGGGAAGAACATCCCAAACGTCAAATTTACTTGCACCATACAGCTGGTAACAGTAGTGGTACAAATGTATTTAAGTGGTGGGCTTCTAATCCTGAGCGTGTAGCTACCTGTGTAGCTATTGCTGGTCCTGGATCAGCTGATGGAGATGGTAAGATTGTACAAGGATTTGGTTCTAAATACTGGGCATACCATCTTGGTGTCAAACGTAACGTATTTGATGCATTTGGTGTACCTTATACTAACCTCGACAAGAACTCTATTGGTATAGAGATCTGTAATTGGGGTCAACTTAGTTACACTGGAGGTAAGTTTTATAATTATGTTGGAGGGGAAGTTCCTGCTGATCAAGTGATTAAGCTAGATGTTCCCTATAAAAGACATATTTATTTCCATAACTACTCTGATGCTCAGATTCAGAGTGTGAAAGATTTATTATTGTTATGGAGGGACAGATATGGTATTCCGATTAAGTATAACGAAGATATCTGGACTGTTACTCAGAGAGCACTCAGAGGTGAGGCTGGTGTGTTTACACATAATTCTGTGAGAGCAGATAAAGTAGATATCTACCCTCATCCTAAGATGATTGCAATGTTAAAATCACTTTAAAATAAATTAAAATGTCAAAAAAACGTGCATTTGTAAGGTACAGTAAGCAAGGAAAAATTGTACCTGGGAGTTTGATCCTCACTAGTGGATCATATCCTAATGGATCTTCTACATGGAGTGAAGTTCCAGCAGACTTATGTTGTAACACTATTCAAGATGGTGGATACACATGCTGTATAGCAATACAAGCTATTGCAGATGTTGAAAGTGGACAGTATGGTTTTACATTACAAACAAGAAATGGAGGACCTAATTTAACAGGAAGTATTCAATGGACATCAGTAGTGAGTGAGAGTTTTTCTCTTGTTGCTGATGGAAGTGATTATGATTTTGAATATGACTTAGAAGGTTTAATCCCTCACACTGTTTATTTATGTATAGACAACCCTAGTCAAATTCAAGATTTTGAAATTGGGTTTGGTCCTGGTCAAGCTGTAGCAATAAGCAATCTTCAAAAATTAGAAGGTATCGATGAATGGGATGGTGATGATATGGCATTTACATCTTTAGATTTTACAGGAATAACTACTTTTAGACAGTTGTATAACCAAAGTTCAGGATTAGTACATATAAACATTACAGGTTGTATAAACTTGGATGATGTTAATTTGAACAATAATGCTTTAACACAAGCTTCTGTAGACCATGTTCTTATTACACTTGACAGTGGTGGGTTAACTGGTGGATTTGTTGATGTTAGTGGAGGTACTAACTCTGCACCATCTGTTCTAGGATCAGCAGCTGAAGCAAGTCTTATATTAAAAGGATGGAGTGTAACAGTTAACCCTTAAAATTTAAAATCATGCCAATTAAAAAAGTAACCCCAGAAGAAAAAGCTATTAGAGATGCACAAGATAAAAGAGTATCTGACTACTTAAAAGAAGGTAAAACTCTTGAAGAAGCTAAAGCTTTAGTAGAAGCAGCAAAAGCTCAGTCTAACAATCAAAATTAATTGTATGGCAAAGCAACGTGCATTTGTTAGATATACTAAGTCTGGAAAGATTGTTCCAGGTAGTATGATCATTACACAAGGTAGTTACCCTGAAGGTCCAGCACTATGGGCTGAAGTGGTAACAGATCTATGTTGCGACGATCCGGTTGGACCAACCACACCTTCTAAAAAAATGGGTTGGGTTAGATACACTAAAGTTGGTAAGATTGTACCAGGAAGTCTTGTTATCGCTGATGGCTACCCTAAAGGTAGTAGTGGTACATGGAAGCGTGTAAGTATTGATCTATGCTGTGATAATCTACCACCGACTTATGAAGTTGGTGACGCTGCATTGGGTGGAATCATAGCATATATTTTACAACCAGGTGATCAAGGTTATGATCCATTAGTTCAACATGGTTTAGTAACCACCACAACCAATCCTTTTAGTGCTGCTTGGGGTTGTGTAGGAACCCTTTTGACAGGGGCTAATGGACAAGCTATCGGGACTGGATTACAAAACAGTCTTGATATAGTTGCTGAATGTCCTGACCCTTTTGCTGCAGCAAAACTTTGTTTGGATTTGAGTGAAGGAGGATATACTGATTGGTATTTAGCAAGTAGATTTGAACTCTTGAAATTATATGAAAACAGGGTTGCAATCGGTGGATTCCTAAATCTTCGCTATTGGTCTTCCTCACAATTTGATGCTAATAATGCTTGGCGTTTAGATTTTGCAGTTGGTACCCAGGGTGGCAGTCTCAAGGATACTTCAGCTGTTGTAAGACCAATAAGAAGTTTTTAACTTTATAATTAAAGAAAACAATCTTAATATGGCAAAAGGTAAAATGGGAGGTGAATCTAGAAAGATCACCTTTGGTAAAAGAAAGGGTGGCAAAGCTGCCAAGTCTAGAGGACCTAAAGACAAGAAAGTTTCTAAATACGTTGCACAGGGACGTTAACTTTCCCCCTCTATATATACTTCCTGACCCTACGGTTCGTGCATTGGTCCTGTTTTTAATCCGTACACTTCTTTAGGACCCGTCAGGAAAAAGAAAGAGCCCCTACTTCTGTAGGGGCTTTCCTTGTTATTTAATTATGTTTCCTTGGGCATTAACAGAATAAACTTTTTTGCCGTCAAACACAATTACCTGTCCTGCATCAGAATATTTCTTAATACACTCAGGATTAAAGTGGTGAAATCTAGCTCCACTCACTCCGATAAAGTATGCTTTATCTGAATAACTCATACAATGATCTTCTGCATCAGTGATAATAATAGCATTGTTTTTATTATCTATCACCTTTTTTACAGCAACATCAATGTCTGTACCACCAGAGGTATCAATCATAGCTAAACTTATGAGATCACTTTTTATCTTTTTAACCTTTGTATTAAATAGATAAATCTCATTAAGTAAGTCTTGATTTTTAAGCTCGGCTATAAATGATTTTGCAAAGTCAAGTTTGCTCACTTGAGTGTCATTTATATTGCATGTATCAGACATAGAACCTGAAATATCTACATAGACATCCACCTTACCAATAGACTTGGTGTCTTTTACAGTGATGTCTTCAGCAAATATTTTACGGAGCTTTGGATGAAGTAAAACAAACTCATCTAATCCAGCTACATTATCTGTATCAAACAAGCTTTCTTGAATAGTCTCTTTCTTAGCACTGAAGTAAGAGATAGATTTATCCATTAGCTTCTTGATCTTATCTTTTACAGATGACATATTCATCTTTATAGATAAAAGCTTACGTCTTACATTCTCAATGTAAGCAGCGTCAAGTTTAGATGCTCCAGTAGATTCATTTCTTTCAATGTTTTGGAACATTTGTTCTTGTGTTTCTTCATCCATTACTTCATCCATCTTCTTACACAGCTCAGATGCTTTTTCAATCATATCATTCATCATTTCAGAAGAACTTCCTGCACCAAAATCTTTGTCAAACATGTTATCAATATCACTGTTGTCAAAGTCATTACCACCATTCAAAGAGTTCTTCATCTTTTTATAAGATTCTTTATCTGAAATCTTAAGAAAAACTAATCTTGTTAGATAGTAGAGAAGGACATTTCTCATGAATATACCTGACTTAAGATTACTTCTTTCAGACATAATCTTACCAACAGGATTATTGGACCTTTCTAGAAACTTATACTTAGAATGATTTTTATCTGTCCTAGTTTCAAAATCAACGTCTTCGATTTTGTTATAGTACATATTAAAAATGTCATTCTGTAAATGCTCTGGAAAATCACTGTAAACATTTTTAAGTTCCTTATGAAATTCTCTAGCATTTAGTTCCCCTCCATTATTTTTACCAACCCATTTTTTATAATCACGGGATTTAGTAAGTGACTGATAACAATCTTGTATAATGTCCGTAAGAGAGTTAGCATATATTTGACTACTCATGATTGATCTTAGCTTTGCAGCATCTAAGTAGTGCAAATACGGTTTAACAAGATCAGGCTTTTTGTAGAAATTAATCTTACCAAACAAGCCTCCTTCATTTTCATTGTAATAAGATTTGATTTCTCCTTTCTTTACCTTCTCAAGGATAGTGTAAACATTTTTATATTGTTTACCTGTAGATAAGCTTTTAAAGCCCATAGTATTTTAATTTAATTATTAGGAAGAGTTAAGCCTGCTATTTCTAACAGGCCTAACGTTCCTTTTTACTTCCCCATCGAAGTTTCTTAACCTTCTAACACCTCTTCAAATTCAGTGGAAAGGTTTTGTTCAGCTCTAGCAGGATGTGTTTCTAGCAAATACTGCATTGAGAGTTCAATTTCTTCCACTTGAGACTGATCAAGCTGACCTCTTGTAGCATATGTATTAATGAGACTTTCAATCTCAGCTACAGCTAGTTCAAGTTGAGCATTAGTTTGATGAGATCTTAGCATTTCTACTTTAGACATAATGGCTTTTACTTCTGCACTCAGTAGCTTATTCTGAAGCTCCGAGCCAGCAGCTTGACCAATCATAATCTGAGCAGTCTTTACCAAAGCTTTGTCAATACTAATATCCCAGATATAAGATACAGCTTTAGCCAATTGAGGTACAAATGTCAATGTTCTATCAGAACTATACTGATAACCCACTTCCAAATACTTCTCAAGTTTGTTGGTAATGATTTCTACAGAGTCAATTTCAGCTTTGTTGGGGATTCCAATGTTGAATTTCTCCTTGTAGTTCTTAGCTCCTTTATCAAAGTATTTAACCATCTCACCTGCACTAACTCTACCAACAGTCATCTTCAACATAAAACGATCCCAGAAAGGTGAGCCTTGTTCTTCTTTAGGAATCTCATTACAGGTGGCTACAAACAGCTTCCATTTACATGGAGTCTTTTGTTTACCATTAAATAAGAACTTCTCGTTCATTACACCCAACATTGCATTACGGATACCAGAGCTGGCTTTATCTACCTCGTTAATAATAACAATCTCTGCATCTGCAATAGGGGTATTAAGCTCATACTTGTTTTCTGTAAAGAGTCTTCCCAAGTCAGGAACACCCTTAATTTCTGAAGCTTTAGTTCCTTCGTCAGTCTCCAGGATGTACATTTTGTTTGCAAAATCCTGAGCTGTCATCTTACCATCTTTATTAAGCCATGCTTTAGCATACTCAATAATAGTTTTAGTCTTAGCTACACCGGGAGGACCTACCAATAACAGAGGTAATCCAGTGGCTTCGGCTAATGCTAACATTTTAAATACTTCTTCCTTATTGATCAAGGAAGTTTCAATTTGTCTAACTTCTTGTGTTGACTTTTTTCTGATAGTTGTCCTTTGTTTTGACATTGTAATTGGTGTTGTTGATTAGAGTATTTCAAAATAATTAGCTGCATCACTTTCTACAGAAACTGGATTTACATCCACTATAGATGCAGTGGTAGGTTTGGATGTCTTTTTAACATCGACATCATAATCTGATCCAGTTTTAGCTGTATCATCTATAATATTAAATACAGTGATGTTAGTCTCTGCATCTTTTAAAGCAGGATGCTTTCTAATAGCAGCTATTTGTGTAGGATTAGCTGTATATTTTACTTCAATACTTCCATAGCCAAGATCATCTTTCTTAAGCCATGTTAAACCACTGTTTAAGTCATTAATTAACTGTGATACTGTAAGATCAATTTTATTTACTGGCATTACCAATTGATTTTAAATTGTGGTCCGTTTTGACCATTAATAATTCTATTTATTTCATTGAACATATCATTACAATCCCAAGGTTGCTTTGTATAAGAAGCATGAGCTGGGTGAGTGGTCTTTATAATATAGTGCTGTTGACCAATTAAAGATTCTAACTCTTGAGCTTTTGACCCCATTAATACAAATACTAATCCTGAGTTTGTAAAGTTTAATATATCCAGTGTGTATGCAATAAAGTCTTTCCAGATTGTATAATGTAACCCTACCTTATCTACTTGACAGGTTAAGGCATAGTTTAACATTAATACTCCTTGATTAGCCCAATGGGTAAGATCTGGATTATGCTCTTTTGGCTCATGAGTATAGACTGTGAGATTAAGAGCTTCAAACATTTTCTGTAAGCTAGGTTGAGGCTTCATTGTATTAGCACAACTAAATGCTATACCATCTGCCACTCCTAAATAGGGATAGGGATCTTGACCTACCATAACCACTTTTAGATCATTTAGAGGACATTCCTCAAATGCTCTAAACACCTGTTTTAATGGGGGTGTAAAACGTTTTCCGTTTTTCCTCTCATCGTGCAGGTTCTGAAGAACTCTATCAAAATCAGAACTTTGTAAGAATCCTTTAAGCTTTGTTGACCAGCCAGAAGGTTTTAATCTATCAATAAGCTTGTCTTTAATTTCCTCTAAATTAATTTGTTGTGTCACGATTTTTTGTAGATTTGTAGATATAATTATACAATATGTCTACATCAGTTAAAATGATTAAGAAGGATGCTGTCATCAATTTACAAATTGGCACAGGCTTCCTTGAAAGTTTACAACATCTCTTATTTTATATTGGTAAGGATCTTTCCATGGAACAGATTGAACAATATAAAAAAGAAGCTGAGGCTAAACAAGAGTTTAGTGAAGACTGGATGACTCATGTCACCACAATTTCCGTCTTAATTAAAGAAATTGAAAAGAAAGCTGAAGAGCAGGGTCATGTTTATGATGGTGAAATACCATCTACCCAACAGGGTAATTAACCTGTTCTCCGATTTCTATAGCAGCTTGTATTGCTAAAGAAAGTTCTTCTCTAGAACATTCTCCAAATGATTTAGCTAGAAAATATTCTTTTCCAGCTACCTCTCTAGCTATACATAATCCGGCCCTATCTTTTACAAGAAGCTTCATGTTTTCAAAAGTCTCTCCAATATGTGTAGAGAGGCTTCTGATCATAGCATGAAGCTTTGCTAATTGAGGTAGGGTGCCGTCATCATGTGTAACTTCAAAGAAACATTCTACAAGATCACCTTCTTTTATATGTGATACAAATAATTCATACTGTTTAGAAACAGCAAGGCTAGAAAATTCTAGCCTGCCATCTCTTTTTACATACTTGGCGTGGAAGTTCATTGTACGTCAAAATATTTAATCTTTTTAGGATCTAGATCTTGTAAGGCTTTACCCACCCATTCTTCATCTATAGTGTTTTTATAACATAAAACATGCACTATAGCTGTATCATTGGGGTTTAGTCTTAGAAGTCTACCTATTCTTTGGTTAGCCTTTCTTTCATTACCATATGAATGCATGATAATTCCAGCTCTTAAATCTGGAATATTTACACCTTCATTTAGTTGAAGAACACAAGACAACTTGTTTATTTCTCCAAGTTTAAATCTTTCTAAGTTTTCATCTGCATCAGGATTATTACTATGTACAGAATGAATGCATATTCTATCTGCTTGTAACTGAGTGTTAGCAAATACAATACATTTATCTTCTGTATCTTCTAATAATTCTTTTGCATAGAGTTCCTTAGTCTTGTAATCTTGGAGAGCTCTCATCCTAAGTACGGACGTAATTTGTCTTTCTTTTGGACTAGATGCATTATAAACTCGGTCACTCCAATAAGAATAGTTTTTACTTTCTGATGTATAGAACTGTTTGTTTTTCAATTCTACCTTTAAATCATTTTTATTAGATAAAGGAAGTTTGTGTACAATAATCCTATAATCATTTAGAATATCATCTTCAACGGCATCGTCTGTGATGTATTTAAATTTAACAGGACAAAACTGTTCTACCATCTGACCTTTTTCAGATTGCTTGTGTCTTGGTGGAGTACCTGTTAACCCTAATATTCTACCATTAAAATGACCTAAAAATCCCAGGTGACTCTCCAAGAGACTATGACATTCGTCTAGTACTAATAAATCATAATCATTAGGCTGTTTATTTAGTGATAGGTAGGTGGTAAAATCCACTCCTTCTAAACTAATATTAAACTTCTCAGCATCATCTTTCCAACTTTGAAATATGGAAAGCTTAGGGGCTACTACTAGCACCCTAAGCTTATTCATATTAGCATCTTGAAAATGTTGGATGTATTTTAAACCAATTAAGGTTTTACCTACACCCATGCTGATCCCCAGCCCACATCTTTTATGAGTGATAGCTACATTTAAAGCATCTTCTTGGATTTGGGATCTTTTATTCATTAGTCAAATACACGGTTTACAGTGTTATCAAACGGGTTAAACTCCACTTGATTATAACTACGGTATCTACCTTTACCAAAAACCATTTTAGAATGCTCGTCATGGGTAAGGATACCCATGGAGTCAAGCATAAAATCAATGCTTTCTTTGTTTGTAGAATATTCAATGTCTCTAGTGGATTCTAGAATGTGTTTATGTCCGATGATTTCTCCTTCACCAAGGACAATACGTTTAGCTTTTTGCATAAATTTTAATTAACTTTCTGAATACATTAAATTTAAATACTGTTCTTTAGATAAGTGATAAGAGTTGTGAGTCTTCACTGTATTTTTAGCAGCTTCTGTTAGCTTAACAACAATAATATCACCTTGTCTATAGATCTTTTCAATAGACTCTTCTGGTACGTCTACACGAACTGTCCAGGCTATAGCTCTGATAGCATCATACTCTTTTTTAAATTCATTAACATCCCAGCTATACCCTGTAGCAGCTTGCATAGGTACATATAACCAATACTCTCTATTAGTTGTTGTACACCAGCATCTTACAGCATACACTGGATTAGCTTCTCTACCCCATTTATTCTTTTCAAAAAGTTTTTTACCATCTATTTCATACAGCTCATAGACATCATCAAACGTGTATTCAACAGGATTAGCTTCATCATCCCATTTTGTACGTGTCTTTTTGATAGTTTGTTTATCTCTCAGCTTTGGCTTAAGTGACTTAAATAGTTTCTGTACACCAATGCAATCAAAATAAATTCTACGTTCTTCTGTATTTTGAAGTTTAAGAGCTTGTTCCACTGTAACAGGTTGAATATCATTCCAACACTCTTTTACAAAGTTACCAAAATCTTGTAAAGATTCATTGGTAATAACATCTTTTTCAAAATCTTTGAACTCTGAATACTTTGTTTTCCATAAGGAAAGAGCTTCGGATAAACTGTATCCTTGTCTTCCACATACATAGTACTTTTGATCTGAATAATTACTCATTTGAATCTTGTTTTCTTTGTTTTAACAAATACTCTTCAACAGATGGGGTTATTTCAAGACAAACATCTCTGTCATCTCCTTCAGTTGCACCAATTCCTAAGGATTCAATTACATATGTAAGTGAACCATCACTGTTTTCTGTAAACTCTGATCTGTTAATACTAACGTCTTGTGAAAAGTGTATGAAGTCATTGTCTTGACAAAAATCTTCAATTAACTGATCAGTTTGTTCAGTAAGTTGAGTCTGTAAAGTTTTCTCTAACAGTTGGTGGTTATCTGTCAAAAAACCATTTTTGATAGTAAAGTCTACCTTGGTAGATCCTTCTTCAAAATTGATTTCAAGACTATCAAACCATAATGTTTTTGGAACTTTGATTTCTATTTCACAATCAACATCTACTGTAGTGTCTTCACTATAGTTATCTGTACCTAAAAAACAGTTGTCTTGTGATGAATAAAGTGCAGAACCAACAGATTGAAATTCACCAGCCCAGCTTCCATAGTCTAAATTATCATCAGCAAAGTCTACTAATGCTCTTGTATAGATGTTATCTTCTTCTTCACCATCAATTTCAAAATGTACCCATCCTGAATCACCACCACCTTCCCAAACAATACTTAATTCATGACCAGCATCAGTTACTTTTTTACACCATTCTTCCAGTGTAAGATTTTCATTTTCAAAATACTTTGACATTTGTTTCAGTTTTAGAGTTTACGTAATCTAATTTTTCATCTGCTATTTCACGCAGCATCTTTCTTCCTTCTCCAGGTTTGTACATCCAACCTTCTTGGGGCATACAATCTAGATAGTCTTTAATTGTTGGTATACGTCCTATATCTTCTAATAGATGTTGTTCACCTATAGCTCTTACGGGTACGTTTTTACCATCTGAATTTGTAATAACTACACCAAACTTTTCTTCACACCAGAATATACCTTCAGAATGGTGTCTAAGGGCTCGGTGTCTCATGTCTGGATAGTGTGCTTTGGTTTCATCAAACCAATTATGGATGTCTATATAATCTTCCCATTTACCTCCAAATTTACGTGCAGAGGATATGCTATGATGATAAGGATGTGACATTTTTAAATTATTTTACGAATTAATCTATAAATTATTATTTTTTCATCTCTACCGTTAAACTTATGGTTTTCTTCTTGATTGATTAAATTTGCATACATATCTGGTTCACCATATGAATTAAATACAAATTTTACTTTATCACCATTACGATAATATTCACGTGCAAAAAATTTGTTTGTTCTTAAAACCATTTCTTTTTTGGTAATTGGATGTTGGTATTTAACAATCCAATAATCATCATCATTTTTATCTTTTAAACAGTGAATAGTTCCTATATAGCTCATTATTCTTTATTTAAACGTGATTCTGAAAACCCTAATTCTTTAGCAGCATCTGGGTTTTCTTCAATCCATTTATGACAGTGTCTACATGCAGCTAGCCAAGTGGAGATCTTTAAATGATTTTCACCTCTGCCAGCTTTGTGATGGATGTCTGTTGCATTAGTTGTGCATCCTGGAAGTTTTGCTTCACAATAAGGATGTATTACAAGGTATGCTGCACGACGTTTAGAATACTCATCCATTACCACCTTCATCTTTTTAGATATAGGTAATAACTTCTTAGGCTTCTCAATATCATACCAGCATTCCTTGCAATACTTTTCCTTACCATGGCTTTTCCAAATATGCTTTGGCTGACTGCAGCCAGCACACTTTTTAAGCTTTGCTTGTATCATGCTAATTGGAAAAAGTTTTTTGGAAGTAATCCAAATTCAATAAGCTTTTCTGCTATTTTTTCTTGGGGTATACCAAGTTGTTTGAAGCTGATAAAGCTTTCTTTATCTTCTTCTGTATAGCCTTTAGTCTCAATGAATTGCTTTACAATTTTAGATTTGGGAAACAATATAGCTAACATACCATTAAGATTATCAAATAAAATGTCCTGTTTCCATTTTCTTAAGACTCTTTGAGCTTTTGTATAGGTGACAGTAACATTTATTTTAGTCTTTTCAGACATGCTTGCAATTTCTTCTGGTGTATAGGCTTTAAATCCATACACAACCTTTTGATAAAGGTCTTTTTGTTGGGGAGTAAAATACTTCACCATTTGTTGATACTTTGAGGTACCTTCCAATTGGATCTTCTCTACAACCTCATACTTCACAAAGCTAGTTTTGTTTTGATCTCTATAGGAAATAACCATTCCTTTTGAGTTGGCTGAAATTGTTTTTTCAGGGTTGAATCTTGCCATGACTTGAGAGGTTTAATATTTATATAATAAAAATTGGGCCCAGACTTTTACATCTGGGCCCATTAACACACACACGGACCTACACCTTACAGTGCAGCTTCATCTTGTTGAACAGAACGATTTTGTAAAGCTGCCATACTTCTTTGAGCCTGCATTACTTCACGGATCTCTTCTGTATTAGTGTGATGAATTAACTCATCAAATGAGTTTAAGTTACTTGTATACAGTGTTGTACGATAGATAGGTTCATCGTTCACTCTACAAATTACTCCACTAGATCCAGCAATCTTAAGATCTCTGTCTGGTTCTTGTTGATTAAAAGGAGTGAATGATTCTAAAACTACAATCTTACCTGGCAGTTCTTGTCCAGCTTTATAGTTTACTTGCAAAAGATCACTTACTAAACCGTTAATACGGGCTGATCTCACTGACTTTTTAAGCCAGCCATTTTCCAATTGTGGAACAGTTTGTTCTACAATAATCCATCCATACTCAGGATTGTTAGGAGAGACGGATACTACATTTCCGTTTTTGTCTGCTTTTACTGTTACTTTGTTGTTCATGTTTTTGTTTTTGTTATTAATAATAAAAGTCTACTCTTCCATTACATCAGGATCTATATCAAGATCTGATATTTTATATTCATCTGGGATTTCTAATAAGTCTGGGGTAACTTCTAAATGTTCATCAGAACTAGAGTCATGTTTACTTAAAACTGAGCCAAACCAAGGATCTTGTAAAACCTCACCATAGTTATATGCTATTAAATACTCTAACTCTTCATCAGACATTTCAAAGTATTGCTCCGTGCTTATTTCAATCACCTTTCCATTAGGTAGTTGATAAAACATTGATTAGCAATTTATTGTTATATAAAAATAACTAAATAAACTACTAACTTAATCAAGTTTAACTACTAACGCTGGAATATAGGGCTATAAGTCCCTACTTTTTAGGCTTTTTTTCGTTTAGTTTGTGCATTTTTCTTTTCCAATAAGCATTTGTCTTGTTAATATGCTCTTGTTTTTCATTTAGTTTTTCTGCACAATTCTTCAGTTCCTCTTTTAGTTCTAAATTTTCTTTTTGTAGATCATTAATCTTACTGTTCTTTAAAAATTGCATAAACCAACTCATAGTGTATACGTATTAGTCAAAAAATCTGCTGTATAGGTTAGAAAATCTACCAGCAATTCCATCCATAGCTTTTAGTGATTCATCTTCTTTAAGTTCCACTGTGTCTACCAGTTCACCTGTAGGGGTCACTTGTTTACCGTGTCTGATAATATCATAAGCTATTGTTTCTGATCCATTTTTATCTTCTATAGAAATAAAGATTACCTCTTTTTTAATAGGTGCATTTTTATAGTTGATTATATCTGAATCTTTATCAACACTTCTCACCCAAGCTTCTGCAGCCCAAGCTACACCTATCGGGGTAAATTTTTCCTTAAGTTCTGCAAATATATCAGGTATTACTTCATTTGCAAACTCATCTTTAGACTCGTCATTCTCCATAAATTTCGGAGGGATTGGAATATGAATAATAGCAGGCTTTTCTTCACCCTCTACATCTGCAAATACAGTGATCATAGGACCAAAGTTTCCAAATTCATTCATAAAACCTTTTACATACTCAATATACTCAGCCCTCATTTCTTGATATTGCTCATTTGTCATAGTTATTCAGTTTCGTCTGAAATAATATTTCCATACTGACTAGCAGCTTTTGGATTTCTTTCCATTAGTATCTTATACCCCACCTCGTATCTGTATAACGTTTGATCTGAAGAATATAGTTCAGCTTCTAAAGAATCAGATACATGCTGTAAAGAATCTAATTTAGTTCTGATAAAGTTTAGTTCTTTCTCAGCTTTTCTTTTCTGTACATCTACTACTGCTGTTAAACACACCATACAAACTACGAGTATTACAGTGATTATTTGTTCTATTTTACTCATATTTCTATAGTTTGAATTTCAGCAATTTCTTTGATGTGTCCTTCATACAAATAAGAACCACCAACTTCTTTTTCATACCAGTTAATAAACCTCATAAGAATTAAAAGATGTGATGCTTCATCATATCCCATTTCTTTTTTAAGCTTGTGAAATTTATATCCGTCTCCTGTATTTTGAATTTCAAGACATATTTGTCCTTGATAATCCTCAGTCCAAGCTTCTCCTGTACGTTGAAGTTTGTATGTTTTAGATTCACCCATGTCTAATACATGTATAGTGTAATCTTCTAGATAGTGATTATCTAGTTTAGCATAAACTTTATAAGTCATAGTTTATTAATTTTAAATTCAATCTGTCCACCTAATAGACGAATTGATTTGATTATACGGGGTTGCTTATCTCCCCAAAATAAGCTAAGATCTGATCCAACAGTTAAATATGGTCCACCTGATGGGTCTACCATACCAATAATTTCATTGTCGGTATTTTTACTAGAACATCCATCAAGATCATCAGAATATCCAATTCTTAAAAAGTCTGGTTCATATCCAGACATAATCACTGTATCATCTTGTTGCTCAAAGATGATTTTGTCTCCATAACGGTTGTGATAGGTTGCTTTCATAATATTACTTAACAAGATAATTGATCAACTTTATCGTAATAATAATCTAATATATTGATAAGTCTATCTACCAATTGTTCATCAGACTCCATAGCTAATTCTGTGAGGTCTTCTGTATTCTCAAATTCATCTCCTGCATAATACAATATGTTAGTTACAAGTTTTTGTCTGGTAGTAACATAGTTGTCTTCATTAAATACTTTTCTTTTCTTTTTCATTTGTTATATGTTTCGTTGTAGTATTGTTCTGCCCAATTTAATCCACTTTCCTCCTGCTCCAACATATCTAATCCTGTTAGATTTTTATTATAAGCATCTATTATCTGCTCTTTCTCCATTGCTTTGGCTTGTTCTGCTATTCCATCAATATCGAAGCCTCTTAATCTCAAATTTGGGTCTTTTTTTATTTGCTCAACCAACCATTCTACTGCTGTTTGTTTCATATTGTTTTACCGTTTTGAAGAAATTCTTTCAATAGTTTATATACTTCTCCAGCATCCTCAATAAGTTCTCCCTTATATTGAAATCCCTTTTCATCAATAACAATGATAGGAGGTTCATCTTGTTTCAGACAGAAAATAAAGCTACTAGGGGGAAGTGGTTTTACTAGAGATATTGAACAATTATCAAGATTTGGTATTGTTAAATCACTATCTTCATATAACCCAGCTTCTTCATCCATTCTCATTAGGTCAATGAGGTATTGTTTTTGTTCTTCTTTATTCATAGTTTTTCTATTTCTTGTTTTATAGCATCAAAGTGGTCATCTGGGCTTCCATCAGTTCCCATTTCTGCACAACAATGGTCTCTAAACTCTTGTCTAGCAAATTCTACTGCTATTAATGCACATTGTTTTGCTTGGTGGAAGTTTATTCCATCTATGCCAGTACTTTCAGATATACCATATCCTTCTTGATACTCAAACTTATTTACCAAATCTTTTGCTTTTTCTTTTGGTGGCATATTCTGTTTTTTATTACGAATAAATCCTTCCTTTGCTAGTTCTTTCATAGCCTGTATCATATGCCTATCTAAATAATCGGCTGTACTTTCAGGTGTTTGTTTCATAATTTACACTTTTAGAGATTTTTGTTTTACAAAAAAAGCCCCCAGTGTAGAAACACCGGGGTTGATTGTTTGCCATTTCTATGAGAAATAGTGGACCCGAGGGGAGTCGAACCCCTGTCTCCGTAAGTACCCATATGTACAACGTCTCACATGCTTAGATCTACTGATCAGTATGGGGAACCAAGAGGTCGCCTTACCACCACCTAGTTTTGACATAACTAGGAAAACAGCTTGTCATTTTCTGTTGCCAGGTATGACTACCCCGTAGGTTAGGCAGCTACTGCTACTTCACCGAAGATAGAAGCTAAGATAGCATCACCTTCTGCTACACGCTGAGACTTAGTCTTTGCGTTTATTGTTTTGCAGGTATTTAAAGACATTCCTACTTTGTCTGCATGTGTACATACCTGTCTCATACGGATCAAATCCAGACGGGCCCTATTTGTCTACAAATATAATACTGATTCCCCATTTTAACCAACCAATATCAAGTCTTAAATGACAAAATCCTCCTTCATAGAATTTTTCATATGTTAAATCTATACAAGGGATTAGGTTGATTGTGTTATAACTAGTGTACGTGGTTAGTTTCATATTTTTCATTATAATATTGTTCAGCCCTGTTATCATTTTCTACATCTCCCTGATCGGTGAGTTGTTCTACACCATAGATTACACTGTCTATGATTTGTTGTTTTTCTACAGTGTCTCTAAGATGAATAGCTTTGTGTAATATACCAGAATGGATAGGATCTAAATGATCTATCAATATCTGCATAGCTGTCTTTTGCATAGTCTTTAATTAAAAATCCCTGCCTTAGATAGGGCAGGGACTCCAGTTTTAAATCAAAGGTTTTTTAGCCTAATGCTTTCTTACGAAAAGCTACGGCATCTTTCTTAGTTTGAAAGAACTTTGATACACGTTTACCATTTTTTTGGAAACGTACTCTGTAGATGTTTCCTTCTTTAGAAACATTGGGCATAATGAACTGGTACATAACTGATGGTTTTTTGTACACCAAATATACACTTGTTCGGCCATTCTTCCAAATTTTTTACACAATTTTCTCAGCTTATTTTGGGAACTACCATTTTAATTGGTAGACTCCCAAAATTAAACTAAGGTGTTGATTATCAATAGGATCAAAAGCCTCGTAGAGGGATACACTTACATGAGCTCTATTAATCAATCAATTATTTCAACAGGGTGGTGATGTAACTTTCTTTTAAACCACGGTATGTTCTTTTAATCACTCCGTATTTAACCAGTTCAGCAAGTATTCTTTTAGCTGTTGATACACCTATACCACATTCAGATGCCATCCTGTTAATACTGACAGTTGATTGTCCTGTATCAGCATCTGCATAAGAAGCCAGATATCCATATAAAGCCTTAGCTCTCAATGAGATATCTGGGTTTCTTATTACAGTATTAGACACCATACCAAATCCTTCTCTAAATCTATTCATAACTTATCAGTATGTGGTGTTGCACACTTTTAGTTTATACAGCAAAGAACTGCTTCACTGTAAATACTTTCATACCGTCAAAGTTCTGTGATGAGATGACGACTTGATGTACAGGCTTTTTACGTGGGTTATACCTCACAGTTGGACTGTTTTTACCATTCACCTTAGTAAGTTTACTACTAGATGTTTGAAATACATCCACTTTGAATCTAAACTTGTTGTACCATTGAAAGGATACACTACCTACACTGCAG
>Ga0315903_10001180_pt1 | contig 39436 bp, 35 predicted proteins | sample LakEriMetagenome_7_FD_203524 | JGI IMG/M metagenome (GOLD analysis project Ga0315903, IMG submission 203524) | Freshwater fungal communities from buoy surface, Lake Erie, Ohio, United States - Buoy 2 MA119 | ecosystem: Environmental > Aquatic > Freshwater > Lake | place: USA: Lake Erie, Ohio... | reverse complement strand
GACCACGAATTTGTCATCCCCGACCTGATCGGGGGTCCATGCCTTCGGTGGCGATGGATACCCGGTCAGGCCGGGCATGACAGAAAGTGGTCACCCCCAACGTCAAAACTGTCACCCCCGACCACGAATTTGTCACCCCCGACCTGATCGGGGGTCCATGCCTTCGGTGGCGATGGATACCCGGTCAAGCCGGGCATGACAGAGGAAGATGGATGCCCGGTCAGGCCGGGTATGACAAAAAAAGAGGGTTACCCGGTTAAATCGGGCTTGGCCAAGACAGCGAGGTTCAGCGCGATCTCAGGCGTTTGTAGAGGGGGGGCGCGATCAGCAGCAGGGCCGATATGGCCATAAGGCTGCCCGAAAGCGGGCGCGTAAAGAAGGTGGACCATTCGCCTTGGCTGATGGTCAGTGCCTGGCGCATGGACTGTTCACCCAGCGGGGCCAAGATCAAGCCCACGATCAGCGGGGCGGCCGGAAAATCAAAGCGCCGCATTACATAGCCCAGCAGACCGAAAACAAACAACAAACCCACGTTGAACACCGAGTTGCCCGCGCCGTAAACGCCAGCCGTCGAGATCACGATGATGCCCGCATACAACCAGGGCGGCGGAATCTTGAGCAGTTTGACCCACAGGCTGACCAGGGGCAAATTGAGCACCAACAAAATCACGTTGCCTATATAGAGGCTGGCAATCAGGGTCCAGACCAAGCTGCCTTGTTGGCTGAACAATTGCGGTCCGGTTTGAATGCCATAGCCCTCAAAGGCCGACAACATGATGGCCGCCGTGGCCGAGGTGGGAATGCCTAAGGTGAGCAAAGGCATAAGCACGCCCGCCGCTGCCGCGTTGTTGGCGGCTTCGGGGCCCGCGACGCCTTCGATGGCCCCGTGGCCAAATTCTTCAGGGTGTTTGGAGAGTTTTTTCTCGGTGTAATAAGACAACAAAGTGGGCAACTCGGCCCCGCCTGCGGGCATGGCGCCAATCGGGAAGCCAAAAAACGCCCCCCTGAACCAGGCTTTCCAAGAGCGTGCCCAGTCTTGTTTGCTGAGCCACAGGCTGCCCGACATTTTCATGACTTCGCCCGCCTTAGACTCGCGCCCTTGCCAGGCCAGATACAAGGCTTCGCCCACGGCAAACAAGCCCACGGCTGCCACGGTCACCTCGATGCCGTCCAGCAGTTCGGGCCGGCCAAAAGTAAAGCGGGCTTGGCCTGTTTGCAGGTCGACCCCCACCATGCCCAGCAGCAAACCTAGGCCCAATGCCAACAGGCCGCGCAGCATCGAGTTGCCCAGCACGGCAGACACCGCCACCATCGACATCACCATGAGGCTGAAATATTCGGCCGGACCAAAGGCCAGCGCGGCATCGACCACCCAGGGGGCCACAAAGGTCAGGGCCAGCGTGCCGATGGTGCCCGCCACAAAACTACCTATGGCGGCGGTGGCCAGCGCCTGTCCAGCGCGGCCGTTGCGGGCCATTTTGTTGCCCTCTAGAGCGGTGACCACGGACGCTGATTCACCCGGCGTATTGAGCAAAATAGAGGTGGTAGAGCCACCGTAAGCCGCACCGTAATAGATGCCGGCAAACATGACAAACATGCTGGTGGCCGGGACGTGGTAAGTCAGCGGCAGCAGCAAGGCAATGGTCAGCGCCGGGCCAATGCCGGGCAACACCCCCACCAGCGTGCCAATGAAGCAGCCAACAAAACCCCACATCAGGGTGATGGGTTGCAAGGCATTGCCAAAGCCCTCCATCAGGGCATTAAAAGATTGCATGGTGAATCCGGGAAATCAAAAAAAGCCGGTCCGAGCCCAAGGACTCAGACCAGCCAGGGCAGTGCAGGGCCCAGGCCCACACCCAGCAGTTGGGCAAAAACAAACCAGAAGATGCTGGCAATGGCCGCGCATATCGCTGCAGATTTGAGGCCCAGCGGGGCATCAAAGGCACGCGCTACACCCATGCCGCACAGCGTGCCGGGAATCACAAAGCCCAGCGGCACCACCAGCGCAATAAAAGCCACACCGCCCCCCAATATGCTGATGACGCGGATGTTGGCGCCGGGCAAGGGAGATTGGTCTGGCCCGTGGCTCTCGTCGGTTTGGCGGCCGCGCCAGGCACTGACGCCATACAAAACCGCCAGCACGCTGAGCGCCGCCACGATCACCCCCGGGGCCAGCACTGCGCCCACGGTCATCTGCATCATGGATTCGGGGATGACCGTGACCTGCCAAGCCGCCACCCCGCAAAGGCCGAGCAGCAACAAGGCCACGATAAAAGGCGTCATGCCAGACCCAGTTCTTTCATGAGCACGATTTTGTCTTCGATGTCTTTGGCCAAGTCGCGCTCAAATGGGCGCTCGGTCATGAAGGCATCGGTCCATTTGCGCGTTTCCAGCTCTTGCCGCCACTGGGGGGAGGCGTTGAGTTTGGTGACAAAGTCGATCATGGCCTCGCGTTGGGCTGGGGTGATGCCCGGTGGCGCAAACACGCCGCGCCAGTTGGATTCGGTCACGTTGATACCCAACTCAGTCAAGGTGGGGACGTTCACACCCGGGATGCGGCGCTTGCCCGAAACCGCCAGCGGGATCATGCGACCGGCCTTGATTTGTTCTTCAAACTCGGAATAGCCCGAAATGCCTGCCGTCACTTGCCCGCCCAAAATGGCCGCGTTGGCAGGTCCGCCGCCTGCAAATGCCACATAAGCGGCTTCGCGCGGGTTTTTGCCCAAGGCCTTGATCACCATACCCAAAATCAGGTGGTCGGTGCCGCCTGCGCTGCCCCCGGCTACTGAGACGGCTTTGGGGTTGGCTTTGATGGCGGCTTCTAGCTCTTTCCAGTTTTTGATCTTGCCGCTGCTGGGCACCACGATCACGCCAGCCTCTTCGGTCAGGCGGGCAATGGGGGTGACATCCTTGATGGTGACGGGGCTTTTGTTGGCAATGCCCGCGCCAATCATGACCGAGCCACCCACCATCAGGCTGTTGCCCTGGCCTTTGCGTTGGTTCACGTAGCGTGGCAAGCCCACCATGCCGCCCGCGCCGCCCACGTTTTCAAATTGCATGCTACCCACCAAGCCTGCCGCCTTGGCTGCGCGTTCCATGGCGCGGGCCGTGCCGTCCCAGCCGCCACCGGGTGCGGCAGGCACAAACATGTTCAGGCTGGCAATCAATGGCTTGGCTTGTGCCCAGGCTGGCATGGCCATGGTGGCACCTGTTGCAGCGCTGAGGGCTAGAAAATCGCGTTTGGATATTTGCATTTGTGTCTCCTGTAAAAATAAAAATCAACTTAACTGTATTTCAAGCAAAGGGCTTTATTGTGATGGTGTCCTAGGCGCCAAGCTGTCAAACGCCTGTCAATCTCGTTCAGTGATTACCCTAGATTCCTGCATTGATGGGTGAGGCTTCTTGTTCTCTGTGCTCTGTGCTCTGTGGGAGGCTGCTTGTTCCCCTGTAGGAGGCTGCCCCTGCGGCCGAATGTCAGCTCAGGTGTAGCGTTTGCTGCGCAGGTTGTTTTTCATGTCGCGCAGCACGGGTTGCAGTTCTTCTCCGATGCGCAGGGCCACGGTGGTGGCCAAAATGTCGATGATCAGCAGGTGCAGCAGACGCGAAACCATGGGGCTGTATTTGTCGTAGCCCTCGGGGTGGTCGGCGGTCAGGTGGATGTGGCCGGCGCTGGCCAGCGGTGATCCGCTGGCGGTGATGACGATGGTGGTGGCGCCTTGCTTTTTGGCGATATCGCAAGCGTCCATCAGATCACGCGTGCGGCCCGAGTTGGAGACGATGACCGCGCAGTCGCCGGGGCGCAGCATGGAGGCGCTCATGACCTGCATGTGGCCGTCGCTGTAAGCAATGGCATTCACGCCCAGGCGAAAGAACTTGTGCTGCGCATCTTGCGCAACGATGCCCGAGTTGCCCACGCCATAAAACTCGATGCGGCGGTTGGTTTTTTGGGTGGCGGCCAGGGCCGTTGCCGCGTGCTCTAAAGCAAAAAAACTGGCGTCATTGCGGTACTTCAAAAAGGCGGCCACGGTGTTGTCGATGACCTTGACCGCGATGTCACTGGTTTTGTCGTCGGCGTCCACGCTGCGGTGAATAAAGGGCACGCCCTCGCTCACGCTGCCCGCCAGTTTGAGTTTGAAGTCCGACAAACCGTCGTAACCCATGCTGCGGCAAAACCGCACCACCGTGGGTTTGCTCACATGCGAACGGTCGGCCAGCTCAGTCACCGGCAAGTTGGCAAAGGCCCGGGGGTCGGCCAGCACCAGTTTGCCCACGCGTTGCTCGGCCGGGGCCAGGGAGGGCAAAGAGGCTTTGATTCGTTCGAGCATGGCGGGGTGTCTCCGGTTCAGATTTCTTCAGACCAGCAAAAGCCGTCGCGTGCAATCATGGCACTGGAGGCGCTGGGGCCCCAGGTGCCCGAGGCGTAGGGGCGGGGGCCGATGGTGTCGTTTTGCCAGTGTTGCAAGATGGGTTCGACCCAGCGCCAGGCTTCCTCTTGTTCGTCGCTGCGCACAAACAGGTTCAGGCGGCCATCCAGCACATCGAGCAGCAGGCGTTCGTAAGCGCCCACGCGTTCGCTGCCAAAGCGTTTGTCAAAGTCCAGATCTAGGTGCACCGGGCTCAGGGTGGCACCGCTGCTGCCTTGGTTGCGCTTACTTTGGCCTTGCGCAAACAGGTGCAGCTCCAGGCCGTCTTTGGGTTGCAGGTGAATCACCAGTTTGTTGACCTGACCCGACGGGCTTCTGAAGATTTCGTGCGGTGTGGGCCTGAAATTGATCTGAATATGGGCCTCGCGAGAAGCCATGCGCTTGCCTGTGCGAATGTAAAACGGCACGCCCGCCCAACGCCAATTGGCGATTTCGGTGCGCAAAGCCACAAAGGTTTCGGTGCTGCTTTGGGCGTTGACGCCAGGCTCTTCGCGGTAAGCGGGCACGGCCTTGCCCTCGATGTTGCCCGCACTGTATTGACCGCGAATAACGTGTTGACTGAGCGTTTCGGGGGTCCAGCGCTTCAGGGCGCGCAGCACCTTGAGTTTTTCATCTCGAATGGCGTCGGCATGTGCGTTGATGGGCGGCTCCATGGCAATGGCGCACAGCAGTTGCAGGGCGTGGTTTTGCACCATGTCGCGCAGCGCCCCGGTGGTTTCGTAAAAACCGCCACGCTTTTCCACGCCCAACTCTTCGGACATGGTGATCTGGATGTTGGCAATGTGCTCGCGCCGCCACAAGGGCTCAAACAAGGCGTTGCCAAAGCGCATGGCAAACAGGTTTTGCACCGCCGGTTTGCCCAGATAGTGGTCGATGCGGAAAATCTGCTGCTCTTTAAAAACCTTGCCCACGGCTTCGTTGATGGCGCGGTTGGAGGCCAGGTTATGGCCCAGCGGTTTTTCCAGCACGATGCGGGTTTTGGGGGTGTTCAGCCCGTTGGCGTGCAGTTGCTCGCACACGGTGGTGAACAGGCTGGGCGCGGTCGACAAATACATCACCACGGTATCGGTTTCGCGCTCGGCCAGGCGGGCCGACAGGGCGGCATAGGCCTCGGGTTTGGACAGGTCCATGCGCACGTAGCACAGCAGGCTGGCAAATTGGGCAAATTCCTCGGGCTTGGGTCGCTTGTCGCCCTCAACTTGCTCAAAGCGGGACTGAATCTGCTGGCGGTATTGCGCATCCGTCATGTCGTCGCGCCCAATGCCGATGATGCGTCCCCCCTCGGGCAGCGTGTCGTGGCGAAAAGCTTGAAACAAAGCGGGCATGAGTTTGCGCCAAACCAGGTCGCCTGTGCCGCCGAAGAAAACCAAATCAAAAGCCATGATGTTCTTGAGTTACATAAAAAATTGATTTGTAATGTAACTTTGTTTCAAACATAATTCAAGGGTTTTCAGGAAAACCATTTTTTATGAACCAGCTCGAAGCCCTTAAACAATTCACCACCGTGGTGGCCGATACCGGCGATTTCAAGCAGTTGGCCCAGTTCCAACCGCAAGATGCCACCACCAACCCCTCGCTCATTTTGAAAGCGGTGCAAAAGCCCGAATATGCGCCCCTTTTAAGTGAGGCCGTGGCCGCGCACCGTGGCCAGCCGCTGGACGTGGTGATGGACCATTTGTTGGTGCGTTTTGGCTGCGAGATTTTGAAAACCATTCCCGGCCGCGTTTCGACCGAAGTGGATGCCCGCCTGAGCTTCGACACCGCCGCCAGCGTGGCGCGTGCGCGCCGCATCATGGCGCTGTATGCCGCGCAGGGTATTGGGCGCGAGCGGGTGTTGATCAAGATTGCCTCGACTTGGGAGGGCATTCAGGCCGCTGCCGAGTTGGAGCGCGAGGGCATCCGCACCAACCTGACGCTGTTGTTTGCGTTTTGCCAAGCCGTGGCCTGTGGTCAGGCCAAGGTGCAACTGATCTCACCTTTTGTGGGCCGCATTTACGACTGGTACAAGAAAACAGCGGGCACCTCATGGGACGAAGCCGCCCAGTCAGGGGCCAACGATCCCGGCGTGCAATCGGTGCGCGCCATCTTCAATTACTACAAAAAGCACGGCATCAAAACCGAGGTGATGGGCGCATCGTTTCGAAATGTGGGCCAGATCACGGCTTTGGCCGGTTGCGATTTGCTGACCATCAGCCCCGAATTGTTGGCGCAGTTGGCCGCCACAGATGCGCCCTTGGGCCAGGCGCTGGATGCGCAAGCTGCCCAAGGCATGGACTTGCCTGCAGTAACTTACAACGAAGCCTCTTTCCGCTTGGCCTTGAACGAAGACGCCATGGCCACCGAAAAGTTGGCCGAAGGCATTCGCGCTTTCTGCGCCGACGCCATCAAGCTGGAAGCCTTGATGCAGAAAGCCTGACATGCGTTGTGACCACACCCCGGCTTGGCAGGTTTTGCAGGCCCATGCCACCCATTTCAGCGGCTTTGATTTGCGCACGGCTTTTGCGCAAGACGCCCAACGGGCGCCCAGCTTGAGCCAGACCGCGCCGCATGTGTTTGCCGATTTGTCGAAAAACCACATCGACGCCGCCACCGAGGCGCTGTTGTTGGCGTTGGCGCGTCAAACCGGACTGGCCGCGCACCGCGACGCGATGTTTCGCGGCGAGCGCATCAACGCCACCGAAGACCGGGCGGTCATGCATTGGCTGTTGCGCCAACCCGAGGGCACTTTGGGGGGCGATCTGGCCGAGCCGCTGGCGCTGGTGCACGACACCCTCAAGCCCATGTTGGCCTATGCCGAGCAGGTTCGCGCCGACGCGCAGATCACCGATGTGGTCAATATTGGCATTGGCGGTTCAGATTTGGGGCCGCAAATGGCGCTGCTGGCGTTGCAAGACTTTGTGCTGCCGGGTAAGCGCTTTCACTTTGTATCGAATGTGGATGGTCACGAGCTGGCCCATGTGCTGAAAGGGCTCAAGGCGCAGAACACGCTGTTCTTGATCGCCTCCAAAACCTTCACCACCACCGAGACCATGACCAACGCCCATTCGGCTTTGCAGTGGTTCAAGGCGCAAGGCGGGACCGATGTGGCGCGCCACTTTGCCGCTTTAACCACCAATGTGAAGGCTGCCGCAGCCTTGGGCATCGCCACCACCTTTGGTTTTTGGGACTGGGTGGGGGGCCGTTATTCGGTGTGGTCAGCCATCGGCTTGCCGCTGGCCATCGCCATTGGCGCGGCTGGGTTCAAGGATTTTCTGGCCGGGGCGCACGCCATGGACCAGCATTTTCAAACCGCACCCCTCGAGGCCAATTTGCCCGTGCGGCTGGGCTTGCTGGACGTTTGGTACCGCAATTTTCTGCACTACACCAGCCGCAGCATCGCGCCCTACCACAGCGCTTTGCGCCGCTTGCCCGCTTATTTGCAGCAACTCGAGATGGAAAGCAATGGCAAGCGGGTGGACCGTAACGGCCAGGCGCTGCCCTTTGGCACCTCGCCCGTGTTGTGGGGCGAGCCGGGGACCAACGGCCAGCATGCGTATTTTCAGATGCTGCACCAGGGCACCGACACCGTGCCCGTGGAGTTCATGGCGGTCAAAAAGCCCACGCACACCTTGCCAGACCACCACGAGTTGTTGCTGGCCAACGTGATCGCGCAGGCGCAGGCCCTGATGTTGGGCAAGGCCGACGAGGGCGGGCACAAGCACTTTCCGGGCAACCGGCCCAGCACGTTTTTGCTGCTGGATGAACTCACGCCCGCCAGCCTGGGGGCCTTGGTGGCGCTGCAAGAGCACCGGGTTTTTGTCAGCGGCTCGGTCTGGGGCCTCAACAGTTTTGACCAATGGGGCGTGGAGTTGGGCAAGGTCTTGGCCAAAGACATTCATGCCCGCATGGCCTCGGGCAATGCCGAGGGGCTAGACGCTTCCACGGCGGCTTTATTAGGCCGGCTGCGATGAGGGCTTGTAAAAACCTCACGGTTTGATGGTTCGAGCTTGGTTTAATATCGCGCCATGCGTCGATTCTTCATTTGCTTCCTGCTTTGCCTCATGCCTTTGCGCATGTGGGCCAGTGCGTGGATGCCCATGGCTGAAAATACGGCGTTCACATCGGCAGTGCATGCCAGCATGAACCACGAGGGCATGCACCACGAGGGCATGAACCACGAAGGCATGAACCACGCAAGCTTGACTCATGAAGGCGTGGCTTGTCACGAAGCCCTACAGGCTATCGAGCCCCAAAAATCGGGTTCCATGGGTTTTGCTGCCTTGTCTGACCAAGATGTAGCGGCTGATGTGGCCATGCAAAAAGAGGCATGCCACGATGGCCATTGCCAGTTTTGCGGGGTCTGCCATCAAACGGCCAGCCCGATGGGTTTGACTTTCGTTAAGCCCGTGTTCAAGAGCTACCCCTTGCCCTTGAGCGTGCTTCGCTACGAAGCGGGTGTGGTATCTCCACCCCTCATCAAACCCCCAATTTCCTGAATTCCGTACCCTCAGTGCGTCTGCTGATCCCGTGGGGTGGGCAGATGCTTGGTTCGTCAGTTCATGGAAGTGTCGTTATGGATCCCTTTTTAAAACGCAGGCTGGGGCCTTTGGCCTTGGGCGTGGCATTGATCACGGCTGTTTTGCCGTCGGCGCAGGCTCAACAAGCCAGCCCCCCTCCAAGTTGGCAAGACGCCAACAAGGCGGTGGCCGAGTTTCCTCGCGGCCACATTGATTTGTTGCGCTGGGAGCAAAAGAACAAACCCCAACCGCCCAAAGATGCCGCTTCTCCTCAGGCCGGTCAATTGAGCCTTGAGCGCGCCATTCAGTGGGCCCTGCGGGACCCGGTGGAGTGGCTCAAGCCCGGCATGAGCAGCGTCGAAATCGCTGAAATTCGCCAAAACACGGCCGCACGACGTGGGCAGGTGCAACGCCTGTGGGTCGAGGCCGTGGCCAGCAAACAGTCGGTTCAGCACAGCCGGAACCTTCTGGAAGTGGCCGAAGCCGGGGCCGAATTGGGCCGACGCATGGCCGAGGTGGGCAACTGGAGCCGGGCAAGGCAAATCGAGGAAGAGTTGCAACTCTGGGAGGCCAGAAGCCGCTTGGACAATGCCGAGTTGCAGTCAGAACAGGCCTTGAACGCGCTGTGGCAACAGATTGGCGCGCAAATCAGCGTGCAAGAGGTCGCGCAACAATTGCCCACGCATTTGCCGCTGCGTTGGCCCGATGAGTGGTCACCCGCCGTTTTGGAAGATTTGACTGCCCTGCAAAACCAGGCGCTCAAAGCCAACCCGCGTTGGACATTGCTGGACACGCATGCCCGGCGATTGATGTCGGGCTTGGGTTCAGGGGCAGCGGAACAGTTTGCAAACATTGAAAAAGCCTTGCGCGAGGCCCCCACAAACCAGCCGCCCCAGTTCGATCCTCGCCGAATGCTTTGGGGGCATGCGCTAGAAAACGCTTGGCAAGCCAAAGCCGATACAGACCGATTGGCCCGACAAATTCAGGCCGATGTGCGCGGGGCAGTGGCCGCGTACAAAACAATGCGCAAGAGCGCACAGACCCGCCAGGCCGAAGTGCTGCGCTTGCACACCGAGTTGGAACAAGAAACCTTGCTGCGCTACAACGGCATGCTCAAAAGTACCTGGGATTTGTTGGCCAGTACCCGTACCCGAATTCAAAGCGTGGAGGCCGCTTTGCAGGCCCAGCGCCAGGTTGGGTTGGCGCATGCCGACTTGACAGGGGTGCTGGCAGGCCTGCCTTATGCCGCCAGCCTTGCAGCCGGAGGCCTCTCCAGTGCCGCCTCTTCATCCAACGCCAAACCAGGACATTGACCATGCAACGCCGCGATTTTTTCCAGAAAGCCATGGCCGCCGCAGGTGCTGCGGTGGCCACCACCGCCGTCAGCCGCAGTGCGCTGGCCGCATTGCCCGAGCCCGTGATTCAAACCAGCCCCGACACGGCAGCGCCTTGGACCCCACCGGGTGTCACCGGAGCCGGTCGGCCCTATAACCCTGTGGTCACCCTGAACGGTTGGACCTTGCCGTTTCGCATGAAAAACGGGGTCAAAGAGTTCCATTTGGTGGCCGAACCCGTGGTGCGTGAAATGGCCCCGGGTTTTTCCGTCAACATGTGGGGCTACAACGGCCAAAGCCCAGGCCCGACCATCGAGGTGGTCGAGGGCGACAAGGTACGGATTTTTGTCACCAACAAATTGCCCGAGCACACCACGATTCACTGGCATGGGCAGCGCCTGCCCAACGGCATGGATGGTGTCGGGGGGCTGAACCAAAAGCAAATTCCTGTGGGCAAAACCTTTGTGTATGAGTTTGAGGCGCGTCGCCCCGGCACCTTCATGTACCACCCGCATGCCGATGAAATGACCCAAATGGCCATGGGCATGATGGGCTTGTGGGTGACCCACCCCAAGGGCAAGCACCCGCACATTGCCGAGGTGGACCGTGACTATGCCTTCTTGCTGAGTGCGTATGACCTTGATCCGGGGGCCAAAACGCCCAACGTCAACACCATGCTGGACCAGAACATCTGGAGCTGGAACAGCCGTGTTTTTCCGGGCATCAGCCCCTTGGTGGCCCGTTTGAACGAGCGGGTCAGGGTGCGCGTGGGCAACCTGACCATGACCAATCACCCGATCCACATTCACGGCATCGAGTTTGAGGTCACCGGCACCGACGGCGGACCTGTGCCGCCCACGGCGCGTTGGCCTGAGGTGACCACCGATGTGGCCGTGGGGCAGATGCGGCAGCTTGAATTCATTGCAGATGAACCCGGCGACTGGGCCATGCATTGCCATAAAAGCCACCACACCATGGGGGCGATGGGGCATGCGGTGCCCACCATGATCGGCGTGGACCACCGGGGACTGGTGCAAAAAATCCAGAAGCTGATTCCTGACTACATGGTGATGGGCGAGCGTGGCATGGCCGACATGGGGGAAATGGAAATGGAGTTGCCCGCCAACACCTTCCCCATGATGACCGGCACCGGGCCGCATGGGCCGATTGAAATGGGCGGCATGTTCACGACCCTGAAAGTTCGGGCGGACCAAAAGAAGGGCGATTACACCGACCCGGGTTGGTATAAAAATCCCCCAGGCACCCAGTCATACGAGTACACGCAGGCCTTGCCTGCCAGCAATACGCCGCCATCGGATCCGGCCAAAGTTGCGGCTCAGCCCAGCGCGAAAACTGTTGGGCAAGTTCGCAAACCCGGCAATTCGCATGCCCACCACTGATTCACCATTTTCTAGAAAGACACGAACATGAGTAAAAAATTTGCATTGAAGGGCCGAGCCCTGTGGCTGGCTTTTGCCATCGCATCCGTATCCGTGGGCCAAGCCGCATGGGCGCATACCCAACAGCACGGTACGCATGCGGCCAAGCCCAAGGTGGCTGCCCCCGCTGAGCAAAAAGACTGGGGTATTGCCGGAGACGCTAAAAAAGTCAAACGCACCATCGAAATTCGCATGAACGACAACATGTCGTTTGCGCCCAATCAGATCACGGTTCAATTGGGTGAAACGGTGCGATTGGTGGCTGTGAACGCTGGCAAGGTGCTGCACGAAATCGTGATCGGTACGCCACAGGAGCTCAAGGCCCATGCCGAGATGATGAAAAAGCACCCGGGTATGGAACACGATGAACCCTATATGGCCCATGTGAACCCGGGTGCCAAGGGCGACATTATTTGGACCTTCAACCGGGCCGGCAGTTTTGAATTTGCCTGCCTGATTCCCGGACACTTCGAAGCCGGCATGATCGGCCGCATCACGGTTAAACAAGGAAAGTGAACCCCATGAAAAGACGTCAATGGCTGACTGCTGCCGCTGGTTTGGCCGCCACAGGTTTACACCTCTCCGTGCTGGCCCAAGCCACCACCGTGCAAGTTTGGAAAGACCCCAACTGCGGTTGTTGCCAACTGTGGGTGGAACACCTGCAAGCCAGTGGCTTCAAAGTCGAGGTCTTTGATGTGGGCAACACCGCGGCCCGCAAGCGATTGGGCATGCCCGAAAAACTCGGGTCATGCCACACCGCGAGTGTGGGTGGCTACGTGATAGAGGGGCATGTCCCCGCCCCCGATATTCACCGCTTGCTCAAGGACCGTCCCACTGCGCTGGGCTTGTCGGTGCCGGGCATGCCGATTGGCAGCCCCGGCATGGATGGGCCCGAGTACAAGGGCAGAAAAGATGCCTACGACGTGTTGTTGGTGCAAAAAAATGGCAACACCCAAAAATTTGCCCGCTACGAAGGCGCTAGGGTGACCGCCCAGCGTGAGGGTCTGCGGCGGGTGGCCGATGGTGCAGAGCCTTTACCTTGGGCCACGGCCGAGGTGCGGCGCATTGACAAGGCCGCCAAGAAAATTTCGCTCAAGCATGGGGACATCAAAAACCTGGACATGCCGCCCATGAGCATGGTTTTCCAAGTCAAAAATCCAGCCCAACTTGATGCTCTGCAAGTCGGCCAGAAAGTGCGCTTTCAGGCGGTGCAAGAAAACGGCGCGTATTGGGTCGTTCAGGTCGAAGCCTTGGCCATGTGATCCTTCGCCAGCCCTGTGTGCTGGTTTCCCGCCAGCCGAGTGGTTGAGCCTGCGAGGCGGGAGGCCAGACGTAAAAAAGCCCCGCAAGGCGTGAACCTTGCGGGGCTTTTGCAGTCATGGACCCCGGGTCAAGCCCGGGTTGACAGACAAGGCAGGGATCGCCCGCCAAGTCTTTTTGACCGGCTTGGCAATTACATGCCCATGCCGCCCATACCGCCCATGCCGCCCATGTCAGGCATGCCGCCACCGCCAGCGCCGGACTCGTCTTTTGGCGCTTCGGAGATCATGCACTCTGTGGTCAACATCAAAGAGGCCACAGACGCTGCGTTTTGCAAAGCAGTGCGTGTCACTTTGGTGGGGTCCAAGATGCCCATTTCGATCATATCGCCATAGGTGTCATTGGCGGCGTTGAAGCCGTAGTTGCCTTTGCCAGCCAACACTGCGTTGACCACCACCGATGGCTCGCCGCCAGCGTTGTACACGATCTCGCGCAGAGGCGCTTCGATGGCTTTCAACACCAGTTTGATACCGGCTTCTTGGTCAGCGTTGTCGCCTTTGATGACGCCAGCCGCTTGACGGGCACGCAGCAAAGCCACGCCGCCGCCAGCCACGATGCCTTCTTCTACTGCAGCGCGGGTAGCGTGCAGGGCGTCTTCAACGCGGGCTTTCTTTTCTTTCATTTCGACTTCGGTGGCAGCGCCGACCTTGATCACGGCCACACCGCCAGCCAACTTGGCCACGCGCTCTTGCAGCTTTTCGCGGTCGTAGTCGGAAGTGGCTTCTTCGATTTGCACGCGAACTTGTTTGACGCGGGCTTCGATGTCGATGGCAGCACCAGCACCGTCGATGATGATGGTGTTTTCTTTGCCCACTTCGATGCGCTTGGCTTGGCCGAGGTCAGCCAAAGTCACTTTTTCGAGTGTCAGGCCGACTTCTTCAGCGATCACTTTGCCGCCGGTCAGGATAGCGATGTCTTCCAACATGGCTTTGCGACGGTCACCAAAGCCTGGGGCCTTGACAGCCACAACCTTCAAGATGCCACGGATGGTGTTGACCACCAAAGTTGCCAAGGCTTCGCCTTCGACTTCTTCAGCAATGATCAACAAAGGACGGCCGGCTTTGGCCACGGCTTCCAGGGTAGGCAGCAGATCGCGGATGTTGCTGATCTTTTTGTCGAACAACAACACGAAGGGGTTGTCCAACAAAGCGGCTTGCTTTTCTGGGTTGTTGATGAAGTAGGGGGACAGGTAGCCACGGTCAAACTGCATGCCTTCAACGATGTCGAGTTCGTTGTCCAGGCTCTTGCCGTCTTCCACGGTGATCACGCCTTCTTTACCCACTTTGTCCATGGCTTTGGCAATGATGTCGCCAATGCTGTGGTCGCTGTTGGCAGAAATCGAGCCCACTTGGGCGATTTCTTTGGTGGTGGTGGTGGCCTTGGTGGCCTTCTTCAGCTCTTCGATCAAGGCCGTCACGGCTTTGTCGATGCCGCGCTTCAGGTCCATCGGGTTCATGCCAGCGGCCACATATTTCATGCCTTCGCGCACGATGGCTTGAGCCAACACGGTGGCGGTGGTGGTGCCGTCGCCTGCGTTGTCAGAAGTCTTGGAAGCGACTTCCTTGACCATCTGTGCACCCATGTTTTGCAACTTGTCTTTGAGTTCGATTTCCTTGGCCACGGACACACCGTCCTTGGTCACGGTAGGGGCGCCGAAAGAGCGCTCCAGAACCACGTTACGGCCTTTAGGGCCCAGAGTCACTTTGACCGCGTTGGCCAAAATGTTCACGCCTTCAACCATGCGTGCGCGGGCTTCGCCGCCGAAAATTACGTCTTTTGCTGCCATTTTTCTAACTCCTGAATTGAATTGATTTGATCAGTTGAGGACAGAGCGACAGGGCGCTTCGCGCGTCGTTCGGTCTGTCCCGCAAGTTATTCGACTTATTCGACTACCGCGAACAGGTCTTCTTCTTTCATGACCAACAGCTCGTCGCCTTCGATCTTGACGGTCTGGCCGCTGTACTTGCCGAACAACACGCGGTCGCCGACTTTGACGGTCAGGGCTTTGGTTTCGCCTTTGTCATTGGTCTTGCCTGGGCCGACGGCCAAAACTTCACCTTGATCGGGCTTTTCAGCAGCGGAATCGGGAATCACGATGCCCGAAGCAGTTTTGGTTTCGCTTTCGACACGTTTGACGATCACGCGATCGCCCAAAGGACGCAGTTTCATGGAATCTCCTAGATTTGAAACAAGGGTTGAAAAAACAAAAGCACCTGAAAAGGGTGCAACTGAAATCTGTGGAGGGTGTTGTTAGCACTCAACTCCATCGAGTGCTAATGATAAGGGCATTTGCACCCTTTTCAAGACCTCGGCTTTTGCCTAGGGCCATTTTTGCTGGCGAATATGACCTTAGAGTGACCTTGTTCAGGTGTTTCGCGGGGTTGGGCATGGCCCAGCCAATCGCCATCAACCCAGCCGATGTTTTGCTTTAAATGCGCCCATTTCCCAGCTTGACTTCAAGCAGGCGGGCAGAAAATAAGTTTTCTTGGCAAAAACAGGGTGGCCGTGGCCTGCCATGTGATGAGGGCAAATTGGGGGGCGCTGAGGGGTGAAGAAATGGCAGGCGTGATGCGGCAAACGATGGCTAGGGCAGTTCAGGGCAAAATCACCCCCCATGTTGAGATGGTTCCGATTTTTTTCCCGTTGGCCTTTGTGGGCCCTGCACGCTTTGGGCGGCATGGGGGGGTGGTTGGCTTGGTCTTTTTCGGGGCGGTACCGGGCCCGGTTTTTGGACAATGCACGCCAAGCCGGGCTGGGCTTGGCAACGGTGTTGCGTGGCGTAGGCCAGGCTGGGCGCATGTCGGCCGAGTTGCCGCGTTTGTGGCTGGGTGCCTTGCCGCACCTGGAATGGGCCGACGACCGTGCTGCCCAAGAGGCTTATGCCTCGGGACAGGGGGTGCTTTTCTTGACACCACACTTGGGCTGTTTTGAAATCACGGCCCAGGCTTTGGCGTTGCGCTTTTCAGGGCAATATGGGCCTTTGACCGTGTTGTATCGCCCGGCCCGCCATGCCGGTTTGGCCGAGGTGATGGACTTGGCCCGGCAACGCCCGGGGCTAGAGACTGTGCCGACCACGCTGTCGGGCGTCAGGCAAATGATCAAGGCCTTGCGCGCTGGACAAGCCGTGGGTTTGCTGCCCGACCAGGTGCCTCCAGAGGGCATGGGTCAGTGGGCCCCGTTTTTTGGCAAACCGGCTTACACCATGACTTTGGCCGCCCGTTTGGCCTTGCAAACCGGGGCCCGCGTGGTGTTGATCTGGGGCGAGCGCTTGTCTTGGGGGCGTGGTTACCGCTTGCACACCCAGCCATTGGGCTACGCGCTGTCTGACGACTTGGACACGGCCGTGGTGCAAATCAACCAAGCCATGGAAGGCTTGATCGGGCAATGCCCGGCGCAGTACATCTGGGGTTATGCCCGCTACAAAAAACCTCGCAAGTCTTAGACCGAATCTGAAAACCCCATGGTGAATTTGCTGATCGCTGTTTTACGTCTGTTTGCACGCTTGCCCTTGTCTTGGGTCAGGGGCGCGGGGTATGGCTTGGGCTGGCTGCTTTGGTTGCTGGCGTTCACACGCCGACGGATTGTCGAAATCAATTTGCAAAAGTGCCTGCCCGAGTTGTCGGAAAACGAGCGGCGGAAGTTGACCTATCGGCATTTCATTGCATTTGGTCAATCGGTGATGGACCGGTCTTGGCTTTGGGACGCGCCCGAGGCACGGGTGCGTGAACGCCTGCGTTGGGTCGGCGACTTGCAGGCCCTGCAGCAGCCTGGGCCTTTGGTGATGTTTGCGCCGCATTTTGTGGGCTTGGATGCTGGGGGCATGGCTGTTTCTCTGGATGTGCCGGGCCCGGTGGCTTTTATTTTTATGGGCCAGTCACGCCCGGCCCTAGAGGCTTGGGTGCGCCAGGGGCGGGAGCGTTCGGGCAATGTGAGGCCGTATTTCCGGCATCGGGGCATGCGCCAGATTTTGGCGGGCATCAAAAAAGGGGAGCCCTTGCACTTGTCTCCGGACATGGATTTTGGCGGGCCTGAATCTGTTTTTGTGCCCTTTATGGGCGTTGAAAAAGCGGCCACCGTGCCGTCCTTGTCGCGCCTGTCCAAAGCGGCGGGTGCGCGTGTGGTGCCCGTGGTCACGCGCATGACCGCTCAGGGCTATGACATCGAGGTGCATGCGCCATTGGAAAATTTTCCAAGCGACGATCTGGTGCAAGACACAGCCCGCATGAACCGTTTGCTGGCCGATTGGGTGCGCACCATGCCCGAACAGTATTACTGGGTGCACAAACGCCTGAAGACCCGGCCCGAGGGCGAGGCGGGGTTTTATTGAGGCAGGGTGGCTAAAGCTGGGGTCAAGGCTGGCGTGATGGCTGGGGTGATGGCTGGGGTAGAGGATTGGGTTTTAGAAATCCGGTGATTTCCGCCACCACCCGTTCAGTTTGCTCATGCACCACCCAATGGCTGGCCTGTTCCAGCGGCACCAAGCTCAAGTTGGGAATGTAGGCGTCCAGGCCTTCGGTCAGGCAGGGCAGCAGGGCCACATCGTTTTGCCCCCACAAAACCAGTGTGGGCACGTCAATGCGCAGGGCTTCTGGGGGAATCTGCAGGGCGGTCACCCCGGCGTCGGCAGCGTTTTCAGGGCGCAGGGGCGATGCCCGGTAATAGTTCAGCCCCCCTTGCAAGCCGTGTTGCCAGACTTGGCGGTATTGCGCTTTAACTTTCGGCGTCAGCCAGTCGGGGCCTTGACCGCCCGAATCCAGTACGGCCGCATCGGGAGGGGCTGCGAGAGACACCCGCGCTGTGCCATGACCGGTCAGAAATCCAAACAGTTGCTCAAAATCATTGGCCGCCAATTGCTCGGCCGCCTCGGCTTGCACCAAAAAGTTCATGTAAGCGCTGGCGGCTTGTTGGGCGGGGTTCGCTTGCAGTGCCTTGAGGAAAGTGCCGGGATGCGGCGAATTGATGATCATCAGTTTTAGCAGGCGATGGGGCTGTTGGTTGGCCAGGTTCCAGGCCACAGCGCCACCCCAGTCGTGGGCCACCAAGGCCGCTAAAGGCTGTTGACCCGATTCGATGTCGATCAAGGCCAGGATGTCTTGCACCAGATATTTGGCCCGGTAAGCCTTCACGTCTTGCGGGGCGCTGGAGCGTTCGTAGCCGCGCAGATTCGGGGCCACACAGCGGTAAGCGCCGTTTTCGGGCTTAGAAAAATGCAGCAATAAAGGGTCCCAAACAAAGGCCCCTTCAGGGAAGCCGTGTAAAAACAACAGCACCGGGCGGCCTTTATCGCCGCAGGCGCGGCAGCTCAGGGTCATTCCGTGGGGCAGGTCTTGCTGCCAGGTCTGGATTTCGGGGTTCACGGGGTTCACTCCAGATAAAGAGCCCTCCCGGGGGCTCACTCGTCCAATGCCTCGGGTTCTGCTTCGGGATCGTTTGCCGAATCGTTTTCGGTCGATTCGGTAGAGGCAGCAGCCGCAGCATCTGCGGTGGCGGCTTGGGCCGGATGCGCCCAATCCCAGAGCAATTGGGCCACTTCGTCCACACCTTGCTTTTTCAAGGCAGAAAAGAGCTTCACCTCGCCGCCGCCCGCCTGCAGTCGCGCAATCGACAGGGCTTTGGCCTGTTCGGCGCGGGTCAACTTGTCGGCCTTGGTCAGGATGATCAGGAACTTCAGGCCTTGCTCTACCCGGGGGCGAATGACCTCCAGCAAGATGTCGTCCAACTCGGTCAGTCCGTGGCGCGGGTCGCACATCATGACGATGCCGGTCAGGTTTTCCCGGCTGACCAAGTAGTTGGCCATGACCTGCTGCCAGCGCAGTTTGTCCATTTTGGCGACGGCGGCATAGCCATAACCGGGTAAATCGGCCAAAACAGCATCGGTGATGCCCTGTTTGCCCAGCGCAAACAAGTTGATGTGCTGGGTGCGGCCGGGCTTTTTGGAGGCAAAAGCCAACTGTTTCTTTTGCGTCAGGGTGTTGATACAGGTGGATTTGCCCGCATTGGAGCGCCCCACAAAAGCGATTTCAGGGGTGTCCATCGCAGGCAAATGGTGCAATTGCGCGGCGGTGGTCAAAAAGCGGGCGGTGTGCATCCAGCCCATGGGCGTGACCAACGCGGGTATCGCTGGCGCTGTTGGGGGCAAAGAGTTGGAAACGCGGGGGCGGGTGCTCATAAATCAGGGGGACTTTCAGTCGTCAGGAAACTGACGCGGACCTCATTGTAGAATCCTCAGGTTTTGCGCCCCATTCTTCCAACTTTTGGACGACGACCATGAAGTCTCTAGTTTCTTTCCTGATGACCGCTACCTTGTCCGCCGTTGTGGCGGGTTCTGCTTTGGCCAACCCCGCAGCCGCGCCTGCCGTTGCCAAGCCCGATTTGGCCAAAGGCGAGGCTGCCTATGCCATGTGTGTGGCATGTCATGCCGCAGACGGCAACTCCACCACGCCGGTCAACCCCAAGCTGTCGCAGCAGCACCCCGAGTACCTGATCAAGCAATTGCATGAATTCAAGTCTGGCAAGCGCGCCAACGCCGTCATGAGCGGCATGGTGGCTGGCCTGAGCGATGAAGACATGCGCAACATCGGTTACTGGCTCGCCTCCAAGCCAGCCAAGCCCGGTTTTGCCAAAGACAAAGACACCGTGGCCCTGGGCGAACGCATTTACCGTGGCGGCATCCCTGACCGCCAGATCGCGGCTTGCGCCAGCTGCCACTCACCCAACGGGGCCGGTATGCCTTCGCAATACCCCCGTTTGTCAGGCCAGCACGCCGATTACACATCCTCGCAGCTGACGCAGTTCCGCGAAGGTGTCCGTAAAAACAATGTCCAGATGACCCAAGTCGCAGCCAAGATGAATGACCGCGAAATCAAGGCCGTTGCCGACTACATTGCCGGTCTGCGTTAAGCACGGCCCTGATTCATCTTTGTGGCAATCCCCTGATGGTCAGGGGTCTTCAGCCGAGGATCAGCGGGCTAAGCCACAATCGGCAGTCCGGCAATAAAGAAAATAAAAAAAGGCCGGATTTCCGGCCTTTTTGTTTGTGGCGGGCCATGGTCCGCTTTTGTTTGCCTGTGGACACCTTTTCAACATGACGTCTGTTGCCTCCAGCCCTGAATCCGAACGTGGCTCGCCTCGCTGGCAAGCTGTTCAGGAGCTGCTGTCGTCGATGCGTTTTGCCATCTCCTTGCTCACCCTCATTTGCATTGCATCGGTGATCGGGACGGTGCTCAAGCAAAACGAGCCCTCGAACAATTACGTGAACCAGTTCGGGCCTTTCTGGGCCGAGGTGTTTGCCACCCTCAAACTCAACGCGGTGTACAGCGCTTGGTGGTTTTTATTGATTTTGGCTTTTTTGGTGGTCAGCACCAGTTTGTGCATTGCCCGTAACACGCCCAAAATCTTGGCTGATCTTAAAACCTACAAAGAAAACATCCGCGAGCAAAGCCTCAAGGCTTTTCACCACAAGGCCGATGGTTTTATCACTGAAGCCCCTGAGGCGGCAGCCCACCGACTGGGCCAGTTGCTGGCCACGGGCGGTTGGAAGGTGCGTTTGCAGTCTCGCGAAACGGCCTCGGGCCAAGGCTGGATGCTGGCCGCCAAGGCCGGTGCGGCCAACAAACTGGGCTACATTGCCGCCCACTCGGCCATCGTGCTGGTGTGCGTGGGGGGCTTGCTCGACGGCGATTTGTTGGTGCGTGCCCAGTTGTGGTTTGGTGGCAAGGCCATTTACAGCGGTGGCGGCATGATTGCCGATGTGCCCGAGCAGCACCGTTTGTCCGAACGCAACCCGGCATTTCGCGGCAACCTGATGGTGGCCGAAAACACCGCCTCCAACACCGCCATCCTGAGCCAGTCCAGCGGCATCTTGTTGCAAGAGTTGCCCTTTGCCATTGAGCTTAAGAAGTTCATCGTCGAGTACTACTCCACCGGCATGCCCAAGTTGTTTGCCAGCGACATCGTGATCCACGACAAAGCCACCGGAGAGAAAAAAGAGGCCCGGGTGGAGGTCAATCACCCCGCCAGCTATAAAGGCATCGAGATTTACCAGTCCAGCTTTGACGATGGCGGCTCCAGCATCAAGCTGCAAGCGGTGCCGATGGCGGCGGCCACCCGCCCCTTTGAGGTGGATGGCACCATCGGTGGCAGCACCGATCTGAGCAACGGGCCCGAAAAAATGCGCCTCGAGTTCACCGGGCTGCGCGTCATCAACGTTGAAAACATGGCCGGTAACGGTGCTCAAGGGCAGGGCGTGGATGTGCGCAAAGTCGATTTGCGCAGCGCCATTGACCAACGCTTGGGCGCAGGCCACAAAACCACCGAAACCAAGGAACTGCGCAATGTGGGCCCCAGCGTGAGCTACAAACTGCGCGATGCCGCTGGGCAGGCCCGTGAATACAACAACTACATGTTGCCGGTGGATGCGGGCGATGGTGTGCCCGTTTTCTTGCTCGGTATGCGCGAGAACCCCAGCGAGCCTTACCGATATCTGCGGCCTCCAGCCGACGAAAACGGCAATCTCGATGGTTTTGTTCGTTTGCGCGCCGCTTTGGCCAATCCGGCCCAGCGCGCCATGGCGGTACAAAAATACGCCCGCAAGGCCGTGGACCCACAGCGTCCCGAACTCACCCAGCAGCTGGCCGATTCAGCCGCTCGGGCTTTGGGCTTGTTTGCGGGCCTCGAGACCGTGCAGGGCAAAAAAGTGGCGGGCTTGCAGGCGCTGGCCGACTTTTTGGAAGGCAATGTGCCCGAGGCCGAGCGCAGCCGGGCGGGTGAAATGTTTGTGCGCATCCTGAACGGCGCCCTGGTGGAGCTGGACAACGTGGCGCGCCAACAAGCGGGTGTCAAGGCGTTGCCCGCAGAAAGCGTGCCGGGTTTCATGGCGCAGGCCGTGTTGGCCTTGTCCGATGCCCCTTTCTACCCCGCACCCATGACCTTTTTGCTGAAAGATTTCAAACAGGTGCAGGCCAGTGTGTTTCAGGTGGCCAGAGCCCCGGGCAAGAATGTGGTTTATCTGGGTTGCTTTTTCCTGATTTTGGGGATTTTTGCCATGCTTTATGTCCGTGAGCGGCGTTTGTGGGTGTGGCTTGCACCTCAGGCCGAGGGTTCCCAGGCCACGATCGCGCTTTCGTCTAACCGCAAGACCATGGATGTCGACCGAGAATTTGAGCAATTAGCCGCCCGTTTGCTGGGTCGTTCTGAGATAAATAAATGATGACTACTGTGACTTTGAACCCGGGTTTCTTTTCGCGCCGCAGTGCGCTCGATTGGGGCTTTGCCGTGCTGGCGCTGCTGGGCATGGTGTTTGCGTTTAGCCGCTACAGCCATGCCATGGATGTGTACGAGCAGGGCATTTTGATTGGCAGCGTGCCTGCGGCGGTGGCCTTGGCTTGGTTTTGGCGACCCATGCGCACCTTGATGCTGGTGGTGGCGGGCGTTTCCTTGTTTGCTGTCACTGCCTATCAGGGCGATTTGGCCCGAGCCGAGCAAGTCTTCTGGCTCAAGTATTTCTTGTCCAGCCAGTCCGCCATTTTGTGGATGAGCATGCTGTTTTTCATCAGCACCGCTTTTTATTGGGCTGGCATGTTCATTCGGGGCCAAGGCGACAACCTAGAGGCCCTGGGCAGTCTCATGGCTTGGGTGGCCGTGGCCTTGGCCCTGATCGGCACCATGGTGCGCTGGTATGAGAGCTACCTCATCAGCCCTGACGTGGGGCACATTCCAGTCAGCAATCTCTACGAAGTCTTCATCATGTTTTGCTGGATGACTGCCGGGTTTTATCTGTACTACGAAGACCATTACCGCACCCGCGCCTTAGGGGCGTTTGTGATGTTGGTGGTCAGCGCTGCAGTGGGCTTTTTGCTCTGGTACACGCTGGTGCGCGAGGCGCACGCCATACAACCTTTGGTGCCAGCCCTCAAAAGCTGGTGGATGAAACTGCATGTGCCCGCCAACTTTATTGGCTATGGCACCTTTGCCTTGGCCGCCATGGTGGCCTTTGCCTACCTGATCAAGCAAACTGCGGGCGAAACCCGGTGGTACAAGTTGGCACCGTTGTGGTTGTTGGGCATCGTGTTGTGCTTTGAACCCGTGGTATTCCGCAAATCACCCACCGAAGGTGGCAGTGATTACTGGATGGTTTATTTTGGAATTTCGGCCTTGATCATTGCGGGCATCTTGTTGGGCCGCAGGCGCATCGCCGAACGTCTGCCTTCATTTGAAGTGCTCGACGATGTGATGTACAAGTCCATCGCTGTGGGGTTCGCGTTCTTCACCATCGCCACCGTGTTGGGCGCCTTGTGGGCCGCTGAAGCTTGGGGCGGCTATTGGAGCTGGGACCCCAAGGAAACCTGGGCCTTGATTGTGTGGCTCAACTATGCGGCTTGGTTGCACATGCGCCTCATGAAAGGCCTGCGCGGCACCGTGGCCGCCTGGTGGGCCTTGATGGGGCTGGCGGTCACCACCTTCGCCTTTTTGGGGGTCAACATGTTCCTGAGCGGCTTGCACAGTTACGGAACTTTGTGATGCAGGGGCCACCCCGGAAAGCCAATCCGGGCAAAGTGACTCTGTCAGCACCCCTGAAATGCCGGGGGCTGGGCTTGTAACCTGAGGGCCGTGCAGGGCGAATGGCTAAAGGTGACAATTCGGTTCTGTTTTCGCCATCAAGGGGCTTTCATGCGCATTATTTCCAACCACTCTGGTTTCATTCATCCGGTGCCCAGTGAAATCACGCCTGAGCCGGTTTACCAAACCCGCAGGGACCTGATTCGCGGCCTTGCAGCAGGGTCGGCTGGCATGGCCTTGACGGCCTGGGGTCTGCGCGAGGCGCATGCGCAAACCGTGCCCGGTGCCAAATTGCCCGCGCTGGCCGCGTCCTCCTCGTCGGTTGCGGGAGCGCTGACCATGGACAAGCTGACAGACTACAAAGACGCCACCACCTACAACAATTTTTACGAGTTCGGCACCGACAAGGCCGACCCTGCCAAGCGGGCGCACACGCTGCAAACCCAGCCCTGGTCGGTGGAAATTGAAGGTTTGGTTAAAAAGCCCGGTCGCTATGCCTTAGAAGACCTCATGAAGCTGAGTGCCATGGAAGAGCGCATTTACCGGCTGCGCTGCGTGGAAGGTTGGTCCATGGTGATTCCGTGGATCGGTTATTCGATGGCCAAATTGATCCAGCGTGTCGAGCCTCAGCCCGGTGCCAAATTTGTTGAATTTATTACCCAAGCCGACACCAAGACCATGCCCGGTTTGCGCAGCGGCACCCTAGATTGGCCCTACGTGGAGGCCTTGCGCATGGACGAGGCCATGCACCCCCTGACTTTGTTGGCCTTTGGCATGTATGGCGAAGTCATGCCCAAACAAAACGGCGCACCCCTGCGCTTGGTGGTGCCGTGGAAATACGGCTTCAAGAGCGGCAAGAGCTTGGTGAAGATCCGTTTTACCGAAAAGCAACCGGTTTCTTCATGGGAAAAAGCGGCCCCGCAAGAGTATGGTTTTTATTCCAATGTGAACCCCTTGGTGGATCACCCACGCTGGAGTCAGGCCACTGAGCGCCGCATTGGCGAAGACGGCTTGTTTGCCAAAAAGCGCAAAACCCTGATGTTTAACGGCTACGAAGCACAAGTGGGCCAGCTGTATGCGGGCATGGACCTGAAGAAGTTTTTCTGATGCGCCAGGCCTTGAGGCGGCCTGCCGCTGGGTGGCTTTTGTTGCTGGTGGGCTTGTTGCCCTTTGTTTGGCTGGTGGTCCAGACTATTCAAGACCAGTTGGGGGCCAACCCAGCCGAGTATTTGCTTCGCGCCACGGGCGATTGGACCTTGCGCAGCCTGTGTCTGGTGCTGGCCGTGACCCCTTTACGGATGTTGTCCGGATGGCCCGAGTGGGCAAAGTTTCGCCGCATGTTGGGTTTGCTCACCTATTTTTATGCCGTGCTCCACTTGAGCTGCTATGCCCTGTTCGACATGGGGCTGGACCTGGCCGATATCTTGGCGGACATTCCTAAGCGCACCTTTATTTTGTTGGGCTTTGCGGCCTGGTTGTTGTTGACGGCCATGGCTTTGACCTCATTCAATAAGGCCATTCGCTGGCTGGGCGCTGCACGCTGGCGAATGTTGCACCGCAGTGTTTACGCAGTGGCCGTACTGGCCGTTTTGCATTTCTGGTGGATGCGCGCAGGCAAGAACAATTTCGATGAAGTGATCATTTACGCCGCCATCCTAGGCGCTTTGTTGGGATGGCGTGTCTGGAACTGGTACCGCAAAATGCATTTGAAGCGGATGCAACCCTGACCCTAAGCCCGGCCCACCCTGGCTAAACCCAGCCACCCCCGGCTTTGCCTGTCACCCCCCCGGGGCCCTGTCACCCCCGACCTGATCGGGGGTCCATGACTTTTTCAGCAATGGATGCCCGGTCAGGCCGGGCATGACAGAGCAATGGGCTTGGGCAAACTTCTTTTGCCCCCAAAGCGTAACGACTAAGCCCCCACCCCCGGTTTTGCCAGCTACCCCCGGTTTTGCCAGCTACCCCCGGGGCCCTGTCACCCCCGACCTGATCGGGGGTCCATGACTTTTTCAGCAATGGATGCCCGGTCAGGCCGGGCATGACAGAGCAATGGGCTTGGGCAAAAGATGCAGGCGGGGCTGAGCTCGGGCTGGCGTTCAGACCAGTTGTTCCAGGGCAAAAGTGTCGAACACCGATTCACGCTGACGGATCAGGTGTGCTTGGGCCTTGTCCACCAGAATTTCGGCCGCGCGGCCACGGGTGTTGTAGTTGCTGGCCATGCTCATGCAGTAAGCGCCGGCCGATAGCACCGCCAGCGTGTCCCCAGCCTGCACTTGCAGGGCGCGGTCGCGGCCAATCCAGTCACCGCTTTCGCACACCGGGCCCACCACGTCATAAAGAGTGGCCTCACCCGCACGCGGCGTGACAGGCACGATTTGGTGAAAGGCTTGGTACATGGCCGGGCGGGGCAGGTCGTTCATGGCCGCATCGACGATGCAAAAATTCTTCTGCTCGCCGGGTTTCAGGTACAGCACCTCGGTCAGGCACACCCCTGCATTGCCCACCAATGAGCGGCCGGGTTCGATCATGAGCTGGCGCTGGCCGTAGCCACGGGCATCCAGTTTGGCCAGCAGTTGGGCCCACAAAGCATCGGCTTCGGGCGGCGTGTCGCCGTTGTAGTTGATGCCCAAGCCCCCACCAAAATCAATGTGGTGGATGGGGATACCCGCCGCCTCAATGTCGGCCACCAAGTCCAGCATCCGGTCCATGGCGTCCAGATAGGGCGTGGTTTCGGTGATTTGTGAGCCAATGTGGCAATCGATGCCCACCACTTTCAGGCCCGGCAAGCTGGCCGCGTGTTGGTAGGCGCGCAGCGTGTCCTCGTGGGCAATGCCAAATTTGTTGCCCTTGAGGCCCGTCGAAATGTAGGGGTGGGTTTTGGGGTCCACGTTGGGGTTGACGCGCAAGCTGACTGGGGCTTGTTTGCCCATTCCGAGGGCGACGGTGTTCAACACATCAAGTTCGGCTTCGCTCTCGACGTTGAAGCAGCCGATGCCGATTTGCAGGGCTTGCTTCATCTCGGCGCGGGTTTTGCCCACGCCCGAAAAAATGACCTTGGCCGGATCGGCGCCCGCCGCCAGCACCCGGGCCAGTTCACCTGCAGAGACGATGTCGAAACCGCAACCTGCTTCAGCGAAAACCTGCAGCACGGCCAAGTTGGAGTTGGCTTTCATGGCGTAGCAAATTTGGGCTTGGCGTCCGGCAAAGCCACGCTGATACGCCGCCAGTGCCGACAACATGGCGGCTTTGGAGTAAACAAACAAGGGCGTGCCATGCTCGCGGGCCAAGTCGGACAGGCTAACGCCCTCGAGCATGAGTTGCTCGCCCTGGTAGGCAATGTGGGGTTGGCCGGGCAGGCCTTGGGGTGTGGTGGACAGGTTCATTGGGCGGGGGCACCAGGTGCCACAGGTGAATTCAGGGATGAGGAGGGCTGAGGCGCATCGCGGGTTGTGCCTGAAGGTTCAGCCGTGCTTTGTGTCATGGGGTCACTGGGTGCAGACGCTTTGGCTGACGTACCGCGAACTTCAGACTGAGGCCAAAGCTTCAAGGTCTGCGGCAGTGTGGCCCGACCGACCGATTCGGGGGTGCCTGGCAAAACCAGTGCGCTCTTTTGGCCGCAAGCGGTCAACATCGCCGCACCCGCAACAAGGGCATGCACCGTGACTAGAATCTTCAATACCTTCAACATGCAGCGATTGTAATGACCGACCTTGAATTCCTGGACCAAGCCGAACGCCTTTTGGCGGGCGTAGAGATGAGCAGCGATCGCCTGAACGACGACACCGATGCCGACATTGACAACCAACGCACGGGGGGCATGGTCACGCTCACCTTTACTAACCGCAGCCAGATCGTCATTAACTTGCAAAAGCCCCTGCACGAGGTGTGGTTGGCGGCCCGTTGTGGTGGTTTCCATTACAAGTTTGACGGCACGCACTGGATGGACACCAAAGGACAGGGTGAGTTTTGGGAGAGTTTGTCGCGCTATGCCTCTGATCAAGCCGGGCAAAGCTTGTCTTTTAGGCTCTGAAAATCAACGCCCCAACTTACCCCTGACGTCCTGCACAGCCGTCAGTTTCTGAACAAATCCAGAATTCGATTGCGTTCTTCGGAGGGCGGAACGCCTTGAGAAGATTTCCCATTGGCATCGACACCCGTCCCTAAAGTCGTTATGCCGCCCCCCTTGGCATATTCCTCATACGTCCAGTTGCCTTCGACGTTCAGCACGCCATCGGGCACGGGCAGCTCTGAAACAGGCTGGGACCGCAGAGCGGTTTCCATGAAACTGATCCAAACCGGCAAGCTCAAGCCGCCACCGGTTTCACGGTCCCCCAGTTTGCGTGGGTTGTCGTAGCCAATCCAGACCACCGCTGCCAAATTGGTTTGGTAACCGGCAAACCAGGCATCCATCGCGTCGTTGGTGGTGCCGGTTTTGCCATAAACATCTGGCCGGTTGAGTGTGGCTTGGGCCCGCGCTGCCGTGCCTGAGCGCGTCACTTCTTGTAGCAAACTGGTCATGACAAAGGCATTGCGTGCAGAAATGGCCGCCGTGGTTTCATCCAGTTTGGCCACTACCGGGCTTTCCACCAAGACCCGGTCCTTGAAGTCGGTGATGCGAGTGATCAAGTGGGGTTGAACCCGGTAGCCGCCGTTCGCAAAAACCGAATAGCCCGTGGCCATTTGCATGGGCGTGACCGAACCTGCGCCCAATGCCATGGTCAGGTAAGCCGGGTGTTTGTCTTCGTCAAAACCAAAGCGGGTAACCCACTCTTGGGCAGGTTTGGCCCCCACCGCTTGCAAAATCCGAATCGATACCATGTTCTTGGACTTGGCCAATCCGGTGCGCAAGCTCATGGGACCGTCAAATTTGCCATCGTAGTTTTTCGGCTCCCAGGGCTGGCCGCCGGTCACGCCGCTGTCAAAAAACAAAGGCGAATCGTTGACCATGGTGGCGGGGGTGAAGCCTTTTTCGAGGGCCGCCGAATAAATGAAGGGCTTGAAACTGGAGCCCGGCTGCCGCCAGGCTTGGGTGACGTGGTTGAACTTGTTTTTGGCGAAGTCAAAACCACCGACCAAGGCCCTGATGGCCCCTGTTTGGGGGGTCAGAGCCACAAACGCGCCCTCAACTTCGGGCAGTTGGGTGATCTCCCAGGCCCCTTTGACTTGGATGAGGCGAATCAGCGCGCCCTTGCGCACTTGCTTGGCTGGGGGCGTTTTGTCTGACAAACCCGATTGAGCAGGTTTGAGGCCATCGCCAGTGATGGTGATTTGCTCGCCATTGATGCGCGTGACCACCACTTTGCGGGGTGAGGCTTCTAGCACCACTGCAGACAAAACATCGCCGTTATCGGGGTGGTCTTCCAATGCATCGTCAATCGCTTCTTCCATTTTTTTGGGGTCTGCAGGCAGATCGATGAATTTCTCGGGGCCACGGTAAATCTGGCGCCGTTCGAAATCCATGATGCCTTGACGCAAGGCCTTGTAGGCGGCCATTTGTTCGTTGGCCAATACGGTGGTGTAGACGTTCAGGCCGCGTGTGTAGGTGTCTTGACCATATTGTGCGAAGACCATTTGTCGCACAGTTTCGGCCACATATTCGGCATGCAGAATTTTTTGATCGTCCGATGACCGTAATTTCAGGGGCTCTGCTTTGGCTTGTCTGGCCTGCGCGGCGCTGATGTACTTGTTGTCTTCCATGCGCTCGATGATGTAAAGCTGACGTGAGCGAGCGCGTTTGGGGTTGCTGATCGGGTTGTAGGCCGAGGGGGCTTTGGGCAAGCCCGCCAGCATGGCGGCTTCGGCGATGCTGATGTCCTTGAGCGGTTTGCCAAAGTAGATTTCGCACGCCGATGCAAAGCCATAGGCCCGGTTGCCCAGAAAAATCTGGTTCATGTAGATCTCAAGGATTTGGTCCTTGGTGAGCAAGTGTTCCAGTTTGTAGGTGAGCAAAATTTCATAAATTTTGCGTGTGTAGGTCTTCTCGGAAGACAGGTACACATTGCGCGCCACCTGCATGGTGATGGTCGATGCGCCTTGACTCTTCATGCGTCCCAGGTTGGCAATGCCTGCGCGCAAAATACCCACATAGTCCACGCCCCCGTGTTGATAAAAGCGGTTGTCCTCAATCGACAAAACCGCATCCTTCATGACTTTCGGAATCTCTTGGATGGGGGTGAGGTTGCGCCGTTCCTCGCCAAATTCCCCCATCAATTGGCCGTCGGCGGTGAAGACCCGCAGCGGCAATTTGGGTTTGTACTCTGCCAAATCGGAAATGTCGGGCAGATTGGGGTAGGCGATGACCATGGCCACGCCCACAACCATCAGGATACTCAACAGGCCTGCCGCGACAAGCCCCATTCCCCAAAGCATGAGCTTCACAAGCCAGGCCCCAATGGAGGGGCTTGAGTCCGGTACAAGGGTGCGTTGCTTGTCTGGCGTTGGGGTGTCTTTGGCGGGCATAGGTAGGCTGGTGGGGCAGCCAACAAGGTGCAGGCTGCGGGCCATTATAAAAATCTTGTCTTGGCCTTTGGATATTTTGAATGTTAATTTGAAATATTAGGTGTTCAAAAAATACTCAGCGAAGCATATTCATGTTAAAAAACACCCAGGAGAAGTGCATCAAGACAACTTCCCAGGGAGACAAAAAATGAACCAATGGTCACGAATGTGGCGGCGGTTGAGCCTTCAATCCGTTCAGCAAGCATGGGGCTTAGCACCTCAGCAAGGGGAAGGCGCTTGGGCTTTGGTGGGCTTGGTCAGGCAAAGCCAAGACTTGGTCAAAGTGAAAACCGCGCTGACTTTGCACTCCCCCGAAAAAGAGGCGGCTATCGATCTGGCTTGGCTGAGTCAGGGTTTAAGGCAAAGCGGGCGCACCCAGGGGGGGCGCTCAAAGCAGCGGCTGAACATGGCCCTGCCTGCGGTGCACTTACACGAGGGCTACCTCGATTTCCCGGTCAACTTGCCACAAGAGGACTGGGTTTACGAGGTCCAACTGGAGGTCTCGCAGGTGCTTCAGCTGGCACCCGACGACATCAGTTTTGATTTTGAGCCCGTTCCCGTCACCGATGGCTTGGTGCAACGTGTGCACTGGATAGGCTGTGCACAGGCGCACATGACCCAATTCAAAGGCTTTGCACGCGCTGCAGGCTGGCGATTGGCCGCCGTCGAGCCAGAAAAGCAGGCGGCTTTGCGCGGGGTTCGGGTGCTCAAAGGAGGCGTTTCCAGTTTGTTGACCCAGGCACCCAAAGATTGGCAATTTTGGCTACCCGATGCGGCAAAAGTGCCTCCGCAGCACCTCTCAGTGGCCTCGGATTCGGCAGTGGAGGCCGCCCTTCGCCAAGTTTTGGCCTCACCCGCAGGCCCCCGCTTGGTGGCGGCAGGCTTGGCGCTCAAGGCTTGGCAGTGATGCGCACGCTTAACTTGTTGCATTACCCGAGCCTGGCCCGGGAGCAAAAGCTTTTTCACCGGGGTTGGTCGAGTTTGGCCGGGCTGCTGGTAGGGGGCTGCATGGCTTGGGGGTGGGCACATTGGCAAGAAAACCAAACCCATGTGCTGCGTCAAGAGCTGTCCCGCTTGCAGGCCGAATTGCAGACCCGGACCCGTCAAGGCCAAGCAGCGGAACAAGGGCTTGTCCAAACGCGCTTGCAGGCAGAGCAAATGCTGCAGCTGAACCAAATTGCGCAAGAACAACAGGTTTGGCAATCGCTGCATGAAGGCTTGCAAACTGAAGCCCAACACAGCGGCCTTCGGCTGGAAAGCTTGCAGGCGATGACCGGGAAAATGGTCTTGCAAGGCAGCCTGCCCGATGTGCGTGCCGTCACCGATGTCCGGCAAAGACTGTCTGAACCGCTGCAATCTCCACTGGGTTTGAGTCGCATGAACGTGGGGCCTAAAAGCCAGGTCAATTTTGTTTGGGAAGCCCCTTGGTCTGTGGGGCTCCCCAGCACGCCGTCGCTTGCAAAGTTGCCCAGAGTAAGTCCATGAAAGTACGACCATGAATTCAAGGCCATGATCGCTAATTCAAGCCCTTCGGGCGTGTCAGGTGCTTTGTTTGGCGCACCCACGGGGGCATTGCGCTGGCCCCATTGGCAGCGCTTGATTCAGCGGTGGTTAAGGCGTTGGGGGTTTGCACTGGCCGGCTGGCTGCTGGGTTTGGCGGGCATGGGGTTCATTTACTCGGCGTCGAGCGATGCGCATACCTTGGCCACGCAGGCGCTTGCACGCTTGCAGATTCAAGTGGCTGCCTTGCCTGCAACACCGCCAGCCCCGCCTTCTGTACCGGCAGCGAAAGATTCACAGAATTTGTGGGCCAGCTTGCCGGGGGCGTCCAACCCAGCGCCCGTCTGGCTCAATTTGCAGCAGACCTTGTCAGCAAATGGTTTAAGGCTGCTTTCATTGAGGCCCGTGACCCCGATACCGGTCCCAGCCAAGCCAGTTTCAGCCACGCCAACCCCTGCCAACCCCGAGGCAACAGAAAAAGTGAGCGCCGGGCGTTTGTCCAGCCAGGCCATAGAGGTGCGCTTGCAAGGGCGTTTTGAGGATTGGTCGCGGACTTGGGCCGCCCTGACCCAGGCTGGTCCCTTGTGTGTCATCGAGCAGATTCGTGTGGTTGCTACCGGTCAACCCGCCGAGGTTCAGATCGATGCCGTGTTGCGGCTTTGGATGCGTCCGGGTCAAGAAGAGGGCGCTTGGCCCGGTCTGGCCAACGCCTTGCCCTTAGCCGCCGCCTCTTCCTACTCTTCCTCCTCTGCGGCCCGGCGGGCAGGCCCTCGGGGCGGGGCCTTGTTTGTCTCAAGCCAAACGCTGGCCGAGCCTGCCCAAACCACTGGGGTGGATGCGGGCGGTTTGCCCGATGGACCGGATGCAAGCCTTGCAGGGGCTAAGTCAGTGGCAGTCACTGAAGTGTTGTCGGAAGACCCGCAGCAATGGCCCTTGGCGCAGGTGCGCTTGTTGGGGCTTTGGCAGCAAGGGGCTGAGCACTTGGCGATTTTGTCGGCCGGGCCCCATTGGGCCAAGGTCAGCCAAGGGCAACGCGTCACCCTAGAAGGGCATCGGGTGGCCGCCATCACCGACCAAGGCGTGCGCTTGCAATTGGCACAGGGCGCCGTGATCGAGATTCCTTGGGCAGCAAAAACCGCGAAAGTCACAAAATGACCACAAGCCTCATCACTTCTCGCATCCAAAGCCTCGCAAGGGTCATGGGCTTGAAAAAATACATGGTGCACTGCTGTTGGGGGGCCGTGGGTCTTGGCCTGGCCTGCTCGGCGGGGGCGCAAAACATGCCCATGGCCTTGCCGATGGTCTCGGGCATGGCGCTTGAACCGCTTGCCAGCGGGGTCACTGCCTCAACCGTCCCACTATCCGTCCCACCATCGGCCACACCCTCTGTTTCCCTTTCTGTCCCCCCATCGGCTCCTCTTTCTATGCAGCCCTTGGAGCAAGCCATCAGTTTGAACTTTCAGAACATCGAATTGACTGCTTTGTTGCAGATCTTTGCCGATTACTCGGGTTTGAATGTGGTGCCGACCGAGGGGGTGGCGGGGCTCATCAGTGTGCGGCTGAACCAGGTGCCCTGGCAGCAAGCGCTGAACATCGTCTTGCAATCCAAGGGTTTGGTCTCGCGCCAAGAGGGGCGGGTGCTGTGGGTGGCCCCACAAGGCGAGTGGGCGCTGCGCGAAAAAAAGAGTTTAGAAAACCAGGCCGCCTTGGAATCGGTCATGCCGCTGCAAATGTTGTCGATGCGCCTGCAATATGCCCGCGCCACCGAAGTGGCCCAACGCTTGCAGGGCGGTACGGCGGGCAGTACGGGCGGGCGTTGGCTCAGTGGCCGTGGCAGTGTGTTGGCCGAACCCCGAACCAACCAGCTGTTCATTTCGGACCTGCCTGCACGCTTGCCGGATCTGGAAAAAATGTTGTTGCAACTGGACGTGCCGGTGCGGCAAATCCTGATCGAGGCCCGCATCGTGGAGGCCGATGACCAGTTCGGCCAGTCTTTGGGGGTGCGACTGGGGGCGGGCATGGCCGTTCCTTTGAAAATACAAGGGGGCTCCAACACACTGGCCGTGGGCGCTACCAACGCGGCAGCGACTGCCGGTGTGGCGCCGGGCAACCAAGTCAACTTACCAGCGGGTTTAGCTGGGCAAGTGTTAAACAGTCCTGCCACATTTGCGGTATCTCTGTTCAATGCGGCGGCCGACCGGTTCATCAACGTGGAGATTTCGGCCTTGGAGGCGGCGGGGCTGGGCAAAGTGGTTTCACGCCCTCGGGTGGTCACCGCTGACCAAACCAAGGCCCTGATTGAGCAAGGCACCGAGTTGCCGTATTTAACGGCCTCGGGCAATGGGGTGACTGCGATTTCGTTCAGAAAAGCCAACCTCAAGCTTGAAGTGACGCCCCAAATCACCCCGGATGGCTCGGTGGTGCTGGATGTCGATGTGAACCGCGACAGCGTGGGCCAAATCACCCCGGCCGGTTATGCCATCAACACCAAGCATGTGAAAACTCAGGTCCGGGTGGAAGATGGCGGGACGGTGGTGTTGGGGGGTATTTACGAAGAAACCAACCGCAACGACGAAGCCAAAGTGCCGGGTCTGGGCGATGTGCCTGGCTTGGGTTGGTTGTTCAAAAACCGTGACCAAACCCGTCGCAAAAGTGAGTTGTTGATTTTCCTGACCCCTCGGGTCATGGCCGATGGCCCCGCCACATTGCCGCCCTGAAGAGATTAAATCGGTCGAATACACTTGCAGCCTTCGGGCAACGGGCTTCTTTGACAGTGGGCCTTGCCGACCTTTTTCTGTGTGAGATTGACTTGAGCATCATCCTAGTGGGCCTTCCAGGCTCGGGCAAAACCACCATCGGCAGGCAATTGGCTCGCCGTTTGGGCTTGCCATTTGTCGATTCTGACCATGTGATCGAGCAGCGTCTGGGCTGTTCGATCCGGGAGTTCTTTGCGCGTGAGGGCGAGGAAAGCTTTCGCGATGTGGAGCAGCAAGTGCTGGACGACCTGACCCAAACCCAGCAAGGGGTGATTGCCACGGGGGGCGGCTCGGTTTTGCGCGAAGCCAACCGCCGCCATTTGCTAGAGCGCGGCCATGTGATTTATCTGCGATCCACCCCGGAAGACGTGTTTCGCCGAGTGCGCCACGACACGGCGCGGCCTTTGTTGCAAGTGGATGACCCGCTGGGCCGTTTGCGGGGGCTTTTTGACGCACGCGATCCTTTGTACCGCGAAGCCTCTCACTTTGTCATCGAAACCGGCCGCCCCTCGGTGGCCACCTTGGTGAACATGATCGTGATGCAACTCGAATTGGCCGGGCGTTTGCCTGTGCGCGAGAATCCCGCAGGCCCCGCACCCTGAAAACCAAGCGCGCTGGGCACAGGCGTGCACAGCCCACCGTGCCGGGGGTGACTCTGCCGCCACGCCGTCAGCCTCTACACTTGGGGGTTATGTCAGAGCAAACATCCCCCATTGAACAGGTCGCCATTTCGCTGGACGACCGCAGTTACGACATCCATATTGGTCAGGGCCTTTTGAGCCATGCTGAAACCTGGGCCGGTTTGCCCAAGGCGCAGACGGCCATGATCGTGACCAACGACGCCATCGCCCCTTTGTATGAAGCGGCTTTGCGCCAGGCCATTGGCCCGCATTACAAGCAGGTGCACAGCGTGGTGCTGCCCGACGGCGAGGCGCACAAAGACTGGCAAACCCTGAACCTGATTTTTGACGCGCTGCTGTCCAAAGGCTGCGACCGCAAGACCGTGTTGTTTGCCTTGGGCGGCGGTGTGGTGGGCGACATGACGGGTTTTGCCGCCGCCAGCTACATGCGCGGCGTGCCTTTTGTGCAGGTTCCCACCACCTTGCTGTCTCAAGTGGATTCTTCGGTAGGGGGCAAGACCGCCATCAACCACCCCTTGGGCAAGAACATGATTGGCGCTTTTTATCAGCCGCGCCGCGTGGTGTGCGACATGGCGACCTTAAAGACGCTGCCCCCGCGTGAGCTGAGCGCCGGGTTGGCCGAAGTCATCAAATACGGGCCGATTGCCGACATGGCTTTTTTTGACTGGATCGAGTCCAACATCAGCCCACTCATGGCGAAAGACCCCGCTGCTCTGGCCCATGCGGTCAAGCGCAGTTGCGAAATCAAGGCCTGGGTGGTGGGACAAGACGAACGCGAAACCGGGGTGCGGGCGATCCTTAACTTTGGCCACACCTTTGGCCATGCCATCGAGGCCGGGCTGGGTTTTGGTGTCTGGCTGCACGGCGAGGCCGTGGGTTGCGGCATGGTCATGGCGGCCGAGTTGTCGCACCGCTTGGGCCGGGTCGATGCGGCCTTTGTGGCACGCCTGAAAGCGCTCATTGCGCGTGCGGGTTTGCCGGTGCGCGGGCCGGTCATCGATGCGGCTGACAATGCCGGGCACTATATAGAACACATGCGGCTGGACAAAAAGGCCGAGGCCGGAGACATCAAGTTTGTGGTGATTGACGGGCCGGGCCAGGCCGTGGTGTGTGGCGCGCCCGATGCCATGGTGCGCGACGTGGTCAATGCCTGCTGCGCTTAAGGCTCAGGTGTAGGCCCATGCAGCAAGATGTAAGCACCGGGCCGGGTGAAGCCAGCTCGGTTTTTGACAGTCTGTCTGCATTGGCCAGTGACCCGGCGCAAAGCAGAGGTCGGCGCTTCGCAGAACCACCCGCCCCTACGCGCAATGCTTTCCAGCGCGACCGGGATCGCATCGTGCATTCCACGGCTTTCAGGCGGCTGGTGTACAAAACCCAGGTGTTTTTGAACCACGAGGGGGATCTGTTTCGGACCCGTTTGACGCATTCGCTGGAAGTGGCGCAGTTGGGCCGGTCCATTGCCCGTGCCTTGGGCCTGAACGAAGACTTGGTAGAAGCCATAGCCTTGGCGCACGACCTAGGGCACACGCCTTTTGGACATGCCGGGCAAGATGCGCTGAACGAATGCATGGCCGAGCATGGGGGGTTCGAGCACAACCTGCAAAGCTTGCGCGTGGTGGACCGACTGGAAGAGCGTTACCCGGCATTTGATGGCCTGAACCTGAGTTTTGAAACCCGTGAGGGGGTGCTCAAGCACTGCTCGCGGATAAATGCCGAGCATTTGGAAGTGTCCGAACCCGGCGGCGTGGCCAGGCGGTTTTTGGACCGGACCCAACCCAGCTTAGAGGCGCAGTTGTGCAATCTGGCCGATGCCATTGCCTACAACGCACACGACATTGACGATGGCGTGCGCTCCGGTTTGATCACCCTGCAGCAATTGCTCGAAGTTGAATTGTTTGCGCACTACCACCAGCAAACCTTGGGTGAACACCCGGATCTGGTGCACAAACCTCGGCGCTTGTTGTACGAAACCATTCGCCGCATGCTGAGTGACCAGGTGTACGACGTGATTCAAACCACCCGGTCAAACGTGGCACAAGCTGGGGTCAAAACCTTGGCAGAGGCCAGACAGGCTGGGCCGCTGGTGGCTTTCAGTGCGGACATGAAAACCCGATCGGACGCCCTCAAAAAGTTTTTGTTTGCCAGCTTGTACCGACACCCGCAGGTGATGCAAACCACGCTTCAGGCGCAGCAAGCGGTGCGAGAGTTGTTTGCCGCTTACCTGCGTGACCCGGCCGGGATGCCCGCCGACTTCGCCACCGGGGCCGACCTGCAGCGTCATCTGCACCGTACCGTGGCCGATTACATTGCCGGCATGACCGACCGCTTTGCCCTGCGTGAACACGAACGCCTGACCGGGCGCAGGTTGCTGTGACCGCACTCCGCGCTGACCGGGCTGCCTGGCTGGTGGTGTTGGCAGGTGGTGTGGCCGCCTTGCAAGTGGGCAAGCTGCCCCCGGCATTGCCCGCGCTGCAGGCCGAGCTGGGCCTGACGCTGGTGCAATCTGGCTTTTTGTTGTCCATCGTGCAGCTGGCGGGTTTGAGCTTGGCAGTGTTCATGGGGCTGTTGGCCGATGGCATGGGCTTGAGGCGCAGCATGATCAGGGGCTTGTGCTTGCTGGCGCTGGCCAGTGGCTTAGGAGGATTGGCCACGTCGGTGACGGCCTTGTTGGTGTTGCGGGCCATCGAAGGACTGGGTTTTTTAATGGTCGCTTTGCCTGCGCCTGCCTTGATTCGCCGACTGGTTTTAAACCACCATCTCAGCCGCATGCTGGGTATTTGGGGGGCCTACATGCCCACGGGAACCGCCTTGGCCTTGCTGGTAGGGCCTTTGTTTATTCCGGCTTTTGGTTGGTCAATGTGGTGGAACCTGCTGGCCTTGGCTTCTTTGGGCATGGCCCTTTGGCTTCGACGGGCGGTGCCGGCCGATCCTGAGCCCGACATGGGCGCTGCCCCTCTGCCAAAAAGCAACTTCAGTGGCATGGCCCAGCGTCTTCGCAGCACTTTGTCGGCCCCAGGGCCCTGGTGGGTGGCCCTTATTTTTGCCATGTATTCGGGGCAATGGCTGGCGGTGGTGGGTTTTTTACCCTCTATATATGCCGATGCAGGACTGGCAGGCGCGGTGCTGGGGGTGCTGACCGCGTTGGCAGCGGCCGTCAACATCTTGGGCAACATGGCCTCGGGCCGCTTGCTGCATCGAGGCTGGGCCCCTGCGCAATTGCTTGTCTTTGGATTCTTGGCCATGGCTTTGGGCAGCAGCGTGGCTTTTGCGCCCTTTACTGAAGGCTGGCCGTGGTGGCGTTATGCCGGGGTGATGTTGTTTTCGGGTGTGGGCGGCTTGGTGCCGGGCACCTTGTTCTCGCTGGCCGTTAGGCTGGCTCCCGGCGAGCAACAGGTGGCCACCACCGTGGGTTGGATGCAACAGTTGTCGGCCTTGGGCCAGTTTGCTGGGCCACCTCTAGTGGGCTGGGTTGCAGTCCAGGCCGGTGGCTGGCAGCTCACCCCTTGGGTCACCGGGGCCTGCTGTGTGTGTGGCGTGTTGCTGGCCATGGGCGCCCACGCCGAGCTTCAGCGGCAGGCTGTAAAGGCTGAACGGGCTGAAAGGGCTTCGGCAGAGGCACAATCTCGCCCATGACTGACCTTAATACCCCTGAAATTGCCGACACCGTGCGCTGGCTCGAACGCGCCGTGATTGGCCTCAACCTCTGCCCCTTCGCCAAAGCCCCCCATGTCAAGGGGCAAATCCATTACGTGGTGAGTGAGGCCAAAGGGCTGGAAGGCCTGCGCGATGAACTGATTGAGCAGTTGCAAGCCCTGGCCGCTGCCCCAGCGGATGAGCGTGAAACCGTGTTGCTGATCATTCCCCAAATGTTGCGCGATTTTTTGGCTTTTAACGATTTTCTGGACGAGGCCGATGCCGTGTTGCAAGAGCTTGATCTGGAGGGTGAGTTGCAAGTGGCCAGCTTTCACCCCGAGTTTCAATTCGCCGACACCGAGCCCGACGACATCAGCAACTTCACCAACCGCTCGCCTTACCCCACGCTGCATTTGCTGCGTGAAGAAAGCATCGATCGCGCGGTGGAGGCCTTTCCTGAAGCGGAAATGATTTACGAAACCAACATCGAAACGCTGGAAAAACTGGGTGTCGAAGGCTGGAAAGCGCTGGATGTGGGCGCCCATTGAGGGCGCTCGTGGCTAATTTCACAAAAGCAGCCCGTCATTCCCGCGCAAGCGCGCTGTCATTCCCGCGCACGCGGGAATCCATGCCCGACCCCCGAAATCTGTCATTCCTGCGCACGCGGGAATCCATGCCCGACCCCCGAAATCTGTCATTCCTGCGCACGCGGGAATCCATGCCCGACCCCCGAAATCTGTCATTCCCGCGCACGCGGGAATCCATGCCCGACCCCCGAAATCTGTCATTCCTGCGCACGCGGGAATCCATGCCTGCCCCCCGAATCTGTCATTCCCGC
>Ga0315903_10001175_pt1 | contig 39491 bp, 58 predicted proteins | sample LakEriMetagenome_7_FD_203524 | JGI IMG/M metagenome (GOLD analysis project Ga0315903, IMG submission 203524) | Freshwater fungal communities from buoy surface, Lake Erie, Ohio, United States - Buoy 2 MA119 | ecosystem: Environmental > Aquatic > Freshwater > Lake | place: USA: Lake Erie, Ohio... | reverse complement strand
AATCACGCAATCCTCAAACTACTGGTATTCTTACGCAACAAGCTGAACCCGTAATTCCTCAGTACAATGGAACTGCCGACCGCAAGCATTGGGATAAGATCAAGTTTGCTTTCACTTCTGGAAACCGGAATTACTTCTGCTTTGGTCACGACATCAACATTCCTTACGAACGGATGCATGCAGCTATCGACATTTATCGGGAGTTGGATGCGGCAGTTAATCCGGTGTACCTGGATAGTCATTGCAAGGCCGTTGATGCCGTTCTGGAATCCGAGAAGATCAAGACCAACAAGAAACTAATTGAGATCGGGATATTGAACGCCAGACTGAAAGAACGCAAAGAACTGGCTATATCTGTCCAGATTCAAATCAAACTGGCAACGGTGAAGTACTTTGACGAGATTGAAAATCCGTTTAGCTATCAGCACGATTACAACAAGACCAAGATTGAACATTGGGCTAAGTATGCCGATGTACCCACTTTTTTTTTGACATTGCCGGAAAATCAATATCTGACTACTGGAGACGAATTACAGAGGAGTTTGAACACCTATTTAACGGGGGAAACTCTGATGAATTTAAAGATGTTAGAGCATCATATTACATTACTTGCCTCCGAGACTTCAAACGAAGATTCAGTGAAAATCTTAGCTTTGCAAAAGGAATGGGAACAGACCTTTCTCAATTGGTCGAACAACCCCTCTACACTTACTACCTGATGTACTCGCATTGGGTAGCAACACTTAAAGCTGACAAGTCCAATGCGAAACTATGAGTACCTTAAGTACCAATCAGATTGTCGTTGAATACATCATCAGAGGTGATGAAGTCAATAAAGCCAGAACAGCATTTGATAAATTAACCGAAGCTGAAAAACAAGCTATTATAGCTGCTTTAAAATTAAATGATAGTTTAAGAACTACCGGAAGAGAAGGCAGAAGAGCAGCCGATGATGTTTCAAAAAGCTTGACTTCTTTGAGTGGAATTGCCGGAAAACTTACTGGTTTATTGGCAGGGGCGTTTGCCATTTCGTCAATTAAATCATTTTCGGAACAAGTATTAAAAACTACAATTGAATTTGATACTTTAAGAAAGGCAATCAATTTTACTTCTGGATCAATGGAAGTAGGGTCTGCGAATTTTAATTTCTTAAAAGAAAACGCAAATCAATTAGGAATATCTCTTGAAGCTGCATCACAAGGATTTAAAACAATTTCAGGGGCAGCAAGTCAGGCAGGATATTCAAATAAACAAGTACAAGAAATTTTCCTAAATACTTCAAAAGCAATATCTGCATTTGGTTTGAGTGCAGAACAATCAAATGGTGTTTTTCAAGCCCTTTCACAAATAATTTCAAAAGGAGTTGTGTCGATGGAAGAATTGCGGCAACAACTTGGGGAAAGACTACCTGGTGTTTTTGCTATTGCCGCCAAAGCAATGGGATTGACAACTCAAGAACTAACTAAATTAGTTGGTCAGGGTAAAATAACACAAGAAGAGTTCATTATTCCATTTACAAACGCAATGGGAATAATGGCTGAAAAAGCTTCTGGAATTGATTCGGCAGGCAAAGCAGTAACACGATTTAAAAATGCGTATGATCAATTATTAATATCATTAGGTAGGTCTGCCGATGAAGAAGTAGGCGTGATTGGGTTCGTAACAAAAAGAGCAACAAATCTTTTTAATTATTGGTCTAAAGCTTTTGAAACTGATTTACAAAAAGTTGAAAACGCAGCAGGAGAAGGATATCAAAGAACTATTGATTCGGTAATTAAAGATTTACCTGCGGCTGAAAAAGAAGCCGTACGATTGAAAATTATAGAAATGCAAAAAGAATCACAGGCGAGAAAAAAAGAAATACAAAAACAACTTGACGCAGAAAAGAAAAGATATGAACAATTAGGATTTTTTGAAAAATTAGCAGAAGGCGGTATTGCTGAATATTATGAAAAACAAATAAAAGCACAAGACTTATTAATATCTAAATATAACGGTCAATTAAAAGCACTAAAAGAACTATCTGAAATAAAACCGCCTCCACCCCCACCTACAACATTAAATGAAGAAGATATAAAAGCCCTAAAAGAAAAATTTAAACTGGAAGAAAAACGTCTTGAACTTCTTACTCAAATCCGTAAAATTGAAATGGATTCACGAGCAGGAAACCTTGCGGCTGACAAGGCTCTTTACGATGCCAAACTTGAATTGAGAAGACAATACACCGCCAAAGGATTGACGTTTGCCAAAGAAGAAACAGACCTTTTAAAAGCCCAAAGTAAAAAGACCGGAGAGGACTTGATTCAGCAAGACCTTAAAGACCGGATGGAAGGCAAAAACATTTTAGACCAATATCACAAAGATTCTGAAAAGTCTTACGATGAATACCTTGCAAACCTTCAGAAAAAGAAACTGCAAACCGTTGACATTGATAAATCAGCAAACAAAGAATTCATTAAAGATGAAAAAGAAAAATGGCAAGAAATTATAAATATAACTGAGGCATACTCACAATTGGCAAATAACATTGTTCAAGGGTTTGCCACCCTACGCCAACAACAAGCTCAAAACGAACTGACGGCATTGAATAATAAATACAATGCTGAACTTCGTCTGGCCGGAGATAATGAGCAGAAGGTTAATGAATTGAACGAGAAAAAAGCACAGAAAGAAAGGGAGATCAGAACCAGAGCATTTGAAGCCCAAAGAATGGCCGCAGTTGCAGAGGTTGTTTTTAGAGTCGGTCCAATCATTGCCCAACAAATAGCCGGAGTTATTACCGCACCATTAGCCATTGCATCATACGCAGCAGCAGCAGCCCAGATTGGGTTCATATTAGCCCAACCAACACCCGAGTTCAAGGAAGGAACGAAGGGTAAGCCTTTCAAAGGTGGAAAGGCCATTGTCGGTGAAATCGGTAAAGAGTGGGTTGTAACCACATCCGGTCAGGTGTACGAAACACCAGCAGTAGCTACCTTGGTCGATTTGCCAAAAGGCTCTCAGGTAATCCCACACAACGAGGTGATCAGGGCTGAACGATACATGGGTTCAAAGCTGATGAGAGAAGGCCGTGGTGACGGTGCAACGGGTCACATAGTGAATGAATTGATTTCGATCAAGGACACATTGTCGAAACTCCCAATCACATCCCTGACGATGGACGAACGAGGGTTCACAAAGAAGATTCAAACCAAGTCCAGAGAGACGAGGATATTGAATAATAGATTTGGCAATTAAAATAAAAGAGTACCTTTGTCGGGCCTTCCAACAAGGTTAAGCCATAATTTTTTTGTTTGTTCAAAAGACCCAGTCCAAAAGATTGGGTTTTTTGTTGCAATTAATTTTGGAAGTCTATTTCTATTTATTAGTTTTGTTGCAAATTAAAACAAACGAAAAAATGGCAAAGAAAACAGAGATCAAAAACATGGTTCAACTTCGTGATTCACTTTTGGAAACTTTTAACCAATTAAAAAATGGGGAAATTGGGACGAAAGAAGCCAAGGAGACCAGTAACATTTCAGGAAAGATTGTTTCAACCGTAAAGGCTCAAATGGAGTATTATGTGATGACCAAGGCTGATGGTAAAATAGCATTTATGGAATGTTAGCAGATGCAGTTTCATTAATTTACGAACGTCTTTATTATCTTAATAAGGGCGTTCGTATTAAGGAAAAACCTTCAATATTTATAAACATTGAAGTAGATAGAGGAAGGTATGGCTATGATTTTTCTGATGTCTATTTGGAAATGTATAAAATTCCGTTTCCAGATATGAAAATGAAACCTAAAATTACAATTCGATTTGGGTTTAAAAGGAGTGAATCAAAAAATCATCTTTTATCAACGGGCAAGGACTCCGTCTCGATTCTTTTGGAATTAAAATCATTTCTAAAAATTGCAAATAAAGTTTGCGATAAAGTGGTTTTAAGTCACTCAAGCCTTCTGGATAACGAGGTGAAAAAAGTTTACAAAAGGCATTATTTGGAGGCTTATAGAAAAGGTTTTAATAATGCTGAAAGATTTGCAATAGATAGAATCCAAGAAGAGTTTCTTGAATTGACCGAAGAAATGTACGCTAAATTTGCAGATTTGTATATTAAGTCAAAAGACCCTGATTTTAGGAGAAGAATGAAAAACATGGATACTGAAGGCAAATCATATTTTGAATTTTTACCAACAACAAAAGAAGATGCAGAAGATTGGAAATGCATAACGGATATTCTTTCTCTTCATCAAAAAATTAAATCATTCGTTCAGGAAAAATCAACTTAAGGGGCTTCGGCCCTTTTTTTATTTATCTTTGCTTCATGGCAGGATGGAAGTTTTTTCTTAATGGAACTCAGGTAGAAGAGCCAATTGGGTTCGATTCAATTGAATTCACGGCAAAACGCCTTCCATCGCACGGCATTGACTCCCCATTCTCGACTGAACTAACCTTCACCGGGAAAGCAGCAAAGCTGATCAAGGCCGAATATGAGGCCCATTACATCAATGCTGAAATTGCCATCCTGATTCAGTCCAACGTAAAGGTAAACGGTTCAGATTATGCCTTTGTGGGCTTTCTGAATATGTCCATTTATACGGAAAAGAACGTATGTGATACGAACGGTTGGGAGATAACAGTCGGGATCATTGAAGACAATTTCAGAGAGCGTTTCTTGTCTCGTCAGGGGGTTGAGATTGATCTTTTGGCCGCAAAGGACTTGGATGAGAATGTAATAACTCCGGTTGTACTGGATACGATTGTGACCCATACGCAAGAGTTATTTCTGATTGGTAAGGCGAGGAATTATTCGAATCAGGTTGATCTTTTAGAATACACAACTTTTGCCGGATGGAACCTTGATGACTTTGCAGCATTGCTTCCAGCATATTATAGAAATTCAGATTTCAAAGGTTCTTTTGGAAACACATTTGATCCAATATCAACAAGCTATACAACAACAAGCCCGACCTTTGTAAATAACTCTGACTTTATCCGAACACTAAAATTTAATGTTTCCGCAAACGGAATATTTGGATGGACTGCATTTGGACAACCGGGAGATTCGGCAAACATTACTTTTTCGATTCAGGTTCGAAATTCAACGGTTGAAACGCAAAGGTTTTACTTATATGATTCGCCTTTAAATAATTATAATGATTCCAATGATACGGTTTGGAATTTTTCCGTTGAACAAGAAATAACATTAGACCCCGATGATCGGGTATTTATATTTATGCAATGGGGTTTCAATGGTAACATTGTTCCTGGAACTACTCCTTCTCCTGATTTAACAAAGCAACTGGCCTATTTATGCGAAAGCTGTTGCGTTATATTAACCGAAACAAACGCTGCTGCTAACGCATCTGAGACCAATGGTCTGAAGGTTTACAAAGCATTACAACGAGCAGTTTATTTATTGACGGGTGATCCTGATGGTCTGGTTTCTGATACCTTCAGCGATCCAGACGGGTGCTTCTGGAATAACTTCATCACAACGGGCCTCTACATTCGAAACGCCACAACAATTGAACAAGTAATCAATGGTTGTATTGATGAGGATGCAAACAACATCTATGCAATCAAAACATCCTTTGAAAAACTCTACGAAGGACTTGACCGGATTTTCTGCCTTGGTTGGCAATTCGAACAAGACACCTACGGAGCGTGGAAGCTGAGAGTTGAAAAGGCTGACTACTTTTACAATAACACCGTAGTCGTTCAATCCTTCTTCAAAGTTGGTCAAATCGTCCAGAATGCAATGTCAGACAAGTTGGTGAACAACGTCAAACTTGGGTACTCTGACAAGTTCAAGAACATTGCCGTTTCTGCCTTGACTGAAATCAACGCTGACCGGAATTACTTCATCGCTAACAAGGCAAGGGCCGATAATTCATCTGTTAGTCTTGACATCCGTTCTGACATCATTGCATCCGGTTATGCGATTGAATTTTACAGACGTTTGCAGTTTCTTCGTGAAGATTCAGGATCATCTGATAGGCCGAATGATTACGACCTATTCATCATCTGGACGAATCGTTATGAAGTGACGGTTGATCTGGATACTGAACCGGGATTGGGTTACAGATTGGAAGGTGAAACGGGAAGTAAGACCTTCGCACCTGGTACGGTCAGTTACGGCTCAAACTTCATCGCTGAATCCAACGGGCCGATTGATCGGGTTTATAATGTCTATCATTCTCCTGCTCGCATTGCTTGTCGGTGGTGGAAGTTCTTGGGAATGCACACCTATGGCCTTCCAACGGTCAATGCTATATTGGCCTATCAGGTCGGTCAGTATTTCACAGATTATTCAAGCCGGATTGATTCGACATCTGAACCAGACAATTGCATGGAGGTCGCAAACGGCCCCTCTGATGTGCTGAGTGAATCAACCAACATTGGGCCGGACATCTTAACCAATGCCGCACAAGACTACCTGATGAAGCCGATATCGGTTGAATTTGATGTTCCGCAATCCCTCTGTTCATTCATCGATATGTCTTACAATGGCAACGGATTGGTCAGGGTTACATCTGGCAGTCTGGACATTTACGGATTCATTCAGGAATCGGCAAACAAACCACAAGACCCTAATTCGGGGTTGTCAACTATAAAGTTAATTATGTCCAAAACTGGACTTGTTAACGGGGATTATAAAGCTTTGGATTATGATTCAGACGATTATTTCACGGGTTAATAAATTACGAAAATGGCAATAAAAACAAGGGCTGAACTCGATACGGTCAACACGGCCACATTTGGGGCCGGAAAGAATACTTTAGGCGATTCCGAAAAGGCGTTCAACGCTGATTGGATCGAATCAACCGCAACACTCTCTGACGATAATGACTTCACGGGGGTCAATGTACACACTAAAGAGGTCCGATGGCATAAGGGCGATAGTCTGGCATCTGCAAGCAGTCTAAATTTAGGAGTTACTGGTAATTTTCACCATGTAACCGGAAACGTAACGATAAATTCAATTTCGAACAAGCAACACGGAACACGGATGTTGTTGTATTTCGTTTCTGACCCATTATTGGCTCACTCAGCATCATTGGTTCTACCGAACGCAACCAGTATCCAGGTTCTTCCCGGAACGCTTTATGAGTTCATTTCAGAAGGTTCTGGCAATTGGCGAATGTTGAACAACGATTCACTAAATGGGGTAGTAATTACATCCCCTGCCGATGATCAGGTTTTGCAATATGTTTCATCGACTAAAACATGGGTAAATGTCGGACTTGGAACGGCTTTGGCTAATTCAATCGGGAGTTCAGGTGTATCCGGTCAGATACCACAGACGGACGGAGCCGGAAACCTATCTTGGACAACCAACGGTGGACCTACTTTGGCTCAATTTATCCGAAATGCTACCGAAACGCAAGCGACTGGAACGGTTGAAACCATAAATAAGACATTATTGATTCCGGCAAATACCTTTACCGGAACAAACGGTTTTAAAATTCTTGTGAGAATTAGAAAGGACAATCAAGGGTTTAACATTGTAACTACCAGAATTTACATTAGTTCAAACCCTGCATCATTTACTGGCGGTTCAGCTTTTATATTGGGGAATTATCAATTTCCGGCAGTTGCAAGTAATACTGGGGCATTGATGGAAAGGAGTGTATTGGTTGTAAATGCAACAACATTAACCTCTTACGTTTTCAACTCTGCATCATTGCCATCTGACATTAACACTACAAATGGAATCATTACTTCAAGTGCAATTGATTGGACAGTTAATCAATATGTTATTGTTACAACAGTTTGCAGCAATGCTGCTTATTCTGCATTCATCCGCTCAATTGAAATAACACCACAATAAAATGTTAGAACTAATTTACATAAATGAACTCTTAACATTGAATGGAGTTCAGTATAGTGTTTCAAATTTAGAGGCCACTTCAGATTTGAATGTTTTATTATGCATTTACAATGATGTCCACTTGTCATTCGTTGTTTTTGCGGCTAACGAAACGATGATTAACGGAGTCGTTCAAACATCTGCTCAAATGATTATTGACACACTTACAACCGTTTAATAACATGGCACAAAAAACAAGAGAAGAACTGAATGCGGCTAATGCAGCCCTATTCGTGAATAATTCAACTGGTGACATCACGCCAGAATTGGAGAAGGCGTATAATGAGGATGTGAATGACTCCTTTGCGATGCGTTATGAGTTCGATGTCACCATTACAGATACGGCAGCGATTCAAGGAATGAATACCGCACCTATCATATTGGTAGAGGATGACGGGGTTAGTTATCTGCAATTAATTGCGGCTACTATTATAATGAATGATGACGGAGCGACTCAATATGACTTTACGGGTTATATGTCAATTATTGGCACAGGAGACAGTAATGTTAAAGCATTTAGTGCAGCTATGGATGTTAGTATTGGATCAGGCACAACATCCATATTAACCTTTCCGGTTAATTTGCCCGCTACGCATAACTTATTTTTGACGGCTAAAACATCTCAAAACGATGGCGGTTTTGCTCTCTCAGCGTTCTCGGACGCAACAGAAGGCGATTACACCCTTAGAGTTTATGGAACGTACGCTAAATTCCCGATCGCATAATGGGCAAGGCTAATCCATTCTACCGATTCAGTCCGGCATCGTCCAATGGCGGATTCATGCCGGAATCAAACTTGCAATCAAGCCAACTCAACATTGTTTATGGCGAGTTTACGGATGATATTTTCGTAGGTGATCCGATTGGGCTATTGATTAGTTTCCTGCAAACCACAATTGACGCTTATAACAACCCTTTGGATGGGGCGAATTTGAGGTTAGTCTATCCGTCACCGTGGCCCGTCCTTTCTGGAATCCAGACATTGACCTTTTACATCCAGAACGATCAGTTGTTTGCCGTTGATTCAACTCAAGTGATCAGCATCACAGTTGATCTAAATGATAACATCGTAACCTCTACTACGTTTGTTTTCCTTGGTACAATCACCAACACGGCAACGTATGCCAATGCCTTGATTCCGGTTGAACTTGAAATCAGAAGAGCCTTGGAGGTGTATTACCAGAACGGTGCAGCTATATTCCCTCTGGCCTATTCATTCGATGCAACAACGGGCATTGCTACTTCGTTTTTGGCTGAAGCATCGGACTGGCAATTGGACCTTACAACGGGCGTTGTTGATCGCTATCCTGCAATTGCTAATCCATTCGGCCCGGTCACTTATTACCCGTTTGCGGTCCTATCGGCACAAGAAGCCTATATCCTGACACTATTCGACCGGGTCATTAATTACACCGTCCTGAATCCGTCTGCAACTGCCTCTGATGTGGAGACTTATTTCAGTTCAATATTGGGAGGTCTGACCGCATCAACTGCAACCGAGACATCCGGCATTCTGGAAAGGGTATCAATTCAATTCTCTGAATCGAGAGATTTCTTGCTGATTGGGCGTTTTGATGTAACCTGGTCATTTCAAAGGTTCTTCAATCCGACTGCGGCAACCAATGACTTCTTTGCCAATTACAACATCTCAGAGGATTTGCCCTATGCCCCTCTGAGTGGTCAGCTATTTCCAGACGGTTGGTATTCACTTGAACAAATCCAGTTTGACAACGGTTGTGAACCGGACAACTCTGATACCTTCCAAATGCCAATCAAGACGGGTGACATCTATCAGTTCAATGTGATTCCAAGTCAGGCCAATCTATTCGGGCTGACATCGGCAAAGGTTGGGTTGTTTGATTCGAATTTGAACTTTGTGCAGGAAATCGGAACGGTTGGCTTTCCACCATGCGGCTTAATAGATACGGTTTCGGTAACATTTGATGTTGGCGGTATGATATCTGATATTTTTATAAATTCGGCTGATATTTATATAACTTTTGTAACGTGTGATTCCACTATTGAAATCGTTGTTCCTTTTGCCGTTATGGATTTTAGTGGTACTTCTGCAGATTTCTGGGCATCAGTATTAGATTATGTTGCATTACAAGGTGACTATTCGGGTTCATACAATCAGGTCTTTTTGACCGTAACGCTAAACTTTATTGTTGACTATTCTTTAAATATTTTATCGGTTAATTTATCTGCGTTAACAACTTATGGCGGAATTGGCGAAAGAAATAGCCGTTGTATTGCTACCCAATTCCAAGCAACCGTTACAATCCCCTACGCCCCTGACGGATGCTATTGTTTCGGCCTTTACAACTACGATATAGTTCAATTTTATGACACGATTGCTGAAATCTATTCGTTCTCCAACGCTCTGATTCTTGACAATTCGGAATGCTTTTCGACCATTTGGCAGTTTGGAACATCTGAAGATTCGGTGGTGGAAGGGTTTGAATATTACGATGGATGGATTCAGCAGGTACGGCTACCGATCAACGGAGGCGGTGAGAAGCCAAAGATTGAAGAGTCAATTTATCGCAACTCAGACGGAACGTATCAACGCCCTTCTAATTATTCAGACAATACATTAGATTTGCATTCAGATTATGTTGACATTGAAACACGGAATGCGTTGTTTGCTGCCACCAGACACCCCATACTGATTTTCAATAATCAAAACATCTTCGTTTCGGGTGATCTTGACGTTGCCACCGTTCAGGACTATTCGAAGCAAACCTCCTTTAGAAAGCTTGCTCAAGTCAAGTTTTCAGCACTTATTCAGGGATTCCAACCTGAAAACAACGTCTGTATAGGATGTTGAAACCGCTAAAATTCAAATGAACATTACTTTAAATTGTCCTCCGGTTACTTGTTACAAGAACTACCGTTGTGACGTTGATTATAAAGGTCGGATCATTGGGGCCGCATTGGTTAAGAAGACCGTGTCGAGCCTGATTGACAAGACAGATGCAACATCATTACTTGACTCGCTATTATATCAGGCTCTTCAAGGTGATGCAATTCTATTTCTGAACATCGCAGGGGAGAAACCAAAACCAGAAACGGCTGAACTGCCGGGTGTGGGAATGCGTATCAATCGACCAGGTGCGAAGACTCACACATTGACCTTTGTCGATGCTCAAGTGATTGCCAATGTTGATTCTTACAACAGAATCCTTCGATCGTCTCAGAACTATGATCTGTACTACTTCACACCGGAGTTGTATTGGGATGCCTCTGGAACGCAAGTGACTGTCATCGGTGATCCAATCATCCAGAATGACCTGACTCAATTCATCAACGGTGAAACGATGGTGAAATGGGTAGCCGATACCAATCCGATTCCGTCAAACTTCGATACTGACACCCTTCTTGAAGGTGTGTTCTATGAGATTTCAGGAAATGAAACTATTGCCGGAGAAGTTGGTACGTTTCAAACTGAAACTTATACGGCTACTTTGAACTATGATTTTGGTTCACAAACTCTGCCGAATCAGATTTGGTCTGTTGAAGGTACTGCTGCGGTTCTTGCCTCTCTTAATGGGTCAATGAATCCAACAACTGGTGCATATTCATTTTCACCGACAGAAGCAGGGACATTTGACATTACCGTCAAGGTAACTAACTCTGCCGGATGTATATTTGGAACATTGGATGTAGTAGTAACTGTAACCGTAGCTCCTTAATAACGTGAACGAAGTATTTCTTGGGGTAATTGCTCAAATGCTCATGGACGAGAAAATCCGTGAGGGTAAGTCTGAATACGTGGAGGAAATCCGTGAAATTGCGGAAGAACTTGAACCACATTTTGACGAGGACTACCCTAAGAAATTGCTTCGGGTTCAGCATCCCGGTGAGCAGCCTTGGATGCGGTTGTATCGCAAGGAACGATGGCAACCAAAGACCAGAACGGCAACCGGAAGAGTCTTTACAACACTTCAGAAAATCCAACAAGCTGATGACTTCAAAGTCCAGTTCAAAGAGGATTTCAAAGAAACGGGAATCGCTGAGACCAACCCAAAAGGGTCGTTGAAAAACTATCTGATGTACGACTTGCCTCTGTACGGGTCAATCGAGACATTCGTTTTTTCAATTGGTTTATGTAAGTACCTGGAGAACCCAAATGCCGCAATATTCATCGGGCCTGATATTGAATCATGGATCAAAGAGCCATTGAACCAAGGGGCTTTAATCAACTTTGAAGAACCATTCCCTCAGATATTTGAAGAAGAGGACATACTTTTCAAAGATGAATACACTCTGATTGTCAAATTGGATCAGTACAAGGCCAAGGACATAAACGGGAACTACATGAAGTGGGATCAGTTCCTGACCATTACTGAAATGGGCTTGGTTCTAACCCGTCAGATCAAGCCCTACGCAAAGGATGTTGACCCATTTGACCAATACTTCATCGACCATGATTTCAAAGCGTTTCCAGTTGTAACGGTTGGCTCTGTGATATACGAGGTTGAAGATGGTCAATTGGTTTACAATTCAGTCCTCACGCCTTGCCTTCCTGCGTGGAATGATGCTCTATTCATGAATGATGACTTTCTTGTCAACAAGGCTCTCCATTCAAACCCAATCTTCTGGCGATACAAGAACTCACCGTGTAAGACCTGCAATGGCACGGGAATGCGGATCAATAAGAGTGATAACACTCAATCCACTTGCAACACGTGCAACGGTAACGGTCTGGCCTCTGAGGGTAGTCCGTTTGCATCTATTGAAATCAATTTACAGAAGAAGAACGCAACGAATCCAGATGTTCAGACTCCAACGGGTGCGCCTGCCGGATATATCCAGTTGGACATTGAAGCGTTGAAGTTCCAAAAGCAAGAGATTGATGATGACATTTACAGAGGCTTTCAGGCCATCGGTCTGGAGTTGCTTGCCAATGTTCCTGCGGCCCAATCTGGGATCGCTAAACAATACGACCGAAAGGAAATCAATACGTTCTTTTTTCAGGTAGCGATTCATTTTGGTTACCTGATTGAAAAAATGTCTGAATTGATATTCCTGCAACGCTATGCCTCTGAGATTGACAACGGATTGATCAACAAAGACCAGATAAAGGCAAACATTCCGACCGTTGTAATCCCGACCGACTATGACATCATTACCACCGAGGTGCTATCAGCTAACCTATCTGAGTCAATCAAATCAGGCTTTGACCCGATTATCACAAACGGATTGACAAGGCAATACACCGAGAAAGTATTTGGTGAAAATAGCTATCAATTGAAGTTGCTAAAAGCCAAGACAATCATTGACCCTCTGCCCTACATGACGAGTGAGGAGAAGTTAGTCCTGAAAGATTCAATGGGTTGTAGTGAGTTGGATTACGTAACATCAGCCTACCTTCCGGCCTTTGTGAATCAGTTGTTAGAGGCTGATATGATGTGGTTGGACAAGGATCGTAAGATTCAACGTGAAGATGTGCGTAAACTCGCACAAGACAAACTTGCTGAAATCAAGGCAAGCATCATTCCGATTATGCCAATTGGTGGGTAATGATTTCAGACAAACAACTTGAGATAATCCGCAGGATTCAGACTCTTCAGGCTGAACTGGAGAACGGCATGAATTCCCGATTACCGGAAATCTTCAAAGGTTTGTCCGACCAGGTTATTGAACTAACCAACGATCTGCCACTTGACCCAAAGAAACGGGCCGCAAATATCAGGGCCATCATCGGCCTGAAAACACAATTGACCAATGTCATTGTCACCAATCCTGAATATGTCAGAGAGGTTGGTCGGGTTCTGGATGGATTCAAGGATTTGAAGAAGCTGTCTGACCTTTACTTTTCGGAACTGATTGACGGGTTTAATGCGAAAGAGGTGTTGTATCAGGAAATCCTCAAAGCCAATGTTGAAATCACAAAGGATATGCTTTTGGGGTCTGGCATCAGGAATAACTTTGCGAATGCCATACAAGAGACCTTGTTAGCCAATGCAAGCGGAACGACCAATAAAACCCTATTGCAAAAAACAATGAGGCAGTTTATTGAAGGAACTGAAACAGAGAAGGCGTATCTGAATAGATATGTTTCACAAACGACCAACGACAGTATCATGGCCTTTTCACGGCAATACAACCAGACAATTGCAGAGGACTTAAATTTGCAGTACGGGTATTATAGTGGTACGCTCATCGGGGATTCACGTTCTTTTTGCAAGGCCCGTGCAGGTCGTTACTTCAAGAAATCGGAAGTGGAAAACTGGGCCAATCTTGGAAATTGGGATGGACGTTCGAAAGGCACTACAAAATCCACAATCTTCTCATTATTAGGGGGTTACAACTGCCGCCACGACTATTTTCCGATTACTAAAACTCAATATCGGGTAGCTGAACAAAGAGGGCTAACCGGATTGAAGTAATTCACCTATTTTTACAAAAAAATTAAGCCATGAACATTTGCCTTCAAGACTTCATCGGATTACGGGGTTGCTCGACTGTTGAACCAGAATCAGGGGTGTACATCAATCAGTATCCGGGAATGAGTACGGAACTACTTGACAAGGTTGCATCGTCTGATCAAGTGACCTTTGCCCAAGTCTGGAATGATGTTCAACAGACGGCTTATCTGCAACTGAAGACGGGTGTTCAAAAGGCATTGAAGGACTTTGCGTCTGCCCGATTGGATCAGGTTCTATTCCAGACTTCCAAGTTGTTTGTTCAACAATGGCAACAAATCAATCCGGTTCCGGCAGAAGCGATTTACAAAGGTGTATTCACATCAATTGCCGGATCGAAGTATGCCGCCTTGAGAGTGAAGAAAGCATACATCTACAATTCCGGCAATGTGGCCGTTGATAATGTGGTGATCAAGTTCTTTCAATGTCAAGACGGAACGGTGCTTTATCAAAAGACGGTGACGGTTCAACCAGGGGCGAACTTCATCACTATAAACCAAACCTTCAATCTGGTCTTCGACAAAATCAACATTGCCATGCTAGTTGATTGCACAAACCTCCCAACCTTGACGGGTCAATTCATTGATAATGGTTCTTGGAACTGGCAGGGGATGGATGCCCAATGTGCATCTCGTTACTATTCATGGTTGAATACTTCCGGTTTCAATATCTTCCCGGTCACGGCCCCATTGAACTACGGTTTAGGGCAAGACTGGAATAACGACTGGAGTCAGTCAGCCATCTACTGGGATGCTGAACTGCTCTGCTCTCTGGATGCCTTTATCTGCGGTCAGCGTGAGTTCTTGACTGAAGCATGGGGCAATCTATTATCGGCCTCAATCCTCCGGTTTAAACTGGGATCACAAAGGGTGAACTATTTCACCCAATCGAATCGGGAATTGACTGAACGGGCTTATGTGTCCTTTGAGGACGGTTATAAAGAAGCCCTTAACAATTGGGCTGAACAGTTGAACCTTGCCAATGAGGGTTTGTGCTTCGATTGCGATGATCAGGCCATGATTTCGACATCAGGGAGACGGCCATAAAAAAACCGGACTAAAGTAGTCCGGCCTTTCAGCACTTTTATCTTTTTACATTTTAACTAAAGGATTTGCATATCAATTATTGGTAAATCTGGATGCCTCATTGCCTTGGCAAGTTCTGAAAGGTTTGAATTACACGCAAGAAATACTTTAGACTGAGATAGAATTCTAGCATCAACGTATGCGTCTTTATTTATTTTTAATCTTTTTTCCCCAACTACATGATGACTTAAATTAGTTGGAAAAGATGAAACAATTTGCTTACCATAAATCGCTTTTAATTTTAAAAACCGATTTTGGTCTTCAGTTGCCAAAAATATTCTATCGTTAAATTTATTAATATGTTGGCAAATAGTTTTAATACTGACCAATTCGCATTCGGTCGCTTTGTCGGTTCCTCTGGCATGAACGCCTATCCAATCATAAACGCCCATTGTATTTGGTAGTAGGCATCTATCTCTAAAACAACTCTCAAAAGCTAATCTGTTTTTATCAATATCTTTTGGACCATCACCATCCCAAATCAAATCCTTTACATAAAATTCTGATTCTCCAAATGCAGGGTTTGTAAAAAGGTCTTCCAATTGATAATCCTGAAACTCAATATTCCAGTTGCCATATTGCTCAAAGTGCAACCAACAAAGGCGCAATGCCTTATTCATTAAAGCCCCAAATCCATGTGAACGGTAATGGGGAGTATCTTTTGATTGAATTATCAATTTCATATTCCTCTTAAAGTAAATACCCATGAATCTGGCATATCCTTGCGATAATAACCTAAAAGTGAATTTTGATCCATTGGAGGCATTTCAAGAATGGATGCCAGTAAAGAAGCGGCTGATTGATCCTGACGGTGAAAAAGAAACCTAGGGTCGGAACTTTGATTATCATGGTTTCTTGAACCTCTGAACACCCCATCATGACAAGCCTTCATCCATCTATGAATAAACTCTCTACCTTTTGCGTTTTGAAGATTTACGCCAAAGATTCCAGTTGCAAGATCAGGCCAACTTTCTACTTTATTACGATTTAGCTTGAAGTACTCTAAGCTAAAATCATTACAAGTCTGAGCGCAATTGTAACCAGATGACCAAAAGAAAAAACCTTGCTCATCAATGATGTCAAAAATCGTCATTGGATCATTCAAAGCCCAAACAGACGAATCACACCAAAGGATGTGAGTGAACCCTTGGTTAATTGCTTCCATGAATGCCGAACACTTGACATGATAATTTGAATCCTTCGGGAATTCATCATTAGGCCATTGGTTTTTCCAAGTCAAAATAGTTCCGGCCCAACCAACTTGATTCAAGCTTCTGACTAGCCTATCAGTTCCGGCCCCATACCAACCACCACCAACACAAGCGTTAATAATAACGGGCTTATTTTCGGTCAAATCCATACTTTACTCTGAAAGGTGCGTTTCGATATTGATAATGATACAATGGTTTGCAAATGTGGTATTCTGTTTTGATTAATCCAGACTTTTTGAGCCTTTTTGAAAAGTCATAATCTTCACCGTATCTCAGGTCAATAAACCCAATTTGCAAAGCAATAGAACGCTTGATTGGTACTTTGTGATAAGGTGTTCTGACGTAATCATAACCATCTATACCATCCATCCAATCGGGGTAATTATTGCTAACATTGGCCCTTTTACCTTTGGTTCCAGAACAAGAAATCTCAAAGGTTATGCAGTCTGGTTGTTCTTTTATTCCTCTCCATATTTCAGTCAGATAATCGGTCATTACCGCATCATCTGAATCAATTGACACAACATATTCACCTTTGGCTTTTACGTGCATCCTCTGGCGTTTAAAGCCTATTGAGACTTCTTTGTTGTCCATGTCCACAATAATTTCAACCTGATCAGCAACGCCCAAATCATTAATCTGATTCTGGACATTTTCAACCAGTAAATCCGTCATTCGTTTTCGGTCAATAGTGGACGGAATAAGGATTGATAATTTACAATCCATAAATCAGGTTCTCAAAGTTGGTGTGAATTGGTCTCATCCCGAAGTGGGTAAAAATTGAATGAAAAGCCGATTTCATCATTTTGTTTGAATTGTATTCAACACAAACCAGTTTAGTTGCCATTTCTTTCAAGTTCATTTCTTTCAAAATAAAGAAATCCAGACCTTCAGCATCAATCGAAATGAAATCAAATGTCTTAACACTACATCCGGCATAAAAGGACGGCCATGTAAGTACATCAACCTCTGATTCGACAAATTGCTCTGTTCCTTGCCATCGTTTCATCTCATCCGGTTCAAGAGTGGATAGTAAACCAGAATCGCCCTTGTGTAAGTGACTGCCTGAAATGTGAAAAGGCATTTTACCGTTTTCCTTGCCAATTGCACATTCGAAGACCAGAACCTTTGAGCCATCGTAAAGTGTTTCAAGTTTCTGGAATGGATCAGGTGCAGGTTCAACACATACGCCAGACCAACCAGACAAGGCCAATGCCCGACTATTTGATAAAGTCTGCCCATCATTGGCCCCAATGTCAAGAAAACATCCTTCCGGTTGATTCTTGAAGTAATCCAGGATAACTTCCTGCTCGTTGTTTTGCGAAAATATCATTTTGGAAATCCTTGTTTTTGACGTTTGATAAAATTTGAATGATCAATCTTGTGCAGACTTGGGCTTTCTGTTTTCCGTGACAATTGATCGGCCGGAGCCTTACCGTATGCCGGGTGCAGATGGTCAAAGATAGGCTCAGAAATGAACCTGTGACATCCTCGTTGCTTTGCGACCTCAGTAGCTTCATTATCGCACCAGACACTCTTATAAGACGGATGATAAATGTACCCATCCCGGTTGAAGTAATCCCGTCCAATGATTGAAAGGGTTGATAGTGCATTGCCGGGCAAATGATGGTTCGTGTCACGAAAGTGCAAAAACAGATCCGTGTCACCTTTGAACATGAATGCGTCTTCAATGGTCTTGTCGAATCCTTTAATCGTGAAAACCTGATCATCCGAAACATTGACCAGAATATCCCAATGGGTGAAATGTTCTAAATCTCGATTAATCGCATCAATCTTGTTTCTTGATTTGCCGTAAAAAGAATGCATTTCAATAAAAAAGTTCTGATTAATCCATTCTTTGAATTCTGGATTATTGACCGTATAATCATTTTCATCCAAGGTCAAACAGATCAGGTAATCGGGATTGACTGCCATTGTCTGAATGTTCAGCAATGTTCGTTTGAGATTGTCGGGCCTTGATTTCGAAGTGACCTTATAAAGGATTTTCATGATTTCAATATTCGTTGTTCAAAAAAGTCTTTATGTTCTGGAAAGTTAGATGTAAACATCCTGGAGTACATGGATGAATAGTTGTTAAGACTTCCAATTAATATTACGCCTAATTTTGTAAATACAGTCTTTTGAAACACAAAATTTCAAAGCCAGATCATTATTTGACAATGTAGTATTTCTAATTTCTGCAACATCTTTTTCGGTCAATAATGCCCTTGGATGATTTGCCCGACTTCCATAATTTAATACATTGATTTTATGCATGGTATTTTCATAGTATGTTGCCCATTCTAAATTCCATTCAGCATTATTATAAGGATTTCCATCAATGTGATTAACAGTTTTTTTATTTTCAGGATTTTCTTTAAATGTTAAAGCAATCAACCTGTGAAGATTATGAATAGAAATTATCTTGTCTTTACTCAACCTGACATGATAGTATTTTGTTCCTTTTTGAGGTCTTAAAATCCGTTTTTGTCGATAATTTGATCTAATTCTACCAAACGAACTTACTTCATAAAGCCCCTCATATCCGACAACGCTTTTCCAAATTTCTTCCTTATTTTCCATAAAAAAAGATTGCCCCAAATGCAAAGGCTCGTCCGACTCCTGAATAGGAATAGGCAATGCAAGAGGGGCAAGGTTTTTGAATGTTTTCATATCGGACGAGCAATACAAATATACAAAATTTTATCCTGAAATATGTCTGTTAATTCCGGTGTGAACGCAGAAGCCCTCCAACAATGTTGCGGCCCTGAATCCATGTTTGAAGTATTGCTTGCCAACTAACTGTTCAGCTTGCAATGGGTTTGATGGTGACCAATGTACATCAGCGTACATTCCATTCGGAAAAAGTTTCTGGTAATCGGATAACCTGCGTAGACCACAATTAAAACTGAAGCCATTCCAGACACCTCTGTAACCCGTCTTCATCATTTGATATTTTACACCGTCCTCGGTGGTCAAAACTTGTCCAATTGCCGGGTGACCATTGCGGTCATTGGGACTTCTCAGCCATATTTGCATGATGTGAGCCTTTTCTTCCAGAATCGAAAGTGATTTCAGGACGAATCCAGTTTTGAAAAACTCCCAGTCGCATTCTAAATGCATTATATAAGGCGTTTCAACTTCCTTGTACATTCGGTCAATTGCCGCAATCTGATTTTTGTATCCTGCAAATTCCTTGTATTCGCAATCGGGCCACTTCCATGCAATAAACTCTCCAATCTCAACTGGCAATGGCAATCCAGAATCTTCATTAATAAAAAATGCAATTGGTGGCGGCCCATCCCAAAATTTAGCAACTGATGTAATTGTTTTCTCTAAAAGGTCAAACCGACCACAGGACGTGAGAGTTATTGTTATTTGACTTTCCACTTTGATAAATTTGATTGATGTGTAATAATAGAATCCCGATAATCCCCAAATCGACATACCACAACATTGCCGTCTGGATGAATTGCCAGAACGACAACCTGCGAATCCTGACTGATAATCCGGCCCTTTTCGCCTTGGATGAATCCTTTCGGATAGTAAACCCCGTACTGGTTAATTGAATCCATAGTGCTTTAATAGTTGAGGTGCTACAACATAAATCAAGAATATAATGACGCAAATGGTGATCATAAGCCAACTGAAGAGTCCAAGGTAGGACTCTCGCAGTTCATTTCTCGTTTCTCTATTTGGTAACATTGCTAAAAAACAAAGTAGGAGTCATCAATAATTGTCAGGTTTGTACCCGGTTCAAAATCCTTGTGGTTGCCTCCTAATATATCCCTCTGAAGCATCAACGATAACTTTGTCACAAATACGTGAACCCAAAGTTCAAGGTTGCCAATCACCGAACAAGACGAAATCAGAACCCCAACATCGGGGGTGTCATCGTTGATTTTGGAAAGGGTGATCTTGCCCCCATAAAGGTTTATGATCTCCTGAATCCTTTGAAGGTTGGAATTCCTCAACGAAAGTGAAGACTTAAATTGACTGTTTGACAATATGGCTATTGCGGCCAAATGATTTGCTGATGTTTGCATGAATTTTTTTGTTTTATTTTGTTGGGTCAAATATAGAATAATCAATTTCATATTTGCAACAAAAAAATAAAATAAAATGCCAAAGTATAATTCACTCCAAGCGTTTGCGGCTCAACAACTGGCTAACTTCCAGAACGCTACGGATGCCAACAAGGTACTGCGTACGGCTTGTGTTGATGTGGTTGCCGCAATGCTAAGACGAATTCAAAATGATGGTGAAAGGTCGGATGGTGCTAAAATGGTAACTAAATCATCTCAGAAATATGGTGCTTACTCAAAGGCATACGGACGATTTAGGGCTAAGAAAAAACGACAAACGGCCATTGTTGATTTGACCTTTACCAGTAGTGGCACAATGTTAGACTACCTAAAGCCCGGCCCGACCGGGGCAAATAGTTATGGTATTGGCTTTCTTGGGCCAGATGAATTCCAGAAAGCTAAATGGAATGAAGGTAACTTTGGGATTATCTTTGATCCGAGTAAATTGGAAAATCAATTAGCCCTCGTGTCAATTAACAAGTCAGCACAAAAACTACTTTCAAAATGACCATCAAATCCGACATCCAAAAACTGAACGATAAAATCTGCACCATGTTTGGCAATCAATGCCTCAACTATGGTGAAGGCCATGAAGTCATCTTGGAAAACGAAGGTGCTAACTATGCATCTGTCAAAGACAATCAGCCCTGCTCAGTCAATGACAACTATGATCTGGTAATGTTCTACGTTCGGACTGGATCGGAGCCTACTGGTCAGTTGAAGGGAGGCAACCAGACCGTTCTGAGCCGGAATGTATCCTATAAGTTGATCGGCAACGCCAAAGGGCCGGATGCTGAATTCAACCTTGCCGTTCTGGTCAATTCAATTGCAGGGATTAAATACACCGGGAGCGATAACAACGCAAAGTCAATCGCTCAGACCTACTTCGGACTGACGGAACACAACTTTGAGACGTATTTCTTCTCAATTGATTTCACTAATGTAGAAACCATTGTATGCCCTAAATGCTAAATCATGGCTGAAAAGAAATTCAAAGCAAAGGTAGACGGCAAGACCGTAAAATTTGGGGCAAAGGGTTACTCCATTGCACCAGGTACTCCCAAAGGTGACAGTTATTGTGCGAGGTCAGCCGGAATCAAGAAGTGTAAAAACCCACCATGCCCGAATGATTTAAGCCGTAAGGCGTGGGGATGCGAGGGCAAAAAGTCGGTAAAAAGTGCCGCAAAGAAATATAAGAGAATTTAAGTAAATTTGCAAAATGGTGCTACCATTCGATCAGATTTACATCATCAGCCTAAAAAAATCGACCAACAGAAGAAAACATCTGTTCGAAGAATTCAACCGCATCGGTGGTGTCCTGACAAAGTCCGGCCAGATTCCGACCATTGTGGATGCCAATAATGGTTGTAAGTATAGTCACTATGTGGACAACTCCACCAAGCGGATCAACCGGAAGCAAAACATAAGTCAGGGCGAAATCGGGTGCTTTGCATCTCATCGGGCCGTCTGGATGCAATTTCTTGAATCCGATGCTGAAACGTGTTTAATCCTGGAGGATGATGTCCGATTCGGGATGAACTTTCAACATCTGATTGAGAATTATGATCAGTTACCTGAATTCGATTACCTGAACCTTGGGTACATCACCAATAACAAATCCATTAAGAACGAATTTAAACACATCCTGCCAGACAAGTTTCAACTCCTTTACTCAGGTTCTGGAATGTGGTTGACTCATGCCTACGTTGTAAACCGTAAGGCGGCTCAAGTGTTCCTCGATGGAACTCAGGTTCAGACTGGTGGAATTGACTGGCAATTGACCGGGTTGCAAGACCGCATCAAGTCAATCGGGTTTCAGGGCAACCATGTGGCAACTCAGGCCAAAACAACACTCTGCAACCCCTCTTTAATCAAGCACACTCAATAAGTGAATAACTATGTCAGATAAATTAAATTACATCCGTCAGGCGATTGCCAAGGGTGAAACACGGGTCAATGTCGTTCGGACAAGAACCAACAGTTCAACGGGGTCAATAGAGATTGCAGGAATCGTTTCAGTTAATGCTGAGACGGCCCTGAAATTACTGACTACTCCATTCAATCAACGGCCATACATCTGGAAACGGATTCAACCTTTGGGATTTGATGCGAAAGGTTATGCCGGATCAAACGGAACCTTTGAAAGGCCGGATACAAACCCTCTTTCATTGGATGCCCTGAAGGAACAAGCACTTGCCAATCCTGAAGTAATTCAGGCAATCCTCGATGCTGAGAAGGCCAGAAAGAAGGCCGAAAAAGAGGCCGCAAAATCATCTGAAACCACCGAATCCGAATCATAATGGCAAACGTACTGGACATTATTAAAGAATTTGCGGCCAAGGCCGGGATTCGTGACAATCAGGAATTTGATTTGGCCCTTGCCGGATCTGCTGCTGAAACTCTAAAAGGTCTGGAATTACCGGATTCAGTAATTGATGTGATGCGGACCAACCTGATGGACATTGGACAAGCCAAAGCTAATTTGGACTTGAAAAACCATTTCACGGGTCAGGCGTTCAATGGTCTGGAATCCTCATTCTGGGATCAGTTGAAATCATCCGGTTTCGAAGATAGCGAAATCGAAGAAATCAAAGGTGCATCCAAGTCAACCGGGCAAAGGATTTCCAAGGCATTGGAAAAGTATCAGGCCAAAATGGACGATGCGAAGAAGCACAAGCCCGGGTCAGATGAATATGTGCGTAAGATTGCAGAGGCTCAAAAGGCTTTGGAAGATACCAGAAGCCAGTATGAATCGAAGCTAACAGAGGCCCAACGGTCGGCCAATGAGAAACTCCAAAAGTTCTGGATGCAGGGCAAACTTGCCGGGATTCAATGGAATGATGCCATCCCTGAAATCGCAAGGGAGGCAACATACAATGCCGCACTATCTGCCCAGTTGCAAAAGTATGATGCCAAACTTGTATTTGATCCTGAAACGCAAAACGCCAGACTGGTGCAAGCCAAAGATGAAAGTCTGCCTCTTGTCTTGTCCGGTAAAGAATTTGGATTTAATGACTTGCATTCTGTAATTTTGCAAGAACATAAACTTATGAAGGAGTCAGGTGGTGGCAACCCCAATCCTTCACCCACTCCAAACTATACCGCCCCCGTTCACGGTGGTGGAAGCAATCAGCCTAAACAGCATCCGTTAATTGCGAATGCTCTGGCGAACCTGAACATTCCTTCAATGGATTGATTCAGTAAATCACATTTACAAACGTGTCTACTGCTATAAATAATATTAGCCTTGGGGTGCTTACGTCACTCACGGCTAACATGATCAACAACGCTGAGACGGTCGGTATCAATACCGGAGCCTTGGGAGCGTTAAATACTGCTGAGAACCTTGCAACTGGTAAAATCATCCGGTTGGCAAATGATGACGGAACCGGAACGCAAAAGCAAGTTCGTGTTGTTACCAAGCAACGCCAGACTGCTGCTGATACCGTGTCTTCTAAATCATGTACTCCTGGTTCAGAACTATTGTACGAAGAGGAGGTTGTAACCATCTCTGACTATGTTGGTTCAAGATTCTTGTTGAACGAATCAACCGTTCGTCAATATGATGCATCCTACTCTGAACTTGTACGTTTGACTGGTTCTAAAGACCCTCGTCAGATCGTTATGAAAGCCTCTGAAATGGGATCGGCTACAACTGAACTTTCCGTAATCCGTGAGATGTTCAGCGATTTCCAATTGACAATGGATGCTCAGATTCAGGCAGTCAACAAGAAGATTCTTGCTTATGCACTTGCTGCCAAGGGTACTTATGTCGGTGGTGCTGCTACCAATTCATATGCCGTTCAGAATGGTGCAACCTACGCCAACGGTGCAGGTTCAATCAACCCAGGTGAATTGATGAAATTCCGTCAGGATATGAGAAAGACTAATTTCAACGGAACGCCTCACGTAATCTCTGGATTCGGTGCTTTAGATCGGATTTTCCAACAAGATTCAAGGTATTTCGGACCGGGTGCAAATGGTTTCGACTTCGCCTCTGTACGTGCGGCTGCCGGACAAGAAATGCGTTTATTCCAAGATCAGAATGTAGTAACTGAATTGGGTGCTGAAGATGATGCTATCGTATTCATGCCGGGTTCAATGCTTTATCTTCCGTTTATGCAATACGTAGGCAACTACGGTGACATTGGAGTAATGAAGCGATTCACTATGCCAATCCCACAATTGCCAAACGTGAACGTGGATGTGCGTATCCTGCCAGATGAGTGCAGCGAAAACTATGCGGTCTTCATCGACCAGTTCTTCGAAATCTACACACCTTCAATGGAGTTGTTCAAATCAACTGACCGTCTGAATGGTGTAAACGGTGTTTTCGAAGCCGCTTTTACACAATCGTAGACGGTTTAGGAGGATATTCAGACGGATATTCAGACGGCTACGATTAAATACAAAAGGGAGTCTAAATCAGGCTCCCTTTTGCTTTCCATAAAAATCCATGAGATGTTTTTGTTTTGCCAGAAACACATCTACCTACACAACAACCTGAGTATCCATATTTTTCAGAAGCACTTGCAATTGATTTAAAATCTGCAATCCATATTCCATCTAATGTAAATTGAGAAATGGGGGTTCTTCTTACTTTACCTTTTATGTTAGTTCTTTTCCCAAGTCCCTTATTAATTGCGTGTTGATTATTTTCTAACTGTGTTGCCCATTCAAGGTTCTCAATTCGATTATCTGTTTTAATCGCATTGATGTGGTTCACAGTTTTTTTGCTTTCTGGGTTTTCAATAAATACATCGGCTACTAATCGGTGAATTCGAAATGTCTTAATCTTACCCAATGCACTAAGTGTTACCATTGGGTATCCGGCTTTGTCAATAGTAAATCTCAGCATCCTGCTTTTATACGAACATTTAGTTTGAACGCCATTCAATACCTGCATCACAAACCGATCAACACTTCTTACCCTGCCTTGGTTTGAGACTTCATAAAAGCCATCATAACCTTTTACACTTTTCCAGATTTCTTCCATTTTAAAACAAAAGCCCCAAATCAAAACGAGGACGAGTCGTTCCAATCTGAGGCTATGTTGTGGCATTGCTGCCAGTTTCTTATACCAATCTCGTCCATTGGTTTATTACTTTGCAAAGATAATCAAATAAAGAGAGGGGTCAAAAACCCCTCTTTTTTTTTCTATTCAACCAAAAAAATAACCAATTCTCAAATTATGGAAATCGCAATTCCCGTTTTTGACTCTTTTCGGGCAGGATAAACCGTAAAGACCTCTCCTGATTCCTCATCCAAAAATGAGGTTTTTTCCTTTAAAGTTTTCAAAAAAGACTGGCGGTCCTTTTCGGCTTTGCTGATCTGCTCTTTCTGGTCGGCAATTCGGGCAATGACCGGATCACCCGTCTTATCGAAGTACCACTTTGTTCCCATCTCTTTCACTTCAACCTTTGCCCCATAGATGGCAAATGATTTGCCGTGTTTCTGGGCCTCTGACAAGGCGAATTCTTGGATTGAGTCTATTGCTCCATCCAGAGCCTTGCTCAATGCCTTAAGCTTTACAATGAGGAATAACGGGTCTTCAAAGCCGTTACTAACTGAATCCAGTATTTCGTTCTGGAATTCTGTAATCTCGGCCCCCGTTTGGGGACCGGATTTGATTAATTCAATGTTGTTCATGGTTATTTGATTCTAAAAAGGCATGGGGTCAAAATCTTCTTCCTGACTTGCAGGGCCGAAATTCTCAATCTTGTTCTTGATTTCCTCCATGTGACGAATTTCTGGGCTGATCATGGTCTTGTACTCCTTCGACTGGCGAATCTTGTCTTTCAAAAAGTCCGGCAACGAATCAAATTTGTTTTGGTCGAAGTTTTCCAGAGTGAATTCGAACGATGGGTTGATCTGTGGCGGCATAATAACGCCCTTCATTACCGTGCTAACTGAAGCAATCTTATCGTAAATCCGTGACGGGTCTTTCTTGCCTGGTTCATGAACGATTGAGAGCATACAAGGCACTCCGAGCAACTTGGTGACATCGAAGGCTTTCGCCTCGTCTTCCGTGAAGCCCTTGCCTCTCCAAGAGGTCAGAAAGGCCCGTAGGCTTGACTTCTCATGCATGGACAATGTGAACTCCTTACTGATCGCTTGCGGTTGTTCTCCCTTTTCAGGATTGAACACCTTGAGTTCGGTCGGAAGTTCCCAAGTTATGCGAACCTTATTGACCATTTTTTCCAAACCTTGGAACTCTTCTTTTACGGTTCCTATTTGAACCATTGAATAACACCTTGCCAGATATGTTCCGGCAGGGATTGGCTCATAAGATGAGCCGCCTGAATTGGTTGCGGTAATTGCCATTTTTTTGTTTGTTTAAAACTTTCGACAAAGATAAAACAATTCTTTCTATTTGCAACAAAAAAAAGAAAATAAGACAAAAAAATAGGTCAGAATATCCGACCTACTTTACTTCAACCCAAGATTAGAGTTACCCATATGAAGGTTTTAAACGTGGGCCACGTTTGCCCATATTGCCGACCAGTTCAGCCGCAATACGTTTGTTTTTATCGTTGTCGATGAGTTTAGGTTTGCATCCTTCGATCTTGTCGGCCCAATCAAATAGTTCCGCATTCTTTGAAATCGTATATTTTGGAACGCCATAAATTCGGAAAAATTCCGTTACTGTTAGCGTTGTTTGTATCTGTGTCTTTGCCATATCTATTTTTCAGATTTGCAAAGAAAAGTAAAAAAGAGCAATTTGCAAGAAAATATAAATGCCGGGTTTTAGTATGGAGTTTTTGCCGATAAAAAAGATTGGGCCTTTTGCCCCGTATGTTGGATCAGAAGACAACTTCCAGAAGGCCGTTGCTCGATACTTGGATGCTAAAGGTGTGCTATGGTTTCATTGTCCGAACGGAGGTCATAGGAACGTAGCTGAAGCCGCAAAACTCAAAGCGATGGGAGTCAAGGCCGGAATACCGGACATCCTGATTCTGGAACCGAGGAAGTTCTGTTACGGATTTGCCATTGAATTGAAGGTGGGCAAAAATAAATGCACCGATCACCAGAATGAAATGCGTAGGCACTTCATAGCCCACAATTGGCACGTCCTCGTCAGCTACTCCCTAGACCAGGTGATTTATGAAATTGATAAATATTTATCTTGATTATTTGCAACAGAAAAAAATACATTATTGATTTGCAAAAAATAACAAAAACAAAAATCATGGATACCATTGGAACAGGCAAGGCGAAAGAAAGCCTATTAACCAGAATTGATAAGTTGGAAAAGAAGTCTGAATCCAGACGGAAGCAGGTTGAATACTGGAGAGACAAGAGTAATTCTTGGGAGGAAAAGTTCTTCTTCGTTCAAGATCAAATGATCGCTGAGAATCAGGAAATCACCAAAAAACTGGAAACCATTGAAACCAAGTACAAATGGGCCAATGAAGCTCATAAGATTATGAAGCAATCCAACGAGGAACTTCTGGAGCGATGCCGACTTGCCGAGAGTGGTGAACTGGTGTCAAAAATGGAAGTTAAGAACCAGAAAGTTGAAATCATGTTGATGAAAGGCGATTTGGAATTTTACCAGAACGAATTTGAAACTTTAAAGAAGGATCACGAAGAACTCCACAACGATCAGAAGTACACCAAGGTACTTACATGGGTGGGTTGGATTATGTTCTTCACGACTCTTTTCGGTTTCATATTTTTACGCTCATAATCATGACACAAGAAGAAATCAAATCCACGTTGCAACCCTTACTGAAAGCCATTCAAAAGGCTGAACAGGAATATGCAGAGGCCAAGGCGTTGATCAAAACGGCCATTGCGAAGCCGTATATGAATAAGCCTTGCAGGATTACCAAAGGTAACTTCGAAGACAAAGAAGGCAGGATTGTGAACGTGGTAATTGATCCGAATTATGATGTGTGGTTTCTGGTACAAATTGGAGAAGATGCCCACTATTATCCAATAGAATATCTGGAAGTCTTTTTGGAGAAATGAAAATTTAGTATATTTGCAATGCCGAAAGGCTGATGGGTCGCAGCATCAGAAAATCTTTCATCTTTTTTTGCCTTTATGAGCCTAGTACGGACTGCGACCCGGAACGGCACATAAAGGCTTTTCTGTTTTATAACATTTTATGATAAGTTTTAAAAAAACATGGAGATTCTTTTACAAAAATGAACTCAGAGAGAGATGTGAAAGATTTGAGGTTGAAAAAGATGATTTAGCCCCATTTTTTTGTATTAGTCTTAAATGGTGGTCTGCAAAAAGTAATGGTAAGGAAGTTGAACTTGAACTTGATGATAAAAACACAAGAGAACTTTACTTATTTCTAAAGGATTATTTTGACAATCAAAACACTTTAGAAAATGGCTAAAGACCCTGCATTCTTGTTTTATCCTGGTGATTATCTCAGAGATACTCAATGCCTTTCCGAATCGGTTCAGGTTGCTTACGATCGTATCATGTGTGAACATATGAGAAACATATGTATTTCACAACAACAACTAAATTTCTTTACAAAACGATTGAGTGAAGATGAAAAGTCAGAACTTGAAATGGTTTTGACTAAGGTTGAGGGTGGTTTTCAAATTGCTTGGGTTGCTGAAAGTATCTGTAAAAGAAAGGCTTACAGTAGTAGTAGAAGTGAAAATAGAAAGGGAAAACCTAAAGAAGATATGAATAACATATCTGATACATATGTGGAACATATGGTAAATGAAAATGAAAATGTAATTGAAGATAAAAAAGAAGATAAAAAAGAACCTAAAAAACCAAAAAGTAAAAAGCCGATAATTCCGACCGAAGAAGAATTTTTAGCTTACTATAAATCTGAACTTTCAAAACAATTTCCAGGTCTTGAATTCAATATGAAAGCAAAATATGAACAATGGGTATTTGATGGTTGGAAAGATGGTTTTGGCACAGAGATAACTAATTGGAAATCAAAAATGAAAAATGCCATTACACACATGAAAATAAAATATGACCCTAACCAACAAGCCCCAATCGGCCCTCTGGCCTTTTCTTCCAAAACAATAAACAAATGAAACAAGCAGAACTTGAACAAGTCATCCTCGGTGCGGTCCTGATCGACAAGGACGCACAGATTGAATTCTTTTCTCTGGTCAACTCTGCAGATGTCTTTACAGATGACAAGCACCAGATCGTTTATCAGGCCGTGAAAGCCCTCTATGATGACAACAAGCCCATCGACATCCTGACCATTGCCGAATGGACAAAGAAGGCCGGAAATTATAAATCAATGGGAGGTGGCAAAACCCTAACCACATTGGCCGGGAAACTATCTTCTGCCGCCCATTTCAGCATTCACATCCGTTTTCTTTTGGAAGCATACGTGAAACGTGGAATCGGTTCGTTCGCACAACAATTGCTCACATCATCCGTCAATGATGTGGATGATGTCTTTGAACGTGTAGCCAAAGTTCAGGCCGGACTTGAAAACCTGATTAACCAGGTAATCGTGAAAGACGAAAAAAGCATTTCCGAAACCCTGCGTGAAATTCGGGAAAAATGGGAGATTGAAAACATCTCTGGACTTGCAGGTATGGCAACCGGACTACATACGCTTGACGCCGCTACGGGCGGCCTTGTTGACACGGATTTGATTGTAATGGGTGCAAGGCCCGGGCAGGGCAAAACGGCCTTCCTGATGAGCCTTATACAGTCCTATTGCAAGCGAGGTATTCCGGTGGGGATGTTCAGTCTGGAAATGGGCCAGACTCAACTGGTTCAAAGGTTGCTTTCTTTGGAGTCGGATGTATTTGCCTATAAAATCCGAAACGACAAATATGACAACTATGATCGTCAACGGTTATACGATGCCGCATCCAAAATCGACAAATGGCCCTTGCACATCAACGATGAAGCCGGAATGACCCTGAGACGATTGCGGACGAGGGCGCACATCTGGAAGAAGGAATACGGAATCAAACTGCTCTGCGTGGATTACCTGCAACTGATGTCATCGGACAACAAGAAAGGCAATCGAGAATCCGAGATTAGCGAGATTTCCAGAGGGCTAAAAATATTAGCCAAAGACTTACAAATCCCAATCATTGCCCTTTCCCAGTTATCGAGAGCCGTTGAAAGCCGGACGGATAAGATGCCGCAACTGTCTGACCTCAGAGAGTCGGGAGCGATTGAACAAGATGCTGATTCGATCTGGTTCCTGATGCGACCGGGTTACTATCCTCAGTTCAGGGAATCCAGAACTACAATGGTCGAGGGTGACGAGTATGAGACGGAAAACTTATGCATACTTTCAATAGCTAAATTTCGGGCCGGAGAAACTAAATTACTGGCGTTGAAATGGGATTCAAACTTGATGAAATTTAGTGACTACCATGCACAGACCACTTTCTAAAGACAATTGCCTGCAGATTCTGCCGTTCGTGAATGCCTTGCAGAATCGGGTAAAGGATCAATCTGTCACCAAGATGGACATTTCGATATTTATCACCCTGGTTAAAGACATTTTAAAAAATGACAAACCAGAACAAATCAGGTAATGGCAATTCAAAGGACATCCGGTTGATTGAACAGATGATGGAATCGGTGATCAGGAAACGTGACCATCATTATGACAAAGCCAAACAACTCAAGACAAAAAGCCAAATCCAGGAACACAAAGCCAATGCTGAATTCTACGATTCACTTTTCTGGATTCTAAAAGACCATAAACGATTAAAAACCAAAGAAATAAGCTATGCAGCACTACCAAAAAAAGACTAAGAAAATGTCCGAATACAACGGAATCAGGAAGATAACCGCAACATTTAGCGATGAGCAGATGGACCGATTTCTTGCCGTATTTGGGCAAATGAACCGTTCAAAGCTAATTCGTGATTTATTGATGAAGGCGGTTCGAGAAAAAGAACAAGAATTGAACGAAAATAAATGATTAATTGACTCAAAAAATCCACATAATTGCATTGCTAACTAATATATCTGGCTTAATCATTGTTTTTTACAATTAAATATTGAATAAATCTTACAATGAGTACTAAAATGGACGCAATCAATATTGAAGTGGTGGAAAAGCATTATAAAGATTGGATAAAAGACAATCCTGGTTGGCCTTATGACTCCAGTACAATGATTCACTTCGGGGAGTTCTGCCTTCATAAAGAGTTGGATAAGTACCATGAACTTGAGGAGGCTTCGAACGGGGCTTGGTGGGATCAGGTTAACATCATTCTTTTGGTGAACTTCCTCAGGATGCCCGAAGACCGCCAGAAACGATTATTCCAGTCCATAGTTGAACGCAAACCCAATCTGATTAAAGATTACCTGATATGACACATAAGGAGCAAGCTGAACGGTTCTTCGAAGAGTGGGAAGCCAAGAACAAGGAATGGCCTTACTACCCTGAGATGGTGATTAACTTTGCGGCCTATTGTCTGAAGAACCAAGAGGCCGCAGATTTGAAGAACTTCTACTATTGGGTCAAAGCCAATAAATTGATCGGATTATCGACTGAAGAAAAGGTCCAATTTTACTTGAAAGACAAATGAAGCACGAACACACCTACTCTTTGAAAATCTACAATGGCCGTATAAAGGTCTATGTGGATGACTTTGTGATGTTCTCGTTCAACCAGATTGACTTTGCCGGATATTACGCCTACAAGGACGATACAGACCTTTATGGTCTTGACATCTACCTGAACCGTGAGAAGGCCGGACCGATGCAGATGGAGGTATACTTTAAGACAAAACAGAACTGGATGGCAATACTCAAACTTCTTGACGAACATTTATAACGGTTCTCGGCTTTGCGATGGTGGGGTTTCAAGGCACAAATGTTCAACCCACAACTAAACTTAAATAGAAGTACAAATGACCAATAAAGCACAAAAGCCCCACTATTGCAAAACCGATGTTATAAGCAGTTGCGATTGCTTAGTAGGATTTCTTAGCGGAGAAAAAGTAAACAAATCTACTATTGATTATGAAGTAGAAAGGATTGTAAACATTCAACCAACTTTTAAAAAGTATGGCTTATTGAATGGAGAACCACAAACTAAAAGTCAAATAGTAGATGGTAGAAAAGGATATTTAAGCAGATTTGTTTACTGCCCTTATTGTGGCGAAAAAGTCAATTGGAAGCAGGTTCTTAGCAATTGCTTATAACATATCGCTTTACGCAATTAAAGTAAAATTGTAAGCAAATGACACACCAGACCGCACTCGACCGACTGAAAAAAGAACTGGAATCCTATGGCGATTCACAGTTTATGATCATTGATTGGCACGCCTTGAACGGGATGTTTGAAAAGTCAAAGGAAATGGAGAAAAACCAGATCAGCGAAGCCTACCGGAGCGGAGTTGAGGATGATGTGATATGGAACCCTTTGCGGACGGGTGAGATGTATTACAATGATACATTCGGATAAATTATAGCTATTTTTGATTGCCTTAAAAAGAGGCAAGTAGGGATTTAGAGAACGTGATAAAATGCCTCTACCATTGGCAGGGGCTTTTTTCACTCACTCTTTGGAAGTTGCGATTCAATCCGGTTTCGCTTTTTAACCAAATCCCAAAAGCCAGTAATGAACTGGCCTAAAACATAAATCAGTATAGCATCTGACTTGTCTACCTTTTCGAATTTATAAAGCCATCCCAAGCCGAATAGAAGCCCTGCCGTCATCAATGTGACAACGGCAAAGGTTATTGCTTCCATCCACCTCTGAAAGGTCATTAAAGGCCGGGGAAAATCCCTTTAATCAGGCCACCAATAAACCGACCTCTTTTCTCTGCTCTCTCAACCTTTGAACTCTTTGAAAGATTGACTGAATCCAGATATTGAATACACAAGGCCAATTTTTCAATCTCAGATTGTAGCGAGTCATTGCCATTCTGCAACACCTGGATTCTGACGGACTGCACCAACATCAAAGAATCAACCTTCCGGTCAATCTTTGAGCGTTTCTGAATGCCAGATTGAATTTGTTGTTCGATTGCAGCCAGACCCAGATAAAGAGCCACAACTGCGATAATTAGATACTTCATAGAATTGATTTGATAAACTTTAAAAATTTAGCCCAAAATGATAATCTGCGTTGATTGATTGCATCCTTTAGAATCAAAGGTCTGATCTGTGTTTCCCATTCCGGTTTACTCACATCCCTGACACGCTTGTAGGTGTCAAGGGCCGCATTGAAGCAACGCCAAACAAGCAGGATTAACCAACCATGATAGAACAAGAATGACTCAAATGATGAGAAGCCAATGTTGACATCGGCAAGTGAATACATCATTCTCATAGACCAATACGAGCATTGGTCACCAACGGCCTGAAACGTATCCTGCCGAAGGTTACACACGAAGGTGGTAAGAAGCTTCATTACTTTGACCAGATGACTTTAGCAGGTAATGACGGATCACAATCAACGTGAATCCATGACTTGTAAACACCAATCCGGTTGAACCCAACCGCCAGAAGTGAAGTGAGAATCCGATAGCCTTCCGTACCGGATGAATAACCGATGTCAGCCGCCCAACCTTTGGTATGTGCCGAATTCGGTTCACCACCACCGACCGCCTTGTTATGAGCCGGAGTCCTGAAGCCTGAGTTGATCTTAAAAGGCAATCCGCATAATTCACGGGCCTTGTCAAGTTTAACGAGAAAGTCTGATTGCATAGCTGAACCGCTTCCGGGGGCATCAGGTGAATCAAACTCACGTAAAGTGAAGTGTTTTATCTGTACCATTTAACAAATGTCCATCAAAAAATTATACAATCAAAACGGCCTGAAAATCAAAGGGATAAAAATAATTGAAAAAATATTTTCTATTTCTTCTTAAAAAAGTTTGCAGAAATGAAAAGTAGTTGTATTTTTGACCCGTCATCAGATAGATGATAATAGCGGCCCGCTAATCAGGGTTAACTTTTTTAAGTTATGTCAGTTTCCCCTCTTTCTTTTTCTGCTTCTCGTTCAGGGTTTAATGCTTACTTAAAAGCATCTGGAATCAATCCTGCTGACAAAACATCTGTTTTGATGTTTTCAATCCCTTTTGAACAATTTAAATCACTCGACAGACGGACTATTGATCAGAAGATTGAAGAAGCCGGAAATGAAGCGGAAAGACTTCATGATGTTTATATTAACTCTTTAAAGGACGGGAAAGAAGCAGATGCAGAATTTGCATTAGCCGGATGGAATCGTAGATCATCTGAGTTTTTAAGTCTGATAAAGCAAAAATATAAATGCAATGTTATTTAATTGGGTGAAAAATGGCGGCCATTTTCGGAGAGAATGCCGCCTTAAAAACGGAATTTGGCTTGTAGTTGATCGGAGTAATGGCGGCTATTATTGGGCTGTTAATAGTTGTGGAGGTTCGTTGTCAAATCCATATATAAAGAGAGAAGAAATGGCTGAAAACATGAAAGAGGCCAAGCAGAAGGCAGAATCAGAATATTTAAAAACATCAAACGAAATAGCTTCTTTATTCTAATAATCAACATGGGGCTTCGGCCCCTCATTTTCAAACAATCAAAAAAATAATCATGAGAACAGTAATTCAAAAAGCAACAAAAAAAGAGTGGTTGAATTCATTTAACCAGATCAGGTCTCGATTTCCGAATTGTCTGGACAATCCAGATAGCAGAACAAAGGAAGGAACCAATTCGTACACCATCCTGAAAAATGGCAAACTATTAACCGTTTACTATGCCTAAAGGAATCCCAAACAATGGCCCTCGCAAATCAGGATGCGGACGCAAGGCCGGAGAGCCAACGACAACGATAGCGTTTCGCGTTCCGGTTCAGTACGCAAGCAGATTGAAGATTGCAGTCAAGAACCTGGTCAAACAAATGAAGCAGGAACGTGAATTAAATTCAGCACTTGTCAAAGCCTCATAATTTGAGGCTTTTTCTTTTTATATTTGCAAAAACAATTTCAATTATGCCACTCAAAAAAGGATATAGCGATAAGACCATCAGCAAGAATATCAAGACTGAAATGAAGTCTGGACGCAAGCAACCCCAAGCAGTTGCAATTGCCTTGTCGGTTGCTAAAAAAGCCAAAGCAGCAGCTAAAAAGAAATAGTCAATTAGTCTTTATCTTTGCAAAAAACAAAAGCAATGAAGAAGCCCGGATTGTACGCCAACATCAACGCAAAAAAGAAACGCATTGCCGCAGGTTCTGACGAGAAGATGAATCGTGTCGGCTCTAAGGCCGCACCATCGGCATCCGACTTCAGGCAAGCCGCTAAAACGGCTAAGAAGGCAGCTAAAAAGAAATAGTCAATTAGTCTTAAAATCATACCGTGAGAACGGCACTACTTAAATTTAAACACTATGGCCGCACCCATCGGAAACGAATTCTGGAAGCGTAGAACTAAACATGGAAGAGATAAGTTATTCACCAAACCTGAACTACTTTGGGAAGCTGCTCAAGAGTATTTCCAATGGTGCTTTGACAATCCATTAATTGAAATTGACTTTGTCGGCAAGGATGCCACACAAGTGCAAAAGCCAAAAATCAGGGCTTTTACTTGGTCGGGATTGGAATTATATCTTGATATTGATTCGCTCAGAGAATACAAATCAAATCCAGATTATAAAGAATTTTCCCAAATCATCACACGCATAGAAAAAATAATGTACACCCAAAAGTTTGAAGGGGCTGCGGCAGGGCTATTAAATCCGAACATTATTGCCCGTGATTTGAGATTAAACGATGGCGATCCGGTTCCAACAAATCTCACCGTGACCATCTCAGGCCCGACACCACCGAGTGAATAAATCCTGATGCGATAACATTGACACCGGAGTAAATTAGCATAACCACTAAAAAAGGGAATGAATTATCATTTTGAACGTCAATTTTGGCTTAAATGGTATTGGCCTTTCATTGAGACCTTGTACACCAAAGAAGGTCACTACGGCACAAGGCAATCGGCCAAAAGCCACAACATCGCCAGAAAGCTAATCTACCATTCGTTCAAACCGGAACAGTTCAATGTCATCCATTCCAGAAAGGTCTATTCAGACATTGAAGGTTCTACGTTCACTCTGCTGACCAACCTAATTTACAAGCATTTCAAGAATGATTTCATCATCCGCAAGAATCACTTTGAGATCATCAACAAGCATACGGGTAATTGGTTTAGAGGTTTGGGAATGGATAAGGCTGAAAAGGGTAAAGGTGTGGAAGGGGCCAACATTGCATGGTTGAACGAAGCCAACCAGTTTACACGGGAAGATGTGGATTACATCGACACAACCCTGCGAGGTGAATCCGGTGTGAAGATCAGTCTGATAATGGACTGGAATCCGGAATCCATCAATCATTGGTTAAAAAAGGAAGTGGATGACAACATTGACAAACCGGATTGCATTTACCACAAGTCAACTTTCTGGGATAATTACACTATCGACCGGGAAGCATTGCACGAACGATTGCTTCGGATCAAAGGTCACGGGATGGAAGGTGAACGCAGATACAAGGTTTGGGCATTGGGTGACTGGGGCATTGAAGACATTGACCGGACCTTTGCCTATGCCTTTGACGTTGGCAAGCACGTTGTAAAAGGCCCGATTCAAGTTGTTCCACAATATGACCTTTACTTGTCATTTGACTTTAACGTAACAAACACCTGCGGAGTTTATCAGTTCCTGAAGAATGCCCCTGGTCAAAAGTATTATGCCGTAATCAGCAAAATAAAAACCTATCGAATCGGGGATCTTCGGGTCTTATGTGAAACGATCAAAGCCGAATATCCAAAAGCCAGATTCATAATCAACGGTGACGCATCCGGGCAAAACAAGAGTGCGTTTACATCCGACAACATCTCAGCATACACGGCCATTAAAGCCCATCTACAACTGAACGATTACCAGATTCAGGTTGCCCCGGCTAACCCGTCACACATCCAGTCAAGAGTCATTACCAACATGGTCTTCCAATTGTGCAAAGTTCAAATCAGCGATGAGAACGACCTGACGATTGAGGACTTGAAGCAAGCCCAAGTAGACCGGAATGGATCATTAGACCCGTGGAAAACAAAGAACCCGAACCTATCCCATAGTCTGGATGAATTCAGATATTTTGTTTTCACGAATTTTCACGAAATTGCATCCTTTATTGATCTGTAAATATGAAATGCTGCGACACCTGCTATTCGATTTGTGAGCCTCTGATAAGTTGCTTTGAAACGCTCTTGGTTTATCTGCCGATTGGATATTCAGACGAAACGGTTAAGATCAGGATTAGCAACGGCCAGAACCATGTGACCTATCAGACCTCTGAGGTCATCGGTGGTACGCACATTCAGATTGATTTGGACAACACATTGATTCCGCAGGGTTTCTTTTCCGGTTTTGGTGGCCCATATCAGATTGAGTTTTTTGGAATCGACCTGAACCAATTGACATTTGTTGCAATTGACGGAAAAACGTATAATTGCATCACCTTCCAAGTTGTGAACGGATCAACGGATGAAACGATTGCGTTTGTCAATGCGTTCTACAACGAGATACCAGGGGGCTACTGATTATGAGAAAGCAGAACGGACTGAATGTTTATACGCACGATGAGGCGGTTGATATGCTGCTGAATCAGGACGAGCCAAAGCCTGAAAGGGATAATTCAGCCTTTAAAATCCTTCTGGTTCTGGCAATCGTTGTCATACTTTCAATCCTTTTGTTTTAACCATGAAAAACTATGAATCCAACTGTGGCGGCAAGCGGAGAGGGTGCTGCATTATTGTACCTGACGTTGATAGCGATTCTGTCAGCGTTCCTATCCTTGTTTATAGATCATCTGTTGGACGATCACCCATTTGGGCAGTCATACCTATCTCAAATCCAAAAGCTACCCATAAACATCGCAAAGCCATTAGGTGAATGTGTGTATTGTTCGGGTGCTTGGCAGTTTCTAATTTTCTCTATTTTCATATTTAATCAGTCAATATGGCTTTCAATCTTTGGCCTTGGTTTAAATCACGCAATCCTCAAACTACTGGTATTCTTACGCAACAAGCTGAACCCGTAATTCCTCAGTACAATGGAACTGCCGACCGCAAGCATTGGGATAAGATCAAGTTTGCGTTCACTTCTGGCAACCGGAACTACTTCTGTTTCTCGCACGATATTAACATCCCTTACGAGAGGATGTACGCAGCGATTGACATTTATCGGGAATTGGATGCGGCAGTCAATCCGGTGTTCCTGGATTCCCATTGCAAAGCCGTAGATGCCGTCCTTGAATCCGAAAAGATCAAGACCAACAAGAAACTAATGGAAATCGGCATCCTGAATGCCCGGTTAAAAGAACGTAAAGAACTGGCTATTTCAGTCCAGATTCAGTTGAAACTAGCAACGGTCAAATACTTTGACGAGACAGAGAACCCATTTGGCTATCAGCACGACTACAACAAGGCTAAGATCGAACATTGGGCTAAAAATGCCGATGTTCCTACTTTTTTTTTGAGTCTGCCGGAAAATCAATATCTGACTACTGGAGACGAGTTACAGAGGAGTTTAGCGACTTATTTAAAGGGCGAAACACTAATGAACTTGAAGATGTTAGAGCATCATATTACATTGTTAGCCTCAGAGACTTCAAACGAAGATACTCAGAAAATCTTAGCTTTGCAGAAGGGATGGGAACAGACCTTTCTGGATTGGTCGAACAACCCCTCTACACTTACTATCTGATGTACTCGCATTGGGTAGCAACACTTAAAGCTAACAAGTCCAATGCGAAACTATGAGTACCTTAAGTACCAATCAGATTGTCGTTGAATACATCATCAGAGGTGATGAAGTCAATAAAGCCAGAACAGCATTTGATAAATTAACCGAAGCTGAAAAACAA
>Ga0315903_10001172_pt1 | contig 39564 bp, 42 predicted proteins | sample LakEriMetagenome_7_FD_203524 | JGI IMG/M metagenome (GOLD analysis project Ga0315903, IMG submission 203524) | Freshwater fungal communities from buoy surface, Lake Erie, Ohio, United States - Buoy 2 MA119 | ecosystem: Environmental > Aquatic > Freshwater > Lake | place: USA: Lake Erie, Ohio... | reverse complement strand
CAGCAGACACACGCGCCGATTACTTCAGGGCGTACAACCGCAACGAAGAGGTCAAGGACCGCAAGCACGCGTGGTACCAAGAAAATCGTGAGCAGGTCATTCAAGCAGCCGCAACACGACCTCAGCACGTAAAACGAGAATATCAAGCAGCTTGGAAAGAGCGGAACGTAACATGGGTTCGGGCCGACACCAAAGCTCGCCGCCGTAAGCACAGGGACGCCACCCCAAAGTGGCTTTCCAGAAAGCAAAAGTCAGAGATTCGGCAGCTCTATCAGATTGCCATTACCATGACGCAGACAACTGGCGAGCAGTATGTCGTTGACCATATCGTCCCGCTGCGCGGGGAGTTCGTGTGCGGCCTTCACGTGCCGTGGAACCTGCGCGTCATCACGCAGGAAGAGAACTTGAAAAAGTCCAACAAACTCGTTGACCACACCGAACCGCAGTGATATAAACGAACCACCCCCGGACTTTTCCGGTGTATCTGACGGCTCCGGGCCGACGACATGCAGACAGATGCACCTCAACTCGCATGTGAGGAATCATCATGAGCAATACGACTTTCAGCGGCCCAGTTCGCTCGCAGAACGGCTTCCAGTCCATCTCCGTCAACGCCACCACTGGCGCGGTCACTGTGAATTCTGCCTTTGGCTCTGACGTTGTGCTGGGCACCCAAGCCCTGTCCGGCGCTGGCGCAGTTGACATCACCAACGCCTTCACCGCCCTGACAACCACTGGCTCGGCCCAAGCCCTGACACTGGCCAACGGCACCGCTGGCGAGATCAAGATCATCACTCACGTTGTGGATGGCGGCTCCGCTGTTCTGACCCCCACAACCAAAATCGGTTTCAGCACCATCACCTTTACAGGCGTTGGCGAGTCCGCCATGCTGGTGTACACCGCTGCCGGTTGGGCCATTGTTGCTTTGAATGGCGCTGTTGCAGCTTAATTGATCTCGGGGGCTGCGGCCCCCGCTTTACAGGAGATTGATTATGACGATGCAAACGGACGTTAAGTCGTACCACAACTCAACGTCAGGCTTGGCGGTGAATTACCGCACCCGTCTTAAAGGTGTGCTGATTTCCCCGTCTACGGCTGTAACGTATAACACTTCGTTTTGTGATAACGTAAGTTTGTCAGGTACATACAACGTGCCCGGCAGTACTACTTGTACAGTCACAATTGCCAATCACGGATTGGCAAACGGGAACAGGGTGTACTTGGATTTTACAAGCGGCACAGCCCAACCCGAAGCGTACACTGTGGCAAACGTGGCAACCAATACTTTTACCGTGACTGTTGCATCAGCCACTACAAACGGTAACGTGACAATGTACCCAACAATTTTGGCTGAGTTTGATTGCTCTAACGGCACGTCTTTCTACACCTTGATTCCCGGTGAAGGTATTTTGGCCCCCAATGGTATTTATGTTGGAATCCCCAACGTCGCCATTACAACCACTCTTTTTTACGGGTGACCCGCAATGATGCAGTATGACGTTAAGTCTTACCATGCCCAAGCATCTGGTAATGCTACGACTTCTGCTGTCCGTTTAAAAGGCGTGACAGTAACGTCAGCTACTGTGTCCGCAAGAAACATGGCCGTTGCTGATCCAGCAGCTTCAAAATCAGGAACTTGGAGCCGCACCGGGACATTGGTTACTGTTACGATTAACGACAACGGTCTAACAAACGGACAGCGGGTGTTTTTGGATGTTGCTGCTGGAACCACTATGCGTGACGGTGTGTACACGGTAGCTAACGTGACAACCAACACGTTCACTGTTACTTCCGTCACATCAGGCACTGCTTCTGGCACAGTAACCATGTACACAAACATCTATGTCGAGTTGGACACATTCAACACAGTAGGACTTCCCGTGCCCGTGCCCGGCGAAGGAATTTATTGCCCCAACGGTATTTTTGTTGGGTGTGGTTCATCCGTAACAGCAACGGTGTTTTATGGCTAAGAGTCCCGCATGGCAACGCAAGGAAGGCAAGTCCGAGAAGGGCGGTCTGAACGCGAAAGGGCGTGCGTCTTACAACAAGGCCAACCCGGGCAAGCCCGGGTTGAAAGCACCCCAGCCAGAGGGCGGCAAACGCCGCGACTCTTTCTGCGCCCGTATGGAAGGCATGAAGAAGAAGCTGACTGGCGAGAAGGCCAAGAAAGACCCGGACAGCCGGATCAACAAAAGCCTGCGGGCTTGGAAGTGCTGAGTCATGGAAATGATGGTCTGGAATATTGTTCTCACAGCAATCGTTGCGTTGCTGGGGTTCATCGTTAAAGAGAAATTCGCTGAGCTCAGCCGGATCAGCATTTTGCTGAACCGCACCCGCGAAGAGGTGGCGCGTGATCACATCACGCGCACGGAGTTCCGTGCTGACATGACCCAGTTGATGGATCGTTTCGATCGTCTGGAGCGCAAGATCGATAGCTTGAGGGGTAACACCAATGCCAAGCACGAGTAAAAAACAAGCCGACTTCATGCGTGCCGTGGCCCACAGCCCGGCATTTGCGAAGAAGGCAGGAGTACCGCAAAGCGTAGGTGAAGACTTCGCTGCTGCGGACAAAGGCCGCAAATTTGGATCGGGAAGCCGCCCTGATTTGCAAAAAATCAACCGCCCGAAAACCGAACATGGGAAGATGGCGTTATTTTCAAAAGGTGGCGATATGGCAGAGTCCAAAGCAATGGTCAAAAAAGAGATCGGCTTCATGAAAAAAGCCGGTGCCCCCAAATCAATGGTTAAACACGAGGAGTCCGAAATGAAAGCAGCAAAATACGCAAACGGTGGCATCACCAAGGCCAAGATGGGTACTGTCAAGACAGCCGCTCCCAGCAAAGACGGCATTGCCACCAAGGGTAAAACCAAGGGCACCATGATCAAGATGGCTGGTAGCAAGCCTCTGGGCATGAAGAGCGGCGGCAAGACCTGCTGATCTGCCATGATGTCCTGTCGCGGGATGGGGGACATCGCCCCCTCCAAGATGCCCAAAGGCGTGAAAAAAGCACGCCGAGACGATACTGACTTCACGCAATACGCTGAAGGCGGCAAAGTCAATGCTGCGGGCAACTACACCAAGCCCAGTCTGCGCAAGCGGATCGTGTCCGAAGTGAAGTCCGCAGCAACCCAAGGCACAGGCGCTGGCCAGTGGTCAGCCCGCAAGGCGCAGCTCGTGGCCAAGAAGTACAAGGCTGCTGGCGGCGGGTACAAGGACTGACATGAAAGCCCCGCAAAAATCGCTCAAGGACTGGGGTGACCAGAAATGGCGCACCAAGTCTGGCAAACCGTCTTCCAAGACGGGGGAGCGATATTTGCCCGAAGCTGCCATAAAATCGCTGTCACCGGCTGAGTACGCTGCCACCACCAAGGCCAAGCGTGCTGGCAAAGCCGCAGGTAAACAATTCGTGGCGCAGCCTAAACGCATCGCCAAGAAAACAGCAGGGTTCAGATAATGGCTACTACTTCCGGCGTTTCAGCGTTCAATTTGGATTTGACAGAAATCGTCGAAGAAGCCTTCGAGCGATGCGGGTCAGAGCTGCGCACGGGTTATGACCTGAAGACAGCACGCCGCTCCTTGAACCTGATGTTTGCAGACTGGGCCAACCGTGGCCTGAACATGTGGACGTTTGAGCAAGGCACGATTGCGCTGACGGCGGGCCAGAACACCTACGCGCTGCCAAGCGACACGGTGGATTTGATCGAGCATGTGATCCGCACCGGGGCCAATAACGTGGCCACACAGGCAGACCTGACCATCACACGGATCAGCGTCTCGACCTACGCCACAATCCCCAACAAGCTGCAGCAAGCCCGCCCCATCCAGATTTGGGTGCAGCGGCTGAATGCGCAGACAAGCCCCACAGGGCTGCTGCTCAGCGGCGCGATCACGTCCACCGCGACAACCATCACGCTCGACTCCGTTGTGGGCCTGCCCGCTGCCGGATTCGTCAAGATCGGCACAGAGATCATCGCCTACGGGTACATCTCCGGCAACACGCTCAACAACTGCGCCCGGGGCCAAGCCAACACAACGGCCGCAGCCCACAGCAACGGTGATGCGGTCTACTGGGAGCAACTGCCTGCAGTGACCGTTTGGCCCACCCCGGACAACACCCAGCCGTACACGCTGGTGTACTGGCGTCTGCGCCGCACGCAAGACATCGGTGGCGGTGTCAATGTGGCCGACGTGCCCTTCCGGTTCGTCCCCTGCATGGTGGCGGGCTTGGCGTATTATCTGGCCATGAAGCTGCCCAACGCAGCGGATCGCATGCAGGTGCTGAAAGCTCAGTACGATGAAGCGTGGGGCCTTGCCCAAGACGAAGACCGTGAGAAGGCCGCTGTGCGGTTTGTGCCACGGCAGATGTTCATTGGGAGCGGCACGTAATGGGTAATCGCTTTGCGTCAGGCAAGAACTCGATCGCCATGTGCGATCGTTGTGGGTTTCGCTTTAAGCTGACCGCGCTGCGCAAGGAAGTGATCAAAACCAAGACGTACAACCTGCTGGTGTGCGACTCGTGCTGGGACCCAGATCAGCCGCAGCTCCAGTTGGGCATGTATCCGGTGGATGATCCGCAGGCGGTGCGCAACCCACGCAACGACACCACGTATGTGACGGCGGGCCCCAATGCAGACGGTTTCAACACCGGAGGTTCGCGGGACATTCAGTGGGGATGGAACCCGGTTGGTGGTTCCCGAGGGTTTGACAACGCGTTGACGCCAAATAACTTGGCTTTGACCGTGGAAGTTGGTACAGTTACAGTTCAAATAGGAGTCTGACATGGACGCTAAAAAAGCACTCAAGGCCCACATGGCCAAAGGCATGAAATCCGCACATCCAGATGCTGCCGTAAAAGGTATGCGGGCTGGTGGCAAAACCAACAGCGACATGCTGAAGATGGGTCGTGGTTTGGCCAAAATAGCCAACCAAAAGTCGCCCGGTAAGAAGGGAGCCTGATATGGCCACCAGCAAGATCAAGACTGTGCCCTCCCCAGTGGTTGGCACTGAGCCTGCCAAGAAGACCATGCGCGACACCAACGTGTCCGTGGCCAACGTGCGCAGCCAAGACTACCCACCCACCAAAACCTCGGGCATCAAAATCCGTGGCACTGGTGCAGCTACCAAGGGCGTGATGGCTCGTGGCCCAATGGCGTGAGGTCTGAATGAACTACACCGAGTTGAAAGCGGCGATCATCGCCTACACAGAGAATCAGGACGCGTCGTTTGAGGCGGAGATTCCTGTGTTTGTGGAGCAGGCTGAGCAGCGCATTTTCAACATGGTGCAGTTCCCATCGTTGCGTAAAAACGTGACGGGCTCCACCACCAGCAACAACAAGTATTTGGCTTGCCCGAATGACCTTTTGTCGGTGTATTCGTTGGCGGTGGTCGATGCGCTGGGGAACTACGAGTACCTGCTCAACAAGGATGTGAACTTCATCCGGCAGGCGTACCCGAACCCCAATGACAAGGCGTTTCCCAAATACTACGCCCTGTTTGGCCCCCAGTCCAGCGATGTGAACGAGCTGACCTTCATCTTGGGCCCAACGCCAGACGCCACCTACGTGGCCGAGCTGCATTACTTCTACTACCCACCGTCGATTGTGACGGCCGGGACTTCTTGGTTGGGTGACAACTTTGACAGCGTGCTGCTTTACGGTTCGCTGGTCGAGGCGTACACCTACATGAAGGGTGAGCAGGACATGATGCAGGTATATGATGGCAAGTTCAAAGAAGCAATGGCACTGGCCAAACGTCTGGGCGATGGACTGGAGCGCTCCGACAGTTACAGAAGCGGCCAGTACCGTTCGCCGCCTCTGCCGCAAAATACCGGGGTAAGCTGATATGGCAATCGTACAAACCGCAACCACTTCGTTCAAAGTCGAGCTGCCGCAGGGTATCCACAACTTTGGGCCCACTTCGCCGGACACGTTCAAGATCGCCTTGTACACCGCCGCTGCGGACCTCGGCTACGCCACCACAGCCTACACGACTTCGGGCGAGGTGACTGGCACAGGCTACACCGCTGGCGGCAACACGCTTACCATCAGCACAAGCCCAACGTCCGGCAATAATTCGCTCAACATCCCGACGGCGTTCATCAACTTCAGCAACACGTCTTGGACTGGCGCTACGTTCACGGCCCGTGCGGCTTTGATTTACAACGTCACTGAAGGCAACAAGTCCGTTGCAGTGCTGGACTTCGGCTCCGACAAAACCGTCAGCAACGACACTTTCCAAATCATCTTCCCAACAGCCGATGCCAACAGCGCAATCGTGCGAATCTCTTAAGGAGCCATCATGGAACACAGCAAAGCAGCCGACAGCGTTACCGCAGGCATGATCACAAACCGCGTTGGCGGTGAGCGCGTTGGCGCGGGCGGTATCTTCACCGTCACTTGCGTGGGCGCAGACGGCAAGGAAAAGTGGTCTGACAAGTTTCACAACCTCGTTGTCAATCAGGGCCTGCAGGACATGAACAGCAAGTACTTTGCCGCCTCGGGTTACACCGCCGCTTGGTACTTGGGTCTGGTCGAAGGCCCCGGCTCCGGCACAACATTCGCTGCTGCCGACACACTGGCTTCGCATGCTGGCTGGACTGAGCTGGTGCCCGGCACCGCTTACACCGGCAACCGCAAGGCTGTCACTTTTGGCACGGCCACCACGGCTGACCCATCGGTGATCACAAACTCTGGCAGTCCATCTTCGTTTGCCATGCTGGTGAACAGCACTGTGGTGGCTGGCGCGTTCTTGGCCAGCGTCAGCAGCGGCACCTCCGGCATCTTGTTCTCGGCTGGTGACTTCACTGGCGGCGACAAGACCGTGGACAACGGCGACACCCTGAACGTGACCTACAGCTTCTCGCTCGACGCAGCCTGATAGGGGCAAGTGGTGTTTGGTGATGTCACTTTTGCCCAAGCACCCTTCGCCTCTTTAGGCGGGAACACGTTCGCCGCCACGCAACCAGAAGCTGCTGCAGTGGCAGCTTCCTTTGAGGCCCCAAGCGTCATTCGCGGCGGCATCATGAGCGAGACTGCCACGGGCCAAAACACCCAGTCCGTCATTGCCACGATGGTGGCCACGCAGGCGGAAACATCCGTCGCATCCAGCGTTCAGTCGGTCATCGCCAACATGGTGGCCAGCATGCTGGAGCAGGGCACTGCCACAGACGCTCAAACGGCCATCGGCACGTTCTTGGCTGCGCGGTCCGAATCAGCGACCGCCACCGATGCACAATCGGTAATTGGTACGTTTGCGGCAGCGCAGGCTGAAACGGCGACTGGCTCAGACAACATGACTCGGGGCTTACTGATTTCAGTGGCAATCGCAGAGAGCGCGGCGGGCACGGCAACGCAGGTGTCGCAGGTCATCTTCAATGGCTCTATCGCAGAAGCTGTGAGCGCCCTTAGCACGCTTGGCGTCGTCAAAATAGCCAACGTCTACCCAACCGGCGTGCAGCTCACCATCAGCATCGGAGGGGCGCTGGTCTGGGCGGTAATTGACGACAGCCAGAACCCAAACTGGCAAAATATCAACGACGTGCAGTCCCCCGGCTGGACGCAGCTACCGTCGTAAGGACACAAAATGGCATTGGCACTCAAAGATCGCGTCAAGGAAACCACCACCACAACTGGCACGGGCACGGTTACGCTGGCCGGTGCAGCTTCGGGCTTCCAGTCATTTGCGGCGGTGGGCGACGGCAACCAGACCTTCTACGCCATCGTGGACTCAGCTTCCGGCGACTGGGAAGTTGGTGTTGGCACATACACATCCTCCGGCACTACGCTGTCTCGCACCACGGTGGTGTCGTCCAGCAACGCAGGGTCCTTAGTGAATTTTGGCGCTGGCTCCAAAGACGTGTTTGTCACATACCCATCCTCACGGTCGGTGTATCTGGACGCTGCGGGCTCCGCCGTCACCACGCTGGACATCGGGACTCTGGGCACCAGCACGGCCAACATCACCACGGCCAACATCACGTCCGGCACGGTGTCCACAACTCCGACCAGCGGCAACGACATCACCAACAAGACCTACGTTGACACCTTGGCGGCGTCCGGCATTCACTTCCACCAGCCCGTAATGGTTGAAAGCCCAACTAACCTTAACGCAACTTACAACAACGGCACTGCGGGTGTTGGTGCAACGCTTACTAACGCGGGAACGCAAGTTGAGTTAATTATTGATGGCATCTTCACATCGCCCGGTGATCGCGTTTTGGTTTATAGCCAAACCAATCCAATCGAGAACGGCATTTATGTTGTCACAGTTGTAGGTACAGTTTCTACAAATTGGGTGCTAACACGCGCCAGCGATGCCAACACCTATGTAATTAACAGCGCAAACGGTCTGAGCGAAGGTTCCACGGTTTTTGTTCAGTTGGGCGCAACAGGCGCGGGCGAGACCTACACCTGCAACACAAGCGGCGTCATCACGTTTGGCACGACCAATATCACGTTTGCCCAGATTTCGTCAGCGCAGATTTACAGCGCGGGCACGGGCCTGAGCCTTTCCGGGACTACGTTCAGCATCACCAACACGGGCACTGCTGGAACATACGGCTCCGCATCTTCTGTCCCGGTGATCACCACCAACGCACAAGGTCAAGTCACAGGTGTCACCCCCACGGCCATCGCTATCTCGGGCGCAGCGGTCTCAGGCAACATCTCTGGCCAAGCCGGATCGGTGGCCAACGCCCTGACTGCGGGCACATACCTGACCGCTGCAGGCACATACGACGGCTCCGCAGCCCGCACGTTTGCAGTGGACGCCACTGACGCCAACACAGCCAGCAAGGTTGTCGCTCGGGACGCCTCGGGTAACTTCAGCGCAGGCACCATCACGGCCACCCTGTCCGGCTCGGCCACAAGCGCAACCACAGCAACCAACCTCGCAGGCGGCGCGGCCAACCGGATCGCGTACCAGACCAGTGCGGGCATCACAAACTTCATCGCAGCACCCTCGGCCTCCAACCAAGTGCTGAACTGGAACGGCTCTGCGTTCACATGGAGTGCAGGCACCATCTCTGGCGTGGCTCTGGGCTCAAACCTGAACACCCTGACGTTTGGCACATACCTGACCGGCACGAGCTACAACGGCTCCAGCGCCGTGACGATTGCCACCAACGCCACCAACGCCAACACAGCCTCGACCCTCGTGGCGCGTGACGCCTCGGGCAACTTCAGCGCGGGCACGATCACAGCAGCTTTGAACGGCAACGCCTCGACAGCCACCACGGCATCGAACGTGAACAACGGCACCCTGACCATGAACGTGTCGGGTACGGGGCTGTCTGGTTCGCAGACCTTTACGGCCAACCAAGCTGGCAACGCCACATTTACCGTCACATCGAACGCTACCGCTGCCAACACAGGCAGCACCATTGTTGCCCGTGATGCAGGGGGCTCTTTTAGCGCGGGCACAATTACTGCGACTTTGAGTGGGAACGCAACCACAGCAACCACAGCAACCACAGCAAACAGAGCAACACGCGCAAACGGTAACTTTTACATTGATGACAATTTTGGCAATACTGTTGTCGGTGTTTACTCCGCCTCACGCTACCAAGGCGTGTTCGCAATGGGTGACGCCTACAAGCTCCCCGCAGATGGAACAACCACCGGCAACTTGTACGGCATTGCATGGTCTTATCCCGGCGGTCAGGGGGGCGCGTCTGCAAACCTCAACACGCACGGGGCGCTGCTCTTGGAGAACGGGGCCTTTCTTGCAGCTCTGTCTGGAAGTATTCGGTGTCGAGACGACATGCGCAGCCCCATCTTCTACGACCTCAACAACACGGGCTACTACCTTGACCCAACAAGCACGTCTTCGCTGCGCACCGTAGGGGATTGGCGGTCGGATTCCGCTGCTTGGACTGGGGAGTTTGCCGGAAAGATTCAGTACCACTCCAGCATATGGTATTTCCAAGCAGCTACAGCCTTTCAATTTAGGAACTCTGGTGGCTCTCAAGTAGGCTACATTGATTCTTCAGGCAATGCGACATTCAGCGGAAACGTCACCGCTTACTCAGACTCGCGGCTCAAGGAAAATGTTGTTACTGTGGATAACGCTCTGGACAAAGCAACTGCTTTGCGGGGCGTCTACTACAACAAAATTGGCGATCCAAAACGACGCGTTGGTGTGATCGCTCAAGAGATTCAAGAAGTTTTGCCAGAAGTCGTGCTCACGGTTACCGAAAAAAATCCAGCGACGGGTGAAGATAGTGAGATGTTGGCGGTGGATTATGGCAACATAGTTGGTCTGCTGATCGAAGCAGTCAAAGAGCTTCGCGCCGAAGTTGAAAAACTCAAAGGAGGCCAGTGATGGCAGTCACGTACACATGGGCCGTCACTGGCATGAAGGTCACCAACGTAGGGAGCGCGACCAATTACGTTGTGCAAACGTATTGGACCAAGACCGGCACGGATGAAAACGGAAACAGCGGCGTTTTCAGTGGGGCAACTCCATTTACTCCAAGTTCTGATCAGTCAGGTTTTGTACCTTTTGACCAGCTTACCCAAGCCATCGTGCTGAGCTGGATTAAGCCTCTGGTGATTGATGGCTACGAAGACCACGTAAACGGCATAATTGCAAAACAAATTGCAGACAAAGCAAGCCCCGTGTCCGAAACTTCTCTGCCTTGGGCTCCACTAACTCCACCCACTCCACCAGCGGCGTAACAGGGGAACTTTATGTCAAGCACCTTTTCCAACCTCAAGTTCGAGATTATCGGCAACGGTGAGCAGTCGGGCACATGGGGCACCACGACCAACAGCAACATTGGCACGGCCATCGAGCAAGCCATTGTGGGCATGGCAACACTGGACTCCGGGGACTTCACGGCCAACGTAGCCACCCTTACCCTCAGCAACACCACCGCACTGCAAGACGCCCGGGCACTGTGTCTGAACATCGCAGCAGGCGCGGTATCCGCAGCGGGCACAATCAACGTCCCCGCCATCCAGAAGCCCTACATCATCATCAACGACTCCAGCTACGCGGTAACCGTGAAGGTATCCGGCCAGACGGGCGTAGCGGTTCCCTCGGGCAAGCGCACGGTGGTGTACAACAACGGCACGGACGTGGGTGATCAGATCAGTTACCTGTCTTCGCTGACTTTGCTGACACCATTGCCGATTGCTTCGGGCGGCACGGGATCGTCGTCCACAACCTTTGTCAACTTGGCCACCAACGTCACCGGCACACTGCCTGTGGCCAACGGCGGATCAGGCGGAACAACTGCAGCAACAGCCCGGACAAACTTCGGCGCTACCACGCTGGGCGGCAACCTGTTCACCATCAGCAATCCGAGCGCGGTGACGTTCCCACGATTCAACGCAGACAACACCGTCTCGTCTTTGAACGCTGCGGACTTCCGCACGGCCATCGGCGCTGGCTCTGGCGGCGGTTCTGTGACTTCGGTTGCAGGTACGGGTACAGCCAACGGCTTGACACTCTCGGGCACGGTGACAACCTCGGGCAACATCACATTGAGTGGCTCCGTCACAAGCCTGACAACAACCAACTTCACCATCATGGAAGAAAGCGGTAAGCTCGTGATCAAGTACGGCGGCACAGTGGTGGCCTCGTTCAGCAGCGCGGGTGCCCTGATCTCCGCAGACAACATCACTGCCTACGGCACCCCATAAGGAGCAAGCATGACAATGCCATCAAGCGGCCCCTTGAATATGGGGGGCACATCAAGCCCGGTCAGTGTTGCGCAAGAACTTGGCCTGAGCCTGACCGCGACCATCTCGATGAACCAAACAAACGTCCGCACTTTGGCAGGCGTGAGCACGACCAGCGGCACAACATGGAGCATGAGTTCTCTGTACGGGAAGTCGAACACCTACGCAATTGAGTTTTTGGTCATTGCCGGAGGCGGCGGAGGCGGCGACAGCGTTGGTGGCGGGGGAGGGGCAGGCGGCTACCGCGCTGTTACTGGGTCTGTTGCTCCTAGCACTGCTTATGCGGTGACTGTTGGTGCTGGTGGGGGATCTAGAGTTGCGGGAAACAGTTCCTCTTTTAACTCAATTACCTCTACTGGCGGCGGCGCTGGAAAATACACAACTAGCACACCAAATGGTGGCTCTGGTGGCGGAAGTGCAGGGTATGACCCTAGTGCTGTTGGCACAGGCACAGCAGGCCAAGGAAGTAATGGTGGTGCGGGTTCGCGTAGTGGTGATGATGCGGCCGGCGGGGGCGGGGGCGGCGCAAGTGCGGTTGGGGGCAGCGCGTCGGCAGGCGGCGGAGGTGCGAGTGGTGGGAACGGCGGTTCTGGCACTGCTTGGCTTAACGGAACGACTTATGCCGGAGGCGGCGGCGGCGGCGCTCGTGGTGATTTTGCTTCTGCTGGCGGCAGTGGTGGGGCCGGGGGCGGGGGTCGAGGTGAGTCGCTCTACGGCGATAATGCCGCTGCGGGCACCGCAAACCGTGGAGGCGGTGGTGGCGGACGCTATATTGGCGGGGCTAGTAACGGAGGGGGCTCAGGCATCGTCATCATTCGCTACGCTGGCGCACAGCGCGGTTCCGGTGGAACCGTCACATCCTCTGGCGGCTACACCTACCACACGTTTAACTCATCTGGGACGTACACAGCATGAGCCACTTTGCACAAATCGACGAAAACAATGTCGTCCAGCAAGTGCTGGTCATCGAGCAAGCCGAAATTGATACGGGCAACTGGGGCGATCCGGCAACTTGGATTCAGACCAGCTACAACACGCGAGGCGGGGTGTACTACACCCCCAACACAAGCGAACCCGATCCAGACCAGTCCAAAGCGTTTCGCAAGAACTACGCAGGGATCGGCTACATATGGGACGGCGTTGGTTTTTCTGAGCCACAGCCTTTCCCCTCGTGGACTAAGGACAGTTTCACCTACTTGTGGAGCGCCCCAATTCCATACCCAAATGACGGCAAACTTTACCAATGGGATGAAGGCACCCTTTCTTGGATTGAAATCACACCACAGGAGCAACCATGAGACTGATCGCAACCCTCCTCTGCGCACTGGCCCTGTCCGGCTGTGCCCACGAATACGCAGCCTACGCCGAAGCTCACAAGGCCCAAGCCGCAGCTCAGACGGCCCGTTACCAAGCTCTGGCCGACATCGCCAAGCAAGGTGACACAACTGCCAAAGTCGCTGCGGTCATGTCTTTGCAAATGGGTGGTGGTCAGCAGAACACGCAGATCAACGCCCCCAAGAACTGGGCCGACTACGCCTTGCAGTGGACCGGCCTGTTGCTGCCCACAGTTGGACAGGTCTACACGGTCAACAAGCAGACCAGTCTCGGCATGCGCCAGTCTGACAACGCCACCGCTCTGGGCATCAGCACCAACAACGCATTTGTCGGCATCGCCTCGAAGATTCAAGCGCCAGCAGCCAACGTGACAACCATCGGCGGCAATGGTGTAATTGGCGCAGGTTCATACTCGATTGGAGCGAACAGTGGGTCAAACTCTGGCAACAGTGGTCGCCTTGCTGGTGGCAGTATTACTGACAATACGGCTGTTCCAACTGTGGTGACCAATACCAACACGACCACCACAACCACTACGGGGCCATGAAAGATTGGGCCGTCGCATTTATTGCAGCGGCCCTTCTAACTGGGCTTGTTATTTGGTGTGCATACATCGTTATCCCGTTGTTTAGGAGCATGTAGTGCTTGCCGAAATTGCTGCCGCCAATGCGGCCTTTGCTGTAATAAAAGGTGCGCTGGCGAACGGCAAGGAGCTTCACCAGCTCGGTTCGCGGGTCTTTGATTACTTCGACAACAAGGCCAAAATTCAGGAGCAGGCCAACAAGAAGGGCGGGGGCTCCGACCTCGAAGAGTTCATGGCGCTTGAGCAGCTCAAGCAGCAAGAAGAGGAACTCCGAGAGCGCATGGTCTACGCTGGCCGTCCGGGTATGTGGAATGACTGGGTGAAGTTCCAAGCTGCCGCAGCCAGAAAGCGCAGGGAGGCCCAAGAAGCTGCCAAGCGCGAGGCGGCGCAGAAGAAGAGGCGCAGGGAGCAGTTGGCCGAGTACATCGCGATTAGCATTGCCACCGTTATCCTTGCCGCCTTGTTGACCTACGGGGCTTACATCTACGTGATGTACATCAGAAAATGAGCGACGAGAAGCTGAACGCCAACACCACACTCGACAAGGTGCTCGGGTATGTGGACTCGCCGTTCAAGCTGTTCTCCCTGCTGCTGATGGCCGTCGTTGCCTTCGTGGGTTACTTCCTTTGGCAGAATCAGGAATTTATGAGGGACGCCTACAAGGAGTCCAAGAAGCTGCCCGAGATCAACACCGCACGGGCTGACGAGGCCAGCGCCATGCTGTTCAAGCAGACGAGTGCTACCGTGGTGGCAATCTTCAAGGTCAACCCGCTGTTCAACTCGCGGGTGGTCTACAAGGCATACACCAAGGATGGCAGGGATAAGAGCATTGACGATATTGACGTGGGGCTGTTCACTCACAGCACGCCCAACAACAACGATGTGGTCAAGCTGATGACCAACCAAATCCCTTGCGGGGAGTACCGCTACGCTCAGTCTGAGGTGGGTTTGTGGTACATCGAGAAGGGTGTGGGGTACACCTGCCGGGTAAGCGTTCCGCCAGACAGCCCCCGGTTCGTTGGTCAGGTAACGGTGGGGTGGCCGCAGGAGCCAGAAAACCTCGAACAAGTAAAATTCATGCTGGAGATCGCCAGCGCAATGCTAACCAAAAGGGGTAACTGATATGGAATGGCTTAAACAAATCGCGCCCACAATTGCCACAGCAATGGGTGGACCGTTGGCTGGCATGGCTGTGTCGGCTATTTCCAAGGCCATTGGCGTGGACCCCGACAAAGTGGGGGACATGATCTCCAACAACAAGCTGAGCGCCGAGCAGATCGCACAGGTCAAGATTGCCGAGATCGAGTTGCAAAAGCAGGCGCAGGAGCTTGGCCTGAACTTTGAAAAGCTGGAAGTGGAAGACCGCAAGTCCGCCCGGGAGATGCAGGCCACTACTCGCAGCCTGATGCCTCCCCTGCTCGCTGGCGCTGTCACTGTCGGATTCTTCGGCATCCTGATCATGATGTTCATCGGTCAGGTGGACAGCAACAACCCTGCCATCTTGATGATGCTTGGTTCGCTTGGCACCGCATGGACAGGCATCATCGCGTATTATTTTGGCAGCTCTGCGGGATCGCAGGCCAAGACTGATTTACTTTCAAAGGCAGGACCCGTCAAATGACTGAAGACCAACTCAAAGAAATGCACATCGACCCCGTTTGGCTTGAGCCTCTGACGGCTGCATTCCAGCGGTTTGACATCAGCACCCCCGAGCGCCAAGCTGCGTTCATCGGCCAGTGCGCCCATGAGTCCGGCAACTTCAAGACCCTGCAGGAGAACCTGAACTACAGCGCCAAGGGATTGCATGCCACTTGGCCAAGCCGTTTCCCGTCCGAGGAGGCAGCGCAGCCCTTTCACCGCAACCCCGAGAAGATCGCCAACAAGGTGTACTCCGGGCGCATGGGTAATACCGAAGAGGGCGATGGCTGGAAGTACCGTGGCCGTGGCCTGATTCAGTTGACCGGCAAGGACAACTACCGCCTTGCCTCTGATGCCTTGGGGGTAGACTTTGTGGCCAACCCTGACTTGGTTCTGACAAAAGAATACGCAGCTCTTACGGCTGCTTGGTACTGGAACAAGCGCGGTTTAAACAAGGAAGCCGACGCCAAGGATTTCACCGGGATGACAAAGAAGATCAATGGTGGGACAATAGGGCTCGCAGATAGGGTTGCGCATATCAACACCGCCCTCAACGTCTTGACCGCATGAGGTGAGCCGTGCCGTTACAAAAAATACTGTTCAAACCGGGGGTTAACCGGGAAAACACCCGCTACACCACCGAAGGCGGTTGGTACGACTGCGACAAAATCCGCTTCCGTCAGGGCAACCCCGAGAAGATCGGTGGCTGGACACGCTTCAGCGCCGAGACGTATTTGGGCGTCTGCCGCTCGTTGTGGAACTGGATCACCCTTGGCGGGGCCAACCTGATTGGCGTGGGCACAAACCTGAAGTTTTACATCAATCTGGGCGGGCAGTATTTCGACATCACCCCCATCCGGGCAACGCCCACCATCAACGCCGACCCGTTTGTGGCCACGCTGGGCTCCAGCGTCATCACCGTCACGGACACAGCACACGGCTGCTTGACCGGGGACTTTGTGACCTTCAGCGGCGCGGTAGGTCTGGGCGGCAACATCACGGCAGGCGTGCTCAATGCCGAGTACCAAGTCACTGTCTTGAGCGCAAATAGCTACACCATCACGGTGTCGGCCGTAGCCAACGCGACTGACGTTTCGGGTTCCCCCGGTGGCGGTGCTTCCGTGGTTGCTAACTACCAGCTCAACACCGGCCCTGAAACGCAAATCCCACTGGTCGGGTGGGGCGCGGGTGGTTGGGGTTCCGGCCCTTGGGGCACGGGCACTGCTGACCCTATCCCGTTACAGCTTTGGAACCAGTACAACTACGGCGAAGACCTGCTGTTTGGCCCCCGAGGCGGAGGCATTTACTACTGGGACTCGTCTGCTGGCACAGGGACCCGGGGCGTCGATCTGACCGTTTCTGGGGATACAGACACCCCACTGTTCCAGAACAAGATCATTGTGTCGGATTCCTCGCGCTTTACGCTGGTGTTTGGCACCAACGATTACGGCACGGCAACGATTGACCCCATGCTGATCCGTTGGTCGGATCAGGAAGACTTCAATACGTGGACCCCTGCGGTCACCAACCAAGCGGGCAGTATCCGCCTGTCGCACGGCTCGGAAATCATCACGGCCATCCAGACCCGGCAGGAAATTGTCACGTTCACGGATCAGGCGCTGTACTCGCTGCAGTACCTCGGACCACCCTACGTCTGGGGCACCCAGTTGCTGGGCGACAACATCTCGATCGCAGGCCCGAACGCTGTGGCGTTGGCGTCTGGTGTGGTGTACTGGATGGGCGTGGACAAGTTCTACGCCTACGACGGCCGTGTGCAAACGCTCAACTGCGACTTGCGCCGATACATCTTCAACGACTTCAACCAAGATCAGGCGGTGCAGGTCTTTGCAGGCACCAACGAGGGCTTCAACGAGGTCTGGTGGTTCTACTGCTCGGCAGGTTCCACGGTGGTGGACAAGTACGTCATCTTCAACTACCTCGAAAAAATCTGGTATTACGGCACGATGGGCCGCACAGCGTGGCTGGATTCTGGCTTGCTGAGCTTCCCGATTGCTGCAACCTACATCAACAACATTGTCAACCACGAAGACGGGGTGGACGACAACTCCACAGCCGTGCCGACACCCATTGCGGCCAACATCTCGTCTTCGGAATTCGACATTGGTGACGGCCACAACTTCGGGTTTGTCTGGCGCGTGTTGCCAGATTTGACGTTTGACGGGTCATCGTCTTCCCCTACGCCGCAGATCACCATGACGCTGCAAGGACTGTACAACTCCGGCTCCGGGGTTACCGATTCCGCAGGGCAGAGCGTGGTCAAGGGCAGCACGTATGTCGTGACCGAAGAGTTCACCGGACAGATTTACACCCGCGTGCGCGGGCGGCAGCTCATCTTCAAGATCGACTCTTCCCAGCTTGGCACGACGTGGCAGCTTGGGGCCCCGCGAATTGACATTCGCCCTGACGGCAGACGCTGATATATGGCACAAGCAAACGTAACCCCACCCAGCCTACCGCTGGCCCCAGAGGAATACAATCGGCAGTACATGGACCGGTTGTCCAACGTGCTCCGGTTGTTCTTCAACCAAGTGGTATCGCCGGGGCCAATGTCGGCATCTACGCAGCGAAACGGTACGGAAATCATCTCGGGTTTGAGCTTTGCGCAGCCCGATCCGACGACCCCCGGGGCGTTCATTGCCAGCTTGCCTACCGACGCGGATTACGCTAACCTCCGTGTGGGGTCTGTCTACTATGACAGCGCCACAAAAGTTTTGAAAATAAAGGTCTGATATGAGCCTACACGCCCTTGCCAATGACATGGCTTCAAAAGGCCGATACGGTGATTCAATGCTGGTGCACATGGCACCCAGTGAAGTTGCCGGACTCCACGCCCTTGCCCTTCACCACGGCGAAAAGCTGACCATCAACCCCGAAACGGGGTTGCCTGAAGCGTTCAAGCTGAAGTCGCTGCTCCCTCTGGTACTGGGCGTTGCTCTTGGCCCTGCCGGTTTGGGGCTTAGCGCCGCGATGGCGGGCACTGTGGTCGGAGCAGGCTACGGCTTGGCCAAGGGCAGCTTGAAAGAAGGCTTGTTGGCAGGTTTGGGTGCGTATGGCGGCGCTGGTTTGGCGGCGAGTCTTGGCGCTGCAGGGGTAAACGAAGCTGCTGCGCAGGAGTTAGCCGCGCAACAAGCCGCATCCCCTGCTTTGGAAGGCGCGTCCGCAGCAGAGAATTTCCTTAGCACACCATCCGCGCAAGCTACAGCCACCGGCCCCACAACCACTATGGCTGACGCTACCGGAAGTGCTACCCCCGTTGCGGAAGTTACGATTGATCCTGTCCAAACGGCTACGCAACTGCCTACTCAAGGGGCCCCTGCTACGATTGATCCGGGCTCATTGAGCACTGCGGGGTACGCCCCACCTACCGGTCTGGACGCGTTGAGCAAAGGCGCAGAGAGCATCTACGACCAAGGCAAGATTGGCGAGTTTGCAAAAGCCAACAAGAAGTACCTGTACGCTGCGGGCAGTTCTGCACTGCTGTCCCCCGAGAACGAAGAGGACATGCCAGAGTCCAAGCAGACCCCCGGTTACATTCGCCCTGCTCGTTACGACTGGCGCACCGGCAAGTACCAGTATTTCGATCCAGTCAAGTCCGATGAATGGGGCTCACGCAACCTGTCGGAGTACACCAACGCCAACGATCCCGGTGCACGCACGCCGATCGGCGCAAAAGCTGGTGGCCTGATGGCTTTGGCCAACGGCGGAGCCGTGGCGTTTGAAGACGGCGGTTTTGTTACCGGTGGCGGTGGCCCCATGAGCGATGCAGAGCGCCAGCGGTTTATTGATGTCGAAACCGCAAAAAGAGAAGCCGCTGCGGCAAAACTTGCTGCTTACACGCCATCCGATCCAATCCTTGCGCCAATGTTGGCGCAGGGTGTTAAAGGCATGTTGCACGGGGAGACCGACGAGCAAGCCTACAACCGCATCAAGCAGATGGACATGGACCGCACCGAGCGCATGGCTCGCAGGGATGCACTCCGCGCACAAATGGGTCCTGACGATGTGGCCATCGACGGCGTTATCTCGCGCACCACTTCTGGGGATGGTGGCGGTGGCGGTGGCGGTGGCGGTGGCGGTGGCGGTGGCGGTGGCGGCGGTGGCGGTGGTACAAACCCAGCAAACCCGGGCCCATACACCCCAACACCTGTTGACGAGCTAAACCCTGCGCCCCCAGTGCCGGTTACACAGCCGATCTCCCAAGCGACAAGGGGCGGTTCGCGTAAGGCGTACGAGTATCTGTCTAATCAAGGCGATTACCCGGTCAACCCGTACCTGCCTGAAGGCACAGACATTGCAACGGATTACTGGAAGTCCGTGGGTATTCAGAACCCCTACAAGGGTCCGAAGATTGCTGACGAGCTGAAAAACCCCAACGCTACGCCCAAGACTGCGCCTCCAACAGGCCAGAAGTGGGTGTGGAATTCCACAGATCGGAAGTGGGTTACAGAAGCCATCGTTACGCCGACCACAACAAGACCGGAAGACCCCGCAAAGGACGGTGGCCTCATGCGCATGGCCCAAGGCGGTGTTGCAGGCTACGCCCTTGGCGGGCTGGGCTCGCTTGGCGGTTACTCGGATGGCGGGCGCTTGCTGCGCGGCCCCGGTGATGGCGTGAGCGATTCGATCCCTGCGACAATTGGCGGCAAGCGCCCTGCCCGTCTGGCTGATGGTGAGTTCGTGGTGCCAGCCCGCATCGTGTCTGAGCTGGGTAACGGCTCGACTGAAGCCGGTGCCCGCAAGCTGTACGCCATGATGGACCGTGTGCAAAAAGCACGGGGCAAGACTACAGGCAAAGGGCGCGTTGCCAAGAACAGCCGCGCTGACAAATACCTTCCCGCATAAGGAACAAGATCATGGCAGTCCAAACCACCGAAACGCAGTACGGCTTTTCCCCCATTCTTGCGCCCTATGCAGAGACCCTGCTGGGCCAAGCCGCAGGTCTGACAGACCTTGAATCCAACCCGTACCTGCAGTACCAAGGCGAGCGTTACGCACAGTTCAGCCCCCTGCAGCAGCAGTCCTACGCCAACATCGGCTCGATGGCTCCGGCCGGGCAGATCAACGAAGCCACAGGTATTGCCCAACTGGCCGCGCAAAAGGGGTTGAACGCGCAGTACGGCCCTTCGCAGTACCAGTCGCAGAGCTTCACGCAGCCCGGCGCGGCCGACAAGTACATGTCGCCGTACATGCAGCAGGTGGTGGACGCCAACAAGCGCGAAGCGCAGCGCCAAGCCGACATTGCTTCTACCCAGCGCGGCGCCAAAGCCGCAGGTGCCGGTGCGTTCGGTGGTGCACGTCAAGCTATTGAGAACGCTGAAGCCCAGCGTAACCTGTCCATGCAGATGGGTGACATCCAGAACAAGGGCATGCAGGACGCCTATGGCCAAGCCATGAACCAGTTCAACGCCGAGCAGCAAGCTGCCCAACAAGCAGCCCAGTTGCGCGAGCAGTCCTCCCAGTATGGTGCCGGTCTTAACATGCAGGGCGCTCAGGTGGGGCTGGGGGCAGCGGGTCAACTCGGCACGCTTGGTGGTCAGTATGCTGGCCAGATGATGGACATCAACAAGCTGCAGAACACGTATGGCGGTCAGCAGCAGGCGCAGGCACAGAACATCCTCGGCGCACAGTATCAGGACTTCCTGAATGCGCAGCAGCGCCCATACCAGCAGCTCGGCTTCATGTCCGACATGATCCGTGGCTTGCCTTTGACACAGCAGTCGCAGACCATGTTCACACCGCCGCCCTCGACCGTTTCACAAGCAGCGGGTCTGGGTACTGCCGCGTTGGGTTTGAGCAAACTGGGCGCGTTCGCTGGTGGTGGTCGCGTGGGCTCCGGTCTGGCCGATCTGGCAATTGCCAACATGGCATAAGGAATCATCATGGCAGGAATTGACGTCAACAAGATCACATCCACTCTGGCACGCCTGCCGGATCAGGCACTGCAGCAATATGCGCAGATGCACAAGAACGATCCGTACATCATGTCGTTGGCTGTGTCGGAGTCCAACCGCCGCAAAGAGATGCGTGCAGCCGCACAGGCACCACAGGGCATGCAGGAGCAGCCCAAGGTAGCTGACGCTGCGCTGGCGCAGATGGCCCCACCCCAAGAGCAGGGCATTGCGGCCCTGCCTGCACCCAACATGCAGATGATGGCCGACGGCGGCATTGCTGGCTACGAAGGCTACGATGAAGGTGAGTCTACCTATGGCCAAGAACCAGTCATGCGCATGGCTGAAGGTGGTGTTGCGCGGTACAACGGTTCGCAGTCCCAATTCGTGCAGGACTTGGCGGGAATCCCCGCAGCCTACGATAAGTGGTGGCAGCGCAACCGCGCCGAAGACGCCGCCAAGGCCGCGAAAGAACGGGAAATGGCACAACGTCGGCAAGAAATGATGGACGCCCGCCAGAAAACCAGCTTTGCAAACTATCTGTTTGGCTCGCCCGAGCGCGAAGCCGAAGGTCAGGCGGAGTTGGCAGCGTTGTCAACCCCCACCGCAGAGCCAAAACGGGATGAATACACCAGCGGCATGGATCGCCGCATAGCCGCAGGCAGCATGCCAAAAGTCCCTTCCATCAGCGGAGACGCGGAAAAACCTAAAGCCAAAGCTTCTGATAAAGGCACAGGCAAAGGCAAGGCCAACGTCGTTCCGCCACCCAAGCAAGAAGCGGTCGCGGATAAAGCCGTCACCCCCGAAGGTGGACTTGCCAGCTTGTTCAAAGCCAGCACCGCCGCAGAACTCGGTGCGGAAGCCGAAGCCCTGTCCAAAAAGGACATCGATCGCATGGACAAGGAATACAGCCCGTTCTTGGCCGAGCTGAAAGCCGAAAAGGAAGCCTTGGGCAAGCGCAAAGACTCCAACGTGGGCGAAGCCTTGTTCCGCGCCGGTGTTGGCATGATGGGCGGCAAATCAAGCAATCCGTTTGAGAACATCGCCGCTGGGGCTATTGCAGGTTTTGAAACTTTCACCGCTGCACAGAAGGCAGATGAAGCTGCACGCCGTGCGCTGCGTCAGTCTGAAATGTCCATCATGCAGGCCCAACGCGCTGAGCGTTCTGGTTACCACAGAGATGCTGTCGCGCTGACCAACCAATCTCGCCAAGAGCGGCAGTTTGCGGTTACCGCTGGGCTGGAAGCAGACAAGCTCAAACAAACCAAGGCGTACCAAACAGAATCTTTGGCAGTCGAGCGCATCAAGGCGGATGCTTTGCGGCAAAGAGCAGCCAATGCAGATGGTGGCATGAGCAAGGCGGACAAGTTACGGTTGGAACAGCTCAAAGCATACGCGGCCAATTTGAAGAGTGATCCGATGTATCAGGCCGCTGCAAAGCAGGCAATGATGCCGGGCAAAATTGGTGCAGATGCCAAAGCAGCCGTAAAGCAATACGAAGCAAAGCTGGCCCAAGTCAACGCAGCGATTGCACAAGCCGCAGGCTTGGATACAATGCTGGCAGCGTCCCCTACCAGTGCCGGTAGCGGAATTGACATGTCCCTATGGGGCAAACCACAAGTCGTAAAGCCATAGCATCATGACAACCTACCGCATCACAGCCCCCAACGGTCGCACATACCAGATTGAGGGTCCTCCGGGGGCAAGTGATGCGCAGGTAGCTCAGGCGGTCCTCGCCCAAAACCCAGAGGCCGCGCAGCCTCCGGCGGAAACCACCGTCGGTGGCAACGTCAAAGAATTCTTCAAGGGCATCGTGCCCGGGGCCATCGGCCTTGCCGAAAGCGCCGCTGTAGGCGCATCCGCCCTCCTGCCTGAAGACGCAGAAAAAGCCACCCGGCAGTTCGTCAAAGAGACTGCTGCCTCGGCACGCAAACCATTTGAAGCTGGTGCTGGCTACGAAGAATCGATCGGCCGTAAGTTTGGCGAAGCCGTAGGCTCCACCGTTCCGTTCCTTGCATCCGCACCTTTGGGTATTGCTGGCCGCATCGGGGCCACTGCATTGGGTGTTGGCGCTGGGGCTGGTGAAGCCCGTGGCCGTGCCGAAGAAGGTGCAGCGACCGCCGGTGAACGGGGCCTTGCCACTGCACTGGGCGCAGGTGTGGGTGTGACGGAGATGTTCGCTCCCTTGCGAATCTTGGGCCGACTGGCCGACCCCATCAAGCAAGGTGCCGCTGCCCAGATCAAGCGTGCGCTGGTCGCCGGTGGTGAAGAAGGTGCGCAGGAAGCTGCAACGCAGATCGCACAGAACTTGATTGCCAAGGGCATCTACAAGCCAGAGCAGGCCATCATCGAGCAGGTCGGTGAATCTGCAGCCTACGGTGGCGCTACTGGTGCACTGGTGCAAGGCTTGCTGGACATGGCGCTTGGTCGCCGCGCCAAAGGCACTCCGGGTGCCCCGGGCGAAATCCCAGACCTCGAACAGAAAGCACAGGCGGAGCGTGAGCGCCGCGCCACACTGGAGCTTGAACAAGGGCTCGGTGCAGAAGCCAAGGCCGCACAGGCCCAAGGGTACGTTGGCCAGCAAGGGCAGTTGTTCCGTGGCCTGCCCACCCCCACACAGCCGCAGCGAGACCTCGCAGGTCAGATTCTGGAGCCCGCGCCCGATGAGGCCGCGCCGCGCCCCTCCGACTTGTATGAAGGCTTCCCCCTGACCACAGAGGTCGCACAGGAAGCCGGGTTCGCCCGCACGCCAGAGGAGCTGGAAGCTGCAGGTCAGCAGCAGCTTGGCCTTGATGAGGTGCAGGACACAGAGTTCTTCCGGCAAGAGCTGGCCACGCTGGACAAGGAATACACCGCGCTGCAGGCGAAGAAGGACAAGACCTCTGCTGATAACCAGCGCATGCGGGAAATCCGCACACGCCGCACCCAGTTGAACGAGATGGTCCGGGAGCGCACTGCCAACCGTGGCCCGCAGCTCAAGCAAGGGCAGGATCAGGGCACGCTGTTCACTCCGGCCGAGCTGCGTAAAGGTGAGCGTAGCTTCACCCCGATCACAGTGCCCCCGCAGTCTCCTGCCCGTGCGCAGGACGTATCGACCCAAGAGCAGGCCGACCTCATGATAGAGGCCACGTTCGAGTATGCCGATCTGGTCAAGATGCGTGAGCAGCTCAAGGCTTCAGAGCAGACCCCAGAGATTAAGCAGCGCATCAAGTATCTGGACGGCCAGATCAGAGACTACACCCTTGCAGGTGTGGACCAAGCGTACCAACAGCGCCTTGAGCGCGAAGCAACCGAAGGTGCGGCGGCTGAGCAGCAAGCACGTGAAGCTGCGTTGGCTGAGCAGTCTGCGTTTGCGAAGCAGCCAGAAGGGCAACCAGTTCCCGAGCCTACAGTTCGGGCAAAGCCCACGCCAGCCACCGTGCCGACGCTGATGTCGCCTGACGTGCTTGGCGTGTTGGGCATCGGCCACTCGGCCATCTTGCGCAAGCCTACCCACCCTATCCACGGGCTGGACATTACAAAACCAGAAGACGCCGCTGAAGTCAAGAAGATGCTCACGGTGTACAAGGAAGGAAAGAGTGCCCCGATCGTTGAAAAAGTGGACGCGTACCTTGCCCGTCCCGAGTTCCAAGGAGTCCCCGATGTATCAACCCCGGCAACCGCGCAACCTGCGCCTGCGGTCAGCGATAAGCCCCGAGGACGTAAGCGAAGCGTGGCGTTACCTGTACAACCTGCCACAACCGAGCTTGCTGAACCCGGAGCCGGAACTGCCCCAGCCACCGAAGCACCTGCAGCACCTGTCGGACGCGGATTGGTTCCTACTGGACCAGATGCTGGCACGGGAGATGTTGGAGTCAGCGCGGAGCAGCCTGCAGTAAAAGCCGAATACGAAGCTGCGGAAGACGCAGCGGATAAAGCTCGCGCCACAGTGGTGGAGCTGCGGAACCAATCTGACGCCGCTGGGTACGACCAGCCAGAAGGTCTGGCCGCAGACTTGGCGGAAGCTGAACGCGCAAGCGAAGAAGCCGCACGTGATGCGAAGGCGAAGTTTGATGCGCTGCAGAAATCAGAGTCAAAAACAGAGCCGAAAACAGAGCCAAAACCCAAGGCCAAGCGCGGTGAGCTGACGCTTGCCAAGGCACGCGATACCGCAGGTGATCTGGACCTCGACCCAGAGACAACCAAGGCCAAGGTCAAGGCGTTTGCAATGCGCCTGTTCAAGGCTGGCCTGATTGATGAGATCAGCCTCAACGCAACTTTGAACATCGGCAAAGACCGGGACATGGGCCCCGAGGACATGATCGATGAGATCGAGGCCGCGCTTGACTTCTATGAACAAGAGCAGGGTAGAAGCACCACAACCCCCGAGCAACCCAAGCTCACCAAAGAGCCGATCACCATCGACGTTGAAGCGCGGGAGATTCCTGACAACCAACGTGCTTTGCTGGAAGGCCCTGTCAGCCGCCTGCAAGAAGATCAGACTGCAGAGTTGGAAGAGTTCTACGGCGCACAAAAAGATTCGCCAGAGTTCTGGGCACGCCTGAACAAGGACGTTGCCACGTTTGCGGAGAAGGGTGCCAAGGCAATCGCCAAAGCAATCCGGGAAATCATCCGCCAAGTGCACGCCGGGGTGCTGGCTGTCAGCATGATCTTCAACCCAAGCGGCATGACACTGCCCGAAGGTTTTGTGGTCACCAACAAGGCGACCATCACCACCGAAGAGCAAGTGCTCGCCCCCCTGCCTGCCAATGTGAAGGGCATGTCCGAAGGCGCGAAGCTGGCATACCAGACCATGATCCCCGCCTTGAAGGGCAAGCTGGGCGACAAGCTCATCACGATTGCAGACAAGCCGAGTGGTCGCGTCTTCATCTTCAAGCCCGATGGCACTCTGGTCCTGCAGAAGAAATCACTGTTTGGTCTGGCCAAGGGTGATCTGTACAAGGGCAACAACGACCTGCCCAGCAACCGCATCACGCCCGCTGGCATGTTTGACATCAAGGTCATCGACGCCAAGAAGGGCGCGGACGAGAAGCGCACTGCAGGTGAATACGATACCGGCACTGTGCTGGCCATCAATGATCCCGATGCGTGGGTCACCATCATGCACTCCGTCTGGCTCAAGGAAAAAGACGCTGGTGCCCGTGCTGCTGCCCTGAAGACAGACACCGCTGCAGATTCGCGGTTCTCGTTCGGTTGCATCAACATCGACAAGGCCGCATACAAAAACTTGATGGACAACTACGCCGCCCAAATGGACGGCTCCAAGTTGTTTGTGGTGCCCGACAACCAAGCGGATACCAAAGACTTTTTGACTGGCAAGAAGCAGGGCGCAGACGTTCTGGTGCGTGAATCCGTAGAGCCGGTGACCCGCAAAGTGACCCGTGATGTGGACACCACTTCTGCGCAGAAAGACACCCGCGTAGCAGCAGGCCGCGAACAGAAAGGTTTGCCACAGGAACGATTCTCCGTACCCGCCACGGCCACAGGGCAGACCCTCGACGCCATGCAAGCGGAGATTGCCAACATGCCCGGCATGATGGGTGCTGCACTGCGCCGCATGCTCAAGTCCGGCAAGATCAAGCTCGAAGCTGCTGCCCCCGGGGGCCGCAAGATCGGCGGTCTGTATGACGGCAAGTCGGTCACCCTGTACGCCAACGGCATCCCCAGCGGCAAGGTCATGTCTGTGGCCCTGCACGAGGTCGGTGCCCACTTGGGCCTGAAGAACATGGTCGGCGCGAAGCAGTACGACGCCATCATCGCCCGCCTGCAGAAAATGATTGAGAAGGCTGACGGTTCCACCGAAGCCAAGATGGCACAAGCCGCGTACAAGCGCATCCCGATTCGGGATATGAAGCGCGGCCCTGAAGTGTTTGGCGATGAGCTGCTGGCTTACTTCGTTGAAGAGATGGCCCTGTCTGAGGCTGCGGGCACCTTGCCCAAAGTCGGCATGTTGCGCAACCTGTACAACCAGATCAAGACGGGCTTCTTGACAGCAATCAACCGCGTCTTCGGCACCTCGCTGGGCATCAACGACCTGACTGCCGAGCAGGTTCAACTGCTGGCCAAGGCTGCGTTCACGATGGAGTCCTTCACCGCTGCAAAGGGTGAGGCCACTGCCGAAAGCGAACGTAACTCCATCCCCGGCACAGCAGACCTCGACCCAGCATCCCGCGCCGCTATCAAGGCGCTGCAGGACAAACTGCCTGTGGGCGAACGCGGCCCCGAGGGTGTGGTGGGTCAGGCCGTGCAGGGCATGAAGCGTGCTCGTGAGAACTCCGGCATCATCACCACATTCCGCCAAGCCGTTGCAGACAAGTTTGCATCGGTGGAATCCAAAGTGTCGCAGATGTTCTCCAAGGGCGTGCGCGATTCCTTCGGCAACCTGAACCCTATGGTGCTGGTGCGCCAAGCGGAAGACAACGCCAAGATCATCATGGACTTCTTCCGTGCTGGTGGCATCCGCATGACCAAGGAAGGTCTGGTCGAGACGTTCGATCAGGACAAGTCGATGGTGTCGGCGCTCAACAAAGTCAAGGACTTTGCCGCTGCAAACGGCATGACCTACGAGGAAGCCAAGTCCGAAATCTCCACCGTGCTGGAAGGCCACCGTGTGCATGGCATCCGCCAGTACAACAACGATCTGGAGCAGTCGGCCATCATCCTTGCTGGCAAGGGCAAGACCAAAGAGGCTGCAGAAGAACGCGCCCGCAAGATCACCCTGCACATGACCAATGCAGAGATCGATCAGATGGAAGCGATCTACCAGAAGTCCAAGGGCATACAGGGCATTCAAGCTGACCTCAACGCCACCCGCACACAGGCCATCGACCTGATGATTGCCACTGGCCGGATCACCAAAGAGCAGGGCCAATTCTGGAAGGACAACGAAGCCTACGTGCCGTTCGACCGTGTGTTTGAAGAAACCCCGGTGGCACCGAAGTTCACCCGTGGCAAGGGCTTGGCAGTGCTGCGCAACTACCCCGGCATGGAAGGCTCACTGGGTCGCCCAGTGCGCAACGTGCTCGATGCCTACGCCAACCGCTTGAGCTGGATGGTGGAAGACACCATGCGCAACAACGCCAGCGTGAAGCTGTTGGAAGCGATGGAGCTTGGCGGCTTTGCACGTGAGATTCCCAAGGTGGAAGCTGCGCAAAACAAGAACCTTGTGGTGCCCCGCCTGTATCGCAACGGCGAGCCCGTGTTCTTCGAGGTGCAAAACGAATACGACATGCTGGCCTTCCAGCAAGCACCAGAGATCATGAACGGCCTGACCAAGGCCCTCGGTGCCACAGCCCGTATCCTGCGCGTGTCGGTCACTGCCATGCCCCCGTTTGCCATCAAGCAGGTGGTGGATGACGCGCAGCGTGCAGCGTTCTACTCCGGTGTGCAGCGTCCGCTGGTTGTTGCCATGAAGACTCTGTACAACTTCCCCAAGGTGTTCTTTGGTGAGCTGACAGGTCGCAAATCCGTGGCGGTCAAACGCATGGAAGAGCTGGGCATCATCGGTGACTACGACTTCAACATCTACGAGCCTGTGGCCGACATCGAAAAAGAAATCGGTGCCGCAAAACGCAGCGTGGCCGGTAAGACGTTCCACCGCCTTGAGCAACTCACAAAAGCCTCGGACCTTGCGGCTCGTTTGGCTGTGTACGAAGAGACCATGCGGGAAACCAACGGTGATGAGCTGCTGGCCCAGACCCGTGCACGCGAGTTGATCAACTTCACCCGCAGGGGCTCCAGCGCCACGATGCGTACGGCCGCACGAGTGATCCCCTTCTTCAACGCCTACGCGCAGGGTATGGACGTGCTGTACCGCTCGGCATCAGGCATCGACGGGTCTTCCTCTGGTGAGCGCAGCGCAGCACGCAGGATGTTCATGAGCCGTGTGGCCATGATGACTGCATTCGGGTTTGCCTACGCGCTGGCCATGAGCGACGACGAGGGCTACAAGGACGCCACAGACGAAGTGCGCGACAACAACTGGCTCCTGCCCGGCGGATACAAAATCCCCGTGCCAAAGGAATTGGCGTTCATCTTCAAGTCCATCCCCGAGCGTGTCGTCCAGTACATGCAACGCCTCGGCACCGAGGAAGAGCAGGACATCACCAAGGCGCTGGGCAGTGTGGTCAAGGCCGGGTTCTCGGCCTACGGATCGCCCACGGCAGTGCCATCGTTTGTCCGCCCTGTGCTGGAGAACATGACCAACTATTCCTTCTTCCTGCAACGGGAGCTGGAGTCTGCATCCATGCAGCGGCTTGAAGCTGGCCAACGGTCCACGTCCTCCACATCGGAGCTGGCCAAGTCGCTTGGTGAAGCAACAAACATGTCGCCCATCAAGATCGACAACTTCTTGCGCGGCACGTTCGGCCTTGCGGGTTCCACCACCCTGCTGGCAACAGACGCTTTGCTCAACCCGAGCCGCCCTGACCGTCCGCTGTACCAGATGCCGTTTGCCAGCATCTTCCTGTACGACACCGTTGGTGGGCGCAAGAAGGCTGAGTTCTATGACCTGCGGGAAAGGGTTGGCCAAGCCGACGCAACCTTCAAGGACCTGCTCACCAAGGACCCAGCCAAGGCAGAGAAGTATCTGGAGAAGAACCAAGCCTTGATTGCTGCCGCCCCGCTGATCAACGACACCTTGCGCGACTTGAGCCAGATGCGTGCCCTGCGCACGATGGTTGAACAGGGTACAGATGAGATGTTGGGCATGACCAGCGCGGAGCGCCGGGAGCTGATTGACGAAATTCGGGAATCCGAAAACGAGATGCTCAGTTACACCCGGGAACTTGAAAAGTCGCTACGGGAATAAAAGAACCCCCCGGTGTTGAGCCGGGGGGTAATCCCTTTGGAGTTCCATGAGCAACTGCAAGTTGCCAGAAAATGGTATCACGCCACGCGCCAAACGCGAACCCCCCAGAAAGAATTTTCTATGCGGTCCCTTGCACGGACTTGCATGCCCCGGGCGGCGGCGTGATGCTCGACCTGCTTGCGCACGGACTTGGTGTCAATGCACGGGATAAAGAATGAGGAGCCCACGATGAACTTCCCCCATTCAATATCGATCTGAACCCCTTCCGTTTCAATCGGCTTGCTCATCGCTTGCCGCCAGCACCGCTTCGCTGTCGAACACGTTGTGCATGGTGTCGTCGATCATCAGCACGTTGACCGGTGGGGATGCAACCATTGTGCCTTTGCCGATGCGTTTCTTCGTGGCAGTGATGTTCACGCCTGAATTGCGCAGGTTGTTCACGGTGTCGTGGTAGCTGACCTGATTCTTGGCGCACCATTCCTTGAACTTCTTTTGCACGATGTACAGATATTTTGTATCCGGCTCGTAACGAATCAACAGTTCCCCACGCGGTTCACGCATCGGGGGTGTCGGCAATCCGTTATCTGCTGCACCGTCACGGATGATCAGGATGTTGTTGATGTTGCCCGCAATGAACGAGCCCAGTGCGCCAGCGCCATCGGTAACCGTGCCATTCTTGACTTCACCCTTGCCGGTCTTCAGGAACACCACGAGCCAGTTGAAGATGCGTTTCACGTCGATATCGAGCAAGCCCAGTTGGTTGGCAATCAGGCCCCCGGTGATGGCCAGCGCCCCGATGTTGGACCAGAAGCGTTCACGTTGGCCAAGCCCTGCAGCGGCATCCAAACGCAGTTGAACGTCACGCAGGATATCCAGCACATCGGGCAGGTTCTCGACCACATACTTGATGAACACCTCTCCGGCGTGGCCGTAGTTGTCGGTCAATCGGCCGAACAGGGCGTCAGTGTATTCCTTGGAGTGGCTGTTGGTTGGGTGAATCCGCAGCTCGATGATCCGCATCATCTCGCCTTCGGGGAAGTCCTTCAAGGCATACAGCTTGTCGTACAGGCTGCTGTTGGAAGACGTGATGGCCACCAAGCGCCAGAAGGTGTGGTTCAGACGCTCAGCGTTTGACTGTGCCTCCATACGGTTCTTGCCACGGCCCTGTGTGATGGCGTACGCCAATTGGCTAATGATCTCCTCCTTCATGTTGGTGATCTCGTCAATCGTGGCGGGCAAGTTATTCAGCACACCGAAGCGGTGAATCTTGGCGTTGTACGTGTCGTCGTTTTGCAGCAGCAGGTCAAAGGGCTTGCCCCATATGCTGTTGATCACCATCTGCACGGTGGACTTACCTGTGCCGGAGCCGGGGCTCATCAAGTTGACGATACCGCCGCGCACCTGTGTGTACGGCATCAACACGCTACCGAACCCGAGGAACAGTGCAAAGGCTTGCGCCTCCATGCCGGGGTTGTTGTAGAAGTTGGCAATCGTGCGCCACTCGTTGATGTCGCCCTTCTTCGTGAGCAGGCCGCATGTCTGCATGATGGCCTTTGACGGTGGGCTGTACCGCACACCATCGGCAGTGATCTCACGATCACCAATCACAAAAGTTTTTTCTTCGGTCCAGCCAAACTGGCTACGGACTGTTTCTGCTTGTCCCATATGCTGTAATTCCTTCAACCATCGCTGGATGTAAAACATGAGGGGGTCGATGGTCTTGCCAAGGGCCATGATCCCTTGTGCTGCAATCGTGTCCCGGAAGCGGTCTTTCGATGTGGCGTCTGTCAGGGGGATGGAGAACTCCCGCACACCGTCTTTGGGCAGGTGCAAGCGCAACCACAACACTTCGCCTTGCTCTTGGTCATACATCCGCTTGACCACGTAAAAATCGTTTTCATAGATCAGCTTGTCGTCCGACACGCCGTCATCGTTGGGGGTGCCCTTGAGATACACGCCGCCGTGCTTGCCACGGAAAAACGGGAAGGGGTATGTGGGGATGATGTAGGTGCGGGTGTCGTGTGAGTTCGCATCTTCCGCCTGCACCACGTTGTCTTCCTCGGTGGCCATAGCAATCTCTTTGCCAAGCACGATCGGGGAACCAAACTTGCCTTTGTGGGGGCACTGGCCACACACGCCGGGGTTCAATGACTCGAAGGTGTCGCAGGTGTATGGGCCCTTGGTCAGGCTTGCCTTGTAGACCGTATCTGACGGGTCGTACTGCGGGTGGTTGTGCGACATCTCGTGGATGGCGGTGGCCTCGTCTTCGCACAGGTGGGCAATGGACAGACCGGCTCTCCACAGCGGCTCCTCGATGCCAGCTTGATCCGCCATGATGTGGTTGAGCTGTGCGCAACCGTTCGCGCCCAAGGCAATGATCTTGCCAAACTTGTAGATGTTGTTCTGCCCCATGAGGGCTTTGCTGGTGCCATCCATGCCAGCATTCTTGATGTGGTCTGGCACTTCAAAGGGCAGCGCGTCTACCGTCTGGCTGGGTTCTGGTGCACCGAGGCATTTGGCAAACTCGAACAGGTCGATCTTGCCTTCACCACAGATGTACTCCACGGGCAGCGGGGCATCGGGGTTCTTGAAGTTGGTGGTCTCTGGCACGCGCAGGATACGCGCAGCATCGGTTGTGCAAGCGGGGTCAGCGTACAGGCTGCGTTCGATACAGACGGCTTTGAGGCGGTTGGCCACAGGGAGCCACATGTCTTTCGGAATGCTCTCGGGCAGTACCCAGTATGCGTGCACACCGTTGCCGGAGTTGATGCAGATGGGTTGTGGCAAATTCAGGTCAGAGCAAAACTGCCCCAGTGCTGACATCGCCAGTTCACGAGTTCGGTATTCTTTGGTGGGGCCGCAATCCAGATCGAGCCAGAAGGCTTTGGCCCTCAGAGCGTTTGCCGCCAGCCTGCGCTGGGGCTGCATGTTGGGATCGAAGCTGAACACTGCGAAGTAGGCATCGGCTTGGGCTTGGTGTAGCCCATCGACTTCCTGCACCAGCATTGGCAGACTGTCTGCGAAACGTGTACGAATTTTCCCCTGCTTAATGCCGACTGCACAATAGGTTCCTGTCTCTGCAAGAACCGTGCTTAGGAATTCGGTCAGTGTCATGGCAGGAATGGGTTATTGGTTGTCGATGAAGCGGGTCAGCTTGGCGGCGATTTCTGGTTTCGGGTTGAAGTCACCCATGAACCATGCGTACACGGTCACGGTGCTAACCCCGGCAACTTTGGCAACCTCTTTGACGGAGATGCCTTTTTTGATACATGCTCGGCCAATTTTGACGCCGACCTTTTTTCCGTCAGCGGCCTTGTTTTTTTCAACAAGGGCAAGTGTGTATCCGATCATTTTGTTCTTTCGTTAGGTGGGGGTACTCGCTGCGTCTGCATCTCTGTTTCTCCCGTTAGTCTTGCGATCTCCGAGGTGTCCGTGCAGCATCCGCTTTCCCCCCGAAACCATTACTCGGCGTCGTCAGCCCACTCGTCGAGGACGGAGGACACGTCTTTCACTTCGGCCTTCTTGGAAGACGTGCGCTTGACGGGCTCATCCACTGCATCGGCGGGTTCCGCTTTGGCCTTCGCTGCGGGTGCTGGGGCTTCTGCGAACGGGCTACCTGTCGGCTTGGTTTCGCCATCCATCTGCGTGACAGTCATGGTGACCGCGTTCAGTGCATCAGGTGTATCGCCTTGCGACTTGGCAGTGGCCATCTCTTCAACGCTCAACGGACGCATTGCACGGAAGGTCAGCTTGGGTGTGGCGCTGGCTGTGTCGAAACGCATCTCTGTCACCACGGCTGTCACGGGGATACCGTGACCACCCAAGAACTTGGCGTATTGCTGCAAGGGCATCTTGCCGTTGTCACCTGTGCCGAAGATCGACTGTGCTGGCAGGGTCAACTGATACACATCGCCTTCAAGGTTGTTCTCCAGCACCACTGCGAGGCGGTGGCTGAATCGGCAAGCGCGGCTGTCACCTTGGCCAGAACCTTTGATGTTCTGTGGGCAGTTGGCGCAGTTGGGGGACTGCTTGTTCTTGGAGTCTGCAGCAGGTGTGACGCCATCGTTGGAGTAGCAAGCAGGGGCGGCGTTCTGGCCTTCCACATACGTGCCAGCGTAGTAGCTGCGGCTGGTCTTCTCAGCGGAGCGAACCAACACCACGTTCATGGCGCGGTCGTCATTCTGTGCAACCTCTTTGCCGCCAACGATCATGCGGAACACACCACCACGAATGGAGATACGCTTGCCTGTGCCGCCACCCATCAGGGCTTTGGTTGTTGCATCGAGTTCGAGGCCACGCAGGTGTGCGGGGAGTGCGTTGCCACCTTGGGCGAACAGGGTCATTTCATTGCTCATTTAGATTTCTCCTTGGTTAAAAAATTCTCGACGATTGCTGCGTCCATGTTGAAAAACTTGGCAAGCTCGCTACCAAAAAACCGGTAGCTCTTACCGACTCGAATGAAAGGAATACGCTTGGTCACGTCTTCCTCACGAATCATTGTGTGAATGGTTGACGGGGCGACCTGCAATAGCTTCGCCACCTGAGCCAACGTCAGGGCATTTTCCATTTAGCTTCTCCGTACCGTTACAGTGTACTTGTTGTCCACGTTCAACCCAGTGGGCATGAGGTCCGGGTTTTCACGTAGAAAGTTCTTCATGTTGAGCTGCGATATGCGGCGCTCCACGAGATCAAGCGCATCGTTGTCCCGGATGAACTTGTGCATCGCTGCCCAGTCTCCAGTCCAGTACCTCGTCTGCACTGATTTGATTGCGGTGCCGTGTGCAGTCTTGATACTGTCAGCACCGGTTGCTTTGCAGACCTCCAGCAGGCTGGACTCAATGAGGTCCATCTGCTCTTTGATCTTGCCGTCTTGTTCCTCGAACGCAGCTTTGAGCTGTGCTCGCTTGTCACGCATCTTTATGTAGACGTTGACCAGCTTGTCTGCCGTTATGCTCATGGGAATCCTTTCGTTGTTTTGGGTAATGATACACAGTAATCTTTATCTTGTAAAGGTGGGTCAAGATTTATTTTCAACTCCTTCCGAAAAAGTTTCGCGGTACAGTTCCATCAGGTTGAACTGCGCTTCTTCCTTAGACTCCAGTGCCCGGTACAGCTTGGACTCCACTGGACTTCCTTGGAGCTTGACGACCAGACACTTGTTCTTCTGTCCGGCGCGGTGCACACGGGCGTTGGCCTGTGCGTAGGTTTCGTACGATGTGATGGGTGCCCACCACACCACGGTGTTGGCAGCGTGCAGAGTGACGCCGTGCGATGCAGCTTGCGGCTGGATCACCAGCACACGTGGGTCGTCAGTCTCTTGAAAGCGTTTGAAGATATCGGTGCGCCGCCCTGCAGACACGCCGCCGTGGATGACCTCCACGGTGATGCCATCCTTGCGCAGCTCCTCGTACAGAATCTCGATCGTGTGGCGGAACGGCACGAACACCAGCACCTTGTGGCTGGACTCCTCGATCACTTCCTTGAGCACGCTCATGCGGTTGGCAGAGTCAAACGACACCACCTCACCAGTATCGGAATAGACTGCTCCACACGCAATCTGCAGCAGCTTGTTGAGCTTGGCCGCAGCGTTGACGGCGGTGACTTCTTCTCCTGCTGCCTGCATGGCCATGACCTTGCGGAGCTTCTCGTAGTACTTGATCTGCTGCGTGGACAGGGGCACCTCACGCTCGGTGTACAGCAGGTCTGGCAAGTCAAGGCATTGGTCCTTGGTGAACCGGATCGCTGGCTGCAGGAGCGAGCTGACAATCTGCTCGGCCTCCCTCTTCGGGGCCCACTTGAACTGCGTGATCTTGGTCATGACCTGATCGCGGTACAGCGTGAAGCTGCGGGGCGCAGCGGATGGGTTGAGCAGCTTGGCCAGACCGTACGCATCCAGAGGGGACTGTGACGCTGGTGTGCCTGTCATCATCCACAACCATGTGCTCGGCTTGATGATCTTGTTGAGCGACTTCCACCGTGCAGTGGATGCGGTCTTGTAGGCGTTGCACTCATCGATGATGATCAGGTCAAACTCGGCCGCAGCGATCTGGTCTTCCACAATGCTGATGCCATCGAAGTTGATGATCACGAACTCAGCATCCGACTCGATGATCCTGATCCGCTTCTCCTTGCTGCCGTAGGCCACGCCCACCCTGCGGTGCATCGCCGCTTTGAAGATGTCGGCCTGCCATGCGGACTGCATGATCGACAAGGGGCAGATGACCAGCACACGCTTGATCTGCTTGAGGTTCATCAAGTAATCTGCCGCCCATGTGGCTGACATCGTTTTGCCGGTGCCGGGCTCGTTGAAGCAGAACGCCCTGCGGTGCAGCGTGAAGAAAGCTGCGGTTTGTTTCTGGTGTGCGAACGGGTCGTAGATACCGGGCCATCCGTACTTGGCAATGATGGGGGACGGTACGTTCTTGATCTTGAGGTTCTTCAGAACCTGCGCTTCTTCCAACCCCCAGTGAACCATCACTGTACTGACGGGGCCGTCCTCGACCAGCGCACTCTTGGGGATAACGCTCAAGACCTTGTGCGGGTTCTTGAGCCGCAGTTTTAGGGCCTTGCCTTGAATGATTTCCATGTGTTCTCCAATGCAGAATATCCCGAAAGTGGAATCCACGTTCGGGTCTGGGGTCGGCACCTTGCGGGTGCCAGTCGGTTGAATCAACCCCTCGAAAGGGCGGGGCCTTCAACTGATATGGTTTTAGGGTTCAAATCTCTAAACACCCCCGCAGCACCACTCATACCTTACGCGCTGCGTATTCCAAGACTACTTGGGTTTATTCTTTTTCACGGTGTGGTCGCTGTTGCGACTGAACGACCGGTTTGCTGAAGCTGTCTTGAGCTGCAGGTTGCTTTTACTGGTGCTGCCACCTTTAGATAAAGGGCGCTTGTGGTCAATATCCTTGCCCTTGCGGTCGATACCTTCTCGGTCATACAGGTCGCGGGCGTTCTCTCTTTTACGTCTTGCATCTGCTTCACTCTCCCCTCGTGCCAGTTGTTGCTGGTACTCTTTCTTATACGGTCTTGGTTTATTTACGAACGGCATATCACTTCCTTCCACAATGGGTGCATTCCGTCACCCAGCAATATTGTTTGCACAGGCCGTTGGGTTTTGCGTTCCACACGCCTGAACTGTACGCGCCTTCCAGCATGGTGACCGTTGGCATCCAGTTGCCCCAGTACCGGTGTTGTTGCTGCGCTTCATAGACTGTAGGGACAAATTTGCCCTCGGTCAAGAACAACAACCCACCCTTGACCACGGTGATCTTGGGGAAGATTTTGAACACAGCAAGCGCCATCAATTCGAGCTGGCCAAGGTCTGCATACCTCGACTTGCCGAGCTTGTAGTCGATGACCCGGGCCTCGCCCTTTTCCTCGTTGATGATCAGCAAGTCAGCCACACCACGGAACCAGCACTCTTTGTCAAAGAAGTCGCATGGCTCCAAGGATTCGGTCAGCGCCACCTTGAACTCGCAGTGCTTGTCACCGGGGATTTTGATCAGGCTATCAAGCGCGGGCTTGATGAAGTCAAACTTGGCGGGGATGGGTTTGCCATCACGCACGTAGAACTCAGCAACGGAGTGCACCTCCTTGCCATACAGGGCAGCTTCGCCTTCGGGCTCCTTCACGTCCTTGGCCACCTTGGCGTGGTAAAACTTCTTGGGGCAGGTCGTGAAGGTCTTCAGGCTACTGAAGCTCCATGCTGGAATTTTATTTGTCATATGCAACGGCTTGCAAAAAGCCGCGTAGTGGTTGGAGGTAGGCCATAGTCACCGCTGAATTACCGGTGGGGTCCAACTTGACCATAGCCTTATCGAACTGTTTTTGTTGTTGTATTCGAGCGCCATACGCTTGAAGGTGATAGGCATCTTTTTGGCGTTTCACAAGAGTATGGATGCGGCTAACACTACACCCACGGACACGAGCAATTTCCTCAATTGGCACGCCACCGTGGAAGTATTTGTAAATTGCCTCGTCTCTAAGCCCGGTGAAAGACACTCCATCTACTTGATAGTGGTAAACGTCTTCTTCAGCAATCTCCATAGCTCACTCCCATGCCGCTTTCGCAGTTAACAGGCAACCCTTCGGCCCACGCAGGAACCCAACGCATGCAGGTTTCCACATAAGCACGTGCTTCATCGGCTTCTTCTCGCTTTGCAATGATACCGATGGCATCATGCACGGTAAGGACAACCTTGTACCGTTTGGCGATTTTCAGCATTTGTTCACCGATGATACACCTTGCCACAGCCTGTGTGAAGTTCTCAACGACCTTGCCGCCATAAATTTTGTTGGGCCCGGTGCGAGTGTCGTACACGAACTGTCGCTTGCCCTCTGCATCAGCCACCTCACGGATGCCGTTGTAGAAGATGTGCAGGCCGTTGGGCAACAGGATGCCCTTGTCGTTCACCGTGAGCAGGTCGTTGCGGCACAGCTTGGTCGTCTGGCCCCGTGTCATGCACCTCAAGGCTTCCTGCGACTCCCGCCAAAGCTGCGGGATTTTTGGGTAGCGCGAACGATAGACCGAAATAATCCGTGCACACTCGTCGGTGGACAGGTCAGTGCCAAATGTCTTGAGCTGAGCTTGGAACTTCGGACCCCCCATGCCATACCCTGCGCCGAGGATCGTAGTCTTACCCACGAATCTTTCCTCTTTTGTAATCTCTTCTTCAGCCTTGCCGTATATAGCTGCTGCCATGATTTTGTAAACATCTTCGCCTTTCGCAAATGCCTCGACCAGATCATCCTGCCCAGCCTCCCATGCCAGCGTCCGCGCTTCGATCTGCGAAGAGTCCGCATCGATGAACACGTAGCCTTCGGGGGCGAGGATCGCCTTCTTGAGCTTGCCTGCGTTGGGTCCACGGCTTGGCAGGTTCTGCAGGTTCACAGAGTCCGCACCGCCCCAGCGCCCTGTGTGGGCCGCATAGTATTTCAACGGCACGGGGAACACCCCGTTACGCCGCCCGATGTCGATGAAACGCTGCGTGCGTGATTCTTCCAGCGTGGATTTAGTACCCAGACGCGCAGCGCACAGCGACTGCACACGGACATCCTCGTGCTGCAGCAGGGCCTTGAACTGCTCGTCGCTCTTGGCAAAGGCGTACGTCTCTTTGCCCGTGGTCATGCTGATCTTCATCGGGATTTTTGGCACAACACGCTTGCCGTCTTCGTCCACCAACGCTTCAAGGATGGCCGCGAACTTGGGGTTGCTCATCAGCTCCTTGCGGATGCCAGCACGGGTCTCTTCATCCCCGAGGATTTGCTTGAGGGCCAAGTCCTTGCGGCCGATGGCGCTCAGCGCGTTGACCAAGTGCCCTTGCTTTTGCGCAGCGGTGTCTTCGAGGTGCAGCTCCAGCGCCCGGTTATCCAGCGTGAGGACGGGCTCCACGTACATCTTCAGCGTCAGGTCGATCAGCTTGAGCTCGATAGGCGGAAAGCCTGCGGCCATCATCTTGTGAAAAATGGTGTGCGTCAGCTCCACGTCGTTTTTGCAGTACTCGCCGTATTGCACAAGCTGGGAGGGGGAGAACTGGTGGGTTCTTTTGCCCTTGGCATCCAGCACCTCGGTTCCTTTGACGCCCGCACCGTACCGCTCG
>Ga0315903_10001169_pt1 | contig 39640 bp, 29 predicted proteins | sample LakEriMetagenome_7_FD_203524 | JGI IMG/M metagenome (GOLD analysis project Ga0315903, IMG submission 203524) | Freshwater fungal communities from buoy surface, Lake Erie, Ohio, United States - Buoy 2 MA119 | ecosystem: Environmental > Aquatic > Freshwater > Lake | place: USA: Lake Erie, Ohio... | reverse complement strand
CCGCCGCATTCCCGGACCAGTTCGTTTCCGACAGCAAGAAAGAAACGCCTGAATTCGGGCTGAGGATAGGGCAGGCCATACAATATGAGTGGTTCCGTCGTGACGGGAATCATGGTCGATTCTACTCACAATGGAATGAATTCCACAAGCTGCGGATGTATGCCCGTGGTGAGCAGTCCGTGCAGAAGTACAAGGACGAGATTGCCATCAACGGGGACCTTTCCCACCTGAACCTCGACTGGACACCAGTCCCCATCATCCCGAAGTTCGTCGACATCGTCGTGAACGGGATGTCAGACCGCCTATTCAAGGTCAAGGCTTATGCTCAGGATGCCATGTCGCAGACCCGCCGGTCCCAGTTTCAGGACATGCTTGAGGGGCAGATGGTCGCGAAGCCGTTCCTAGAAACGATTCAGAAGCAGTCCGGGGTCAATCCGTTCGTGATGGACCCGGAGGAGCTGCCAGAGACTGACGAGGAGCTGTCGCTGTACATGCAGCTCAAGTACAAGCCGGCCATCGAGATTGCAGAGGAAGAAGCCATCAACACCATTCTCGACGAGAACAACTACCACTATGTCCGCCAGCAGTGCGACTACGACATGACCGTCTTGGGTGTTGGTGTCGCAAAGCACGAGTTCTTGCGTGGGGCTGGTGTGAAAATCAGCTACGTCGACCCGGCGAACTGGATTTACAGCTACACGGAGGACCCGTACTTCAGGGACTGCTTCTATTTCGGAGAGATTAAGACGGTTCCGACCACGGAAATCATCAAAATCAACCCGGACATCACAGAGGACGAGCTCGAGGAGATTGCGAAGTGCGGGCAGAGCTGGTACGACACATACAATACCCCGGCCCTGTACGAGAATTCCCTGTTCAGCAGGGACTCGTGCACGCTGCTGTACTTCAACTACAAGACCACGAAGAAGGTCGTCTACAAAAAGAAACTGCTGGAGAACGGGAATGCCCGGGTAATCGAGAAGGACGACACGTTCAATCCTCCAATGGAGATGATGGACGACGGCCAGTTCACCAAAATCGAGAAGACAATCGATGTCTGGTATGAAGGCGTGATGGTCATGGGCACGAACTATCTGCTCAAGTGGCAGATGGCCGAGAACATGGTGCGCCCCAAGTCGGCATCCCAGCATGCAATCCCGAACTACGTGGCGTGCGCCCCGAGGATGTACAAGGGGAACATCGAGTCCCTTGTCCGCAGGATGATACCATTTGCGGACCTCATCCAGCTTACGCACTTGAAGCTGCAGCAAGTCATTTCCAGAGTGGTCCCAGATGGCGTTTTCATCGACGCTGACGGCATCAACGAGGTTGACCTTGGCACTGGGGAGGCTTACAACCCAGAGGACGCTCTGAGGCTCTATTTCCAGACTGGTAGCGTAATTGGCCGCTCGTACACTCAGGACGGTGAATTCAACAACGCACGCATCCCGATTCAGGAGCTCACATCGAACAGCGGGGCATCAAAGACACAGATGCTCATCACCAACTACAACCACTACCTCGACATGCTCAGGTCTGTGACCGGCCTGAATGAGGCGAGAGACGGCTCTGACCCGGACCCGAACTCCCTTGTCGGTGTGCAGAAGTTGGCTGCATTGAACTCGAACACGGCCACACGCCACATCCTTGAGGCCGGCCTGTACATTTTCAAGACAATCGCGGAGGCGTTGACCTACCGGGTGGCGGATATCCTGCAGTATGCTGACTTCAAGGACGACTTCGCAAACAAGATTGGGAAGTACAACGTCGGAATCCTGAATGAAATCAAGGACCTGTACATCTACGACTTTGGTATCTTCATTGAAATCTCACCGGATGAAGAGCAGAAGCAGCAACTTGAGAACAACATCTCAATCGCCTTGCAGAAGGGAGACATCAACCTCGAGGACGCAATCGATATCCGGGAGCTCAGGAACATCAAGCTGGCGAATCAGCTTCTCAAGCTCAAGCGGGTCAAGAAGATGGAACGCGAGGAGAAGATGGAGATGCAAAAGCAGGCCATGGTGTCCCAGCAGCAGCTCAAGTCCCAAGAGATGGCATCGCAGCTTTCGCTACAGAAGATTCAGATGGAGACTCAAAAAGCCATACAAATAAAGCAGGCCGAGATTGCATTTGAAATCGAGAAGCTCAGGGAAGAGGCGAACCTGAAGAAGCTGTTGATGGCCGAGGAGTTCAAATACACGCAGCAGATTTCCGCGATGACCAATGACAATCTTTCAAAGCGCGAGCGCGAACGTGAGATTGAGAAATCAAAGCGAATCAGCCAGCAGAACACCCAACAGAGCAACCTTATCAACCAGAGGAAGCTGAATTTACCACCCCTGAATTTCGAATCCAACGAGGACTCGCTGGACGGATTCGGCATGGAGGAATTCAACCCAAGATGACATTTGAAAAATTTTCACTAAAATTGCAATGTAATGGAATTTACGGTAAGAGAAATACCTAGCGTAGGCGAAACCAAGAGCCTTCCTCAGCGTGAAGCGGAAATCATTGCCGCTGCAACAGAGGAGCCAACTCAGGGCGCACAGGTCGAGTCGGCATCCGCCGAGCCGGCTGATGATGGTCTGGACGAGGGAAAGGTCTTGTCATACCTGAGCAAGAGGTACAACAAGGAAATCAAGTCGTTCGACGAGCTTTCTCGCGAGCGTGAGGAATCCGAGCCGCTTCCAGAGGATGTGTCTGCATTCCTGACGTTCAAGAAAGAAACCGGACGCGGGATTCAAGACTTCATCAAACTTCAGGCGGACTATGAGTCCATGGACCCCGATGCCATGTTGAAGAGCTATCTCCGGGAGACCGAGGAAGGCCTTGACGACGACGACATCGATGCCATGATGGACGATTACTCGTATGACGAGGAGCTCGACGACGAAACCACCGTGAAGAAGGCCAAACTGGCCAAAAAGAAAATGATTGCCAAGGCGAAGTCCTACTTCGCTGAGCAGAAGGAAAAGTACAAAGTCCCGCTTGAGTCAAGCCGGGCTTCCATTCCAGATGCTGAGCGTGAGGAGTACGAGTCCTACAAGCAATACATGCAGCAGTCAAAAACGCTCCAAGAGGAGCAAGAGCGCAAGCGTCAATGGTTCTCCAAGAAAACCGACGAGTTGTTCAGTCAGGAATTCAAAGGTTTTGAGTTCAATGTGAAGGACAAGAAAATTGTGTTCTCGCCCGGTACTTCATCCGAGCTGAAGTCTCTTCAGTCGAATCCGTCCAATTTCATCTCAAAGTATTTGGATGAGAGCGGACTGATTAAGGATGCAGCCGGATATCACAAGGCGTTATCTGTTGCGATGAACCCTGAAAAATTCGCCCAGTTCTTTTATGAGCAGGGAATGGCCGATGCTGCTGATGGCCTTGACCGAAAAATCAAGAACATCAACATGTCTGAGCGTCAGACCCCTCAATTCATCAACAAGGGCGGGGTTCAAATCCGGGAAGTCAATCCGTCCCACGGGAGAGGGTTGAAAATCCGGAGCGCAAAAAAAGTGTGACATTAACCGAGAACAACTACAATGGCAGTATTAGGAACTCCTACTTATCAGCTTCAGCCGAGTGCTGAGCAGATTCCACTTTCGACGAACTACCTTGACCCGAACAACGACTTCGACTTCTTCCAGAAGTATCTCCCCGATACCTATGAGAAGGAATTCGAGCGTTACGGGAATCGCAGCGTTTCGTCTTTCCTCCGCATGGTCGGAGCTGAATTGCCGTCAGTCTCTGACGCTATTCGCTGGGCAGAGCAGGGTCGTCTGCACATCAAGTACAATGACGTGACGGCTGACACCGTGGCTCCAACAGACACGGCTTCTTTCACAATCAACGGCTTGACATCGACCATGGCAATCCGCCCGGGCCAGACTGTCCTCATCTCCCAGAACACGACAGGAGAAGGCAACCACGCCCTTGTGACAGCTGTTGACACGGCATTGGGTACATTCGATGTCGCATACTACGAAGCTGGTGGTCAGGCATTTGCCCAAGGAGACACTGTGTCCGTGTTCATTTACGGCTCCGAATTCCTCAAAGGCACTGGCGGAATGACCGGCTCCCTCGAGGCTGAATCTGAGGTGTTTTACAACACACCAATCATCCTGAAGGACAAGTACGCTGTCAACGGCTCCGACATGGCCCAAATCGGCTGGATTGAAGTCACCACCGAGAACGGCGCAAGCGGTTACCTGTGGTACTTGAAGTCCGAGCACGAGACCCGTCTCCGCTTTGACGATTACTTGGAAACCGCCATGCTCGAGGCTGTTCCAGCCGAACCCGGCTCCGGTGTTATCGCCAACACTTCTTTTGGAAACAAGGGAACTGAAGGTGTCTTCTATGTGGTGAACGACCGCGGCAACGTGTGGGGTGCTGGTAACCCGACGACGCTGGCCGACTTCGACACCATCGTCACACGTCTCGACCGCCAAGGCGCAATCGAGGAGAACGCAATCTTCGTGAACCGCGACTTCTCCTTCGACATCGATGACATGCTGGCTGAGTTGAACGGCTTCAATACCGGTGGTGGTGCGTCAAACGCAGCTTCCTTCGGTTTGTTCGACAACGACACCCAGATGGCGTTGAATCTTGGCTTCAGCGGTTTCCGCCGTGGCTACGACTTCTACAAGTCTGAGTGGAAGTACCTGAACGACCCGACCATGCGTGGCGCGATGCCTGCCGCTGGTGCTGGTTCCACCACAGCCAACACCATCACTGGTCTGTTGGTCCCGGCTGGCTCCACCACCGTGTACGACCAGATTCTTGGCAAGAACGCCAAGCGTCCGTTCCTGCACGTCCGCTACCGCGCTTCTGAGACCGAAAATCGCCGTTACAAGACGTGGATTACCGGCTCTGCTGGCGGTGCAAAGACAAGCGACCTCGACGCGATGGAAATCCACTTCCTCTCCGAGCGTTGCGTGTGCACCTTGGGCGCGAACAACTTCTTCCTCTTCCGCTACGGCGCATGATGACGGAGTGATTAAGTGAACAAAGGGAGGTAACTTCAAGGTTACCTCCCATTTTTTAATCCTGAAAATCAAATTTTATGAAATCCGCAAAAGTTCAAAAGAGCCCAAACAAGCAAGCAGACGGGGCCAAGACCTACAAGCTGAAATCACGCCGGGTCCCTCTTTCATTCATCCTTGCATCAAGAAACACCAAGCGGGTCCCGCTGCTGTATTACGATGAAGAGGAAAACATCAACCGCGCACTTCGCTACGCACGCAACCAGCGTTCCCCGTTCGAGGACGAGCAGGATGGAAACGCAATCCTCGAGCCTGTAATCTTTGAGAACGGCTTCCTGAGCGTTCCAAAAACAAATCCAGTCCTTCAGGCCTTCCTTCACTACCATCCCCAGAACGGGATTGTGTTTGAAGAGGTCAACACGGAGAAGGACGCAGCTGCGCAGCTCGAGAAAATCAACTGGGAAGTTGATGCGCTCATCAAGGCAAAGGAGCTCAGCCTCCACGAGGTCGAGCGTATCGGTCGCGTGCTGTTCAACCGGGACACAAGCCGTGTCACAACATCAGAGCTACGACGCGACATCTTGGTGTTCGCCAAGAACAGCCCTCACCGCTTCCTTGCCGCGCTGAGCGACCCGGCCCTCGAGCTGAAGTCAGAGATTCGTCTCTTCTTCGACAAGGGCCTTCTCATCCACAAGAACAACGGCAAGGAGGTGTGGTACAACACGCCAACGAACAAGAAAAAGATGCTTGCCGTGCCGTTCGGAGAGGATGTCTACGAGCTCATCTCGATGTACCTCAAGACCGACGAGGGAATCGAATCACTGAAAATGCTGAAGCACCATTTGGCTTCCGAGTGACAGGTTGCCGAAAGGCTTAATATAGATTGGATTGGAAACGCAGGGGTTGGAGACAACCCCTGTTTTTTTGTTACCTTTGTCAAAAATGAGCCGGGATGATAAATTCAGTTCGTAATACTGTGCTGGCCGTTCTGAACAAGAACAACTACGGGTACATCTCCCCGTCAGACTTCAACCTGTTTGCCAAGCAGGCTCAGCTTGAGGTCTTTGACGAGATGATGTCCGAGTACAACAAGGCCATCAACAGGGCAAACATCCGGAGGTCCGGAACAGGATATGCCGATGAGAAGAAGGGGATTGAGGAGGCCATGGATGTCTTTTCTGTCACCAAGTTCCTGCTTCGTGACACTGCGAACAAGTTCTTCCTGCCCAGTCAGGTCACAACCAATGACGACTACTACCTGATTAACAAGGTGTTGTGCTACAGCACCGTGTTGCAGGCCGGAACGAGCTCAGGCAACGTCATCAACTCTCTGTTCGACTCGACCGCTTTGTTCATCACGAATGGTGTCACCGAGGGGGATATCGTGGTCAACACGGCCACGGACGTTGAAGCCATCGTGACCAACGTCATAAGCGAGACGACGATTCAGCTGTCTGCCGACATCTTCACTGCATTCCCTGAGGGGTATGCGGTCTATGACGCGGACGATGCGAGGGAGGCCGAGAAGGTGTCACACAGCAAAATCACGATGCTGAACATGTCGAACCTGACGAAGCCGAACACTTACTACCCGGCCTACTCTCAGGAGGAGCTCTTGATGAGCGTGTTCCCGTCCACCATCCGGTCGAATGGCCGGGTGCAGGCGCAGTACCTGAGGTATCCGAAAGACCCGAAATGGACCTACGTTACGCTCACCAACGGAGAGCCGTCCTTCGACCAGAGCCAGCCGGACTATCAGGATTTTGAGGTCCCCATCGAGGACGAGGTCACCCTTGTGGTGAAGATTCTCCAGTACGCAGGGATTTCCATCCGCGAGAACGAGGTTTACACCTACGCGAAGATTGAAGAGCGCGAGGCCAGTCAACAACAACAACCTGAGCAATAATGGCATACCTTTCAGCGTTCCAGTACTACAATGACCAGAGCAACTGGGGGTCCTACCAGTTTGTGAGCCTGCATGACATCGTGAACAACTTCATGCTGATGTATGCCGGCAACCACTCGCTCGTGAACAACGAGGACCGGTTCAAAGTCCTGTTCCATGCGAAGCGTGCGATTCAGGAACTGAACTATGACGCATTCAAAGAGGTCAAGGTTCTCGAGTTGAGCGTGTGCGACACGCTCCGGTTTGTGCTTCCCCATGACTACGTCAACTGGGTACGCATCTCTGTCTACAGGGACGGGGTCCTCAGGCCCATGACGGAGAACATTCAGGCAATCTCTTCGAACGCATACCTTCAGGACAACAACTGCAACATCTTGTTCGACCAGAACGGGGACATCCTGCAGCCGCAGCATTCTACAATCGACTACGACCGAATCAAGGGAACGCTGAAGAGCCAGTACCTCAATCCGGGCAACCAGTTCGACGGGCAGTGGGGGTGGTTTGTTGACGGGTCATGGTATTTCGACTACGGAATCGGCAGGCGTTTTGGTCTCGAGACCGAGACTGCGAACCGCAACCAGACGTTCAGAATCGACAGCAAGGCCGGTGTCATCAACTTCAGCTCCGACATGTCAGGAGAGCTGTGTATCTTGGAATACATTTCCGACGGAATGGAAAGCGGAGACGATTCAAAGGTGGCTGTGAATAAGTTGTTCGAAAAATACGTCTACGCATACATCGAGTACGAAATCATCAATCACAAGGTTGGTGTTCAGGAGTATGTGGTGTCCCGGGCCCGCAAGGAAAAGGGAGCCCTTCTCAGGAACGCCAAGATACGCATTGGGAACATTCACCCGGGCCGGTTGCTGATGAGCCTCAGGGGACGCGACAAATGGATTAAGTGACATGGCGAATCTTTCAAGGAATTTCATTGCCGGCAAGATGAACAAGGCGTTGGATACGCGCATCATCCCAGATGGTGAGTATATCCATGCGCTCAACTGCAGGCTTGGCTCTTCCGAGGGCAGCGACATCGGTGCGCTTGAGAACTCAAAGGGCAACGAGCAGCTCACTCAAATCCAGTACGTCGATGGGACCGCCCTGAGCGCGAACGCCCGGACAATCGGGTCATACGAGGACGGGGCGAACGAGACCATCTACTGGTTCGTGCATGACCCGTCTTTCTCCCTTGGGGCCACCGGGAAGCTCGACATGATTGTGTCGTTCAACGTGCAGACGAACGTCCTGACATACCACGTCGTGAGCATCGACGATGGTGGCGGCGTGAACACGACCCTGAACTTCAATCCGCTGTACGTCATCACCGGGGTGAACTTGGTGGATTCGAACAGCGAGGGCATGCTGTTCTGGACCGACGACTACAACGCTCCGCGGTTCATCAATGTGCTACGGACCTATCCAACGCCTCTGTTCCTGCTTGACCAGTTCTCAGCCGAGTCGCTGCTCGTCATCAAGAAGCCTCCGGTGACATCTCCGGAGATTCTTCCGGTGAACACCGGAAGCGAGGAGAACTTCATGGAGGAGCGGTTCATCTGCTTCGGCTACAGGTACAGGTACGCAGACAACGAGTACTCTGCAACGTCCCAGTTCTCTGAGCCTGCGTTCAACCCGGGAGTATTCAGTTTTAGCGTCGAGAGCTTCCTGAACGAGGGCATGGTGAACACGAGCAACTCTGTCATCATCACGTTCAACACTGGCGGGCCGCTGGTGGTTGGTATCGACCTCTTGTTCAAGGAGGCCGGGAACAACACCATCAAGGTGATTGAGAAGCTGGACAAGGCCACGATGGGCTATGCCGACAACGTGAACCAGACCTACACGTTCACCAACTCAAAGATTTTCACGGTTCTCCCGGAGGCTGAGCTTCTCAGGTTGTACGACAACGTGCCCCGGTTTGCCAAGGCCCAGACAATCATGGGCAACAGGCTCGTGTACGGGAACTACGTCGAGGGGTACGACATCATTGACAAGAACGGCAACGATGTCAGGCTCGACTACGTCGCTTCACTTAAAAGTGAACTCATCAACAACACAGATGTCTACGACGGAACGATTGACGGGAATTACATCCTCGGAAGCATCGAGACCATTGCTGACAGCATCTTGGAGATTGACTTGACTTCGGTTGCAGGCGACCTTGTTGCCGGGGCTGTCATCAACATCAACATGTCGGTCTCGAACGTGAAATACGTCGGGAACACGCCATACCCAAGCACAAAGACTCAGGATGTAGACGTGAGCTGGTCGTTCGTTTTGCCGAGAGACTACGCCACCGTTTACGACTTGGCGACAAGCACCGAGTTTACCGATGCTGTTGGAACAGCTGGAACAATCTTGCCGGTGTGGGCTTCTATTGGACCAACATCATGCGACGGCTCCACGTTCACGGACGTGTATAACTGCGCCATGCCAAACGCACAAGCAGGAAACCCCGCCCCGTCACCAAGCCCCCCGGTATTCAAATACAGGAGCGGAATATCGGGTGGAGGACAGCCAATCGCAATTTCTGCATCAATCGGCAGCAATGTCATCGGGTTTCAAATCCCGGCAATGCACTACGTCGAGGACCCAGCAACATACACCCCGGTTCAGTACGAGGTGTATGAGTTCTGCAATATCGTGAGTGCAGATGCCACGTTCGTAAACATCTCGAACGTGAAGAGCCTGCACAGCAACAGGGGGTATGAGGTTGGCATCGTCTACATGGACGAGTTCAACAGGGCATCCACGGCACTCGTGAGCAACAACAACACGGTCCACGTTCCGTGCTCCTACAGCAACCAAAAGAACAGCATCTGGGTCACGATTCCAATCACCCAGATTGCTCCTGAGTGGGCTACCCGGTACAAGTTTGTGCTCAAGGCCGACAGGGAAAACTACGAGACTATTTACGCCAACATCTTCTTCTTGGACCCCGCCACTGCCGCTGCCTACATCTTGCTCGAGGGTGAGAATGCAAGGAAGGTAGAGACTGGTGACAGGCTTATTGTGAAGGCCGACAGCTCCGGCCCGGGCATCAACTGCAAATACGTCACGGTTCTCGAAAAAGAAGCAAAAGAGGAGGGTTTCCTTACAATCCCGAGCACACTCGACCCCAACGTGGATGTGAATGTCCCGTCTGGCGTGTACATGAAGGTGAACCCGAATGCGCTGTCTCTTATTGTTGACGAACTCTCGTACATCAACTACGGGACAAAGAGTGCGACATCGAAGAAAAACAACCGGGGTCCATTTGTAAACTATCCGCTTGGAAGATATGACAGCACACTTGGAAAATGGATAGACTACGATATCCCGGCGGGAAGCCGAATCATTTTTGACTTCGAGTTCGATAGGAGAGGAGCAAGCAGCGGAACAGGTAACTGTGAGAAAAGATATTACAAGCTCACTAAGACACTTGTTTCGACATCAAACTACAACAACTTTAAGGATTGGTTTGACGGGGACAATATCGACCAAATCCTGAACGATGGTTTTGAGGAGGTAGGAGGCACTGGATGTTCAATAGGAAACACATACAATCCCGTACTTTTTACGGGTGCAATCGGCGGGATAACAGGAACAACTACCCTTGCTGACCTTTGTAATAACAAGTATCAATTCGTACGAGACAATACCGCTCCGGGTAACCCGTACAGCGAACTGCTTGCTCTTAACATCAGCGGCACAATCGCCTGCGGAGTGTCCAAGGCGGGCAATTCCAACCTCAAGGTGAGCATATCTGTCTTCAGGGCTGACAACACCTTGATTTTTGAAACTGAGCCATCAGACACGCTCCCAGACGTGTTTTTCGAGAACCATGTTTCGTTCCCGATTGACACGGCCACAGGATACCACTTGTCCAACGGGAAAGATGATGAGCAGGACCAGACAGGAGCGCAGCCGGCAATCCTGTCAACGGAGTTCTTCAACTGCTACGCCTTTGGCAACGGAGCCGAATCGTACAAGGTCCGGGACTCCGTGGTCGGCAAGACCTTCAATCTCGGCAACCGGGTGACATCGGTAGCTGCTCAGGACTACAAGGAGGCCGACCGGTTCGCAGACCTGACGTATTCCGGAGTCTACAACGACGAGAGCAACGTCAACAGGCTGAACGCATTCAACATGGGCTTGCTCAACTTCAAGGCCTTGGAGGACTCGTTCGGCCCGGTCATGCTGATTGACGGACGCGAGACCGATATCCTTACACTGCAAGAAGACAAGATTTCCTATGTACTGGCTGGTAAGAATCTGCTCTCTGATTCCGCTGCGGGTGGTGCAATCACGTCTGTGCCCGAGGTACTGGGGACTCAGATTGCTCGCATCGAGAAATTCGGAATAAGTTTCAACCCTGAGTCGTTCGCCAAGTGGGGCTCTGACAAGTTCTTCACGGACGCGAAGCGCGGGGCTGTAATCCAACTCAAGGGCGACTCGTACAACAACGAGCAGATGCGCGTGGTTTCTGACGCGGGTATGCGCCCGTGGTTCCGGGACATGTTCATCGCTTCCCTGATGACGCAGAAGGTCGGAGGGTACGACCCGTACATGACGGAGTACGTCCTGTCAACAAACGACACACCGGTCCCGGTTCCTGACGACTGCGTGGAGTGCGGTTTCAAGAGGACGGTGACCATCCCTGACCCTGAGCTTCCGCTTGAGTTCTGCGTGGACCTGAGCGTGCTTATCGGGGACTTCGATGTTGACTGGTCCATTGTCAGCCTCACCCCCGGCGACACAATCAACGTGTCCGTCACGTTTGATGGCGTGACCACGACCTCTGGCGACGTTACCACAGGAGGCACGCTCACAATCAACAAGCCGGGTGTCTCTCCGACGACCGCGACCATCTTGGTCACAACGACGGGAACCGCCTCAATCAAAATCAACGTGCAGTGCCCGGTCGCAACGCCCCTTACTATCATTGAGGTGGTGCTGACCGACCCGATAGATGTAGGCCTTTTCATCCACGCTGAGTACCTGTGGGAAGACAGCCCGTATGTGAGCCCCACGACATCGAACATCGTGACGTTCCAGCCGGGCCCCGGCCTGCCTCTGGTATCGCGCTATGTCTCGACAGCGGGCTTCCAAGGCTCGGGCAGCTTTCCTCTTGACGGAGCAGACGTGCGAATCCAGTCGAACAAGATTGGCTTCGACAACTTCGACTTCAACCCGTCTCTGAACGGCTTCAGGTGGCTCAGGTCGAACACGCTGTACGCGAACACGGCACTGGACATCTCCGCGCTGCTCGCAGCATCCACGGTGGCATCGCCAAACGTGGGAGCGTCCCCTACCTACTACGCGGACTTTGTCATGCCGGCATCGGCCGACCAGTACCTGTACCTGATTTGGGACTTCAGGACTCCTCGCGAGGTGACGCTTTGCTTTGAGAAAGGAAATGCATTCGACGCATGCTGCGGATGCGACCTTTGCGAAGAGCTTTGCAGGACCTATTCAATCTACAACGAGGCGGACGAAAACGCGAACGTGGGATACACGGACTGCGACACGGGAACCTACATTATCGCTGGTGTGCCGCTCGGGACGACCGTGCTTTGCTCCTCGACCATACCGGTCCCGTACAGGGATTCAGATTTGGTAATCACAGAATCCGTTTGCGGTTGTAATATTGTGACTTGATATGGCTACCACTGGAACATACTACCTGAATGCAGCCACACTGGCTGATGCCACCGCTGTGTTCAGCGATGCGGCCATGACCACATGCGCTCCGGACGGATACTACAGCGATGGGACAATCGTCCGGGAGCTGCTTGGATGCGTCCTGCAGCCTGTCAATCCGTGCCCGCTGTGTGTTACAGAGTGCAGCGGAACAACAATCACGTTCTTGGCCACCCCGGGAACCGGAGTGTTTGACCTTGACATCGACACAGGCTCGGCCCTTGGTGCAATCATCATCGAGTTCAATCCGGTGCAAGTGCCCATGGGATTCATGGCATTCTTCGGGACAACCTACAACGGCCTCAGCTCAAGCCTTCACGGGTGGCTGCAATCCGGGGACCCGTTCACGCCGACGTACCTTGGCGAGACGGCATCGGACTGCGGGATGGTCGCGGGCAGTCCGCACTCGCTTGATGAGTACGAGTACATCTCCGGCTCGTTCCAAGCCACAAGCAACATCCTCAGCGTGACGGTGACGGCCCCTGAGCTGCAGCTCACGGCTGTGTCTCCGACCAAGTGCATCATGGTGATACCGAAGGCGACCAACTTCAATACCATCGTCCACAACACCATCACGTCCGTTTGCGGGAGTCCGGGTAACTTCGAGGTTACCGTGAACTGCCCGGCTCCGCTCATCTCGTGGGCAAGCGGCAAGGTCGAGGCCACAGGTGACGACGCATGCTTGTCACCGGCAACGAAGACGAGCTACGTCGCCCATGTCAACGGGGCCGCTGGTGTCCTTGGCATGTACGACTTGGTATTTGCAGACCAGAATGGTGTCACACCGCTTTCCGCTGGCTTCTACAACACCGGAGCGATGAGCGGGTCTTGGAACTGGGTAGAGGTTGATGCCAATGGTGTCGTAATCGGTTTTGGTGTCTGCGGACCTGAGACAAGGTACATCGTCGAGCGTTGCTACTCATCCCCTGCAGACCAGCGGGTAATCACGACGGCAATGCCGCTTTCGATTGGCGACTTCGTCCTGCTTGATGCCACTGGATACGGAGAGTGCTCTTGGGAGGTAATTTCCACGACGCTAGACCCTGAGGACACCACGTTCCTCGGAATGGCCACTGGAGACTGCACGGACCAGTGCAGCCAGCTAAAACTGACCAACACAGGTCTGGTTGACATCGAGATGATTTACACGGCATGCGACGGGACCGCGGTGTCCGGGATATTCATCACCCCGGGGGACGTGGTCAGGATTTGCGCCCGTGAATACGATGCAATCATCCCTGCAGACCTGACGATTGAGTTCGAAAACTGCTCGTGCGACTACACGTTCAACTACCTATTGAGCCTGTGTGGCGAACCCGCGACAGAGGTTGTGGCATCTTCGGACACGGAGATGACCATCGGGTGGCTCGTGAAAGTGAGCGACCCTGCATACGCAGACTGCTGGTTTGAGGTATTGGCCGAGGAACTGGTCGACCTTCCGACGACGAACATCGTCGACAACAACGCAGGAGCGTTCGGATGCGAAGACACTTGCGTGAGGTACGAGGCCGAGAATACCGGGCTCATCACCGCCACGGTCGAGTACACCACCTGTGACGATACGCCGATGACGGTCTCCGTAGGAGTTGGGTTGTCCGTGCTGGTCTGCGCGAGGCCGGGGACTGTTTCTGTGACAGCCGGAACCGGCACTGTCACCTTCATTGGATGCGATTGCGGAGGAGCATAAAATGGCCGACTACACACTGACATACGACGACGGGGTTGAAGGATGGACATCCTTCTTCTCCTTCATTCCGGACTGGATGCAGGGCATGAACCAGTTCTTCTACACGTTCAAGGGCGGTAACCTTTACAAGCACAATTCAAACCCGGTGAGGAACAACTTCTACGGGGTGCAGTATAACTCGCAGATTCAGAGCGTGTTCAATGACGTGCCACTGGAGAATAAGCTGTTCAAGACGCTGAACCTCGAAGGTGACGACGCTTGGGGGGCCACGCTGGTGACCGACATCCAAGACACCGGATTCATCGATGCCGCTTGGTTCGAGAAGAAGGAGCAGTCTTGGTACGCATTCGTGAGGAATTCAGGGACGACCCCGGCAGACCCGGTCCAGAACTACCCGCTACGCTCGCTGAACGGAATCGGAAGGAGCGTCTCAATCGACGCGACTAACCCGGCTGCGGTAATCATCAACTTCTCGATTTCCCCTCTTGTGGCCATCGGGAAAATAATCAGCATCGGTGACAACCTATACCTGACGCTCCCGCCATCTTACAGCACGCCAGTGTTTGTGGGTGAGGTCGTGAACGTCGTGGTGAACTACCGGGGCGGAGACAACTACATCGTGGTCGATACAACGGTTCCGAGCGGCAGCATTCCGGGCATTCAGGATGCGTACTACATGTTCATCAAGAACTCGGTCGCCGAGTCCCATGGCGTGCTTGGACACTGGTGCGTCTTCACGCTGACGAACACCGAGACGGACCGCAGCGAGTTGTTCGCTGTAGAATCTTCTGTGATGAAGAGTTTTCCGTAAAAGCAGTATCTTTGGGGTAACTTCAAAGTTACTTTCGAGATGCAAATCAGGATACTCAGCCACGAAGACTACGACAACATCCTGTGCGGATGGTGGAAGGATTGGGGCTGGCAGGCTCCTTCGAGGGATTTTTTGCCCGAGAAAGGAACCGGTGGCATGATTGTTTTCGATGACGAGACACCGGTCTGCGCCGGATTCATGTACGCCACGAACAGCGGGGTGGCATGGGTCGACTGGATTATCTCAGACAAGGACTACCGGGGAGAGAGCCGCCAAGAGGCGATTGAGCTCTTGGTATCGTCGCTCACGGCTGTGGCCACGGCATCCGGATACAAGTTCGCATACGCCCTCATCAAGCACGAGAGTTTGATGCACGCATACATGGCGAGCGGATACATTAAAGGGGATAGTTACACAAACGAAATGATTAAGGCTCTCTGATATGGCAGCTTTCACAACAATAGCAGCAGGCGTGGGATTGGCAGCAACGGCAGCAACAACCGGCATGTCGTTCGCTCAGGCCAGCAAACAAAAGAAACTCCAGCGCGAGGCAGAGTCCGCCGCGAAGGCGATGATGGACGATGCTCGCAAGAAGCTGGACGTGAATTTCTACGACCAGCTTGCAATCCAGAAGGAGCCATACGAGCTCGAGCGCGAGGCGATGATTGCAGCCGGGGCTCAGGCCATTGAGGCCGGTGTCGAGAGCGAGCGCGGAGCAGCTGCGACAGCAGGCCGGGTGCAGATGGCCCAGAACGCAGGCCAGCGTGAGATTGCCTCAGCGATGGGTCAGGAGATGCTTGGCCTCAAGAAGCTGTCCGCAGCAGAGGACTCGAGGCTTCGCGACGTGAATGTCGACCTCAACTTAGAGGAAGCAGCCGGGGCCCAAATGGCGGCTGCAAACGCTCAGGAGGCAGCAAACGCAGCAACGCTTGCTGGCGTTGAGGGAATCGTCAGCATGGGGCAACAAGCCGCAGCTGCAGCACCTCTGTATGCGAAGGATAGGGGGGCACAACAGGCTGCAATATCAAAGCTCCAGATGACACCTGAGCAAATGTCTCAGTTTGGAAGTGTCAAGAACTACGAAGGCTCTACGCTTGGAGAAGCCGGGGCCGGATTCACAAACCTTGACTTCGAGAAAATCGGTCAAATGGGACGTGGGGAGTTCAAGAACTTCTTGGGGGCATTAAGCCCCGAGCAGAAATCGGCATTGATGTACAATCAGGACTACATGAAGATGTACGAATCATTTGTAAATCCTTTCGCAGCAGCATATAACCGATAAGCCATGGCAGGAACATTCTACAAATACGCCGAGCGCAACGTCGAAAGCCAGATTAACTGGGGCGAGGTTGGGAAGAGCGTGGTCGACATGCTCCGTGAGGAGGCCAACCTTCGCGAGGAGAAAAAGGCTGCAATCGACGAGGCCACAAGGGAGCAGCTTGAAACGCTGAAGAATGCCCCGCTTGGCGACAATGAAAACCTCAACTCGTTCACGCTTAACCTTTCAGCAGAAGGGCAGAACACCATTTTGATGAATCAGAGGCTGCTCAAGTCGGGACAAATGAACCCGAAGGACTACCTTCTCATGGTTCAAAACCTGAATGGAGACACAAACCTGATGTACGAGACTGCAAAGGGCTTGCAGGAGAAGTATTCCGAGGTGATGACAAGGCTCCAGAACAAGGAAAATCAGACAGCCGAGGTTTATCTTACCGAGCAAGTTGAAAATTTTGCAAAATTCCAAGGGACATCTGCAAAGGTAAACCCTGTTACTGGAGTTCTTGAGATAGCCCAAATGGTAAAGGACCCTAAAACAGGGCAAATGGTTATCGGAAAGTCATTGTCGGTAAAGGACTTGGCTAATTTCTCAAATATCAGGCTTAACAGGTTTGACGTTGATGCCGCAAATGCGAAGTCTGTGGACGGGCTTGGAATAGAAATCAGCTCCAATCTCGAACGCGTAAAGGGTGCATACAAATTACACAGCATCACGGAGCTTGAGGATATCACCACCAGAGACCCGCTTGCAAAGGGTGACCTTGCTCCATATTTGGATTGGGAGAACAAAACAATCACAGCGGCACTTGAAAACAAGTTTGACCTGATGAGCATCCTGACGGAAAACCTAAATGGGTACTCTCCAACAATTTACCCGGAAGAGGCCGCTTCTGACCCTAAGAAGGTTCTTCTAAAAAAAGTAGACGTGGGAAAGTTTGAGCCGGTCATCACGGAGGAGCAGAAGAAGGAGGCTTACGAGTACATGAAGACCGACATCCGGATGCGCCTCGACAAGAAGTCAACCATCAGCACCGCAACCGAGCCTCTTCCGCACGCGAGGCCAACGTCTCTTCAAGAGAAGGACGAAAGAAAGAAGGACCTCGAAAAAGTCATCGGTACATTCGCTGGCGACTTCGCGTTGCTGTACGGAGGAACCGATTCACAAAAGGAACAGGCTGCTAACAACATCAGGTCGAGCAACAAAAACATCCTGAGGATTGACTACGATAAGAATGGGGCGACAATCTACTACAGTAACGGCACTAAAAAGGGCATGCCGTTCGGTGACATGTCAGAGGGAGAATGGGCATCAAGTAACGTGAAAAACGCTCTCACGTCAGAGACCGTTGAAGAGATTTCCGGATTGGGGCTTGATGTCAAGGAGTCGTACAAGAAGGGTGCTGGAGGGTCAAGATGGAGCAACAAAAACAAAACCGAGGGAGCTGGCTCTGTCTACACCGAAGAACTTGCATCTGCTCCTGCTGCGGCATTGAGAAATGGCTTTGATGCAATGGCTAAAAAATATGGGACATCAAGCGATGAGGCTATTGCTTCCCGTATTCTTGTAGATGGAAATGAAAATGCATCTGTGTTTAACGTAGATGCGTTCATCAAAGGGATGAATATTCCGGGCCAGTACAAAGTCACAGATAATGGAAAAGGGTTTGGGTCGTATGACCCAAGGGTACAGGAAGTTTTCGTTCTGAATGCACAGGGGGAAGTTATTTTCTCCATGAACCTTGACGAGACAAGAAAACCAGAAGAAAAAATCGAGGCATTGGAGCAGCTTGCCAGTAGTATCGACGGGGACCTAGCCAAGCAATTTGGCGAGCAGTACGGGCAGAAATCGTTTGAATATAGGAAGGGCAGCAACCTGACCGTCAAGCCCGGGGGGAATAATCCACCTAGATAAGCAACTCACTCAAGACAATAGATACAGATGGAATACTTAGACCGACTTTACTCTTGGCTCCTTACCCAAGACAATACGTTTAGTGATGCCCACACGCCAGACTCATTCAAAGAAAAGATGAGGTCAAACGACGTGTACAGAGAAGACATGTACAAATGGATTTTGTCTAAGGACCCATCATTCATGTCTCCGGAAGAATTCGCTCAGAAGACGAAGGCGACCGCCCCACCCGTGAACGAGCCTGAAAAAAAAAAGGCTGGCCTCACAGGTATGGAATCGTCTTCGGGAGATGGTTCTTCGGGCTTTACCGCCTCTAATGGGATACTTCCCGAGTACCTGAAGCCTCAGCCCAAGCCCCAGTCTCCGTACCAAATCGGTATGGAGCCGGGCTCTTATGGCCAGAAGCAGCTGGCCGCTGAGCAGGCGATGGAGGAGGAGTACCAAGCCTCCACCCAGCAGACGATGGAACAGGTTGCTCCGGTTCTCGGACAGCTTCAGCCGGAGCAGCTCCAAGGTCAGGGCCCGGTCAAGCCGAGCACTCCTGAGCAGCGGGTAGACAGGCACTTCAAGCAGCAGGAGCAGCTCGTCAGCGAAATGACCGACGAGGAGATTGCTCAAGCATACGCTCAGGCTGAGGCTCAACTGCGTAATGAAGACCCTCGCGCAATTCAGAGAGGTATCCCAGCGGACAAGTATGTCCCGGATTACATCAAGCAGGAGAGAGCCGCAAGAGCCAAGAAAGCAGTAGAATATAGGCAGGAGACTGAGGCCATGCTCCCCGCGAAACAGGAGCAGATTGACAAGAAACTAAAGGCTGAAGAGGATGCACGCAGGCTTGCCAATCAGATTGCTGCACAGGACCCTGAGTTTGCTGCTGCCCTCGGTGGCCTCACCGCGGACATGCTAAGCAAGAGCGAAGAGGAGCTCGTGCCAAAGCTCAACGACATGTTCCGTAAGTACGGGATGTACTTCGAGGAGTCCGGATGGGGGACCGACAACATCATGGTCAGCACCCGCGACGGGAAGAACGCGGTTGAAATCCCTGTCGGTGACGCTGCAAAGGTCAATCCTGCAGAAACGCTGAAACAGGTCTCGGAATTCATCTACGCCAACGCTTTGCCGTCAGAACAGATGGATGACGACTTCATTTCGAACGCCATCAAGGCTAAGAAAATGAGGCCGACAGCCATGAGGAATCCGGACGGGACCATGTCGACCGTGAAGTTCGCTTCGGTCGACAACATGGTTATCCCGACCCTGTTCCCAAGGGGCGACAAGCCAAGCACGAATCCAAAGGACTGGATTGACTTTGGGGACGACATTGAAGGTGCGCTTGCAGAGGCCCGTAAACGTGGAGAGGTGCTCACGCTTCGCACGCCTGACGACGCGAACAGGTTTGCCGCAGGGGAGTGGAAGGACGTTGACCAGAGCTACATCCTCGGGAAGAAGTACTACGCCGAGCGTGGCCTCGACTACGTTGAGGAGCGCAGGAAGTACGAGCGTTTCAACGACGTTCAGGACGAGATTGATGTCATCCAGAACATCATGGGCGGCAAGGTGGACAACATCCCGTATTCTGAGCGGTCCCGGTTTCCGGAGTACTTTGGGCCAGACGGAAGACCTTTGCACTATCGGTCTGGGAAAAAGACGACTGATTTTATGAATAGCAACTTGTCGCGCCTTTCGAAAGAGCGCGATGTTTTGCTTGAGCAAGTCTATGACAACGAATTCATGCAAGACGGGAAAGTCACGCTTGCCCGGGAAGGATTCGACTTGGAGCTCGAGAAAAAGCGTCAGGAGACCATCAAGGAGGCTGTCAAGATAAACGCCGAGAGCAAGGCGAAGCTGCAGGAGCTAAATACCAACTTTGAGGCTGCGTTCAATGTGCCAATCACAGAAATCTCAAAGGTGGTCCCAAAAACACCGGAGGAGGCTGAGACGCTTGACGTTGCCCGCAGGTCCCTTGAGAACATCACGTTCGCCAAGCAGAATGCGGCAGCAAAGTTCGAGGAGTCGAAGACATATCTTGACGCGAAGTGGAACAAGAAGGCCGAAAAGGAATACATAGAGAATCTCGAAGGGTTTGGGACCGCCTTTGTGGACTCATGGTACAGGGGGCAGGCCGCTGAGGAGCTCTTGTATGCGTCAATGGGTATTTACGATGTTGAGGACCCGACAGACAGGAAGGCCCTGACGGAGGCCATTGTAAAATACAATGCGTTGCAATCCGGGGAAACCTCACTTGCCGAGACAAGGTTCCGACAAGCCCGTGGCGGCTCAGGATGGAAGGCATTCTTTGCAGACCCGCTTGAATACACGGCCACGCTGGTTGCGACAAGCATCGGACAGATGCTGCCATACGGGGTCAAGATAGTCCCGGCGACAACTGCAATCGGTGCTGGCGCAGGAGCAGTAGCGGGTGCTGGTGTTGGTGCTATCCCCGGTGCTGGGTATGGTCTGACCACTGGTATGGCCGCTACAAGCCTTGCGATGGAATACACGAATTCCATCTTCGATGTCATGCGCGAGAAAGGGTATGACATCATGGACCCAAAGCAAGTCGAGGCGGCCCTTTTGGATGACGAGGTATGGGCTGAGGGCGGAGAGCGTGGATTCAAGCGTGGTGTCCCGATTGCCCTTGTTGACCTCTTGGCGAAAGGTGTCGCAGGCCGCGTGTTCAACGTGGCAAAGACAGCGTCACTACCGGCAAGAATCGGTGTTCAGGCTGCAGAGCGTGTTGTTTTTGACCCCGTGATGGAGGGTGTCGGAGAATTTGCCGCACAGGCAATGGCAGGGCAAGACATAGACTGGACGGAAATCGGTCTGGAGTCCCTTGGCGGACTTGGTAACAACACGTCGGCGATGGCCATGTCTATGTATAGGGAGGCAAAAAACAACACTGTCCAATCCCATGCATACACGTTGGCATCCGATGTGAACGCCATGGCCAGAGAGCGGTCGTCAGACAAGCGAATCACTGAGTGGGCGAACAACCTGAGGCAGCTCGGGAAAATCGATGAAGAGGTTCAGCAGCAAATCCTGAAGAACGTCGGCCTGCGCCGGGAAGTCAAGACCATCCTGAAGCCAAAGACAGGAGTGCTTGGCAACGTGGAGGTCGAGGCCCGGATGATGGAGCTGATGTCCGCAAAGGAGCAGATGTCCGTGACGGAGGAGATGAAGTCGGCTTTCAGCGACAAGATTTCCGATGTGAAGAACGAGATTTCGAGGCTTGCGCAAACCGGGCAGATGGTCCCGGTCGAGGAGCGTGCACAGATTGAGGAGTTCGCCAAGAAACCGGTGACCAAATACTCAATCAACGGAGAGGTGATGACCCGGTCCCAGTTCGAGAAAAAGGCTGAGAGCATGAGCGCGAGACAACTTCGCCGCGCCCGGGTCCAGATATTCAACGACGAAGCAACAAAACAGAAATACGATGCCATTTTCAAGCAAAAAACAGGTCAAGTATCTGTACGCGAACAAGCCGGACTTGGCGAAGCGGTGGAGGAAGGAGTATCCGAAGCAGGACTTGAAGAGGTTGCCGGAGAAGAAGTCCAAGAAGAAGGGCTGACAGCGGAGACAACCGAGCAGGAACTGGTAACTTCGAAGTTACGCCTTGACGAGCTGAACGAGTCTATCCCGCAGCCGGCGAAGCGTTGGACGAGCAAGATGATGTCCGACACGCTCACCGAAGAGGAGGCCGGGTCGGTCATGTCGTTCTTGGCCGAGAAGGTTGCGTCCGGTGGGAAGATGTCACCGAACCAGCAGAAGGTTTACGATGCCAACAAGGCCCGTGTTGACGAGCTGAGCAAGATGATTTCCGAGAGGAACGACCTGAACATTGAGGTCGAGAGCCTAACCGAGGCCGTCAACAGCACGAGCACTGAAACCGGCCCGGTCGATACTGACATAGACGCTGACTTCAATGTTGGCGAGGTCTCCGCGGGCGAGGATACTCAGGTTCGCGAGCTTGCAAAAAGACGCGGGCTTGATGTTGATGGCAGCCGCGAAGTCGCATTCGTTGCCCGGGATACTGAAGGTAACGTCATTGGAGGAGCCTTCCGCTCGTTCAACAAGCAGACAGGCGAGTACAGCTTCGATGTGGTTGTTGACGAGAGGTCTGAGAAGAAGGGTGTCGGCTCGAGACTTCTGGATGCAGTCAGGCAGATGCCGGACAATGTCAGGCAGAACCCGAAGTCGAAAATCATGGTCGACGTGGTGAATCCTGCAATGCGCAGGATGCTTACCAAGCGTGGATACAAGGTACACAAGGAGCTCGGCGGCGACAGGGTCATAATGACCCCAAAGAAGCCCAAGGTTAAGCCAAAGACTCAATCGACACAAGACACCGGAGCCCCAGTGAACGTGTCTGAGAGGGCCGCAATGGAGGCATTGGCGGGGCGTGTGAGCCCGGGCCGTCAACAGAGGATTGTGCAGCAGGCTGCAAGGGCCATGCAAATAATGAGCAAGGTGTTCCCTCAGGCCCAGATTTTCATCCATGAGGATTCTACCTCGTACAATGAAGCGATGAAAACGGAGAAGGGCCGGGCGGATTCTGCCGGAAACATCTCCAGAAGGGCTGGCGGAAAGTTCAGGATTGACATCAACTTGGGGATTGCAAACGAGCGGACTGTCCCCCACGAGCTGGCGCACGCGATGCTGTTCAAGGCATTCGGGGACAATCAGGCCTTGTTCAAGGAGTTCCGGGACAAGGTGTCGAAGATGCTCTCGGCTCAGGAAGACTTTGAGCTCAGTCAGTTCGCTGAATTGTATGGGGAGTCCGAGAGCCACGAAGAGTTCATCGTGGAGCTTGCTGCCATGCTATCGAACAGGCAGGAGCTGCTGACACCATCGCTGATTAACAAGCTGGCAATGCTCATCAACAAGGTGGTGAACAGGCTGACAGGCGGATGGGTCCCGTTCAAGGGAGCAACCACCAAGGCCGACATCGTCGAGTTCCTGAACACGTTCACCACTACGATGAACGAAGAGGTGGTCGAGGAGCAGCAGGCAGTAGAGCAGGGTCTTTCAGTTTCTATTGGAGGGCCTGTAGAAATAAGTAGGAGCTCTATCTCAGGACCTAAGCTAAATTTCAGCGAAAAAGCAGGAGAACTTTCATTCGTTACAGACAAATTCAAAATTGACTTTGCTTCTCTTGTTGAAGAAATCGCAAGGGAGAAGAAAAAGGTATGGTTTTGGATGGCAGACCAGCTAGGAAGAGGTTACTACTTTGATGAAAAGATTGGTGACAATCACTATTTGGATGCAGGACCAAGTTTTGCATTAGACCCTGACAATATAAAGGAAGGGGTTCTGTGGGCGAGCGGAGTGCAATCCAAGTCACTGAATAGCATGTCTGAGAAGGCAGACTATATCTTCTTCATAAGCGGTTCCCCTGAAGCGTCTAAACTATTCAATAAGAGCGTTATTGATTTGTTCATAAAGAGAATCGAGAAGAACGCAGACTTTGAGACGTTCAAGAATGCCATATTGGGATTCTCTGGAAAAGAAACAAATGAGCTTAAGGCTATGAGAGCAATCCTAGAGCCATTGAAATCATTTGAAGAATTCAGGGAATCAACAAAAAGGAAAGAATTCATGGTCGCTGTCGAAGCAATCAAAAAGCTGAAGACAATGCCAAAAGGCTCACTCAAAGAGCTGCTGAACGGATTCGACATATTTGTGGACCTAAATGAGCTTAGGGATTCATTTTACAGGGAGAATGGATTCAGTCAGAATGACATCATGCTTGTAGGAAAGCCAATGGGCGTAGGCAAAAAAGCAAAGCACTCAACATACCTTAACGAGCTGATAGGCGAAGTTGTAGGTGTCCCTGATATTAGAGTGAACGCATGGAGTCTGATGCCAAATGAAATCAAGTCTAAATACCAAAACCTTATTGGTAAAGAGGAGAAAAGCCAACCTGTAATAACAAAGATTGTAGCAGCAGAACAGGGGAAAATACATGAAATCTCTGTGCCTGACGCTGTAGTCTCCAAGGCGCAGGTCGTGCATGACGAGACAGGGTTCATCACTCCGGAGTCGATGATTCAAATCGTCGCAAACAACAACCCGAACTACCTCGGTGGCGTGATGAAGCACATCCAGACCATGGGCGAAAAACTAAGGAATGGTCTTGTTGATTCCAAGGATGTTGCAAAGTCATACCTGATGTCCATCTCGTCAATACAGACAGGCCCTATATCTGCCAAAAGATTCATCAATAGCTCCGGAAAAGACATACCGGGATTGTTTATAGAATCAGATGGAAGGATTCGCCCTGAAGGTGCAATGGCTTTCTTGCTAACAACCAAAGAGGGTAAGATGTTCCTTGAAAATATTGAGCGCGGAAAGGTTTCTGATGCCGATGTGAACTTCTTTTCATCAGCGATGAAGCCTTTTGGCTTTTGGGGCAAGGGTGAATCAAAATACAAAAGCGTATTCGGAGCTCCAAGCTCAGGTCAAATAAACATTACCAACATCAACGAGTTCAACTCGCTTTTAAAAGGCGGTATTATTGACGAGCAAAAGCTGTTTGATTCAATCAGCAAACTCAAGGGTATATCTCAAGGCAAGGTTGGTTTTGTATCAAACTTCTTGGGGATAGGAACCAGAGGCGTAATCGACACCAGAGAAATCAAGGGATGGCTAAGGGGAGCGATATTTAAAGGAGAAATATCCACAACGGAGCTCGAGATAACGAAGACCCTTGGGAAGTCTTCAAAAAAACTGAACGACCTTCAGACTGAAATCCTGAAAAGGATGGAGATGGTAGGCAATGCGTTTGGAGTCCCAAAGGAGCTTGCAGGGTACATCGGCCACCACATGGTGTGGGATGCTGTGGCGAACGAGCGCACGACCCATGAAGGCCTGTATCTTGCCATGACACAGACCGAGGAGGAATACAATTCTAAGCTCGAGGAAATCATCTCAAAGTCTCAGAAGTCGACAATTCAGCAGGAAATGACGACCGATGAACAGGTGGTATCGTTCTCCCAGCAGCCGTTCGGGGTCAACACGATGCGGAGCATCATCAAGACCGGTCGTGCGAACGGGTATTCGGACGCAGCCATCAAGCAAGTGCTCAGAAACAAGGGTTACAAGGTCGCTGACATCAACGCGGAGATGATAGTAAACGTCGACCCGCTTACTATTCTCCCGGCTGAATTTGCAGATGTCGAGGGTGGTGTCAGGGAAGGCCGCAAGCTGTTCAGCAGGACAAGGCACAAACTTGCCCAATGGGCGAAAAGCAGCAAGAGAAAGCCGACCCCAATCCAGACACGGGCCATGGCAATCGAGATGCTCAAGGCAGACCCGATTTTCATTGCCCAGAACAAGACCACGCAGATGAAGCTCATCGCTGCATTCGACAGCAGTGTGAGCAACCCGGTTGGGGTCAGAATCCAACGAGCCATGGACCGGCTTGTAGCCGACCTGAAGAGCAAGCAAAGGGTAATCGCAGAGAAAGAGCTCACCGCGGCCAAGGTAAGGCTCAAGAACATCGTCAGCCAGATGTTGCCGGGGGTGGATGTGCTGTCCGCAAAGTCTGCCGAGCAAATCATGGGCATCATCGCAAACGCGACACAAGACTCGCTCTTGGTAGACTTGGAGAAAATCGCCACGCTCATCGATAAGCAGCGCGAAAAGATGCGAGCAGAATCTGTCAGGAAGATGCAAGAGTTGCTCAGCAAGAAGGCCAAGAAAGCCATGACCTCCAGCGGCAAGGTACGCAGCGGTGGCCTTGACGAGATTGGACAGTCGTTCTTCGAGGTGGCTAAGAAAATCTACAACTCGATGAAAGGCGACAGGGCCCTGTATGACAAGTATGCCAAGGATGTTGAGGCCGCAACAATCTCAGGTGACCTTGGTGATATCTTCATCAAGCAGCAAGCCGGGGAGCCATTGACGCTCGCGGAGTCTGAGCTCGCTGATGCAGCTGTTGCGCTTGACATGTTCGAGGATTTTAATTCCATGGATGTCGAGCAAGTCAACGACATCATCGAGGTGCTCGAGACCATGCGCGGAGAATCCATCAAGCGTCTCAAGGTCGCACGGGCGGTTAGGTCAGAGGGATACAAGAACCTCGCAGACGCTGCCGAGCGTCAGGTCATGGCCATGGCTCCGGAGCTTTACAGGCCGGACGGAAGCAGACGTGACGCGGTGCAGGAGCAATCTCAAATCAAGAGCCTGCTCCTAAAGGGCCGGGTGTTCAAGTCGCTGAAGAAGCTCAAGGAGCGTTGGAAGTACATGCCGGGGATGGGCATCAAGCAATACCTGAGGGCGCAGTTGCTGCACCTTCACTCGTTCTGCAACGACATTGACGACCATTCCCGCGGGATGACATTCTTCACGGACAACGTGTACAGGCCGCTCAACCGGGCGATAGAGAAGGCTCAGGCCGGATACTACAAGCAGATGAGCACGCTTGACTCCATGGCTAATACAATCCCGGGGGTCAGGAACGGATACACCCAAATCAAGCGGATGGTTTCCGATGGAAAGGTGATTAAGGTCGTGATGGGTGCTGGTGTCAGGAAAGTGGAAAAAGGCGGGAAAATAATCGAGCAATTCTTCTCCGAGGGTGAATCCCTCAACATGACCAAGAACATGATGCTCAGGGTTTATGCGCTGTCGCTCAACAGCACCCAGCGTGCCAAACTTGCGAACATGGGCTTCAACGACAATGTCATCGAGTTCATCAAAGGCGAGCTTGGTTCTGAGCCTGTGGCGTTTGCAGACCTGATTGTAGAGTACCTCAGCGATGACTACTTCAACTCCGTGAACGACATCTACAAGTTCGTGAACAACGTCAACTTGGGACACCAATCGAACTACTTCCCGACAATCACAAAGCCTGTGTCGGTAGACAAGAGCATGATTGAGGATGGTGACTTCAACGGGATATTCAATGCCGAGACATCACCATCCCTGAAAGAGCGTGTTGACACTACAGGTGAGGTCGACATCAACTTCGACTTCACGGAGGTCCTCGAAGAGTACTTCAAGTCCATGGAGAGGTACAAGGCTTTCGCCACGACGGTGAAGAACCTGAATGCTATTTTCAAAAACGGAAGCGTCGACAACTACATCACGCAGCTTGGCATCAAGCCTGTGATGAAGAAACTGGTCAACTATGCCGTGAACCCGAATGCCGGGGCGAAGAGGACCAGTACCTTCTTATCCAAAATAGCAATCAAGTACACCGGAGTTGCTCTTGCATTCAAGCTGATGCAAATCCCGAAGCAGATGATTTCGTCCTTCCCGAACGCATTCGAGGACTACAGCTACTTCGGCAAAGACTCTAAGGTCCCGGGGGTAATCAAAACTCCTGTCGACATGCTGATGTTCACGCTGGACACAGCTGTCGTATTGGCCACGCTGCCAAAGTGGATGAAGATGGCATACAAGGAGTCGGCCACGTTCAGGAAGAGATGGGACGACGGAGTGGATGGTGACATCTACGGAATCACAGGCGGCAACAGGGTCTACGTCCCGATTGACAAGGCCATGAACTGGAAGGGATACCTTAGGAGAGGAGTCAGAAGGGCGAGCGGCATGCCGACCATGATTGGTGACTTCGGTGGTATCGCGGCATATCTCGTGAACTACAGGAGGGACATTATGAATGGCATGAAGAAAGAGGATGCCCTTGAGAAGTTCAACGACTACAACGCAACTGCGCAGAGCAAGCGAGAGACGGAGAAGAACTCTCTTCAAATGTCGAACAACGAGCTCACCCAGTTCTTCACGATGTTCTCTAGCACAGCGTTCCTGCAGATAAACAAGTGCTACATGGCATGGAACAACATGGAGAAGAGTGTTTTGGGCAGTGGCAAGCCGCCTCGCGCCAAAGACATGAGAGCATTTGTTATTAACTTCGGCTTATCAAACGCCCTGTTCATCGCTGCTGCAAACATCGTCAAGCTGATGAGCGGAACCAAGGAAGACGAGGAGGAGGTTCTTGACAAGATGAAAGAAGCTCTCATGGGAATAGAGCTCCTGAAGCAGATGCCGGGATTTGGTGCTGCCGTTGAGAAGAGCATGAACATCTACGAGCTTTGGAATGCAGGCACACCAGAAGAGAAGGCCGCTGCAAAGAAGAAGCTGTTCAGGACATCCAGCGATGCACTCGACCCGCTTCTGAGTATTGCCCAAAGGGTTGAGAAGGGGGCAAAGGACGAAGACATGACATTGGCTGCAAAACCAATATTTGAATTCCTTCTCGGCACATCGATTGACCCTGCGATTGGAATCTACAAAGGCTTCAACGAGGGCTTCAACGAAGATAACCTGTACGACATCATCGGGGTATCCAAGTCCTACAGGCCAAGCGAACCTGAGCCGTACAAGCCACCGAAGCAGATGAGCAAGGAGAAGCTGGAAAGGTACTACCCAGAGGTTTACGAGGAGCAGTACGGGAAAAAAGATGAGCAATACGATGGCCAATCAGAAATCGATGCAATCCTCAAGGAGCAAGAGGAGCTGATACAGGAGGAGATGGACAACGCCTTCGGATACGAAAAGGATAAGTAACGGGCAAAAAAAAAAGGGAGGTAACCTCGAGGTTACCTCCCTTAATCATCGAGCAAGACTCAGGATTATTCCGGCAAAGACTCCGGACAAGACCCCGATGACCGCGCCCAGTGTCACCACTATGGCAATCACGGCGACCACTGCCTTAATCGGGTCTCTCACGACAGCATCTTTGCAACGGTGAACACGATGAGTGTAAGCTCGTTCTGGTCCTCGGCAATCTCTGACATCTTCTCAAGCGTCCTAGAGACTGATGTCTCTCCGCTTTTGATGATTTTAGTGAGTCTTTCTGCGAACACCTCCACTCTTTCAATCGAGACACCGAGTGCGCTTTGAAGGTTTCCACGTTTGTGGTCAACGTCCTTTAATTTGAATTGTGACATACTGATTTGAGTTGAATCATTTCCCGGCCATTTACATTCTTCCATGCCACACACCCAGCACTTGGCCTCTTCACCGGGGTAGCATATTTCTGATTTCATTGTGAGTGGGCGGGGAATCGAACCCCGCATTTACACCAAGTTGGACTCGAACCAACGAACACAGCGCACCATGTTCAGCACCATGCACCACTCTCGTTGCGGGTCAGGGATTCGAACCCCAATCTCCTGTAAGGAACGCTGCCCAAGCCGGTATTCATTCCCGGTTACGCCAACCCGCAAGCCAATTACTTCTTCGTAGATTTACCACCCTTGCCGTTACGGGCCCGGTTGGAAGAGCGAGACTCCTTCACTATTTTCCCGGACGATGTATGGGAGGCATCGAGCCCATCGCCATATCCACCGGTCTCCCGGTTGTGCTTGTTCAGCTCAGCCCTGTACTTCTTCCGGGCATCTGTCGAATGGTACTCTTTGTTGTACTCGTTCTTCTTCTTCCGGGCCTCCGGATTGGAGGCGAAATACTTGGCCGACTCAGACTTTCCGGTGCTCTTGCCAGCGAGGGAGTTTCGTTTACTATTTTGCATCTACAAGTGTTTGTTGAAGTTTAACAAGTGCCTTCAGCATCCTCATTTCTGACTCATATTCAGATTTCAGGATTGCTGATGTCATCTTGAACGTAATGTAAGCAAGCTCGTTCACGTTTTCAACAAATTCTGAAACTGATGAGATACAAACGAGAGTCAAATTTGCTCCGTTTTTAACTTCCTCGTGATGAGAATCAACAACCTCATTCATTTTCTTGATAAGAAATTCCATTCTCTCGTCGCTGACAAGGAATGACTTGTTGATTTCGTCCGGTGTGATGTCCACGTTTACTTTGAAAGGCATAATCTTGAATTCCATTTGATTGATGTTGAGTGTTAGAAAAATACCGGCACGCCACATAGGCGGTGAACGTGCCGGATGAAAAAAGTTGGGTCACAAAATCCAGAAAAGAACGGTTATGTTGTGACCGGGGAGGGAGTCGAACCCTGCCCCGGCCAAGGTGGCCCGTGTAATGCGACCACGGGCCGACAAAAAAAAAGAACGAGACCTAAAATCTTACATACTTGAAGCTCTTGCTTTTGTCGTAGACCGCAATGAGCTCCTGATGATGTTTCCCTGAGAGAATCTCTCCGCGAATATCCGAAAGGTTTGCGTAAACGATTCCATCATCACACGACCAAATCACAATCGGGTTGAATCTTTTTTCGAACAGGTTCACAAGTTCCTTGCACGTTACCGGCAAAGGGAACGCATTTGCAACCCTGCGCTTGTGGTCCACCACCAAGGCGTACCCATGCAGCTTCCCATCCGAATCCATGAGCTTGTGGCAATTCGAGCCGTAGACCCTCGTTGCAGTTACATTGGAAACCAATGCAAACCGCGTGACAGCCTGCGACATCCGGAGCTCTGAAACGTCATTGCTTTCCATACTTCTCCTCGTACCAACGCTTGTATTCCTTCAGCTCGCTCAGGTTTTTCTCAGCCAAGGCTATCTTGTCGACGAGGACAGAGTACGGCATCGAGACATCAAATCCTGCGGTCTTCCCGTCAAAGATGTCCTTGCACAGGTGGTAATTCGAGTGGAGCTGCCTGATGTTCGGAATCATGTACTCACCCTCGCTCAGGTAAGATATAATCGTGGTGTGATGTTTCCCGATGGACCCCCCGATGTCTGTCAGGGAATACCCTGCATCCCGGAGAATCTTTGCGTACACCATCCTTGCATCGACAATGTTGCGCTTCCGGCTCTTATCCATGATGTCCACTCCAAAGACCTCATTCACGATTTCCCTAAGCATCTTATGCTTTGATGAAGTCTTCATACTTGACGAGATTGAGTTTTTCATTGATTGCATCGAGATATTCGTCGGATGTGGCCTCCTTGTCGAAGGACATGATGGTGACCTCTCTCTTTCCTGTGCACTTTATTTCAAACGAACAGAACCCGTAGCTCATCTTGCCGACGAACTTCTCTGTCGTTCCAACCTTGAACAGGAGCCTGTTAAGGATGCCGTCCATGCTTGCGTCAAGCATCATCACATGAGCCATCCACCCTGCATCGCTCATCTTCTTGAGCTCTCTCAGAGCAGCCTTTTCGGCCATCAATGAAACCTCAACGTCGTGCCACCTGACACCATCAGGGTCGACGAAGTCACCCTCTATGAATGCTAACTGATATGCCATGATTTTTGAGTTCTTTAATCCTGTACTCTTGAAGTGGAGATACCCGGCCATTCTCCGTCTTTACCTCGACGAACAGCACGTCGCTGTCTTTTGGTATGGCAATCAGGTCAGGTATCCCGTTTTTGTTGGTCTTCATCAGCTTGATGACGTAGTATCCATGCGCCTCAAGCTCCTTGATTAACTTCGACTGAATCTTTGACTCGCTCATTGTGACTGAATTAGTCACAATGTTAATAAATCCCGCTTAAAATGCGAAATTGTGTAGTCCTTTTTTTTCGAAACAGCCTTGTAAATCTTGTCCTCGATTCCGCCATTTGCGAAAATCCAGTAGATGTGGTTTTCAGTCCTGTCCCTTGTCGTCATCCGGTCCCTCGACTGCCAGTAGCTCGTCGCGCTGAAGTCGATGTTGTAGTAGACGAGGCACTCGGCCTGCTTGAGCGACAGCCCTTCGCGCCCGGCCTGAATCTGAAGGGCGATGCTTTGCCCGGTAACTTCGAAGGTACTCAAGTCGGTCGTGAGCTCGTCCCCGAAGACCTCCTTCAGGGCGTTAAGCTCTTCCGTGAACTTGTAGAAGATTCCGATTTTCCTTCCTGCGAACTTCTCCTTGATGAACCGGGCCTTCGACAGGTCGAGCACCATTGAGTTTCCACTCTCGAACTTGACCGTACCGCTGTACATCTGATGCAGCTTCGTCATCAGCTTCACGCTGGTGTCGGCTAGGATTGTCTCGTTCTTCCCTTCCACGACAAGAGTCTTCCGGAGCTTCTCGATGAGGGCCATCGTCTTAGGCTCCAAGTCGACATACATGACCTCCTCGGTGGTCTTGACAACAAAGCCTGCCTCCACCTGAGAGAAACTGAGCGTGTACTTGGCCATGTCATCCAGAACCCTGCCGGATGCAGCCGAGTAGTCCTTCATGGTCACGCCATTGATGAGCTTCGAGGTCACCTTGACATAGTCGTCGGCCCACCTGTAGAAGTTCTTGTATGCCCTGAACGGGCTTCCCGGGATTCCGTAGGTCTGGTGGTACATCTGAGAGTAAGACTCCGGAGTCGGTGTCCCTGACAGCAGGATGACCTTGCTCTTGTGGGCCTCGACCAGTTTCTTAACCATGACAGCACGCTGGCTCGGCTTTGGGAATGCCCCGAGCGAGTGAGCCTCGTCGCAGATTATCACGTCCCACTTGACATTGGGCAGCTTGTGGGCTGACTCATAGTTGATTACCCACATGATATACGACGGGCACAGCAGCTTCAGGTCGTCGCTGATTGACTTAATGGCCTTCTTCTTTGTCAGGAACAGGACGTTCTCCACGCCTTCAAGCCGGTCGCATATCGACATGCTCGTGAGCGTCTTGCCCGTCCTTACCTCCATGGCAAGGTACACGAAACCATGCTTGCCGATTAGGTCAACCGATTTCCTTGCTATCTCCTCCTGATAATCCCGGAGCTGAATCTTGTTCTCCATCCTGTGAGCGATTAGTGATTTGTAGTGATTTACAGACCTTTCGATGTACTCGTGATACCCGTCAGGCATCCTGTACTTAGGCCTTGTGATGACCTTCTTGCCCTTGGTCTCGGAGAGTAACTTCGAGGTTACCCTTCCGAGACGCTGGCAATACTCTAGCATGTCGACATCTGAATATCCATCGACACGGCCTATGACCCCTGAGTAATCCATGGTCACATGTCCTCGTAGTCGAGCTCTCCCTTGCGGCGGATTCTAATCCACCGGCCCATCATGTCGCGGCCCTCCTCGGGCTGAACGCCCTCCTTGAACAGGCAGTATGCGACCAGCCACTTGTAGAACCTTGTCCTGCTGATTGTGAGCTTTGACTTTGGCCCGTAGTCCGGATACTCGTTGACGAACTCGTTGTACAGGTCGTGCTTGTAGATTCGCGTCCCGTACTCGAGCGACTTGTTCACCTCCTGACCATCGATGAGCCCGCACCATTCGATGAAGTCGTGGCACGTCTCGGCAGACAGCTGCCTGATTTTCAGGTTGACGAACTTGCTCTTGACGAGCCCGGTGTTCAGGTAGCCCTGAAGGCATCCGAGCATGTAGTTGTCGAACTCGCACCATTCGTCGTCGTCCCAGTCACCGAACATCATCTTCCCGAACTCGTCGAACGGGGTGAACTCCTTGCTGTAGTACTGATGCAGCTCGAGCTCCCATTTCCTCCTTGCGAACGAATTCCCCGCGCCCTTGATGGCGTAGTTGGTCGTGATGGCAATCTTCGGTGACTTGGTGAACGGAATCTTGATGGCATCCTTGTTCTTCTTCTCGAGCGTGAGCCCCTCGGTAACGACCGAGAACAAACGCTCGAACTCGAAGTGCTTCTTCACGTCATCGAACACGAGAATCTGCGTGTCGGCAGACACGAGTTGGTACGCGAACGACCGCTCGAACGTGAATGACTTGCCATCGATTGTGACCACCTTCTTCATCTTGCTCAGTGCGTTCATCACGAGGCCTTTCCCGGTTCCTCCCTCAGGGTTGTCCGAGATGACCTCGTCGTTCAGGATTACAGCCGGACAATAGCTCAGGTTCTTATGCTGATGCAGCATGAATCCTATCGTTGACTCCATGCTTGCCACGCGGCTATCATCACTGCCGCAAATGTTCGAGATGAAACGCTTGAAATAACAAGTTGGTGTTATTCCGCACTTGACGAAATTCCGGTCGATGACGTGGTCTTTCCATACATACCCGCCAAGGTCGAGGTAGTCGATGGTCTCGACATCGTCTCCGGTTATCCTTACCGCGCAGTTCTTGTAGTACAGGTAGGCCGCTGTCTTGCTGTCCTCGATGAAGTACACATCGATGGTGTTGAGCATGCTCAGGAACTCCTCCTTGAAGAACCTCGTCTGGTCCGCGAAGTAGTTGTAGACGGTCATGTCCTCGATGTCGATGAGGTAGTTCAGGACGAAGTCCTTGATTTCCTTCTCGCTCGTGTGGTCGATGAGGTTGTTCGTGACCCTCACGAAGACGTAGTTCTTTCCGCCCTCCGGGCAGTACTTGAAGAACCCGTTGTCCTCGAGGAACTGCTTGAACAGGATGTGGACGATTCTCACGCCACCCTTGTCCGTCTTCACCCAGAACTGCTGCCTCGCCTGCTCGGTCTCCAACTTGTCCAAGATGGAGTCGACAATCACGGGGTCAAGCTGTGCGGTGGTCAGCTGGCCCCTGATTTCGTTTTTTGGTACGCCCCTCCTGAGTTTCTCCCTGATGGAGTTTATCCGGTCGTCGTCCTCGTAGTACTTTGTCCCGAAGTTCTGCGTCTTGGCGTATGCGCTGTCGATTGTGCGCTCGATTTCAGACACGGGGAAGTCGTCGGAAGCGTATTGCTTCAGGACGTATGCCGACAGGGACCTGTTGACCCCGAAGTCGTTCATGGCTGCGGCCAAGATGTACACGTTCTGATTGCGCTGACCCTCGGCCATTGGGTATTTCTTCCTCCACCACTTGACGAGGATGTCGACAATCTTGTTCTCGTCCGTGATTGGAATGGTCGGTGCATCCCTGTGCCGCGTGACCTCGGTGTACTCTGGCTCCTCAATCTTGTCCCACACGCTGCTGTTCTCGTTGACGTAGATGAGCGGGTCGTAGGACTCGTAGCAGACGCGGCTCAGGTTCTTGCTCGTCTTGTCGAAATACCTGCTGTTGAAGTGCTTCTCGAGCGAGTTGAAATAGTTCTGATGCCCGTCCATGTCAGCCGGAATCTTTACTATCACCTTGAGCCCGTTGCCGGATGGCGATACGAACACGCTGAAGACGTACTTGCTCTTGCTCATCTGCTCCTTGTCGGACAGCAAGTCCTTCGTGTTCTCGTACCCGTCGAAGTCAAGGCAGATGAGGCCGCTGTGCTCGACTATCGACAGGTCGTTCCGCTTTGTGAAAGTCCCGCTGAAACAGATGGCCGGAAGCAGCTTCTTGACCTCGTTCTTTTCGGTCTTCGACTTGCTTGCCCGAATCTTTTTCACGATGTCCTTTGATGCCCCGTCCTTGATTCGACCAAGCACAAGCATCACATCGCGATGGAACGGAGTGTCCGTATCCTTGATGTCCTTGAATATTGTGACCGTTCTTGTCATAATTATACCGATTTGAGTGACGAAAAAAGGGCCCTAGAGAGCCCTAGAGTAAAGATATGTTAATTATGTTGATTTTTATCTTGAATTCTAAATTAAAAATAATAGAAGAATAGAGAATAATTATATAGAGAGAATAGGGGGAATGAAAAAACATTTGCGGCATGCAGTCCGGGGGAGCGTGTTGCTCCCCCTTGTGCATTGTGGCCTCAGAAGTCGAAGTCATCCGTCTTCTTTGCGGCTCCGCCCTTCGGCTCGTAGGTGTCGAGCTCGCAGTAGTAGTTCCCGCTGCGTGCCTGCTTGATGTCGATGGACACCCACCCGTTCTTCTCGCTGGCCTTCAGGAACGCGACCGCGTCCTCCACCTTCACGTTAAGCCTGCCCACCACGAAGTCGGGGGCTTTCTCGTTGCGCTTGAAGCTGAAACCTTCCGCGAAGACTTTCTCTTTGTCTGTGCTCATAAAACAAAAATTAACAGTGATAATTCTTTTGGTAACCTTGAAGTGACGCTCACCAAAGCGTCTCGATGATGCAGTGGTCTTCGATGCGACCGGGATGCCCTTCGGCAAAGTAGTTCCGGTACACCTCGATTGCACGCCTGACCTTCTCCTTGCCGCCAGCGATGAACTCGTCTGTAGGCGTGAATATCCCGAGCTGCATGGTGGCCTTGTCGATGACGTAGAACACGAGCGGCTTGCCGAACAGCTGTCCGTAGATGTACGCCTGCGAGTCGTAGTTGTACTTCTTCGCGCTGTACTTGAACGACATGATATCGGACGTGGTCTTGAGGTCGATGAGGAACTCCGTTCCCACGATGTCGGACTTGCCCTTGAACATCTGTCCTTGGATTTCCCCGATGGCCGGAACCTCGTATGCGTTCCCGCTGTCATAGATTGCATCGTAGAATGCGATATTTGCCACCATACGAGCCGCTAGAGCCATTATCTCCTCTACTTCCGAGGTAAGCAGCAGGAAAGACACTCCGTGCGATTCTAGGGCTTCTTTGTAGGCTTTTGTCGTGCGGGTCGAAACGTCGACGTGAATCACGCCCTCGGCCTTCTCCGGCTCGAGCAGCAGCTGATGGAACAGCCTGCCCTGAGCCAAGGCCTTGTCGTCCTCACGCTTGATGCCGAAGTCAGCCGGGTTGTTGAGCAGCGTCCCGATGTCGGAGTTGCTCAGGAAGGAACGACCGAACTCCCCGTAGTAGTTCGCGTCGTCCTTCAGCATCTCGATTACCTTCTCGCTCATTTGCCGCCCCCTGCCACGAGTTGTGAGATTTCCTTGATGACAATCTTGCTGAGCTCGTACTTGCGCTCTAGCTGCGCCACGATTGCCGGAGTGGACAGCGTCTTGTTGGCCTCGACATACCTGACGACCTTCTCCCAGTTCTCGTCGCCCTTCTCGAGCTTGACCTTTTCAGCAGGCTTTTCCTCGGCCTTTGCCTGAGGCTTCGGCTCCCCGTCCGCTGAAGGGATGTCTTCGCCCGTCCATAACTGCAACCCGAGGCCGTGCATGGCGATTGCCTTGGCGGTGCTTCTTTGGATTGCTTTGTTCACATCGAATTGGTTGACCTTCTCAATCGGGATTGCGCTGTTGCGGTTGTCCATGATTGGGAGGTAGTCGATGTGCTGAAGGCCGTCGACCTCCACGCCCACCTTGACCCAAGCGGTGCGCCCGTCCGTGAAGTAGTTCCATCCGGTAGCGGGGTCCTCGTACACGATGCGCTGCGCTGTCGGGTAGTTCTGCTTGAGGAAGCTCCATGCATACGCCCATGAGAGGTAGTCGATTTTGCCCTTGCTTTCGACCTTATCCTTGATAGGTACTTCGCTCAGGGTCTTGAATACTGATTTCTGTTCTGACATAACTTGTTGAGTATCAAGGTTTTACGTTGATTGATTTGTAGGCTTGCCGGTAGAGTGGGTTTGTTTTCAACTTTTCTTTTCCGGCTGAGATGCCGAGGCTGATGACCCCGTGGTTCAATTTCTTCCGGGCCTTGAACGATGTCCAGTCCGTGATTTCGTTTACCGGCATCCCGAGTTCGTTGAGCTTCTGCCACATCATGTGGCGTGCGCTTGAGAATCGGTGCGACCTGTCCATCGAGAACAGCTCTTCTTCTGACATTTCCCAGATGGAGATTACTTGCTCTGCCACCTTGTTGCAAACTTCATTATACATGTTGTGTGGTAACTTTGAGGTTACTTTTATTGATTCCAAAATCTCAGTACATACTGAGAAAGTACCTGTTCGATGCTGCTGTTCAGCCCTCCGTTGGTTTTACAGGCGGCTTCGGTGATAACCTGTTTGTCATCACTTCCCAATAGTTTGCAGTATCATTTGGCTCGCAGACCGTAGTAAAAAGACGGCCTGTTGTTTGGCTCAAAACCATGACTTCTAGAGAATTTAAATACGCATCATCCAACTTCACGATGTCACCATGATTGAAAACCCGTCTCATTGTGCTATTACTCATTTGAATCCTCCGTTGGTTTCACATGCGGCAAATAGACCCCAATGGTCATTAGCAATACACGAATCAACCATCTTGATGACCACGGATTAGGCGACCACTTCCCGTGGTATTTGGCGTAAACAATGATTCCGCCAAATGAATTTCCGTCTGCGACAATAGCGTATTCTTCCGCTAAATCTTGTCTTTCCGCAAGTTTTTTGCTGATACCGAACATTTCGGCATTGGTTTGGACGTGAAACACGACATTTAATCCTTCAAGAGTTTCCATCACTTCCTCCTTTCTTCACAGGCGGCTTCGGTGGGATGCGCGTCCACGCGTAGGGGTAAGGCGAATAACCTACCCTGTTCCAAAAGCTATCCCCACTGTGTAGATATGCTATACCTTGATTCATGTAATCGAAATACCCAATAACCCACTCCCCATCCTTCGGCACTTCGGGCAGGTAGTGGTACACGGGCGCGGATTCCAACGCCTTCACCGCCTCGTCTCGCTGTGCCTTCAGTTTTGCAATGGCCTCAGATACAGGGCCTACACCATCTTCACCGATGGCTTTCATCATCTCTGTTTCCCACAACACGCACGAATCATAGTGTGCTGTCGCAAGTTCAACAAGGTCAATCCTCTGTCCTGCACAGGCGTTCACGCAATCTGTCGCACGGTGGTAATCGGCTTTTGGCAAAATTTTCCCCTTTGCACCAAGTCCTTGATGCGTGTTGCCATTCCACGGCTCAGGTGTGTATTTCTCGCTCATTTGAATCCTCCTTCTTTACATTTTCTTGAACAAGGGACGACGAAAATCACCATCCCTGAGTCTTGCTTCTCGCAAAGACTTGACCGGCACTCGGTGAGAGAGTCCCGGGTGAGCGTGAGCTCGTTCGATGTCTTTGTATTTCTCATGGTCAGTGCCACGATTATCAGCACAACAACAATAAGCATCAATGCAAGTGTTGTCCAGAAGCCTATAGTGTCAATCTTGTCCTCAGTCATCCCGTCACCTCCACTTCCTCGAAGTAGTCATCGGGGTTGATGCCGATGAACGAAGCAAACGCTTCTGTATAATCTGAATCCAATCCAAATGCGAACACGCGAAGCTGTTCTTTCTCAAATACAAAGTAATTTCCTTGGATGTGCATCTTGTCGAACTTGGCTTGCATCCACTCAGGATACTTCCTCTCAGAGTCATCCACCCACGCCTTTACATCCGCACGTAGGCGGTCGAGGTTCAGGACGCGCTTGGTTTGACCACGCAGGAAGTCGTAAAACATATCCATGTCACCGTCTTCAGGAAGACATTTAGCCTTATTTACCGCAGCATATACCTCTTCTGGCAGTATTTGGTAATAAGATTCACCATCGAAAAAACGTCTATGTATCTCCTGAATCTGCTCCTCCGTAAGGAGCGGTTGTCTTTCGTTGCTCATGCCGCGTCCCTGTATTTGTCCATCGTGTCGAGACGAAGGAAGGTGTAGGCGATTTGGTTTACATCTCCGGCTGAATCTTGTAGCCATAAGCCATTCCCGTCTTTTTTTGCGCGAATGCTATATGATGGACTCAGAATTATTCTAATTTCCTTCACCCACCCATCGACCAACTCACCGCCTTCGGGGATGCTGTCAAGGTAGTCCCGCACAGCTTCATCGCGGGTCATCTGCTTGATTCGGTAGCTTTCAACGTCAAGACCGATAAACTG
>Ga0315903_10001162_pt1 | contig 39751 bp, 45 predicted proteins | sample LakEriMetagenome_7_FD_203524 | JGI IMG/M metagenome (GOLD analysis project Ga0315903, IMG submission 203524) | Freshwater fungal communities from buoy surface, Lake Erie, Ohio, United States - Buoy 2 MA119 | ecosystem: Environmental > Aquatic > Freshwater > Lake | place: USA: Lake Erie, Ohio... | reverse complement strand
TTCGGATTCTGATTCAGGCTTATTTTCAGGGATAGCTTGAGATTGTGCTTGAATTTGAGATTGCACCGATTGCGACTGTAAGTTGGCATTACTAGCCCAAATAGCACCAGTGACCGCAACTACAGCGGAAGCGATCGCACAATATTGAAAATTTTTTGATTTAAACATAATATTTCTCCTCTGTTTACTCATAGTCAAGAGGTGATAAATCACTCAAAAGCTGCGTATCTGTTGAAGTAGGTGCATTAACCGCTTGATAGGTTGTGTCATTGGTCATATTCCAACTGCTGATCAGCGACTGCTCGATCTCAGCTTTTTCAGATTCGCTAATACTTGCTATTTGATACTGAGATCGGTTCGTTACCCAGTTAAAAGTAATCCCTGTAGCGATCGCGGCGGGGATCAATAAAGCCCAAGGTAGCCAACGGTGTAAATTTGCTTTAGAGGATTTTGGTGATCGCTGCGGATATTTACTGATTTCAGCAAATAGCTGTTGCTCAAAATTGGGGGCTGGCGGCGGTGCGATCGGTTTATTTTGTTTGAGAAAAGCCAATAAGGAATCATCAGAGGAGTCATCAGAATTTTCGCTAGGGTCTTGACCAAAGCTTTCTGGAAAATCTTGAGAATATTTATTTTTCATAACTCGACTCCTTGCGCTTCTAAAAACTTTTTGATGGCACTACGGGCATGAAATAACCGCGATTTCACAGTGCCGACAGGAATAGATAAAATTTCGGCGATATCTTTTTGAGGTAACTCCTCTAGATCGTGCAGAACCAATACAGCGCGATGATCTTCACTTAGCTTTGCTAAACCGCGTTGCATTATGTCTTGATAATGCATTTGGGTTAAGCTCGGTTGCAAATCACTTTCACGGGAAATCGCATCATCAGCAAGATTTTCTAATTGATCATCTTCGACAGAGATATTTCGCGATCGCATTTTGGCTAAAGCTTTACGGCGATCGCTCGCCACATTAAAGGCAATTCGATAGAGCCAAGTAGAAAACTGAGCGGACTGTCGAAATTTGGCTAGTCCTTTCCATGCTCGTAAAAAAACATCCTGCACCAAATCATCTAGCCCATCGGAGCCACATAGCTGGTAAAGCGTAGAGCGAACCTTGTGATGATGACGTTGATACAGTTTTTTAAAACCATGGGGATCACCTTGCAAGCAAGCTTGCACAATCGCGAGATCGAGATCGAGCTGAGGTGATTCTCTGATATCTGTTTTTTCTGTTTTTACCGCTCTGAACATCTATGGCGAACATCCGTATGAGCATCTATACTTGGTGAGGCAATATTGGCGGGTTTAACTTATTTCTAAGTTATTAGTTTTGACCGTCATAACCTTAATTAGGTTCAATTCACAATGTCTGCTGTTAGTTCTGTATTAATTCCTATTATTAAACTATGGTTGCAATCGCAGGTCGAGCATATCGAAACCATCGAAATTGTGATTGCTGGCAGAAGTCGTCAAATTTTAAGTGGTGATATCCCCAAAGCTACGGTTATCGGGGTGGGAGCCAAATATAAAGGTTTAGCAATAACCAATATCGATTTGTGTGCCGAAGCTATTCATCTAAATATTTCCCAAATTATCAAAGGTGAGGCATTACGATTACTTGATCCTATCCACGTCACCATGGATGTAGAGCTTTCGTCTGAGGATCTGCAAAGTTGCCTCAAGTCTCCGATTTTCTTAGAAGCGATCTCTGCTGATACACCTCCCATTGCTAACAGTGATCATGAGATTCACGTATTACTAGAAACCCTTGTGCATAAACTCGGCGATGAATTTACACTTCATGAACTAGCGATCGCCGATGGCGGCGCAAAATGTCGTGGCGAATTCGCGATCGCTGCAACCTAAAAAAATCATAAAGGTACGCTAGTGCTTTTATGATTAATCCAAGCCCTCTGTGATCCCTATAAATGTCCCTTGTTAATTTTGTAAATAAATTTCAGCAGTTTGTCTTGACTGTGGTCATCAGCTTCTTATATATAGCGATCACGACTCAGCCTACATGGGCTGCCTCATTTGCGGTTAGAGTTTTTGATGGCGATAACATCACCCTTGTCGATCGTGGCATCAAAACTAAAGTACACCTTGCCTGTATAGATGCGCCTGAATTAATGCAAGCTGAGGGACAACATGCTCGCAAAGTGTTACAAAATATTCTTGACGATGAAGAGGTCTATTTAAAAGTATTCAAAAAAGATAAATTTGGGCGTTACACTGCCGAAGTTTTAGCGGGGGGACAAAATGCTAACAAAGTTATGGTGTCTCTGGGGCTAGCCCATTATGATCCCCTGCAAGAAAAAGACTGCCAAGGCTATGAGGAACTTGAAGCGCAAGCACAATGCGATCGCTTAGGCGTGTGGGCGAATGGGACTAATGTGGTGCTGCCAAGCCAATTTCGGCGTGAAAATAAATTATTAGGCGTAGGATATTAAACAAAAAAAGGAGCGCAATACGCTCCTTTTTTTATTAACTATCGCGGCGGCGAAAACGACCTCTACGCTTAGCATTTTCAGCTTTACGCTTACGTTTTTCGCCTGCGGTCTCATGGTACTGACAGCGACGAATATCTGCTAGTAAGCCAGCTTTCTGGATTTTTTTCTTAAATCGACGCAGAGCCGATTCAATCCCTTCATTTTCACCAACGATTATTTGAGTCATGCTTATTTTGGTAGCAAAGTATTGTTCTTAATTATGCTGTAGTTTGGCGCATTTTAATTTAGGCGACGGGTATCTAGCTTAGCAAATCTAAGCCGAGATTGTAAAGTCTTATTTTGTAAGTCGCAAATTTAAGTTAGCTTTAAGTCACAAAAATGGCTTTTAACATGCCTTCTTCCTGATCTAGATGTAGCTGAAATCCTAATTTTCGACAAATACTTTGCATTGCGTGATTGCTACCCAGAATATAACCAACGATCGCACTGAGTTTTTCTTCCTTACCAATCTCTATTAGTCTTCTTAATAACTCTGTGCCTAATCCTTGGTGCTGATGGCGATCGCTAACGATTAGAGCAAATTCGGCTTCGTTTGTACCATGTAACTTACTCAACCTTGCCACTGCCAGAATCTCGTGTTCTGAAGTTTGCAGATTTTTAGAATCAGAGACTAAGAGCATTTCGCGATCATAATCAATGAAGCAGATACGGGTTAAGCGCTCATGGGCAATACGCTGCTTGAGCTTAACCATATGCGCATAACGCAAATAGACACTCTCCTCTGAAAGCCCTTGATGGAACCGCACCATAAGCGGCTCATCTTCGGGACGAATAGGTCGAATCGTAAGGAGATCGCCTTTCAGAGATTCCCATAGCTGAACGTACTTAGAAGGATATGGACGAATTGCAGGGATTGGTCGCTGGGCATTATCTGCGGTGTGAAGAACTATCCGTGCATCTAAAGCAATCATCCCCTCAGGAGAAACGGTGAGAGGATTGATGTCAATTTCGCGAATCTGGGGCTGTTCGACAATTAATTGGCTGAAGTTGACCAACAACTGTTCAAGTTTTGCCAAATTGATCGCCTTTCTACCTCTAACTCCTTGCAAAGCTTGATAGATACGAGTCTGTTCCATCATTCGCCGCGCAAGAGTAGTATTTAATGGTGGCAAGGCTAAAGCGCGATCTTGAAATATTTCTACGAGCTGACCACCCATGCCAAAAAGCATTACAGCGCCGAACTGAGGATCAAGACTACTACCTAAAATTAGTTCATAGCCTTCTATTTTGACCATCGGTTGTACAGTTACACCCAAAAAAGCTTGAGGATTTATAGCTCGAACTTTGGATGCGATCGCCATAAAAGCGCGAGTAACCGCTGCTGCATCTTCCAGATTAAGACGCACGCCACCTACATCCGTCTTGTGCGTGATAATCTCGGAATGAAGTTTAAGAACGACAGGATAACCAAAGCGATCAGCAATTTCTACAGCTTCTAGATCGCTCGTAGCGATTTCGGTCGGTACAGTTGGAATTCCATAAGCAGCAAGTAATTGCTTAGATTCATACTCAGTTAGCAAACTGCGATCGCTACTGATTGCTGGTGCTAAAATTTGCTCGGCAAGAAGGCGATCTGGTGCATACTGATCGGAGTCCACTGGCAAGGAAGGAGTTTCATAGATCCCCCGCAAATTGTAGGTATACCGCCACATGTAGTTAAACAATCTAACGGCAGTATCTGGATAGGGATAGGTGGGAATATTGGCTTGATTAAGAATTTGCGTACCTGCGGCAATTTCAGCGCCACCCATCCAACTTGTTAAAACTGGTTTGCCTAATTGACTATAAGCCTTGAGCTTTTCCGCAGTCTGTGTAGGGTTTGTCATTGCTTGCGGAGTCAAGATTATGAGTAATCCATCGCTGTTGGGATCATTTGCCACAACCTCTAGGGTTTTAGCATAGCGATCGCTACTTGCATCGCCAAGAATATCAATGGGATTATGGCGGCTCCATTGGGGAGGCAAAAATTGATCTAGCTGTTGCAATGTTTCTGGAGCTAGTTCAGACAATTCACCACCTCCACTGATCAGAGCATCCGTTGCGATCGCGCCCGGTCCTCCAGCATTAGTGACAATCGAGAGGCGATTTCCCTTAGGGCGTGGTTGTTTGGCGAGAATTTCTGCCATATCAAAGAGATCGGAGATCGTATGTACGCGCAATACCCCACAACGGCGAAATGCTGCATTTAGTACTTCATCACTACCCGTCAAAGCTCCTGTGTGCGAAGCCGCCGCTTTAGCCGCCGCTTCCGTATGTCCCACTTTCAATACAATAATCGGTTTATCCATCGCAACTTCACGAGCCGCTGACAGAAAAGCACGAGCATCACCAATTGATTCCATATATAAAACTATGCTGTGGGTGTGGGGATCATCTCCGAAATATTCAATCAAATCACCCCAGCCAACATCCAGCATTGAGCCAATGGAAACGAAGGCACTAAATCCCACATTATCGCCGAGGCTCCAGTCTAAAATCGAAGTACAGAGGGCTCCGCTTTGACTAATGAAAGCGACGTTCCCCGCACGAGCGATCGCACCAGCAAAGGTGGCATTTAGTCCTGCCAGTGGATTCATTACACCAAGACAATTCGGCCCAATAATTCGCATTCCACCCAGTCTTGCTTCTGTAAGAACTTGTTGTTCTAACGCTACCCCAGCCTCTCCAATTTCTTTGAACCCCGCCGAAACAATTATTGCCCCTTTTACTCCGACCGCCACACATTCATGAATCACTTGAGAGACTGTCGCCGCAGGTGTTGCAATTACGGCTAGATCAACTACTTCGGGAACACTAGCGACATCTGGATAGGACTTAATTCCCAAAACGCTATGACGCTGGGGATTAACTGGAAAGACAGTGCCCCCAAAGGGACTGCGAATTAAGTTCCAAAGCAATGTTCGTCCTACACTTCCTTCTCGTTCACTTGCTCCAATCACAGCAACAGAGCGAGGATGAAAGATACAGTCAAGGGGATGCCGCTGTCTTTTCCAAATATCATGAGCTGGATCGCCAGCACACATTTGATTTGTTAAATTATTTGTTGAAACTTTCTCCATGCCATTATCCTAAACCTAGATATAAATGCAATTTTCGCGATCAACAAATAGAAGTCAAGAAAAATCCCTACTCTTTTTCTTTGACTTGGGAGAAAGGGCTAGGAGATAAAGGATTTTCTTGAGTCATTTAAGACATATTAAGTCTTAACTTACGATGAGAGCGATAAATATTGCCATTACTGTGAGCAAAACAGCAAATACAAATTGAGATTTAGAGCGAAGTCGCTCTTCAGTAGTCAGAAGAGTAGGCTCTTCGACATACATCGGTGTCAGAATTGCGTAGTTATTCAGCAATCCCTGATCATCTACGGTATAACCGCTTGAGATGGGAATGCTTGGATTGGGAATAGTTGCAAAAGTTGTTTCTGTAACTGTTTCTGGAACTTCACCAGAGGGTAGCTCACTGCTATCACTACGACTATCTGCTACCTTCATTTCTTTGAGATCGATGGTAAACATATCGGTGATTCCTCAATGAATAGTTTTATCTTTTCACTCTATAAATTGTACCATTTTCTATGGTGACAAGATGAAAATTGATAAGGAGCGAAACAATTCAAACAACATAATCAGATGCATGTATTCTAATTTTTTATCAGATGCATGTATTCTAATTTTTCCTACAGGCTAAATATTAACTTTTATGACAATGATCAAATCAAGATTTACTGCATTTTTTGCTGCTTCAGCGCTATGTTTGATTTCTACATCCATGCCTCTGCCGACTGAAGCTCAGTCGAGAGATCTTCAACAATTTGTTGATTCTATCAAGTCTACTGAGCAAGTAAAAACAGTAATTAGAGGGCTTATTAGCAATCTTGACCAATGTGGCGTGGGTAGCTGCTTCAACTTTAACAGTACCGCGATTTGTGAGTGGGTTGCAGCTTTGGAATCTCAGGTAAATGGTCAGATTATTGGTGATTTTACTTCTGTTGGCTCACAGGGTAATGTTGCTATTTCTACTAGTGATTTGAGTTTGATGCGAGATATTTTTAGCCAATGCAAGCCGACCAATTATCAGTATTGGAATTATTCATCTATGCTGGACGTTTATTATGTACCCAAACCAGAAATCGATAAAAAGGTAAGAAAAGCGTTAGGAATCCCCTTAAACAAGAGAACTAGATAAGGATTTGTCAGTGATGTAATATTCTTTGCTGACAAATCAAATATCGCTAGTTAGGATAAAGCGCCAATCACTTTCATCCATGCCATGACTGACCAAACTAGCGATCGCATTAGGAAACACACCCTGATTTGCAAGGGTGATCGCTAAATCATCACCCCTCGGCACACAGAACATATGGGTATATCCAGCGGCAGGAGTCGAAATCTCTGTGGGCAAGCGATCGCCCCACTGCACATGCAGTAGTGGCAACATTTGTCCATTACTTTTTAGCTTTAAGTCTTTAATACCCTGTAGAGAAAGATAAGAGATATTACCGCGATATTTAATGAGTATTGGTTCTAGCGATCGCATTACTTCCGCATCGACACTATAGATTCCTAATATAGATGAGCATCGAAACCGCACCAGATTAAACTTCTCGTAAACACGTACAAGACGATTAGGTTTACCATCACCTGCATTCATCGATATTGCATAACCGCGATCGCATTCTCCAATACAGGAAGCCAAAGCATGATGCAAAAGCCTAATTGAAAGATGTTGCCTCTGATAGTCAGGATGAACTTTTAAATCGCAGAGATACCAAGCTAAACGCGCTGGTTGATCTTGACGGTAAGGCACTTGTCCCAATATTCCTGCGCCAACGGCAGCTACGCGATCGCCATCCAAAGCGGCAAAATAATGGACATCGCCAAGGCGGTCAAAAAAGGCAAAGTAATTATGACCATGATCGAGTTGAAAGAAATCGTTGCCCAATGGATAGAATGCGGTTTGCTCGATTGCCTCAATTCCTGCCTGAAATAGTGAACGTTCTGAAAACTCAATGCGGTGAAACTTCATAACCGAAACCCTACGACAACTTCACGATAGAAAAAAGAGCGATCGCTAGCAAGCAATTCCTGACTAAGTGAGCGATCAATCGTAATATGCTCTGCCATGATTTCCGCTAAATTATGGTCGCCATTGAGCCTCCGCCCAATGATCGCAACGCCCGATTTCAGGCAATTGACTATCTCTTTCAACATGTGATGAAGGCTGCTCAGAGGCATCCAGTCTGAGATATTAGAAAACTGAATCAAGTCGAATTTCTCTGAAGTGGCGAGTTGCTGAAGACAATCTACGAAAGCGCCCTGATGTAGCTGTAATCGCTCTGTCCCTAATGTGCGAATATCATTTTGGGCTGAGGCTTGGAGATAAAGAGGAACTCCCTCTCCTTTGAGATCGGACGTATAGCGATCGCCCCAGACTTGAGTCAAGAAATAATTCTCATTAGGGATAAAGCGCTGTAAGGCTTGGGAAAATACATCGGCAAAATGTTCGCCAAAGCTGCGATCCATTGAGTAGTTGACGGCAGCTTCACCAAAGGACTCTATGAGGCGATCGCGCTCAAATACCTGCTCAAAAATATCGCGCCATCGTGGATGCTGAATAGCAACTAACGGTTCTTGCAAAGGTTCAATCCCAATCTGGGCAAACTTTTCTGCAAGTTGACGAAATAGTTGTTCAAAACGTCCGACTCGGTTAACGCCAAACTCAATCTGTTCTGGTCTTGCATCCCAAAATGCCTTCGTGCTGACTGGCAAATTTGAACTGAAGCTGTCATAAATGCTGAGCCGATCTCGATCGCTTGCGGATTTATCTGCGCCAATTAATTGCAATTGGTCATCTAAAGATAAATGCAGTAAGGCTTGGCGGCGTAGTTCGATGAGATGTAGTTGAGCGGGATTAAGATCTACTGCCTCGATTTTGGAGATCGCAGGATTCGACAGCAAACTTAAGGCGGTGCAACCACCTGAAGCCACCAAAAGCACCCTTAGCGGTTGCTGGCGCTTAGCTAACTCTTGGATTACGCGCAATTCAATCCGAGGATCTTCGCGCACTTGCGAGAAGGCTATTTCTGAGGTGATTGCCGAACTGGAGTTACAAATCACGATATAAACTCCAGAAATAGTGAGCGCCAAGCATTAATCCTTGTAATACTTGCCGACGAGTATGCGGAGCTTCCCAACCTGCTTCTGCTAATAACAGCAAGTCTCTCGCATGTTCTGTATCCAGCTTTTCATGGAATGCATAGTGTGACTGGCTACCCGTCACTGTCCAGCCTCGTTGATGTAAAGTTCGGGCGATCGCAGAGCTAATGCCGACATAGAGATGTTCAATCATGCCGAGCATCGCTGCTCCCGATTCTCCTGACTGCATTAGGCAATAGGTCAAAACCGATTGATTAAATGCTAGTACTGGCATCGTGCAGGGTGAATTTAGCTCACATTCAGTTGCGCCCAGAGCGCGAAGGTATTGCTGAAAAGTGTATTTGTGCGATCGCCAGCGATCGCCATGACCATGCTCTTCGGTGATATTTGCTAGTAATGGTAAGCGTGTTTCTAGAGTTTCCGTTCGGGCTAACACCGCAGCTAATGGCTGAGAAAAAGACTCGACGGCAAAACGGAATGGAAGTTGGCTATGTCGAAAAGAATCGCGATCCGTTAGGGGATCTGCCATCCAGAGCATATAGGGATGGTTATTAAAGTCATAAACCTTTGCAATCCACAATACTGCGGATTGCAGAGATGGCATCTCGCTCAAATCTGTGAGATCTAAGGTCGGATATTGCTGGACTCTCGAATTAGCGATCGGGTTTGCGATTAAAGTTTGCATATTCATTTCCTACGTCAATTAATCACAACAGTACCGACGGGCTGACGTTTCAAGCTGGCGGAGATAAAGTCTTGGACAAAAGAAAAATAAGAAGGAATGTATGGTGCTCCTTGTTGAATGAGATCTGACTTTAGCTCTTGATGAAGGCGCGGTAGATGATACCAAGGTACGGCGGGATAAAGATGATGCTCTAAATGATAATTTTCATTACACATAAAAAATCGCACCAAAGGAATCGTCAAAATCGTGCGAGTTCCGCGCACTAAATCAGCCTCATGTTCAAGCAATGTGTGCTGACTCATGCCGCGAATATTGACCATTGTATTAATCCACAGCATCGGAATCAACCAACCATGAATTAAGAATGCTGAAGGAATAGGCGATCGCAGTACCCCTATAACCAATAAGCAAAGCAAAGCTACTTCGATCGCAATCCATACCCGTTCTGATTTATTGCCCTGCCAAAAGCCAAGGATTGGAATCGCAATAATGTAAACAGGATAACCAATGATCAATCTACCCCAATGCATCAAGAATGTTAGCCAGTTCCATTTGGTGTAGTTCTTGTAATGATCGGGATCACCTTCTATACCTAAGTGTTTGTGATGCTTGAGATGTAACACTTTGTATGCCGAGAAGTTTTGCCCAACGGGTAATGCACAAAAAATACTTAGCCATCGATTCCAATGCGAATTACGACTTAGTACTCCATGTACTCCTTCGTGGGTGAACAGGCTAATACCATGTAGAGAAGCTGCTGCTAATAAATACAGAGGTAAACAGAGAATGTATGCCCAAGGTGTGGCGATCGCCTGTACCAATCCATACAAAGCAAACGCTGCTGTTAAGTACAAAGCAATGAAGATCGGCAAGCGTTGAGGATGCTGATCAAGACTATGTAATTGCTTGAGTAGTTCGGCATCTAGCTTTGGTTTTTCTATCTCTTCACGAGTCTTATCCTGCTCAGGGCTAAGATTTTCCTTGTCTGAGAATTGTTGTGTTTTCATAGACCGAAGGATTTCCACAAAAAAGGATTAAAATGAGTTGCAATTATGAAATCTTATCTTTCATTCCTATCTTAATTGTACGCGATCTAAGTTTACATAGTGGTGACTGTCATCACAGGAGATCGATGATATAAATGGGCGATCGCGACTCTCATAAAACCAAGTCAACCAAAATGAAAATATAACGATCTTATGCTATGCGGTATGATAGTTGCATATCTGGCTATTAGAGAAAATTTATGGTCACAACTCTTAGCAAGCCTTCACTATTTCTCCATGAGATAAATGTTCAACAAACTGGGCATCTCAGCTTGTTCAAGTTTAGCGATCGCTTACAAGATCGAATGGAGCAACTTTTAGACAAAAAGAAAGCAGATGATCTTGCTCTAGAAGAAATTTCAGAATTAGAAGCGATAGGAGAATTAGATCGGATATTTACACATATGAATGCGCTGCTAATTGCTCAAAATGCCAATCCCTGATCCAACAAGACAAATTATTCGGGGAAGAGCAGGTTTTCTTCAGGGCTTCATCCGCCATCACTTGATTCGACTGAGACATAATGCGATCTCCTCTCTCATAAAATCAGCTCACCAAAAGTGCGATCGCCTAATCTTGCAGCTAAAAGTGAGTTATGATTTATTTACAATCTAAAATCCTTCATGAATTGTGACAGATAGTAAAGATAAAAGTAAAACATCACGGCATGGTGCTGTAAGTCCCGATGATTGTATAAAGATGGGTAGAAAGTATAAGTGGAAGCTTAAAGATATTGTTTTGAGAACCGATCGACCGATTTTAAAGGTGGATTGTGTGTTTGAAGGTGATACAGAATTTCCTAGTTACGGAGAGAAAGAAAATGAGTAAATATATTATCTATCGGGCTGGTTGGGGACATGATTGGGACAAACGCAAGTTTTCTCATAGCAACTCTTTGACTGATATTCTTTGTGAAAATTTTGATAATTCTAATGCACCGATTCCACAGGTTGGCGATCGCCCAACGGTATTTGTGCGAGTTGCTGATGCTGTCGATCCTGTGATTCATGGTGAGGAGGGTAAAACCCATTCCCGTGATGCGGATTGGATTGTTGATCGCGTTGATATTTTCGAGAGTAAGTCGGAGTCGTCTGAATACGATTTGGTGGTGATTTGCTATTGTAAGTACGATCCGATCGCTGCGGATTTGTATGTGATCGCTGAGGGTAATTGGGGAGATCGTTCTGAACAACAAAAGATTTTGGTTAATGTGTAAACTAGCTAAAAACTAGAGGTGATTGTTTGAGATTCCTAAATTTAAGCGGCGATCGCCTTCTCCATAAAATAAGCTAACCAAAAGGCAATGGCAATTCATGAATTGCCATTGCCTTTTTAGGATTTAGAGAATTCCTTCCTTTTGTGCCATTGAAATCATCAAATCAACCACACGACAGGAATAACCCCACTCATTGTCATACCAAGAGACAACCTTAAAGAAGTTGGGATTTAGTTCCATACCTGCGCCAGCATCAAAGATACTCGATCGCGAATCGCCTCTAAAATCAGTTGAGACAACTTCCTCATCTGTATAGCCGAGAATGTCTTTTAATGAATCCTCTGAAGCCGACTTCATTGCCGCACAGATTTCTTTGTAACTAGTAGCCTTTTCTGTTCTAAAAGTCAAATCTACCACCGACACATCAGGTGTAGGTACACGCATAGCCATTCCCGTCAGCTTTCCTTTCAGCTCTGGCAGCACCAAAGCTACAGCCTTCGCAGCACCTGTAGAAGCAGGAATGATGTTTTGGCTAGCACCACGTCCACCGCGCCAGTCTTTTTTGCTTGGTCCGTCTACCGTTGGCTGAGTCGCTGTCATCGCATGAATAGTTGTCATCAAGCCTTCCGCAATGCCAAAATTATCATTGAGAACCTTTGCAATCGGCGCTAAGCAATTAGTAGTGCAACTTGCATTGGAAACAATCAAATCAGTTTCAGGATTGAACTTAGTATGATTGACTCCAACTAGCAATGTTGGAACCTTTTCGGGATCTTTCGTGGGAGCAGAAATAATTACGCGCTTTGCACCAGCATTAATATGCGCGATCGCCCCAGCATAGTCAGTAAATAAGCCCGTGGACTCCACCACATAGTCGGCTTTTAGCTCGCCCCAAGGCAATTCTGATGGGTTGCGAATCGCCGAGCAAGGAACAAACCTGCCATCAATCTCAATGCCTTCTGCGTGAGATGCGATCGCACCGTCATAGAGTCCATGAGTAGAGTCATGTTTGAGAAGATAAGCGAGGTTATCAGAAGGAACTAGATCATTGATTCCGACAATCTCGATTTCGGGATGCTTGGCAGCAACGCGAACCACTAATCGTCCAATTCTGCCAAATCCATTAATGCCAATTCTGAGTTTAGCCATATTTTGCTTATCCAGCCTACCTATAGTGCTTCGCGATCATGCTAACCCAAGTTCTATAGTCTAAAAACTCTAAAAACTTAATATGTCATGGTTTGAATATATAAATATGGCGATCCCCAGCACTGTTGTCAGGAATATATCAGCTTTTGGTCTTGAACAAAGAGAGATTTTTAGGTTTAAAGTTGGTGAATCTAAACTTGTTGAATTAGGGTTGCCTCTATGAGTTTTTTTTATAATGCTTACTTTCTGAAAACCCAACAGCCGATCGCCAAAGTTCAAGAAAGACTTCCACAACCTGAACAGATTCCTAATTCAGATTGGATTGTTTGCGATTTTGGCGATAGCTATGTTGATGGGACATTCGAGGAAGATACATATTTGACCCAAGAGCTTTCAGAAGAATTTGGTGAAGTGATTTTCATTGCGATTGATACAAGCAACGATCAATTAGATTATGAACATTCCGTAGATGGTGTAATTCTGAGGAAGTTGTCATGGCTTTCCGATGGTTGCGAATCGACTTGGATGTGCGTTGAAGGTGAGATAGAAGCATGGGAACGAACTTCGATTTTTTCATTGGATAATTTAAACCGCACCAAAGAAATGATTCGCTACGATCGCCATTTGCAATTATTGCCTAGCGCTGAGATGGAGATCAAAGAAAAAGAGTTACAGAATATTTGGCAGAGCCCTCAATATATACTTAATAGTCAACTGCCATTGGGAGATGCCACTCTAGGTATGGTAATTCAGCAACATTTCTTTGGTATCACCGAATAAAACCCAAAGAGTGTGAAGCGGCGCAAAGCGCAGCCTCACACTCTTTGGGTTTTATCCAAAATCGCGTTAAAGTAGTCCTACATCTAAATATTCAGTCTATTAGGATGACAAATTTTATGTCTCGTTTACCTCTTGCCTTGGCAACCGCCTTTGACCGCCGCAACGCTCTCAAAATTATTAGCGGTATCCAAAACTTCGATCGCAGCTCCGTGAAAATGGTCGTGCAAGCAGCCGATCGCGGTGGCGCTACCTTTGTTGACATCGCGGCTGATGCTGAGCTAATTGCGATCGCTAAGTCTAATTGCTCTTTGCCTATTTGTGTATCCGCAGTCGAAGCTCACAAGTTGGCTGAGGCTGTGGCTAATGGTGCAGATCTAGTCGAAATCGGTAACTACGATAGCTTCTATGCGCAAGGTCGGATTTTTACCGCCGATGAAATCATTGCTTTGACTGCCGAAACCAGAGCATTATTGCCTCATACCGCAATCTCGGTAACAGTTCCTCACACCTTGCCCCTAGATGAGCAAGTTACCCTCGCCGAGAAACTCGAAGCGATCGGGGCAGACATCATCCAAACTGAAGGCGGTACAAGCTCGGCTCCAACTCATGCGGGTATCCTCGGTGCGATCGAAAAAGCATCACCTACCCTTGCTGCTGCCCATGCCATCAGCCGCGCTGTATCGATCCCCGTACTTTGCGCTTCAGGCTTGAGCAATATCACAGCACCTATGGCAATCGCATCAGGTGCATCAGGTGTTGGTGTTGGTTCCGCAGTTAACCAATTGAATGATGTGGTTTCCATGATTGCGACTGTTCGCGCTCTCAGAGAAGCGATCAACAGCAACGTTGCTAATAAGGCGATCTTGTAATTAACTTTTTCTAGTAAGGGACTTACACAAAATAATTGAGCCCAAAAATATGGCGGCGGGCTTAGCCCACCACCATATTTTTGGGCTTTATATTGATCGCGTTGGTATAAAAATTGGTATAAAAATCTATTTAAAATAGTTCCTTCCAAATAAAAGTCACATCTGGAAATGCAAGCATGGATAATGTATCGCCTTCATCGTAACGATTTATCTGTTTATATCCATTTGCAGAAGGTTGTGAATAGCCCTCGATCGCTTTCTTATTCAAATCAAATAACCACATTTCAGGAATCCCATTCGTCGCATATAGAGGTGCTTTGACTTCGCGATCATAGACAGTCGTGCTATCGGCAACTTCGATAATCAGCAAAATGTCATCAGATGTGGGCAAAGCCTCAGTATAAAAATCATCACGCCATTTGAGGATGGCAATATCTGGCTGTGGTTCAGCATGATTGTTTAAACGGATAGAATTTTGGGGTGAGACCATAAAACGATCACCCAGCTTTTTTTCAAATAGTTTCACTAGGCGGATAATACAGGCAACATGTTTTTTGCCAATTGGGGACATCGTTTTGATTTCTCCATTAATTAATTCAAGGCGATCGTCATCACTAAAAACACCAGCTTCATACATGAGGTGATATTGCTGGGTCGTCAACATGAACTTATTCGCGAAATTATTTATATTATGCGTAAGCAATTGAACTGTCATAACATTAGCGGAGTGATGTTAACGATCATCATAACTTAACCCAATAGATTCAGCAAAAAAGCCTTATTCCAACATAATTATTTCTGGCTATAAATAATGACAGGTTTACGTCAAATCATCTGTTCTACCCAAGGAGCGATCGATCTCCAAATTAACGGAGCATTGGGGATTTCCTTTAACGATCTAAATAGCGATCGCGCTTCACGCATACCAGAAATTTGCCAGTTTTTATATCAACAAGGGCTAGACGGATTTTTGCCAACACTTGTGACTACATCTATTGAGCAAACACATCGATCTCTACTTGTTCTGGCTAAAGCAATCTTCTATCAAACACGAAATCCTAATCCTCTCGAAGCCAAAATTTTAGGCGTGCATCTTGAGGGACCTTTTCTTCATCCTGACAAAAGGGGCGCACATCCGCAGCAACATTTATTACCGCTGAATCTCGATACCTTGCAGCAGGTATTAGGTGATTACACCAAAATTATTAAACTTGTTACCCTCGCGCCCGAACTAGATCCCAAAGGTGAAACTATAAAATATCTACGCGATCGCAATATTACTGTTAGCTTAGGACACTCTACGGCTAATGCTGAGCAAACAAGATTAGCGATCGCTCAAGGCGCAACAATGGTGACACATGCCTTTAATGCAATGCCAAGTTTGCATCATCGCGATGTTGGTTTATTAGGAGAAGCAATTTTAAGCGATCGGGTTTGGTGCGGGTTAATCGCCGATGGCGTTCATGTTTCGCCGCAGATGGTCAGACTTCTTTATCGCATGACAAACAAAGTTTTTCTGGTCAGCGATGCGCTTGCACCCCTTGGTTTAGCTAATGGCACTTATCCTTGGGACGATCGCCATATAACGATTCAAAATGGTACAGCCAGATTACCCGATGGCACACTCTCAGGCACGACACTACCCTTAATCAATGCAGTCAATAATCTGATCGAGTGGGGAGTTTGTGAGCCAGAAAATGCTATTAAATTAGCGATCGACTCTCCCCGCCTTGCCATAAATCTTGAAATCGATCAAGATGCGCCTCAAAGGCTCACTTGGTGTAGCTACTCGTTCTCTTGCGCTATGGCTCCTATGGCTCCCGAATTTATGACCCCAGACTTTAAAGATGTCCATACTTCGTTCGGTTGTGAAGTTAACTAAAAACCAATTTTTGAGTGGCACGACTTCGCCACGCAACTCAAAAATTGGTTCATAAGCTTAATGTACTATCAGACATAGCATGGGTTACAGACTTAGTAGCACCATTAAGATTTTGATTGGTAGCAATTAACTCTTGATGTTGATGCATTTTTAAAATCATCGACAAACTTTGTTTCAGCTTTGTTCTTGGCACAACCGCATCTACAAAACCATGATCGAGCAAATATTCTGATGATTGGAAACCATCAGGAATTTTTTGCTTGAGGGTCTGCTCTATGACTCGCCGCCCAGTAAAACCGATTAAAGCTTTAGGCTCAGCTAAAATAATATCGCCGAGCATGGCAAAACTTGCAGTCACGCCGCCCGTAGTGGGATTTGTCAAAACGGGGATATAAAGCAAATTAGCTTGCCGATGACGCTCCAGAGCGGCCGAAGTCTTCGCCATCTGCATTAAGCTCAAAATCCCCTCCTGCATCCTTGCTCCACCCGAAGCACAAAATATCAAAGCAGGAAAGCGTTTTGCAGTAGCAGCTTCTAGCATACGAGTAATTTTCTCACCCACAACCGAGCCCATACTGCCGCCCATAAAGCGAAAATCCATTACTGCCATTGCAGCATCACATCCATCGATCTTGCCAGTTCCAGTGATCACCCCATCACTTAAACCAGTTTTTTGCTTATATTCTTTGATGCGATCTATATAAGGCTTACGATCTTTAAAACCTAGTGGATCACAAGAAGTTAAATCTGGATCCATTTCCTGCCATGTACCAGAATCAATCAACTGAGCTATACGCTCATAAGCATTAACCTGATTATGATGACCACATTCTGGGCAAACCATCAAATTGATTTTTAGATCCTTTACATAGGTTAAAGCGCCACAACTAGAACATTTGTGCCACAAACCGTCAGGAATTTCGCGTTCTTGAGAATTTTGATTGAGATTAGGAGTTTTGCGGTGATATGCTTCACCTGCACGGGAACGGGTTTCAGCAAACCAATCAAACAGTGACATAGCGGCTCACGGTTTACAGAACAAGCTTTAGTTGTCAATATTGACAGACGACAACTGTAGCCAAAAATACAAGTGTAACTTTGTCATCATACAGCGCTTTGCGATCGCAGTAAAACTGAAGGGCGATGTAACACATCACCCTTCAGTTTTATTCTAAGCTGTCGCCTGATTTTTGTTTCACTCGTTCAACTTGAGAGTATTTCTCAACTGTTTGAGTCACTTCAAATAGTGATTGCTGTAAGGGTTTAATTGCAGTTTGCAAGTCTTCATAAGTAGCTTCTTCGGCTTCGTATAAATTCTTGAGAGCTTCCATGTTCTTAAGTGTAGGTTCACGCAAACTTGCTGTGATCACCGAGGGACCATTATCTCTGAGGGTTTCTTCAACAGTGCGAATCAGGTTAGATGCTTGGTTCCGCATATTCGCTAATTCACGACGAGCCTCATCTTCTTCCGAATAAACTTCGGCTTCCATCCGCATTCTCTCAATTTCGCTAGGACTCAATCCTCCTGTGTTGGTGATGCTAATGCTTTGCTCAACCCCAGTATCAACATCTCGCGCTGACACCTTGAGAATGCCGTTAGCGTCAATATCAAATGAAACCTCGATCTGCGGAATACCACGAGGCGCGGGACGAATGCCCTCAAGCTCAAATTTGCCGAGACTCTTATTATCCTTAGCCATCGCCCGTTCGCCCTGTAGAACATGAATTTCTACTGCCGATTGATTGTCAACGGCAGTAGAGAAAATTTGTGCCTTGCTAGTGGGGATTGTGGTGTTACGTTCTAAATTTTTTGTAAATACTCCACCTTGAGTTTCTAGTCCAATTGAAAGAGGAATTACGTCTAGCAATAAGAGATCCTTAACCTCACCACCCAATATCCCTGCTTGCACAGCAGCACCGATCGCTACGGCTTCATCAGGGTTAACTGACTGATCTGGCTTTTTGCCATCAAAAAATTTAGAGATCGCATCCTGCACTGAAGGAATACGAGTAGAGCCACCAACCAAAATAATCCGATTGATCTCTTTCGGCAATAATCCCGCATCTTTGAGCGCTTGAGCCGTGGGTTCGAGTGTTGCTTTGACTAGAGATGCAGTAATCTCATCAAATTTAGAGCGCGTAAAGTCTAGCTCAATGGTCTTGGGACCTGTTGCATCAGATGCAATAAATGGCAAGCTAATCAAGGTTGACGGTGCGCTTGAAAGCTCAATTTTGGCTTTTTCGGCAGCTTCTTTGAGTCGCTGCAAAGCAGTTTTGTCAGCAGCTAAGTCAATTCCTTCTTTTTGTTTAAAGTCAGCAACTAGCCAATCTACAATCATCGCGTCAAAGTCATCACCACCAAGGTGATTATTCCCTGATGTTGCCTTAACTTCAAAAATACCATCGCCAAGTTGTAGCACGGACACATCAAATGTACCGCCGCCAAGGTCAAACACTAAAACAATCTGATCTTGGTCTTGTTTGTCCAAGCCATAGGCGAGTGCAGCTGCGGTAGGTTCATTGACAATCCGCAAAACCTCCATACCCGAAATCGCCCCAGCATCTTTTGTCGCTTGGCGCTGAGTATCGGTGAAATAGGCAGGAACGGTAATAACCGCTTGCGTCACTTCTTCACCTAGATAGTTCTCGGCATCTTGCTTCAGTTTTTGCAAGATCATTGCCGAAATCTCTTGGGGAGTATAAGAGCGATCGCCAATTTGGACATCTACAGTACTATCTTTACCCTTGACCGCAGTGTAAGGAACGCGGCTGCGTTCCTGTTCAGTCTCATCCCAGCTACGACCAATAAATCGTTTAATACTGTAAACCGTATTTACTGAGTTGGTAACTGATTGGCGCTTAGCAACCTGCCCAACAATGCGCTCGCTGCTGTCTTTGACAAAAGCGACAATACTAGGTGTAGTTCGCCCTCCCTCTGCACTAGAGATAACAACAGGTTTACCACCCTCTAAAACAGAAACACAACTGTTTGTCGTACCAAGGTCGATCCCAATTACTTTCGACATATTCGCCAGTTCCGTTAAAAGCTTTTTTAAAAGTTTAGCTTAATGAATTTCTCAATAATGTACCCTAAGAATGCATTTCAAGATGCAATCGCGATCGCAATCTTGAAATATTTATACTAGTTAGATTCGCCAGAGCTATCTTCGGTCGTATTTTCAGAAGGGTTACTATCGCCACCATCAATTTTGCCAGATGATACTTTAACCAGAGAATGACGCAAAACTCGGTCGTCGCTGACTAAATATCCTGGGCGCAATTCCTCAATGATTATGCCTTCGCCATATTTAGTCGATGGTTCTTGCATAATTGCTTCATGGAAATTAGGGTCAAAGTCTTGACCGACACATTCCATTCTGACTACCCCTGTCTCTTTGAGGCATTTGAGTAACTGCTTGTATACCGATTGATAACTTTTGTGAATTGACGTTTCACCATCTGTTTTGGGTGAAATTTGTAACTGGGCTCGTTCAAAATCATCAACTACAGGCAATATTTTTTTGAGGATCTTGCCTGTAATTGTGCCTTCTTGCTCTTCTTTATCCCGCTCTGTACGTTTACGAAAGTTTTCAAAATCGGCATACAGTCGTAAATATTGTTGCTTGCGATCATCTAGTTGCTCTCTAAGCGATGTAGCTTCAGCGATTAAACCATTAATTTTGTCTAGCGTTGCTGCGGCTGCGGCGGTAGCTTTATTAGCTTCAGGTTTTGATTCATTAGCTGTAGTCGCGGCTGCTTGAGAGTCTTCTGAAACAGACGATTCTGGATTTGTGATTTGATTTAATTCTTCGGTTGCAAGTTGTTGCAGCCGAGACTCAAGTACGTCATCATCTTCGTCGATGAGGTCGTCAGAATTTAGGTTGTTTTCTTCTTCGATCATTACAGTGATACTCTTTTAGCGCTTTTTAGACTAGCAGTAAATTGCTAAGAGTTAAAATTTAAGTGTTTAGTTTTGACATTTTTTGCTCAGTCATTTCGATTTTACTCTTTATCTGAGACAACGTATAGCAATTAGTGGCATAAAACAGACAAACAAGGGAGAATAGTAGTGCACTTGTTGATTTTTGGCAGATATTTGCATTTGTAAGGCGATCGCTATTTATGAAGATCCGTGCTGAGAGACCAGAAGATCTCAAAGAAATTTGTGCAGTCAATATAGCCACCTTTGTCCTGAAGAATTAATGATTCTTGGCTTAGCTCCATTAGCAGTCTTGCCTCAATATCAACAGCGAGGCATTGGCACGCTATTGATTAAACATAGTTTGGAGAAATGTACTGATTTAAGATACAAGGCAGGGGTGGTGTTGGGATCTCCAGCATACTATTCACGTTTTGGGTTTATTTCCGCAAAAGAGAAGGGTTTAAAGTGTGAATACCAAGTTTCAGATGATGTTTTTATGGTCTTAGAATTGCAAAATGGATCTTTGGATGGTTGTCATGGAACCGTCAAATGTCGATTAGAGTTCCAAGAATGCGCGTAGCGATCGCTTGAGTGAAAGCCAGTATAAAGGGTGTCGAAGCCGCCCTTTATACTGGCTTTCATGGCAAACAATTAAGAGTTGATTTTGTAGAGATGCCAGTCTCAGCAGCATTGCCAGAAGCTAGAGAGCAGAAATATTGGCGGATATTAGGAGCAAGATTTACAACATTGGTAAAATCTGCGGCTTCGATACTGCCAATATTATCAACGATCGCATTGCGAAAATTTGCCCCATTAAAATTTGTCCCCGCAAACTCGATCAAAATTAGCTTTGATGCTGTTAGATTAGCCAAACTTAGATTTGCATTAGAGAGATTGGTCAAATGTAGTTCCGCCGATCGCAAATCTGAGGCGGATAAATTGGCTTCATCTAAGATCGCTTCACTCAAATTAGCTGCACTTAAATTACTCTCACTCAGATTAGCCTTAACTAAATTGGCTTTGCGAAGGTTAGCAAGTAATAAATTTGCTCCCTTGAGATTCGCGGAATTTAGATCAGCTTCACTCAGATTTGCTCTCATTAGCTCTGCTTTTGGTAAAAGCGCTGAGACTAACTTCGACTGTGATAAGTTTGCCCGCAATAAATTTGCTTGAGATAAATTTGCTTCAGCCAAATTAGAAAACGCTAAGTTAGCATCAACAAGACTAGCATTACTAAGATCTGCGCCTCGGAGATCGACTTTAACAATTTTAATACCGTTTAAATTCGCATTTTTGAAGATGACTTGGCGTAAATCTACTCGTTCTAAAACAGAACCACTGAGGTTAATATTGCTAAAATCTTGGCCTTGTAAGCGATCACCTTGAATTCCTGTCAACTGCACATAGCGAAAATCGCGCTGACCTTCGGCATATTTAGCTTGTAAAGTTGCAGCTGTGATTGAGATTAATTTTGGGGGTGCTACAGCAGGAGTGGGGGCATTTGTTGGAGAAGGAGAAATTACTGGTGAATTAGTGAGAGTTTTAGTTCCCATAGGCTGAGGTTGCGATGGATTATTTTTCGTCAGCAAAAAAATAATCCCTACAAGCCCTAAAGCTGCTACTCCTAACGCTAAAAATATCTTGTATTGCTTGAAAAACATAAGTTTTTCTTTGCGTGATGGCTGATCAGTATGGGATTGCTGATCCTTGCCATGACATCGGCGGATCAAGCGATCGCACAATTCACGGGTTTCATCATCAGGTATATTGGAGATCGTCTGAAACACTGGAGACAACTCAGGCTCTTGAAAATCGTTTTGCCGAAAAATCAAATTTTTATTGTCTTCATGAAATGTCTCCCAAAGATTTGGCTGACTTGCAAGAGCACGAAGTGATAAGGAAATTACCTCAAAAGAAAATTCATCAAGGCGATCGCTAAAGTCCTTAGAAGAGCGCATAGGGGGCTGATAGTTGGGATGCCCCACTTCAAGGGGCGGAGCACCTCGCAATGCGGGGACGTACATACCGTCATAGTCAACCAGCTTTAGCTCTCCCTCAGAGTCAACCATGATATTCCCATGCTGCAAATCACCATGGGCGATCCCCACCTGTTGCAGATCTTTTTGCAGTTGTTTTAATTGCCGATCTAAACGCAATAAAACTTGCGAATCGTCAATATGTTCGCCAATATAACGATCTATTTCTGAGCCTTGTACCCAATCCATTTTCAAAATCGGATACCATTCGCCTTTGACGAGGATTCCTTGCGTCAGGAACTCGAAATCGACTAAGTAAGGAATTTCATGTTGGCTGAGATATTCGCTGATTAACTTGTATCGCTGCTGTACATCTGATTGAGGAATCCTCGTAAAGCAACGCACTGCCCAAGAACGATTTCCCTTAGTTAGCTTATAGACAGTGGCAAAGTTTCCCGACCATAACAAGACTCGCCCCCGTGAATTTTTGGCAGTGCTTGACTGCTTAAGTTCAGGATCGACAAAGCAGAGATGCGGATTTTGCACTGCGATCGTAAAGTCGATATTTAAGGGCCAAGCTTGAATATCTGTCATGACTCACAATGCACTTCGGTTGCATCCTGAATTTTGAGGCATAGCAAGGTTGTATCATCATTAGCTATTTCATAGCGATCGCGCAATTCAGTCACCCACTTTGCAAACAAATCTTGTGTCCTGATCTGTTCTAATTTTACCCAAGGATCTTGATTTGATTCTATTTGCTTAAAAATCCAACAGGCGATCGCGTCGGTCGCTAGATAAAAGTGATCTCCGCATTTTGCAACTCCATGAATTTGCAAAATATTAATATTCGCCGCCTTTACATTGGTTCCGATCAGTCTTGGACGATTATTAAATTCATGGCTTTTTTGCAAAGGAAAACTTTTTTGCAACGTGCGATCGCGCACTACAAACAAACAAGAATCTCCCACAGCCAGAGATTTCCAACTTAAATCTGCAAAAACTTCTAAGCTCACAAAAGTCGCAAAAGCCCCTTCTCCAGCCTTACGTTTGGCAAACCAAGACAAATCTTGTTGTTTTAACCATTGCTGCCAAGTTGCTTGTAATGGTAATAGCCAAGTTGTGGCACAAGCGTAAACCTCTTGCCAAGGCAACTGGCGATCTGTAAAAGCCGTAACTAAAGAACTTGCCCATTCTCTCGTAAAGGAAGACTCGGTTGCTCCATCCGACAATGCAATCGACATTATAGGATTACGTTGTACACAACCCCATATATCTTCACATTCGGCGATCGCATTGCCTGCTTTCTGTACTGAAAAACCTTGAATAAGTTCAACGTCAAACTGTGATTTTTTTGTTTCTAAATCTTGCAAATTAGTTTTGGCAGATAAATTATATAAACTGCGATCGCCATATTTGTGAGTGGTGGTGGCAATCAACTTAAACCCAAAATTTGCATACCCATGCTGGGAATGCAATCCAGAACAAGAATTATTGCAAAAGTATCTAAACACGATATCTGTGGCGATCGGCAATTTGATCAGCAAATTCAAGGTCACACCTTAGCACATTAATCTAATAGAAAAGCCGCCAAATGGCGGCTTTTCTTGTCAAAAAATATTTTTATTATGCAATAGCTAAAGATGCTAAAGGCTGTGGAATTGAGGTGCTCGGCGCTGTAAATTCACCCGTCACAACAAACTCAAGCCTTAGCTTTAGCCAACGCATTGTATTTGGATCAGTTGTGATAATTGCCGCCGCAGGCTGAGGAATTTGCTTTTTAATACTTGCCATCTCAGTCGCTTCCAAAAAAGCAGGCTGCTCAATCAACCAAAAATTAATTTCCTTATTGCGTGCTTCAAAATTGCGCCGACGCTCCGATAGCGTCTCACCCAAAGGCTTCCCTTCGTCTTCGCATAGGTACTTACGGCTAGCAGCCACAAAATAATATTGCTTGGAGTCTGACATAAATTTTTTTCTTAACAAGGTAATAGCTTGTAAAGCCAGATCTATGTTAACTCTTATTTAACTTATAGAACTTTGCAATAGATTAAACTGTGGCGTTAGTTCTAGAACATTATTTAAAACAAGATCAGCCCCATTTTCTCTGAGCAACGCTGCATAGCGATCGCGTAAATTTTGACTCACATGCGGAGGAATCACACCAACTGCAAAATATTGATAACTAGGATCATAAATCTTCGCCTTAACGACCGTCAGCATATCCGCTACCGTATCACCGATGTAGACAACAATAGCTGCCGATTTATCCTGTCTGAGTTCAATTTGCTTCACAGCAAGTAAGAGTCCCGTAGGATCTGGTTTACCCGCTGCATCTTCCATAGCAATCAATACAGGAGCGTCTATTTCTAAACGCCGCAAAACATAACTAGCTGAAGCTCTTGTCGCACCACTAAAAAATCCCCAGCCAATCCCTGCGATCGTCAAATCCCAAAAATATTCTGTTGTCGCGATCAACGGCTCCGTGGCAATATATCCATCTGACCAGTCAGAATTCCTACCCCGATAACGCCCCTGAAAGAATTCCACAATTGTTTCATAGGATATTGCGACCTCTCTCCCTAGACCTTGAAAATATCGCTTAATCAACTCCTGTGAAGCTTCCCAGTCATTATTCCAAATTCCTTCAGCTTTTAACTCGTCGATTTCCTCTGGGGTAGGACGATAATCTGCATTTGTAAAATATTCAACCGTATCTGCTAGTGCTCGACGATAAGAACCCGATACATCGCGAATCACGCCATCAATATCAAACACAAAAATACTTGTGTTTAATAGATTTAAATCAACTTTAGAGGTTTCAATCATGTTATATTGCAAGATCGCTACTTTAATATGTAATTTAACTTTTCTTGGAGGTAGGTAGCATTGTCCCAGTTTATTCTAAAAATCTTATGGTTAGAAAATAATGTAGCTCTTGCTGTCGATCAGGTCGTAGGCAAAGGTTTCAGTCCTCTCACCAAATATTTCTTTTGGCCCCGTGATGATGCTTGGGATCAACTTAAAACAGAAATGGAAAGCAAGCCTTGGATTGCCGATCAAGATCGAATTGAAATTTTAAATAAGGCAACCGAAGTAATTAATTACTGGCAACAAGAGGGTAAAAACCGCCCCATGACAGAAGCTCAAGGTAAATTCCCTGATGTCATATTTACTGGTAGTAACTAGTAATTATCGCGAAAGTCACAAAAAGAAAGGCAGTGCTAAGCACTGCCTTTCTTTTTGTGGATAAGATGCGACAAGCTGACTCTTATACCACAACACAAAATGTCATAGCCATTTTGTGTTTTTTAAACCCTTACAGAGTTTTATTTTTAATTCACAAAAGTGTTGTCACATTTTTGTGAATTAGTATTATTGTTTATTGATCGAGATCAGGCATAGAAAGTACAGCCTCAGTCTTACGGTCAATACCCTTTTCAAAGCCAGCAACAGCCGCGCGAGCCCGACCAGCGTGCCATAGGTGACCAACTAAGAACATGAAGGACAATACGAAGTGGGAAGTAGCCAACCAAGAACGAGGAGAAACAAAGTTTACTGCATTGATTTCAGTGATAACACCGCCAACTGAGTTCAAGGAACCCAAAGGAGCATGTGTCATGTACTCAGCAGCGCGACGCACTTGCCAAGGTTGTACATCATTCTTAAGCTTATCAATGTCCAAACCGCTAGGTCCACGAAGAGGCTCCAACCAAGGACCACGGAAATCCCAGAAACGCATGGTTTCACCACCGAAGATGATTTCACCTGAAGGAGAACGCATCAGGTACTTACCTAAGCCAGTAGGGCCTTGAGAAGTTGCAATGTTTGCACCTAGCTTTTGGTCGCGAACAAGGTAGGTGAAAGCTTGAGATTGAGAAGCTTCAGCAGCAGTAGGACCAAAGAATTCACTAGGATAAACTGTGTTGTTAAACCATACAAAGCAGGTAGCAATGAAAGCCATAAAGCTCAATGCACCAAGACTGTAAGAAAGATAAGCTTCACCAGACCAAACAAGGGCGCGACGAGCCCAACCGAAAGGCTTGGTAAGGATATGCCAAATACCGCCACTGATGCAGATCAAACCGATCCAAATATGCCCACCCACTACATCTTCAAGATTGTCAACTCCAATAATGTTTCCTTCGCCGCCAAAGGGTGAATTGAAAACATAGCCAAATATGACAACAGGATTGATCGTTGGATTGGTGATTACACGTACATCTCCACCACCAGGTGCCCATGTATCGTAGAGACCACCAAAGAACATAGCCTTAAATACGAGTAGCAATGCACCGCAGCCCAATATTATCAGGTGATACCCAATAATATTTGTCATTTGGTTCTTGTCTTTCCAGTCGTAACCAAAGAATGAAGAATAGTTTTCTAAGACTTCAGGTCCACGCAAGGCATGGTAAATCCCACCAAAGCCAAGTACTGCCGAAGAAATAAGGTGTAATACACCAACCACGAAGTAAGGGAAAATATCTACAACTTCACCACCAGCACCAACTCCCCAGCCTTGAGTTGCCATGTGAGGAAGAAGGATAAAGCCTTGCTCGTACATTGGCTTTTCGGGAATAAAGTGCGCGACTTCAAACAAAGTCATTGCGCCGGCCCAGAATACGATCAAACCAGCGTGAGCTACGTGAGCGCCCAGCAGTTTGCCAGAAAGGTTAATGAGTCTTGCGTTACCAGACCACCAAGCAAAGCCCGATGTATCTTGCGTACGTCCACCCACTCCTAGCGAGTTTAAGTTAATGGTCGTAGTCACGAGAGGTTATCTCCAGAAAACTTTTTATAGGTTTAAAGTGCAAATAATTTTTTAGCTATCAGAAATCAGCTTTTGTAGCTGAACAACGTCTAGAAGTTTGATGAGAATCATCATAATCTAAAACCTAGTCGAACTGAGCTGATATCTGATAGCTAAGTAAGTTGTTAATAAAAGATTTTGTACAGTTTAGGTAAACTGTACAAAATCTTTTGAATTACGAAGATTACAATGCGTTACCGCGAGGCAATACTTCCTCAGGGAAGATAAATCTTTCAGCTGGTTGGTCTTGAGGAGCCATCCAAGCACGGATACCTTCATTCAAAAGCAAGTTCTTTGTGTAGAAAGTTTCAAATTCAGGATCTTCTGCTGCACGAACTTCTTGAGATACGAAGTCATAGGCACGCAAGTTCAATGCTAATCCGACAATACCAACGCTACTGAACCATAGTCCAGTTACTGGTACGAATAACATAAAGAAGTGCAACCAACGCTTGTTGGAGAAAGCAATACCGAAGATTTGGCTCCAGAAGCGGTTAGCTGTAACCATGGAGTAAGTTTCTTCAGACTGAGTTGGGTTAAAAGCTTTGAAGGTGTTAGCAGTTTTACCATCGCCATCTTCAAACAATGTGTTTTCAACGGTAGCACCGTGAATAGCACAGAGCAATGCCCCACCAAGGATACCTGCTACGCCCATCATATGGAAGGGGTTCAAAGTCCAGTTGTGGAAACCTTGTAAGAATAAAATGAAGCGGAAGATGCCAGCTACGCCGAATGTTGGGCCGAAGAACCAACCAGATTGACCCAAGGGGTACATCAAGAATACAGATACGAATACAGCGATAGGGCCAGAAAATGCGATCGCATTATAAGGACGGATACCGACTAGACGAGCAATTTCAAACTGACGCAACATAAAGCCAATCAAGCCAAAAGCGCCATGAAGTGCTAGGAATGTCCATAGTCCTCCAATTTGGCACCAACGGGTGAAGTCGCCTTGCGCTTCAGGTCCCCATAGTAGTACTAGAGAATGTCCAACACTAAGAGGAGGAGATGATACTGCTACAGTGAGAATGTTACAGCCTTCGAGGAAGCTAGAAGCTAGTCCGTGGCTATACCAAGATGATACGAATGTGATGCCTGTGAACCAGCCACCAACTGCTAAAAATGCGGTGGGGAATAGCAGTAAGCCACTCCAGCCGATGAATACAAATCTGTCGCGCTTTAGCCAGTCGTCGATGCTGTCAAACCAGCCTCTTTCGACTTCTTGCGACCTGCCCATTGCAATGGTCATAATTCTAAATCCTGCTTTAACTACTAGTATTTATATGGATTTGAAATTAGCTTAACACATCTTTACGTTTGCCTTCTTACAAAATACTTAAGAGCTTCAAACCCTCTCTAGAAAAAGGTTTGAACCAATTCCATAAAGTATATATACTCGACAACAAATCTTAAAAAAATGTTAAGGGTTGTTAGATATATCTCTTTGGAGATAGAGGTCAATAAATTAATATATTTAACTAACAATAATAGCAGGACTAAATCCAGTCATTCAAAAATGCTTTAAGGATCAAAGATTAATGCATTATTGAGTTCAATAGACTAAGCATTTACACCTAGTGAACTCCAAGAAAAAATGATCTATATATAGCAACGTAAGAGATAGATAGGACAATTCAAAACCCAAAAGATGGCAGAGCTTCGCTCTGCCATCTTTTGGGTTTTATGTCCTAAGCAAAGCTTACATTGCTATAAATCCCCAAAATATAGTGACGGGCTTAACCCGTCACTATATTTTGGGGATTTATTACTTTGTGTAAGTCCCCAAGACATCAAGCACAAATTTTGTAATACTTCTCACAAAGGAATGCGATCGCGATCGCATTCCTTTGTGAGGTAACAGGGCAGTATTAGTTAAGTCCGCACAAGAGGTGATCATAATGATTGGACAATCTAAGGCAAAACAATCTGATGTAGAGCAAATAAATCTCCTACTAGACAAAATACTATCTAATGCCATCGAACTCTCAGAAGTGGATGAGGAAACTAGTTTGCTTGCTGATTTGTTTCAAGAAGATACTGCGCCACAAAAGCAAAAAAAATCTCGACAGCTATTTCGTTGGTCAATTTATGGCTTGTTGGGATTTGGGTTAATTGCAATAGGAGCTATAGCATTTCTGGGATCATCTTTTAGTTGTGGGACAAAAGCTAGGAGTAGCGAAGCTCGAACTTATGTAGGAAGTATGGGTAGAGCGCAGCAAGCTTTTTGGCTAGAAAATGGAGCTTTGGGGCGCTCAATTCCTGCTTTGGAAATTGGCATTAAAGAAGAGACAGCTAACTACAAGTATGATTTACAAAGTTTTGAGCTTGTTGCCTATCATTATGGTGTTCCCAAGAATGACGATTTAAAAAGTTTTGTCAGCGCGGTGTTTGTTGTCCCTGACCGAGATAAAAAACTTCAAGGGTCAAATCAACAGATAAATTCAACATCAGGCTCAACGCCAAACACAAAAAAAGAGCTAACTACAGTCACTATCCTTTGTGAATCTTCCAAAATTGGTGTAAAGCAAAAGCTAGCAAATCCATTTCTCCAAAATGGGACTCCAACATGTGCTGAGGGAACTGTAGCGTTCAATTAGCTGTCTCACAAAACTAACTTATAAAGAGATTGACCGATGGATAACTACGTAAATTATCGTTATCGTGATTTTCAGAATCAATCGTTTCAGAATGAATTTCCTAAAGGCGAAGAGAAAAAAGCTGACTTTACAGGCTCAAGGTTAAAGAGTTGCGATTTTCGAGGGACAAATCTAGCAGGTGCTGATTTCTCGGAAACAGCGATCGGACAAGATAAACAGAATTTCCAAAAACAGATCATGCAAATGTCATTGCATGTCATTTTGGGCATCCCTCTCGGTTTATTATCTTGGTTTTCTGGCAGACTTGTTCTCGTGGGCTGTGGCGGTGAAGTCGCAAATCCTTATGGGTGGATGACAAATCCATTTGTTTGGATGTTTGCCTTTGCCACAGCCGCAGCCATGTCTCAAAGAAGGCTTTTTTACATATACATGGGGCTAATTGGGTTAATGGTGATCGCTGCCATTAACTCTACTGCTTTGATGGTAGTCGGCATAGGTGTCATGATTGCCGCGTTTGTGATGTCTCTGTTTGGGCTATATCTGGGCTATAAAAAAGGGGCGATCGCGGTGGGCATGGTCTGGGTAGCGGTGGCAGTATCGTCTGCTATTTCGGCTGGCTATAGCTGGATCAAATACCAAGAAATTCATTATGCAATTTTATTTGCTGTATTGGCGATTTTACCTGCGGTTTTAGCTACTAGGGCTTTTAATCTTCACTTTGCAAAAGTCAAAATGTCAGCGATGACTTCTTTTCATGGCGCAGATTTAGAAAATGCGCGATTTGTAAATTCGTACTTAGAAAATTGTGATTTTTTAGATACCAATCTACAAGGTGTAGATTGGTATGGTGCAGCTTTTAAAAATTGCAAGTTTCCTAAGGGTTTTTCTATGGATGTAAATGAGGCGATCGCTAGACATCCTGAAGCTAATCCAGAGCTTGAACAATTGGCTGCGACTAATTAACTAGGAAAAGAATTAGTGATTGGAACCATGATGGAAATACCTGATGTTATCAAAGGGATACTAATCCTTATTTTTGTATTCGTTCCGATTGAGAGAGCATTAGCCGTTCATCACCAAAAACTATTACGCGAAGGTTGGTTTACTGATCTTTGTTATTATTTTTCTGGCTATTTTATTGGTCATGGCACAACAAAATTGTTAATTGTATTTGTATTGATGAGCCAAGGATCAATACCGATATTGTCTAAATTCGTCGGTCAACAGCCCCTTTTTTTGCAAGTAACTGCCGCTATATTCATTGGCGATTTGTGTTTTTATTTTGTTCATCGGCTATTGCATACTGTACCTTGGTTATGGCGATTTCACGCAATCCATCACAGCTCTACTCATATTGATTGGCTTGCCACAGTACGTGTTCATCCTTTTGAGCAGATTTTGACTAAGGCTTGCCAAATGATTCCCCTTTACTTACTGGGGTTTTCGTCAGAGGCTTTGGCAATTTATATAGTTTTTTCGAGCGCGATCGCCTTTTTTATCCATGCCAATGTTCGAGTGAAGTTTCCGATTTTAAAATGGATTATTGCTACACCAGAATTTCATAGTTGGCATCATGATCGCTATCCACAGAAAAGGGCTCAAAATCTAGCTGTACAGTTGCCAATTCTTGATTATATATTTGGAACTTTGTATATGCCTAAGAATGAACAACCAAAACAATATGGAACCAAATTAAATACCACAACAAATTATTTTAATCATTTAATTTATCCGTTTAAAAATTGGATTAATAAAAATGCAGATAGGTGATTTTCGGCAATTTGTCTCTAAGCGTAGATATTTAATCCCCTTAGCCTTAGTTGGATCGTTGCTAGTTGCTACTGCTGGAGTTTTGAGCATTTTTGCATATCAACATCAAATGAGCTTGCCAGTGTATCTGCAAAGCTTTAGTACGCCACAAATTTCTATTGAGGAGTTGGCGAGTGGCAAACTCAGATCTGTAGTTTTAATCGATGTACGATCGCCTGAAGAATATGCTGAAGATCACATTGCGAATAGTGAGCTTGTGCCATTACCCGAAATTGAAGGTGAGGTGGGTATTCAAAGGGTTAAGAGTATTGTGGAACGCTATGCAAAGAAGCATCAAGCTAAACCAACGGTAGTTTTATACTGTACTTCGGGGATGAGATCAGTTAAAGCGAATAAGTATCTTAGCGATCGCGGCTATCAAGTGATAACTCTGACAGGCGGCGTTACCGCATGGCGCAAACAATTTATGCGATCGCAGGATCTACAAGTTTTGCCAGCCAAATAAAAAAGCGCCATATTTATGACGCTTCTCAATTTTTTCTTTTTAAGTCGGGATGATAGGATTCGAACCTACGGCATCCTGCTCCCAAAGCAGGCGCGCTACCAAGCTGCGCTACATCCCGTTGCGAATATCTATGTTACTACACAAAGCGCTAAATATACAAAGTTATTTTTTATATTAAAATTTCACTGTAAGAATCTCCTTCAGCGCAAAGGGCGATCGCTATTTGAAGCAATGCAATAAGAGGCGATCGCTAAACGATCCAATTTTCTACCCCTAAACCAGAAATATTAATAAAATCCTTTGTGTTATTCGTAACTACCTGATCATGACGCGATCCCCCTATAGCAGCGAGCATGGTATCTAGTTCGCCTGTGGGTTTACCAATTTGTCAATGTCTAGCTGGTTGCGCCATGCGCCGAATATACGATTTAGTCTTGCTAGTCTTGCATTTTTATCTTTAAGTTTGTCCGCTTCAATTTCTAGCAATACTGCTCCATCAGCAATATTAACTATATCTAACAGTTGAATCGTCTGCCCTGATTTCATGCCTTTAATTTGTAGTTTCATAGTTTTACAGCACCAGTAGCGTATTGCTAGAGTAACAGTCTTGAATAGTTTGGGACAATACCTTTCCAATAAACACATCACAAAGCGATCGCTATTTGCTTGAATTACACTAAAAACTAAAATCATCAAAAATGAAATACAGTATTGAATTTAAGCCAAAAGCAATTAAGGATTTGCGCAGTCTACCTAAACAAATACAGGGTAAAAGATTAGAAAAGATTCAGTTAATGGAAAATAATTTAGCTGGCGATGTGAAAAAGCTAACCAATTTTACGTTTGAATATCGATTAAGAGTTGGCAACTATCGCGTACTCTTTGAGATAGAAGATACAAATATTGTGATTTATCGCGTTAAACCCAGAGACAAAGACTACCAATAAATTTATTATGTTTAACTTAAATCCAGAATTGATTACTAAAGATGGCAAGCCTATGTTTGCGGTAATTCCATACGAGCAGTTTTTGGCAATTAAGGAGATGTTGGAAGACTTTCAAGATTTGCAAGATTTGAGAGCCGCTAAGCAAGAAGAATATAGCCAACCCGCGCTCGCTTTAAATGATGTTAAACAAATGCTTGGTTTATGAGATTTTAGCTAAATCGCTACTTGAATCAGTGCAGTAAGGTCGATTTTTTTCTGAAGTATAATGACTACCAAGGTTATAGAATAAACTTTCATAAATAATCCTATGAGTCAAGCCTTAAAAACATCTCTATTTCAAGAAGCTCTCAATGCCGTTGATGCTTTGTTTTTAGACGATCAAGCTGCTTTAATTGACGTGTTGAATAATCGTTTGAAGTTGCGTCAACGGCAGCAAGTTGTTCAAGAAGTTCGAGAGGTTTAGCAGGAGTATCGAGAAGGTAAATTCAAATCTGGTTCTGTTGATGATTTTTTGGCGGAGCTGGATAGTTGAGAAATATTGATTGAGTTTGTGCAGAGGTTTGAATCCAATCTGGATACGATTTTATATATCTCCGTGGTAATTTGTTCCTTATATTGAATTGCAAATCAAAAGGCTAACAGATTTCTTGTATTTAGCAAAAAGAGAGGTTCAATCTTGGGTTGAAACAAATTTAGATAATACCTACAGGAGATGCTGCTAATAAGGACACATAGCGCTGTTTACTAGCCCGAAGCTTTGCTTCGGATTGCTGGCGCAATAATTCCGTTTGTGACTATTCTTGTTCTTTTGCCTGTTGGAGAGAAATGGAACTTAATATTTGATGAAGACTGGAATTACTGATCAGTCCTACCAAGCGATCGCTATCATCTACGATGGGTAAGTGGCTGACTTGGAGATGCTCAAAGAGATTCAGCACAGTGCTCAGATCATTTAATGCTGATTCCCTTATGGTTACAGTCGGTTGGCTCAATACTTGTTGTAGCGTTAGTTGCTCTAATGGAAGCTACTGTATAGCTAGGCGCAACACATCTCGTTCTGTTAAGAGCCCGACCACCTGTTCATGCTCTACAATGACAATACAATTTGCATGAGCCTCACTTATCCTACTCATAGCAGTCATTGCCTCAATCACCTTAGTGTCAGGTGAAGTACAGACTGGATTTCTCATAACTGCTGTATTGAGCGCTTCAGCAATGTATGCTATAGGATATGGAAACTTAGTTCAATGTTTTTAGTATTTTTTATTCATTATTACACAGTGAATGTCAAGGGGGTAAGTTTCTCATCTGTCCCCTCAAGCTCCAGAACAGCATAATATTTCTGGCTAATATATATTGTCTGGGAAGCTTGTGTATAAACTAGAAATGACTATAAGTAAAAATGCTGGAATTGTGGGAATTTGGGTTGCGATCGCTTAGCATTTATTTGTCTTTGCGGGGGACGTATTCTGAAAGGAATCACTGAAACCCGTTAAAGATTGCTGAGAGAAGTCCCAGAATAGAGTTGACTCACCTTGCGATCGCAAGATCACTTCTGTATTAGCTTGAATCTCCCCGACCACTGCGCAAACCAAATCTTGAGCATGAAAAAGAGTTTGTACTGCTTCTACATTTTCAGGGCGCACGTTCAATAAAAATCCATAGCTAGGGAACGAAATCAGCCAACGCTCAAAGAGTACATTCTCAGGACAAGGAATCTGATCAAGCTCCAGAATTGCACCACAAGTAGAAGTTTCTGTGAGCATTAGCAAAGTGCCGATAATACCTCCCATACTAATGTCTTTAGCAGTGTCACATAAGTCTGATTTGGCTAAATATGGCAAAATTGAGAGATTCTCGCGTAGTTGCTGCGGATCGGCTTTAGTTGCCGCATTCCAAAAGGGATAGTCAGGATGAAATTGCCCCCGCATATCGATCGCAGCCAACAAGACATCATTAGGCTGGGCGTTAAAACTGGTAAGCAACTTCTGAGCGCGACCTAGAATCGCCACTGACAAAGCATTGTAGGGACTACGGCAATTAGTATGACCGCCGACAATTGGTACTTGATAGGCAATAGCCGCCGCTTTCATTCCTGCGAGCAATTCGGAAATAGAGTCGGTCGATTGACTCCACAGAGTATCTACAACTGCGATCGGCTCACCCCCCATCGAGTAAATATCACTGACATTAACCATCACCGAACACCAACCCGCAAACCAAGGATCAGTCTCGATTAATTGCGGTAACATCCCTTCGGCGGCAAGTAACAAATAACCATCGCGATCGCGAATCGCTGCACAGTCATCACCTAACAGAATAGCCTGATTCCATTGCTCACCTAAACCTCTCGCCGTAATCTGAATATCCTGCTTATGCAAGATACCCATAGACTGCCTGAGCTTAGCTGCGAGTTCCGCTAGCATCTATGAAGCCTCGCGAATTTGAGATGGAAATGCAGGACGGATTTCATCACTGGGGGGATAGAAATTAAGGTCAGCTTCCATAAAGTGGTGGGGGCGATCGCAGATTGACATTTCTTTAAGCGACTCCCAATGTAGACGTTGGAAGAAGCGCACATTCTGAATTTGGACTGTGGCGAAAAAGCGATCGCAGCCCCATGTGTTCGCGGTAGTCACGGCCTTGTAAATCAAGCCTTTGCCAATTTGCCAACCCCGTCGATAATCTTTATGAGTACCTAATCTACCGCCATACCAGATGCCTTTTTCGGTTTCATAGATGCGGACAACGCCCACAACTTGATTATTCTCAGGATTAATGGCAACAATCGGATAGGCGATCGCATCGATTTCATCAACATCATTCTCTTCAAATACATATTGTTCTTCGACAAAGATTGCTTTGCGAAGTTCAAAGTATGCGTCGATTTCTTGTGGTGTAGATGCGAGTTTGAAGATGTAATCGGAAGTCATGATAATTATCCCTAGGTTTAATATTCTGCCCTCATCCCCCAGCCCTTTCTCCCGCAGGAGAAGGGGAGTAAGTCAAATTTTTGTTCCCCTCTCACAAAGAGAGCTATAACCCCTCCCTAGCCCTCCCCTTGCAAAGGGGAGGGAACAAGATTTCTAGTCTTTCCCCTTTGCAAGGGGGAATTAAAGGGAGTTCTAAAGACTTTGGTATACAGTAGCCCTCCAGGAGAGGGGCAAGGGGCTTATTCTTATTCAAAAAGAGAAAGTGCTGAACAAGCGCCACATTTTGCGCATCCCGCTTTGATATCCGCAGAGGACATATGCGATCGCCTTAGCAATGCACCCACCTGCTCATAAACAGCAAACATAAACTCCGTCGTCGGTGCAGGATGATTCGCTAATGGGGTGCCGCCAATCGGGACAAAGGGAACCACAAAGGGATAAACGCCGATGTTAATTAGGCGATCGCAGGTTTCCACCAGAGTTTCTAAACTATCGCCTAGTCCAGCTAAGAGATAGGTGCTGACCTGTCCCCAACCAAATACTTTCACGGCAGCAGCGAAAGCTTCAAAATAATATTCAAGGGGGACGCTAGCTTTTCCCGCCATGATTTTGGCGCGAACTTTTGGGTCAGCAGCTTCCAAATGCATTCCTAACGTGTTAATACCTGCTGCTTTCATGCGTTCAAACCAGATGAAATCATCGGGAGGTTCGCATTGGGCTTGAATCGGAATGTCTACCTTTGCTTTGATTGCTTTGGCACATTCCGTCAAATAAGCAGCACCGCGATCGCTAGTATTTGGTGTGCCTGTGGTCATCACCATATTTTTGACACCATCCAGCCGCACAGCGGCTTCCGCAACTTCCGCCAGTTGAGCAGGAGTTTTTCGAGATATGGTACGCCCTGCTTCAAGAGATTGCCCGATCGCACAGAATTGACAGGAAGTATCAGTATTGTTATAGCGCATACAGGCTTGCAAAACCGTTGTAGCTAGTACATCATGGCTATGCAAGAGGGCGATTTTCCAATAGGGAATCCCATCGCTGGTGGTGAGGTTATAGAAACTAGGTGATTTCGGAAAAGAAATGGGCGCGATCGCAGTTTTGCCCGATGCCAAGATCATCTCATTAGTTTCGGCATTGATTTCCACAGTGTAAGGAGAACTTGCTGCCGAACTATTGAAAACTGGAACCATTACCGTCGTACCATCAATAGCGATCGCCTTGTGATCCGACGGACCAGCACCACCTTTGCGACCATTCGCTCCCATTTGGCGATCGCTTTCGCGATCATTTTGGCGATCGACTAGTTGCAAACCCTTAGTTTGTAGTTCGGTAATCAGTTGTTGCTTATTCATTAAGGGTGACGCTCTCATCGAAATTTGCGATCTGAAATCCTGAATATGGTTCAGCATTTAAATGAGCTTGGAGCAGGTCTGGACGCGCATAATGTCCAACCGAGTCCATCATGCGTTTCCGCTTTGTGATCAGCGAAAAATCTAGATCTGCGATCGCCATACCTTCGCCTTCCGTAATTGGTGGACAGAGATGATTGCCCTCTGGTCCAATGATGGCAGTGTTGCAACCACCACTGAGAGCTTTTTGGAGTTTCTCATCGGTTGTGATTTGCGCAACTTGATCTGGCGAAAGCCAACCAGTAGCATTGATCACAAAGCATCCAGACTCCAGCGCGTGATGGCGGATCGTGACCTCGATTTGGTCAGCAAATATCTGTCCAACCAATGATCCTGGGAACTGAGCGCAGTGGATCTGCTCATGCTGAGACATCAACGCAAATCTCGCCAAAGGATTGTAATGTTCCCAACAAGCAAGAGCGCCCACTTTCCCAACCGCAGTATCTACTACCTTCAAACCTGCACCATCGCCCTGTCCCCATACCATCCGCTCATGATAGGTTGGTGTGATTTTACGTCGCTTTAACAATAGTGAACCATCAGCGTCGAAAATCAATTGGGCGTTATAGAGAGAACCTCCGTCCCGCTCATTTACACCCAATACAACAACGATGCCATGCGATCGCGCTGCTTGACCAACCGCATCCGTCACAGGACTAGGAACCACCACGGCTTCGTCGTAAAGTCGCATATGTTCTTTTCCCATCATTACTGGTGGCTGTACGAAGGAAAAGTAGGGATAGTAGGGAACGAAGGTTTCAGGGAAAATGACGATCTGAGCGCCTTCTTTAGCGGCGTTTGCGATCGCTTGCAAGACCTTCTCAGTCGTGCCATCGCGACTAAACAGCACAGGACTGATTTGGACAGCAGCGGCTCTAACTTTGCGTGAGTAATCCACGATTTATCTAGTTCCTAGAGAGTCCAAGTATCAAGAATGAATGCGTTATCCTTACGATGTAAAAGAATAATATCCAATACATCCAAAGGACTAATCGGACGAATCCCAGGAATCAGCGAAGGTTCGCCATGTCCATAGAGAGCTTGCAATGCAAAGCGACAAGCATAGACTTTGCCACCTTCAGACATGAACTTAGTGATTTGATCATTGAAATTCTGATGTCCTGGGAAAGCTGCGTCGCCTAGTTTTGGGAATCCGCGCTGTACGCCAAGAGTCACTCCAGGGCCATAAAGCAAAATCGAAGTTTCAAAACCTTTGCGAAGTAAGCGTGTTGCTTGCAAGAGGTTCACAAAACCAATTGAACCTTCAAAAGCTACTGTATGGAATGTGACTAGGGCTTTCTCCCCTGGTTCAGCTTTGACATCTTCAAATACTTTCTCTTCATAGTTAACAAAGAAATCGCCAGTCTGATGGGCAGGAGTAGTTACTTCAGGCATTGTTGTTTCCTTTAAGGTTGAAGTTTGAGAAGGCTGTAAAAATTTTCAAATCTAATTAATTCCCCCTCCCTAGCCCTCCCCTTGCAAAGGGGCGGGAACAAGATTTCTAGTTTTCCACCTTTGCAAGGGGGAATTAAAGGGGGTATTTAGACTTGTGTGTACACCGTAGCCCTTTTTTAGGGGAGCTGGGTGGATCTAGACAATTCTCAAATAGTTTCTAATGTCTAAATAATCTGACAAGTGCTAAAAGCTAAAAGCTAAAAGCTTATATCTAACTAAGAACTTGAAGCCAGATTAGTTGTTAGACAAGGTTCTATTTTGTATCTCTGGTTACGAAAAAGAGAACTCTATCTTTATCGACAGGAAGGCGATCGCTTTCTTTGAGAAATTATCAAAATGCGATCGCTTACCTATCGATTTCGATAGGTAGTCATGAACCGAGCAAAAACTCGTTTACTACAGTCCAATCGCTCGCATGGGAAACCTTGCGTCGCGCCATGATGTAATCAGCGAGATAAGTCGCATCTCTAGCAACTCCTGAGAATCTGCCCGAACCCCATGTATAGAGCCAAGGTAATCCTAAAAAGTACAGCCCTTTGATATCCGTCACACCGCGATCGTGACAGGGGTAACCCTTGCCATCAAATACGGGAATCTCGATCCAACTGAAGTCTGATTGAAAGCCTGTACACCAGATCACGGTTGTAATATTCGCCTCAGCCAAATCTAGATCGGGAATATCCATTGCTGGTTGCCAGACGGGTTGATAGGGAGTCTCAAGGGGTGCATCAAGATTATTTTTAGCAATAAAATTATCAATCGTTTTCTTAATACTCTCGGAAACTGCATCTGCACCATCAAGATTTTGCTTAAGGTCATTGAAAAATTCCAATTTATTGCTAGCAATATTTTTTAATCTGCCGTGGAGTTGCATTCCTTCTAAAGCAAAACGCCGTAAATCAATCTCGCGACCACCATCGCGACCTGTGAGGTAGTGGTTAGCTTTGCTCCGCACCTTCTCTTTTTGGGGATGCTGATCAATCGATAGGTCATAATATCCCATCAGATCTAGCCATTCCACCGCATCCTTACCGCGATAACGACGGGGCGATCGCGGCGCACTACCGACACATAGATGCACTTTGCGCCCTGCCAGATGTAAATCTTCGGCAATTTG